>Ga0187780_10004520_pt1 | contig 10421 bp, 5 predicted proteins | sample 1015_Q2_SP10_20__FD_132429 | JGI IMG/M metagenome (GOLD analysis project Ga0187780, IMG submission 132429) | Tropical peat soil microbial communities from peatlands in Department of Meta, Colombia - 1015_Q2_SP10_20_MG | ecosystem: Environmental > Terrestrial > Soil > Wetlands > Peat | place...
ATCGAGATGGGGAATTCCCACCACCGCAGCCTCGACGACGTCTGGGTGGGCATAAAGGATCTCCTCGATCTCCCGCGGGTAGACATTGTATCCTCCGCGAATGATCATTTCTTTCTTTCGATCGACAACATAGATGTACCCATCCTTATCCATCCGGGCCAGGTCGCCTGTATGTAACCACCCTCCGCGGAGCGTTTCAGCGGTGGCCTCGGGTTGATTCAGGTACCCTTTCATCACGCCGGGTCCGAGGACGATGAGCTCCCCTACGGCTCCTACGGGTACGTCTTCATCCCGATCGTTTACAATCCGCGCCTGAAATCCGGGAATAGGAATGCCAATCGATCCAGGCCGAGTTTCGCGACCGAAGGGGTTCTCCACACAAACGGGCGAGCATTCGGTCAGTCCGTATCCTTCATAGATGGTGGTGGCGAAACGATCCTCGAATCGGCGAAGCACCTCGACGGGAAGAGAGGCGCCGCCTGAAACGCAAAACCGAAGGCCGGATCGCTTCGGCCGGCAAACCTCGGCCAACTCTGATAGCCGGTTGAAGATGGTGGGTACGGCGATCAGAATCGAACTCTTCTCTTCCTCGATGGACGAAAACAGCTCCTCAACATTGAACGCGGACCACACCCGGATGGTCAAACCGAGATGGATGGAAGCATTGAGCACGCTCGTCTGGCCGAAAATGTGGTAAAAAGGCAGGACGCCGAAAACCACATCATTCGGTCTCGTTGACCGCATGCCGGCGACGGTCATGGCATTGCTTGCCAGGTTGGAGTGAGTGAGCATGGCCCCCTTGGGGAGACCCGTGGTGCCACTGGTGTAGATGATGGCCCAGGTGTCGTCATCCCCGGTCGAGTACGGATGGAACGGTCCTTCGTCAGCAAAGAGTTCGTGCAAAGGGATGAATCCCTGGCCAGGCGATACGTCTTGGGCGATCCGTAGATCCATCCTTGGAAGATGCTCCATGACCTGGCGAGGCTGTTCCAGGTAGTCTTTGTGCCCGATGAAGGCCCGTGCGCCGGAATCTTTGAAAATATGTTCGAGTTCTCCGGTTCGATACAGAAAGTTTACCGGCACGACGACCGCTCCCACCTTTGCCAACGCGTAGTAAACAACGATCCACTCGATCGAGTTTGGAATCATCAAGACGCAGACATTTCCGGGGCGCAGTCCCTCATGAACAAGTCCGCGGGATAGTCGATCCACTTGCCGGTTTAATTCTTTGTAGGTGATTGTTCGTTCCAGGAAGCGAATGGCCAGATGCTCAGGCCTTTGCAGCGCGCTTGAAATGAGAAGGTTAGAAAGATTCACGACTTCTCCTTAACCTCCTTTTCTTACCGGTGAACTCATGCGTTTCCTCCGGCCGGGTCGTATTGCCAATCCCTTCTCTTGATCCGTGACTTTCCGCAGAAAAGTGGGTTCGGGGTGAGAAAGGGGCAAGGTTCCCGCGGGGAAAGACGTCGGGCTTCATGGACTGGATCAAATGGCGAGCTGCCCCCCATCCACCGGAAGAACGACACCCGTCACGTACCTCGAAGCGTCTGAGGCTAAATAAACTACGGCTCCTTTCAATTCCTCCGGCTCACCGAATCTGCCCATGGGGACAAAGCTGAGGATTTTCTTGCTGTGGTGCTCAAAAACCCATTTCGTCATATCCGTGGGAAACCAACCCGGAGCAATGGCGTTGACACGGATATTGTGTTTGGCCCATTTGGCAGCCAGGTCTTTGGTGAAGGTGATCAACGCGCCTTTGCTGGCGCTGTAGGCAATGGCGTCTGCTCCTTCTTGGATTCCGATCACTCCCATGACCGAAGCAATATTAATGATAACTCCTCTTTTCTGCCTGATCATCGCCCGCCCGGCGATTTGGGAGAAGAGAAAAGCGCCGGTCATATTCGTATCCATAACTTTTTCCCAGCCCTCTAAGGAATATTCTTCAACGGCTCCACCCCAAGTGACTCCGGAGTTGTTGACCAAAATATCCAATCGTCCAAATTTCTCCGACGTCTTGTCCACCACGCTCTGGATGCTCGCTTGCGATTTCACATCGCAAGCCATGGCCAAAGTCTTCACTCCCAACTTCGCCAAATCCTGTGCTGCCTTCTGGCAATTTTCCACTTTCCGCGAGCAGAGTACGATATTCGCTCCAACTTCGGCCAGACCTTCTGCCATCTTTAAACCGATGCCTCTGCCTCCGCCTGTGACGATCGCTACCTTGTCGTTCAAATCGAACATCTCCCTAACATTCATGGTGGCACCTCTTGGTGAAATGACAAACACTTGCTTTTGGGAAAGCCCCGCCCTTTGGGCGGTGGCTTCAATATAAGAAAAAAACGAGCGGCCTGTCAAGCGATTGTCAGCGACGAACCGTAAGATGCGGCCACTTTCAAATAAAAAGGCAGGGCCATTGCTGGTCCTGCCCGTTTTCTATCACCGTCGCGGGTGACGCGCCGATTGGAGCATCGACTGCTTCACATCCCTAAGAAAGCTTTCCTTTCTTTGCCACCTCCTCCTCCCGCAGGATTTTACGCAGAATTTTTCCGATTGCGGATTTTGGAAGCGAAGACCGAAATTCCACCAGCTTCGGGACTTTGTAGGCAGCCAACTTCTCGCGACAGAACGTGATGATCTCCTCCTCCGTGGCTGTCTCTCCCGGCTTCAGAACGACAAACGCTTTGACGGTCTCTCCCCGGTACTTGTCCGCAATCCCCACCGCAACCGCTTCCTGCACTTTGGGATGCTGGAAAAGTACTTCGTCGATGTCTCGTGGGTAAATGTTGAACCCACCCGCGATGATCATATCCTTCTTACGGTCCACGATGAAGAAATAGTCGTCTTCATCCCGCACCGCAATGTCTCCGGTGTAGAGCCAACCGTCTTTTAGCTGTCCGGCTGTTTCCTGGGGGTTGTTCCAGTAACCCTGCATGATAAGGGGACCCTTCATGATAATCTCCCCCGGCTCACCCTGCTTCACGTCCGTTACCCCATCCTTGACGCTGACGAGACGTACGTCGTTATCCGGCACGGGGACTCCGATGCTGCCCACTTTATGACCCATAATAGGATTGGAAATCCCCAGGGCTGTGGACTCGGACAAGCCATATCCCTCACCGAAAAAGATCCCCATGTCTTTAACCTGCTCGATGAGTTCCGTTGGCATCGGTGCTCCTCCAGAATTCAACAAGCCCAGTTTTCTGTCTAGTTCCAGTTCCGCGGCCTTGGGATGGTTGATCACGGCGTTGATCATCGTGGGGACAGAGGGGAAAAAGGTAATCTCTTTGAAATTGGCCAGTATCCCCATAAATTCATCAATCTGGAACCGCGGAATCACAATTTGCGTGGCACAGCTGAAAAACGCCCAGTTCATCACTACGATATGTCCATAGACATGAAAGTAGGGAAGCACTGCAATGACATTGCGTCTTTCGTAAGGAGTTAGGATAATAGTTGGATTCCCCCAGAGAGCACATCGAAAGGTTGAGGCAACGACGTTGGCATGCGTGAGGACTGCTCCCTTGGAAATTCCCGTGGTCCCGCCCGTGAACTGTATCAAGGCTGGATCCTCCGGATTCACCTGGACACGGGGACGCTTCGTGGTTTGGACGCTCTCGATCAGAGTTGAAAAATGGTGCCATCCCTTCTCCAGTTCCAGGCTCTCCGCTGTGCTCGCGCCCATGCCTTTAACATAATCCGTCACCTTGGTGACGATCACTCGGGGGATAGGAACCTCCTTGTACAGGAGACGGATGGCGGGTAGCGCCATGTCGGAGGTGATGAGCGTGGTGAGGCCTGCGGTAGATGCCATCAGCTTGAGCTCTTCAGCTGTATACATAGGATTGAGGTTGACAACGATTGCGCCGAGAGATAATACCGCATAGTAAGCGATTGGGTATTGGGGGCAGTTGGGGAGATGGATTCCCACCCGTTCCCCTTTCTGAATACCCAGGGATCCCAAGGCATTGGCGAAGCGCATAACCAAGCCGCGCAACTCCAAGAAGGTTATTTCCGTCCCCAAAAAATTGAGGGCGGCCTTGTCGGGATAGGCGTTGACGGGAATTTGGATTAGTTCATGGACCGTCATGCGTGGCACGCGGACAGTTGTTGGAACGTTGTAATCATAGTGTCTCTGCCAGGGTCTTGCTTCCAAGGTATATTTCCTCCTTCTTTCTTTAGATGTTGGGCAATTGAACTGAAATATCTCCGGTTACTGTGAACCTGAATCTAAAGCTGTGCAGGTTGAATTTCGTGTTCGCTGTATATGGCAATTGGCCATCTTCTAACGCGGTGAATTTACCACTTCTTTACATTTATTTCTCGGGCTTTCATTCTAGCAAAAGCGGAAACCCAGTTAAAAAGACCGGCTTCCGGATCAAGTCTGGAATAACAAACGAACCAAAGGAGCTTTTGACACACTACACTTAGGGCTAGGTCAGAGCGATGTATTTTCTAACATGCCAGAACTTGTTTCGTCAAGAATCCTCGCGCCGGGCAAAGGATTATTTCAGCCGGTCAAGAAATTTCCTAGTGAGAAACTCATGAACTCCGGTGATTTGAAGACTTGGAAACGTAGCTAAGTAGAAAGATAATTTCATAAAATGAAAATTCAAAGGAGGTGGCATTTTCTTATTCGCCTTTTAAATCCGAAAAATGGAATAAATATTCAATATTATTAATGAAAATTTTCAGATAAACTCTGAACAATAACATTAAGAAAAATTCTTGACAAGGTTTTTGCGTTGTAGTATATGAAACTGGATTTCAGATTAAGAATTGATCTTTTTCGAGAAACGTCAAACTCCCCTCATGAAAATCGGCTCAATTGAAAAGTGGGTGGGAATCATCGAACACCTCAGTCAGAACTCCCGGGGCCTAAATCTTTCCGAACTCAGCAGCTTAACGGGAATGCCCAAAAGCACCGTACACCATTTTCTCGGTACCCTTCTGCCTCACGATTATATTTACCAGGACTCGAAGACGAAGAAATATTATTTGGGGTCTAAATTTCTGTCCATCAGCCATAGAATGATCGAGAATTTTGATCTTCGAAAGATTGCCAGTGAACATATGCATAAACTTCAGCAAAGGTGCAAAGGGGGCAATATCAATCTGTTCATTTTGCGAAACCGAAACGTCGTCTGTATCGAGAAGTTGGAAGCGCTGGAGGGCCTTGGCTTGTCTTACGGGATTGGATATACAGTTGACCCTCATATTACCGCAGGCGGCAAGGCGTTACTTTCTGAACTTTCCCCTGAGCAACTTAAAGTTATTTATCCCAATAAGAAACTACCGTCTCCAGCTCTTGCCAGAAATACAATCACAAACCGCGATACATTGTTGAAAGAGTTAGCCAATGTCAGAATTCAAGGATATGCCATTGATAATGAGGAATCTCACGAAGGTGTCAGATGTGTCGCAGCTCCCATCCGAGCAGGGGGAGAGATTATTGCAAGCCTCAGCATCAGCGGTTTAGCTGCCTATATCACCATGGAAAGAATCGATTTGGAACTGAAGCGACTGGTGATCGAAACCGCCAAAGAAATTTCCAGGGAAATGATGCGGTAATGGCAATCCGTTCTTACTCCAAAATTGAATTTTTTATCTATGCAACAGGGAACGAGGAAGCTTCCACGTGGTTCGGGCTTTGCCGAAACATTATCCAATTCCTGAATCGAACTTTTAAAGATTCAGTTAGATAAAATAATTATGTTGAAAAATTTTCGTCCCGTTAGGCTCTAATATAATGATGTTTTAACATTGCTTAAAGGAGCAGGATGATATGGATTCAAAATTTTCGGTTGCTAATTCCCCTTTGAAAAAGATAGAGGCAGACCACACTGGCTCTCCGGTGGGAGTGGTCCGTATGGATCCGGGCCAATCCTATGCTGGGACCGGTGAACTTTTGCAGGATTTTATAAAAAACGCCAATGTGGACACCTGGATTAAAATTCAGGCTAAAATTAATTATACTTATCAGAATATCGACTGGGCCCTAACCCCGCTGACTAAGCATACCTCTTTCGATAAAAAGATCAAATCCCGGGTTGAAAAAGGGCAAAAACTGCTATTTAAGCCAAATTTGGTCAGTATCTTTTGTATTGATCCTGAGACCCATGGCCCGGATTCGGGAAGCACATCCTGTACCGAATGGCCTTTTATTGCCGCCTTGATGAGGTGGTTTCACGACCATTTGGGTATCCGCTACCATCAGATGGCCCTTGGAGAGGCCGCCACCTGTATGCCCGCCGCTGCCGGACTGTACTCCGGAATTAATCCCGATGGCAAACCGATAACGAGTGAGGGCGTCATCGAGGGGAAAGCTGGAAGTTTTTACGGAGGCTGGGGATTCTATTTTGCCCGAAAATACTTGGCTGAATGTCTGGATCCCAATGACCGGGATAACCCTATGAATGGCCACGAGGAGAGTGTGGCCGGAACGTATATTCCGCCAGGCTGTGTTAGGGATAAACTGATGGTCTACGACTTGAACCGGATTTTCGATGACCCAAGCAAAGGCCGAGAAGTACTGGTTCCCGACGGTGTGAATTTTCAAACGATCACGTTGCATAAGGCAATAGTCGGGGGGGACCCGGAGAATTCGGATGATTTAAAGGCCTATCCTGGATGCATCCTGGTCAATGTGCCTAAACTTAAAGTTCACTCCATTGCCCTATTTACCAACGTCATTAAAAATTTGGGTATTGGTCTTTACCCCATGCAATTTGCGCAAGGGGGTCGATGTCAATGGAATTACAGTGCGCCCCGCAATCCTATACCGGGGATGAAAGCAGCCATCCCGCATCAGGTCTGGGTCTCTGATGTAGACGAAGAATCGTGTCTTCCTAAGAAGGACGAAGCGGGGAACTATCTTGTCAGAAAGACCGGCGGATTAACGGCCACGATGATTGACATCGTAAAAGCAGTGGACAATCTTGGTATATTCATGATCCATGTCGTCGATGGTATTGAAATGATTAATCAGGACCATATGGGTTTGCCACTGGGTTTAAAAGAACCAGAAGGAATGGTTTTTGCCGGGCTCGATCCAGTGGCTACCGATCTTCTCTGTGCCCGTTATATGTTCAGCAACGTGCCTTTAAAGGAAGCATTGCAAGTGGGCCTGGATGATGGCGCCGGCGGACAATTCCCACAAAAAGTTCCAATACCTGCGGTCGAAGGCCAGAATATTGTCACCCAAACAGGCTACGATTGTCCTCTTGCCCGAGATATCTGTTTTGCCGAGGCGGAGAAAAGAGGGTTGGGTTCAAGAAAATATTATGTCGTGGGAAGGGATGTCATCGAAGATCAAGCATTAATCTCTTTGCAAGGGCATTTGGGGGGAGTCAAAGGCGAAATCTTTAGAGATGTCACCACACAAAAACTCTTTTACGACGTATACAAAATTCCATGGGACCTTCAGCAGATGGCCTTCAGCTATTTTGCGGCGGTGGACCAAATAGCGGGGTCCTCCTTAAAGAAGGAATTTCTGGAAGCTTTTGACGAGAACCGGGATGGAATTGTCACCTATGAAGAGTTCGGGAAAAAGGGGGGAATAGACCTCTTTTTGTGGCAAGCGGCGGACTTTATTTCTGAGATAGGCAGAAACCCCTCAAGCTATCTCCGGAGTGAATTTCTCTATCGGTCAAAAATGTTGAAGTACGGAGAGCCCTCATGGAACATTCAAGGTCACAATATAATGAAGGAGAGCGCTTACGGAGTTGTTTGTATGGCAGCGCACAAAATGTCGCAAGCGGAGCTTGAAGCCCCAGACCCTTTTCAATCCGGCCTTACCTGGGGTAAGGGAAAATGGCCGAGCTTTCAGCTAGCCTGGTATCTTTATCTGGGAATTTCGCTATATGGCGATCAATTCCCCTTCAAGATGGTCTTTCCGAGTTTATACGGCTTTGTCTTCCGTTATGCAGACCTAACCCAAAATGACGGAAAATTGGCCGGGAAGATACGCAGCACCCCCGATCCTGAAGCCCTTACCCGTTACATTGTGGAAGTGACCAACGGACAGCGGTCACCCTTGAGTTTTACCTTATACATCCCTGCAGGCTATGATGATGTTGCCGGCCTTAAGGTGCCTAATGTGGAAGTAACCGTCGATCCGGCCAGAATACTGACTGCTGCCTTCGATGGCGGCCGGGAAGTCTGGACGGCGGAGACTTTCTGATTCACTGGCATGATCTATAATCCAATTAGGCAAAGGAGAAAAAAATGACTGAAAGCAAGATTCCAGGGGTTTTGGCGTTTGATATGATGGCCAAGGCCGAGGATAATCCTGATTTCGCCGTGCTGACCTTTGAGAATCTTCCCCATGCGGATGAGATTCTCACCTGTTCTGATCTCGTCCTCAAAGGCAACAAGCTGGCTCGGGCCATGCAGAAAATGGGGTTCAGGGCCGGGGACACCTTTTGTATCCTGATGCGCAATCATCCTGAAGTGGTCTTGGCCATGTACGCTGCCTCAGTCTTGGGGGTTGTGCTGGTTCCTATTGATCCCAGGTCAAAGGGGGGAAAATTGCAATTTCAAATTCAGGATTCAGACAGCAAGGGAGTCCTTTTTGCTGCCGAGTTCATGGATTCTGTTGATGAAGCCCTTTCAGGACTGAAGGATATCAAAACCATAGGTTGTTTGTACAAACCGGAGTTTAGTGTTCCGGTCTCATCAAAGTATCCTGAATTGAATGGTATCTTGGAGGGACCGGAAGTAAGGATGTTTGATCCCGGCAGCCAATCACCACGGGATTACTTTCAGATCATCTATACCTCCGGGACCACAGGAAATCCCAAAGGCGTCCGATTAAGGACCGAGCGCCTAGCGGGCTATGTCTTGTTAGCCGATCTCGTCTGGAGGTACACACCGGAGGATAGGCTCTACACGGGACTCTCCTTGACTCACGGAAACGCTCAAACCGTGACTTTGTTTCCGGCCCTCTACCGTTCCATTCCGGCGGTGATCTCGCGTAAGTTTACCAAAAGCCGAATCTGGGACCTCTGTCGGCGTTATGACTGCACCACTTTCTCTTTACTGGGCGGGATGATGATGGGAATTTACGCCGAGCCTGAAAAGATTGATGACGGCGATAATCCGGTTAAGGTTGTTCTAAGCGCAGGCACACCCAGGGGCATCTGGGAGGGCTTCGAAAAACGTTTTAACGTCAAAATACACGAATGGTATGGGGCCGTGGAAGGGGGCTTCGCCCACAAACCGCCCGGAGTCGGTCCCATCGGGTCATTCGGGAAACCCCTGGAAGGGATTCTGGAGATGAAGGTAGTTCGAGAGGATGACTCCGAATGCGCTCCCGGCGAGATCGGGGAACTCGTATCACGAAATCTTCTTGGCGAGACGGAAGTGGATTACTACGGCAAGAAGGAAACCTCCAAAGCCAAAACACGCGGGGGCTGGTTGCGCTCAGGAGACATGGTTCATAAAGATGAAGAAGGTTGGCTTTACTTCGACTTCCGGAAAGGTGGCGGACTGAGACGCCAAGGAGATTTCATCATGCCCGAATATGTTGAAGGGGTAATCGCGAGGCATCCTGATGTGTCGGACATCTGTGTTTATGGAGTTGAAGCCGCATCTGGCGCCCCGGGTGAAAGTGATCTGGTGGCGGCCATTGTTCCCCCAGAGGGCAGAACGGCGGATATTAAAAGTATTTTCGACCTGTGTTTAACCGCCCTGGATCGCAACAGCATCCCCTCCTATATTCAGGTGGTAAAGGAAATACCCAAGACGGCCTCAGAGAAGAACCTCGATCGGTTTTTGAAAGAAGGATTCAACCCCGATGCTGGAAATGTTTATCCTTATGAAAAATTTAAATAGTACACCAAAGAGAGGAGAACGGTTTCATGAATAAGGTTAAGATAATCGGAGGAGGCATGACCAAATTCGGCCGCCACATGGACCGTAATTTAAAATCCCTGGTGGCCGAGGCGGTTACGGAGGCGCTCGCAGACGCGGGTTTGACCAAGGAACAAATTGAAGGAGTCTGGGTCGGCAACGCCTCCCAGGGTGTTTTGACGGGGCAGGAATCCATCCGAGGCCAAGTGGTTATGCGGGCCATGGGAATTGGCGGTGTTCCGGTCATCAATAATGAAAACGCCTGTGCCTCCTCGGCCACGGCCCTTTACGGGGCGCGGGCTATAGTAGCCCTCGGAGAGATGGAAGTGGCCCTGGCCATCGGAATGGAAAAGATGTATTTCGAAGATCGCAGCAAGGTTTTACCTGCCTTCACGGGCTGCATGGATGTAGAGATTCTGCCTCAACTCCTTAAGCTCTTTCACGAGCAGGAGGAAAGAATTAAAAAAGAGCAGGAAGCCAGAGGGGAAAAGGATAAGCCGAAGTCCGGTCAGCGGACGGTTTTCATGGATGTCTATGCCATGATGGCCAGAAATCATATGGAAAAGTATGGA
>Ga0187780_10004521_pt1 | contig 10421 bp, 10 predicted proteins | sample 1015_Q2_SP10_20__FD_132429 | JGI IMG/M metagenome (GOLD analysis project Ga0187780, IMG submission 132429) | Tropical peat soil microbial communities from peatlands in Department of Meta, Colombia - 1015_Q2_SP10_20_MG | ecosystem: Environmental > Terrestrial > Soil > Wetlands > Peat | place...
GGCCGCGCAGTTCTACGGGGCAATCGACCCGTTTCTCTTCGGGAACCAAGACACCGGGCTGTCGACCGTGAGCGCTCTTCGACTCGAGCTCGCGGTGCTGATCGCCCTTGGCATTGCGCTCTTCCTCCTCGTGCGTCGAGAGGCGGCCGTCGGTCGGTACATCGAACCGCTCCGTCCCTTCGTCGCAGCCGGAGTGGTCGCCCTGGTGGTGATCCTGGGAATCGTATGGGCGGCGGGGACCGGTTCGGGGACAGTGCTTGCGGTCTCCCATCTCACGAGCGCTGCCGAGCTTTCGGCCTGGCTGTTCACACTCTACGGCGTTCTTGCGGCGGTGCCACTCGCCCTCGCGCTCGAACTATTTGCAGGGTGGGTCCGTCGAACGGAACAGCCGGTGACGGCTCCGTCGGCCCCGGGCCGACCCCGACGGTCCCGGCTCCCGCGAACTGCGATGCGGGCGGTCCTCCCGATGGTGGTCGCCCTAGCAATCGTCGCGCCCGGAGTTGTCCTGACTCCCACCGAGCTCCCCCCGACGCTCGCGAACATCTACCACGACTTCGGGAACGTCACCGCGGCGGACTTTGACCTCCTCACGTTCGCTTCTTCGTACCTTCCGTCGGGGTCTCGGGTCTTGGTCGCTCCGGGGAGCGCGGGGGAGTTCCTTCCCGGGTACTGCCCGGACATCGTGCTCCTTTACCCGATGGTGCCAGGATGGCGTACCGTCAACGCATCGTACGAGCTCCTCGTCAAGGACCTACCCAACGGGACCCTCGACCGCGCTGACGTTCAGGCGCTCGACGCGCTCAACGTGAGCTACATCGTGGTGACCGGGAACAACACGATCCTCTGGTGGGCGTTCTCGCCGAGGCCATTCCTCTCGAACCCGGACGGTTTCCCCGTCGTCTTCCACGAGGAGGACGCATACCTCTTCCGGTACGCAGCCCTCGATCCGGGAAGGCCCCCCGAGCCCCCGCTCCCGTGAGGGTCCGGGCGGAGCGCACCCGACGGTCAGACGAATTCGTCGAGGACCGACTCTCGGCCCTTCAGTCCCGCGGGCTGGTGGACGAGCGGGCCCGCCTGAAGCACTTCCTCCATGTCCTCGTAGGTGGGCCGGTCGACCGAGTAGAACAGTCCGATCGGGATCTTGTCTCCCCACTCGAGGGAGCGCTGGAACGCCGCGGAGAGGTCGCTCGGGTTATGGCCCGAGCTCTCGAGCTTGTAGACGCGCTGCCGGAAGAAGTCGAACGTGTTGACCTTGTTGTACGTCACGCACGGCGAGAAGACGTCGACGAAGGAGAACCCCTTGTGCTGGATGCCGCCCGCGACGAGGTCGGTCAAGTGCTTCACGTCCCCCGAGAAGCCACGTGCGACATACGTCGCCCCGCTTGCGAGGGCGAGGGCGACCGGGTCGAGCGGGTACTCGATAACGCCGGTCGGCGTCGACTTCGTCTTCTGGCCGAGCGTCGAGGTCGGGCTCGCCTGTCCGGTCGTGAGCCCGTAGATCTGGTTGTCCATGGTGACGTAGGTGAGCTTCACGTTCCGACGCATGGCATGGATGAAGTGACCGGCGCCGATCCCGAATCCGTCCCCGTCCCCGCCGGTCGCGATGACCGTGAGCTCGTGGTTGCCCCAGCGGATCCCCTCGGCGAGCGGGATCGCTCGGCCGTGGATCCCGTGGAATCCGTAGGACGAGAGGAAGTGCGGAAGGTTGGACGAACAGCCGATCCCCGAGACGATCACGACGTCCTTGCTCGGGATCTTGAGGCGCTTCAACGCCATCTCGACCGAGGCGACGACCCCGTAGTCGCCGCACCCGGGGCACCAGGTGGGCTTGATCTGGGATTTCCCGACGATCGGGAGCTGCGTCGCGCTGGGCGACACGATCGGTGCGACTACGCTCTCCGCCATGGTCAGAGCACCTCCTCGGCTCGCTCAACAATCTGATGCGGGTAGAAAGGCTCTCCGTCGTACTTCAGGAACTTGAACGGGAACTCGACCCCCGCCTCGGCCCGCAGAAGATGCCCGAACTGGCCGGAGTAGTTCCCCTCGACGAGCAGCGTCTTGTGGGTCCGGGCGAACGCCGACCGGACGACCTGCGGGTCCAGCGGGTACAGGGCTGGGAACCGGAGCAAGTTCGTTCTCTTCCCCTTCTCCTCGAGGATCTTCATCGCGTCTCGAACGGCGCCTACCGTCGAACCCCACGCAACGAAAGTGAGCGGAGCGTCGGCCGGGCCCTCCAAGACGGGCGGGGGCACGTCGTGGGCGAGCCCCTTCAACTTGCGCATCCGCTTGTCCATCATCTTGACTCGGACCCCGACCGCGTTCGGCAGCCCCGAAAGGATGTCCGAGACGTCGTGCCCGAACTCGTCGTGCTCGTCCGAGAGCGCGATGTGGTTGAGACCGGCCTGGCCCGGGAACGCGCGGGGCGACACGCCGCTCTCGGTATCGAGGTACCGGCGGTAGTCATGGCCGTTCGGCTCCACGGTGAACAACGATGGAACCGGGACGTTCAGGTCGATCTGGGAGCGGTCCACTCCTTCCATCGCCTCCGCGAGATGGAAGTCGGTAAGCACGAGGACCGGAGTCTGGTACCGCTCTGCCAGGTCGAATGCAGTGATCGTGAGCCGGTAGGCTTCGACCGGGTCCGACGGCGCCAAAACGGCCCGGGGCCATTCCCCCTGGCCGGCCCCGAGCAACAGGTTGAGGTCTCCCTGCTCGGTCTTGGTCGGTAGACCCGTCGACGGCCCGGCTCGGGCCGCATCGACGACGACCACGGGCACCTCCGCCATCCCGGCCATGCCGAGCGCCTCGGTCATGAGCGCGAACCCGCCGCCGCTACTCGCCGTCATGACACGGACTCCGGCGTACGATGCTCCGATCGCCATGTTCATCGACGCGAGCTCGTCCTCCGATTGCTTCACGACGATCCCGAGCGCGCGCGAATGCGCGGCCATCCAGTGCATGATCGAGGTCGCCGGTGTCATCGGATACTGAACCAGGAACTTGCACCCGGCGGCTGCGGCTCCGAGCGCGATCGCTTGGTTCCCCGTCATCAGGAGCTTCGGAGCGCCCTGCGTCGCGAGGGCACGCGGGTGGCTCACTCCCTTCCCCTCCGCGAACCGGTAGCCGTCCGCGCAGGCATTCGTGTTCCAGGTGACGACGTCGCCCGCCTTCCTTCCGAAGGAGTCGGCGAGAACCTTCTGGATCACGTCGAGGGGTATCCCCGCGAGATAGGCGCTCGCGCCGATTCCCGCGGCGTTCTGAAGAATCGATTGGCTCGTGTACTTGCGCGCGAATTCGAGCGTGGGGACGGGAAGGAGCTGGACTCCCGCCGGCACATCGGTCGCGGCCAGCGTAAACTTCTCGGGGTCGAAGACCACCGTCCCGTGCTGTCGGAGGATGTGTGCGTGGACGTCGACAGTCTGCCGGTCCAGGGCATAGAGGATGTCGGCGAAGTCTCCCGGAGAGTGTACCGGGCCGTCCGCCGCTCGCGAATGATACCAGACGTGTCCCCCGCGAATCACGGACTGGTAGGCGTTCAAGCCGAAGACGTGGAGGCCCATCCGGGAGAAGCTGCGGGAGATCGACTCCCCAATCGAGGCGATACCGTCGCCGGCCTGACCGCCGGCGCGGACGGCAATCTCCTTCATGTGAAGTTCGAGGGACGTTCCGTATTAATCGATTCTGTCAACCCGAAATTCCGTAAGCCTTAGAGGCGGGACCGTTTGGGTGGAGATGTGTCCGACCGGGTGACGGTGGTCCTCTTCGCGACCGCCCGACTTGCCGCCGGGACGGGTCGACTCAGCGTGCCGGTCGACCCGACGGGAGTCCCCGCACGGTCCTTGGTTCGTTCTCTGGGAGAGCGGTTCCCGAAGCTTATACCGGTGATGCGTTCCAGTCGGTTCGTCCTCAACGGGCGGTATCTCAACGGTCTCGGACACATTGTTCGACCGGGCGATGAGTTTGCCGTCCATCCTCCCTACGGAGGTGGGTGACCGTGAGCGTGCGCCTGACCCGACGGCCGCTCTCGATGGCCGCGGCGGCTCGAGAGCTCGAAGGTCCGGGGTTGGGTGGGATAGTCATCTTCGCGGGTCGGGTTCGACCGGACCGGACCCGAGAAGGACGCGTGACACGGCTCGACTACGAGGCACATCGCCCGATCGCCACCGCCGCTCTCGCCAAGCTCGAAAGCACCGCCCGGCGCAGGTTCGGTGCCGAGCGTGTTGTTCTCTGGCACCGTCTCGGGCCGATCCCGGTCGACGAGGTCTCCGTGATCGCGGGAGCCGCCACGGGCCACCGCGCGGCGGCGTTCGCCGCTGCCCGGTACCTCATCGAGCAGCTGAAGGCAACGGTACCGATCTGGAAGGTGGCGCGATCACGACCCGAGCGTCCGCCGCGACGACTCCCAGGCGGTCGGGCAGCACGATGAGCGGGTTGATGTCGAGCTCCAGGACCGCGGGGACCTCCATCGCGAGCTGAGAGACCCGCTCGATTACCTCGGTCAGCCCCTCGAGGTCGCTCGGGGGCTCGCCGCGCACTCCCTGAAGGATCGGGAATGCCTTCACCGACTGGACCATGTTGACGGCCCCGAGCGGTCGGATAGGCGCGAGACGGAACGTGACGTCACGCAGTACCTCCACGTAGATCCCACCGAGACCGAACGCGAGCACCGGCCCGAAGTACGGGTCCCGCTGGACCCCGACCAGGACCTCCTTCCCCTCTTGGATCTCGACCTCGATGTCGAACCCTTCGATGCGAGCGCTCGGAGCCTTCTCCCGGAGCGACTTTTGCATCGTGTCCCAGGCCGCTCGGAGCGAGGAGCTATCGTGAATCCCGAGGGCGACTCCCCCGACGTCGGTCTTGTGGGAGAGGTCCGGGGAGACGACCTTTAGAACGACCGGGTAGCCGAGCTCGCCCGCCGCCGCGACCGCCTCGTCGAGCGACCGGACGAACCGCACGTCCGGGAACCGGACCCCGTAGGCGACGAGCAGAGCACGAGCTTCGCTGTCGGAGAGGATGGCCGTTCCCGCCGCGTGGGCCCGGTGGATCACCGCCCGCGCCGCCTCGTGGTCGACCACGAAGGAGCGCACCGGCGTCTTGGTCCGGGTTCGCCACGCATGGTACTTCGCGAGCGCTCCGAGACCCTGGGCTGCCTCCTCGGGGAACGTGAACGTGGGGACCCCGTTCTCCTCGAGGAGAGAGACCTCGCGAGAGAGGTCGTTGACCCCAAAGAGGCACGCTGCGATCGGTTTGGGGGTCGTCTCCTTCGCGGCGAGGATCGCACGCGCCACCGACTCGCCGGTCATGGTCGAGGTCGGTGTCGTGATGACGAGCGCCCCCTCCATGTCCGGCCCTTCGAGGAGCTTCCCGAGAATCTCTCGGTAGTGGTCCGCGCCCGCGTCCGCGGTCATGTCGAGCGGGTTGGCGATCGAGGCCGATGCGGAAAGACGGGGGGCGAGAGCGTCGTGGACCTCCTTCGATAGCGGAGGCAGTTCGAGCCCATGCCGCACCGCGGCGTCCGCTGCCACGATTCCCGGGCCCCCCGAATTCGTGAGGATCATCAGGCGGGGACCTTCGAGGTCCAGGCCGGACGCGAAGATCTTGGCAGTGCGAAAGAGCTCGCCCAGCGTCTCGACGCGGAAGACCCCGGCCTGGGCGAAGAGCGAATCGTACAGTTGGTCTCGGCCGGACTGCGCGAGCGAGCCGGTGTGGCTCTTCGCAGCGCGCTCGCCCGCCGGGGTACGCCCCCCCTTGATGATCAGGACCGGCTTCTTCTCCGTGACCTCGCGGGCGGTCTCGAGGAACTTCCGGCCATCGACGAGTCCTTCGAGGTAGAGCAGAATCACCTTGGTGGCGTCGTCCCTCCCGAGCGATTCGAGGAGGTCGTTTTCATCGATCCCGGCTCGATTCCCGACGGAAACGAACCGGGAGAATCCGAGCCGCTCCGTGATGCCGTAGGCGAGGATCCCGGCGCAGAGAGCGCCGCTCTGCGAGACGAACGCGATGTTTCCGCGGGGAGGAAGCGTCGCGCTGAACGTCGAGTTCAAGCTGACGTCCGGGGCGGTGTTGATGATCCCAAAGCAGTTCGGTCCGACGATCGACATGCGATACTTCGCCGCCCGGCGCACGACGTCCGCTTCGAGGGCGGCCCCGGATTCTCCGAGCTCTCGGAATCCCGCCGAGATGATGACCGCGCCGCGCGAGCCCGCCTTCCCGAGCTGATCGATGGTGTCCGGGACGGTCGCCGCCGGAACGATGACGACACCGAGGTCCGGTGTCTCGGGAAGCTCCTCGATGCTGGGGTAGCATCGCACGCCCGAGACGCTCTTCGACGAGGGGTTCACGGGGTACACGACGCCCTTGAATCCGGCCTCGATGATGTTGCGGAAGAGATAGGTACCGACCTTTCCGGGTTTGTTCGAAGCCCCGATTACGGCGACCGACGACGGTCGGAACAGCTCGTCCAGGTCCGCCGACTGTCCGCGAGTCACAGCTACCTCGGAAACTCCGCTCCGTCGGACGGCGGTCCGTTATATATCCACGCCCCCGTGAGATGCCACATGACCGCCGAAGGAGAGTCCGCTCCGAGCTCTCCCCCGGCGCCGACGCCCTCCCCGCCCGGCGGCCGACCCACCGCGCGCGGCCTCCTCTCGCGGATGGACAAGGGCGGGATTCGCTACGTCGTGGCCGTCGGAAGCGGGAAGGGCGGCGTCGGGAAGTCAAGCGTGACCGCGCTTCTCGCGGCCGAACTGGCCCGCCGAGGAAAACGGGTCGGGATCTTGGATGCCGACATCACGGGACCCTCGATTCCGAAGGTCCTCGGCCTCACAGGTCCGCTCGTCGACCGAGGGGAAGGGATCGAGCCGGCCGCAACCACCTCGGGAATCTCGGTCGTCTCCTCTCAGTTTATGATCGAGGACGAGCAGACCCCGGTGATCTGGCGGGGGCCGCTCGTGACCCGACTGATCACGCAGTTCTTCGGGAGCGTTCACTGGGGCGACCTCGACTACCTCCTGATCGACATGCCCCCGGGAACGAGCGATGTTCCGCTTACCGTCTTTCAGACGATTCCGATCGACGGGATGGTCTTCGTCCTGACACCGCAGGACCTCGCAGCCCTGATCGTCAAAAAGGCGATGAACATGGCCCGCGACCTTCACGTTCCGCTCCTCGGCGTCGTCGAGAACATGGCGTGGCTGGTCTGCCCGCACTGTCACGAGCGGGTCGACCTCTTCGGCCCCAGCCGCGTCGAGCGGGTCGCGAAGGAGTACGGGATTCCCGTGCTCGGGAGCCTCCCCGTGCTCCCGCCGGTCTCGGAGCTCTCGGACGTGGGCCGTCTCGAAGAGGTCGCCGCGCCAGAGGTTCGTGCGCTCGCCGACTCGTTCTCGAAGGCGGTCGACGACGCTACGAAGAACCGGGTGACGATGCTCTAATCGCTCGCAGTTGCGAGAACCGGACGACCTCGCTCGGAAGGCCTCGCCGCGCGAGTGCGGACCGAAGCCCCTCGAGGTGTGCGTCCCCGACGACCGCCGCCACACGGCCGAATCCCTGCAGACGCAGGTTCGCGATCCGGTCGGCCATGTGCTCGTTCCGGTCGTCGAGGAGGACCCGGGCAGTGGTCGGGCTCACCCTGCGGAGCTCGTCCGTGTACTCCTGGGGAGACTCCGCGTATCGGTCCATCTCCTTCTGGACGGTTCGCGCCGGGACGAACAGGCCCACGACCGCGCTCGTCAGGAGAGTGACACGCTCCTTGAACGACATCGAACGGACCAGGTTGGCGAGGGTGAGACGGATCGGGTCGTCGATCAGGAAGACCGGAACGTTCCTCTCCCGCGCGACCTCCACGGCGACCTTCATCTCGGCGCCGGGAGCACCCGCTCCGATCTCCGAGCCGAGCCGACGCTGGATGACGGACCAGAGCCGAGCGAAGAGCGGGGCCGAGCCGGACCGACGCCGGGGGCCATCGGAGGAGAGCAGCGCCTCGGCCCGCTCCGGGTCCAGCTCGACCGCGACCGCGTCGAGGACTCGGTCGGAGAGGACCTGCCGGAGCGGCTCTCGGAGGTCGACCACGTGGGCCGAGCCGACGAGGAGGACCGGGCTCTCCCGGGTCGAGGCGTACACGTCCGGTCCAGGCTCCGTTGTCTCATCTCGCTGACCCTCGGGTCGAAAACGCCCATATAGGCGAGCTGGGTCGGCGGGAGGCATGACGTGGACGCTCTTCTCCGTCCCCACGACGAAGCGGACGGAGCTCGATGAGGCTCTCAAGGACGACCGGGTCTCGCGGCAGAGCCTGAAGATTCGAGACGCGAGCGCGATGGGCGGGCCCACGGGAGCGACGTACGTACTCGTCGAAGGCGCGGCGGACGCGGTCCACCGCGCCGAAGAACTCCTTGCTCCGATCGGGACGAAGCTTCCGGCAGCGGAGGGGGAGCCGCTCTACCGGCGCTTCAAGGACGAGGACGAGGCGGCGTCGGCAGGGATGGGGCTCTTCTTCACAGAAGAGTGACCCGTTACTCGTTCGACGGAGCGTGCGACGGTTCGAGGTCCTCGCCCCCCGCGAAGACCCGCTGGAACGACCGGTATAGGTTTTCGAGGCCGCTCTGCTCCTTCGCGGACGTCGGGACGAGCCCGACGAGCGGCGCCATCGTCTCGATTGCGCGGAAGAGCTCGGTCGAGAGCTGGACGTCCGGGGTCGGAATGTCCTGTTGGATCGCTTCGTAGAGCGTCCCCGGGTCTTCCGACCAGTGCGTGACCTCCTCGAGCTGCTCCGGGGTGAGCACGTCCGACTTCGCGAGGACGTTCACCGTGGGGAGGCGGAATCGGAACTCCACGGTGGCCCCGAGCATCAGCAGCGAGACGAATCCGGCAGCCGTCCGGGCGAGCACCGGGTCGTAGAGGAAGGCGATCACCGATCGGTCCCCGCTGAGGGCGTCGACGATCGCCTTCGACGCCTCCCGGAACGCGAACAGCTCGATCTGGCCGGGCGTGTCGATGAGGACGTAGTCGGCCGTCTGCTCTTCGATCGCCTGCTTCACCTCGAAGACCTTGAGGGCGATCATGTCGGCGGCGACCACCTGAGCTCCGTTCGGACCGAGGCCATACTCGTCCTGGAGCTCGGAGAGTCGGACCCACTCGCGGATGTCCACATCGGCGGCGTCGTCGGCAGCTTCGCTCCCCGGGTCGAGGTTCACGACCGTCGCGTCGTACCCCGCCGAGCGGGCCCAATCGGCGAACGCGCGGACGAGCGAGGTCTTGCCCGCCCCCGCTGTCCCCGTGAAGTACACGGTCCCCGGCTCGTCCATCGGTCTCCTGCTCCTGCTCTACCGGTGGGCCGCGGAGGCTCTCTGCTTGCGGAGCTCCGCGGAGAGCTCCTTCAGGAACCGGGCTTTGGTCGTCGACCCCTTCTTCATGACCTTCACCCGGCCGACGTAGTCGAAGAAACGGCGGGGATACTGCTTGTCGGCCTCGACCTCCGCGCGAAAGCCGAGACGCTTCGCCGCGGCGACGATCTCCTCGGTGGTGAGGTCCGGGACCGAGTCGGCCTCGGGAACGCGACGGCCCCCCTTCCGCGAGATGCCGCGGCCGAGGTACGCTGGATAGACGTAGAAATGGTCGGGCATGAGCGCCCGCGCCGCCTCAGGCAGGTGCCGGGGCCGAGACCCGCACTCCGTTCAGGACGCCGTCCTGGCCGGGGCGGGAGCGAACGCGGACGAGGCCAACGTCGGTCTCGAGGATCGCGCCTTTCGTGATGATGTTGCGTTGCACGAAGTTCGGGTTCGCGGGGTTCTCCCGGACCGTGATCACCTTCGCCGGCTGGATCTTCTTGGTCGCCGGGTCGAAGACGTTGATCGTCTGGGCCGTCAGGATCCGGAGCTTCTCGTTCGCTCCGCGCACTCGGTAGACCTTCACCGTCCCGGAGCCGATGGTCGCGTGCTGGAGCTCGCGGCCGATCTCGAACCGGCGCTTCTTGCGAATCGGTCGAAGGCGTCCGCCCGTGCGCTTACGACGGGAGCGGCCCTGCCAAATCCCCACGTGGACCTCCGAGAGGCGCGGTCCGACCGGGGTTGCGTATATGACCTTTTCAGCGAACCGAACCGCCCGGGACACCGCTCAGGGTCCGAGGAACGGCGTGAGCCGGGCTCGCAACGGCTCGAGACGAGAGCGGACGACTGTCTCCTCGGCCCCCGACAAAGGCTCGTACGGCGCTCGGTAGCCGACGTCGACCCCCCTTAAATCGGCCGCCAGGAACTTGAGCGTCGAGATGGGCGGGCCGGACCGGACGACTTCCATCAGCTCCTCGAGGATTGGCTGAAGCTCGGCGGCCCGAGCGTGGTCTCGACGGAGAGCCGCCGAGACGAGCTCCTTGCAGAGCTTCGGGGCAACGTTCGAAACTCCCATCACGGCCCCGGGGGCGCCCCGTTCGA
>Ga0187780_10004522_pt1 | contig 10418 bp, 7 predicted proteins | sample 1015_Q2_SP10_20__FD_132429 | JGI IMG/M metagenome (GOLD analysis project Ga0187780, IMG submission 132429) | Tropical peat soil microbial communities from peatlands in Department of Meta, Colombia - 1015_Q2_SP10_20_MG | ecosystem: Environmental > Terrestrial > Soil > Wetlands > Peat | place...
ATGCCTTTCGCGCCGTTGTAGAGGTTGTCGATGTAGCCGGGCAAATAACTGTCGTAGCCGCTGAGACGCAGTGCGAGTCGCTCTGCCAGGATCGGCACGCTCACCGCGCCGTAGGCTGATCCGCCCGGGCGGTCGCCTCCGTGGATGGATAAAGCGTCCGCCGCGACGGTCGCGTGGAATTCCCTGAGGTCGGGCTGGAAGAGTACGTACCGGACGATTCCCATCTCGTTCTCGGCGCCGACCGACGTGCCCTGCGGCCCGCGCCATACCTCGAAGCGCTCGACATCGTAGGGAATCAGGTCGGACGTCAGATTGGCGGCGTACGCGTAGATGCCGGTCGGACTCACTGCTGCGTCGTCGATGTAGGAGGCGAGCGCCGGAGAGCCGTTGAACGGAAAGATTCCGCGGATGATGAGCTGTGACTGCCCGGGACCGCCTGGGGTGACTACGGACATGCCGGGGACGCTGGCCGCGTAGTCGAGCAGCTGCTCCGACTTCAGTGCCTCCTGGCTCGCGCCGCTGAGCACGGTGACAGGAACGGGGACATCCTGGAGGTATTCGAAAGCTTTGACACGCTCATCGCGTTGTCCGGTCACGTCGATCTCATCCAGTACGGTCGCGCCCGGGCCCTGGCGCGCGATGGGCGTTGGCCCGACTCTGGATGATGGTGATCGCCGCGGCGTCGGGAAAATGCGCACAGCGCGGTCGTTCAGAAACTCAAAGGTCAGTCCTGTGCCCTCGAGCAGTGCCGCGAGGGCATCGGCGGTGGGAACTCCGGCCTGCGCGCCCCTGGATTTCTGGTCCTTGAGCACGTCTGACAGGTAGACGAGCTGCAGCCCTGTTTGGTGGGCAAATTCTGCGAGCGCCGTTGCAAGAGGCTGTGCCGGTATCTCCCGCTCAAGAATCGCGTCTGCACGGCCGTTGCCGCTCTCAAGGAGCAGCACGGCCCCCAGCAGCATACACGTCGCCATCCGAATGACCGCACGCCCCATCGTGGTGATCCTTATTCGCGTTCGGTGCCGGAGCGGCCCAGGTCGGGAATGCGCGCGGGAGTCAGAGAGTTAGGTTTTCCGCAAGCTTACACCGGTAACGCGAGCTGCGATTCGGGAAGTCGCGGACGGGCGACTGGTGTCGCCGGCGCGAGCTCAAAAACCCGCGCCGCAGGTTGATGCCGCCTGGACCACTTCACGGTCGATCACAAAATATAGGAGTCACCAAAATCGCGTGGGGACACCCTTGGACGAGGCCGATCCTGTGCAGTGCGGCATCTTCCACGGTCGGCTCCGAGTCCGTCCCGGTCAGGGTGTCTACCTGCCACGCGCGCCACTCCTATCCATCGAGAGGATCCATTGCAGCACCCGTCGGTCCTGGGGCGCACCATGAACCGTTTTTGCATCGCGCTGATTTGCGTCTACGGAACGTTGCTGCTGACAGCATGCGGTGGCGGCAGCTCCTCGGATGTCGCTACGCATCTCTCTGTGAGTGCTCCGGCGATGGCCGTCGCTGGAACCGAATTTCAAATTACGGTGACTGCGCGCGACGCCACGGGCAAAGTGGTGACCAGCTACGCCGGCGCCGTGCATTTAACGAGCGGCGACAGCCAGGCCGTGCTGCCAGCGAGCGCGACGTTGACGGACGGGGCGGGAACGTTCCCGGCGACCCTGCGCACCCCCGGGAACCAAACCATTACTGCGGCCGCAGTCATGGGGTCCCTCGCGGGCATTTCACCAGCAATCGCCGTCATTCCCGGCCCGGCCACTCACTTCGCCGTCTCGGGTCCTACGGCCTTCCCACCGGGAACCGCATACAGCGTCCTATCGGGAGCGGCGTTCAACTTCACCGTCACTGCGCTCGACGCCTCGAACAACGTCGCCGAGGTCTATCAGGGCATCGTGCAATTCTCGAGCAGCGATGGCCAGGCGGTGCTGCCAGCGAACTCGACGCTGACGGATGGGACCGGGACGTTCCCGGTAACCCTTCGGACTGCCGGCGGCCAGACTATTACAGTGACTGACACCGTCACAGCTTCGATCAAGGGAACCTCGTCCTCAATCGATGTCATATCTGGTGGTCCAGCGACTAACTTCTCCGTGTCAGTTCCAGCCAGTGCCAATGCGGGGACTTCGTTTCGCTTCACTGTCACTGCGCAAGATCGACTGGGAAATGTCGACAGCACCTACCCCGGGATTGTGCACTTCGTGAGCTCGGACGCCATGGCGGCGCTTCCCCCCAACACGGTTCTGACCGACGGAATCGGAACGTTTTCGGCAACACTGCAGACGGTCGGCAGCCAAACCATTACTGTGACTGATAGCGTCACGGCGGCGATCGCCGGTACCTCGTCGCCCATAGCCGTCGGCACCGCGGTGACGCCACCGATTCGCTTCTCAATCTCCGCTCCGGCGGCGGCCAGATCAGGGACGGCGATTCATTTCACCGTGACCGCGCTCGACCCCTCAAACAACGTAGTTTCCGGCTACGCGGGCAGGGTTCAATTCTCAAGCACGGATGCCACGGCGGTATTGCCGCCAAGCTCGACGTTGACGGGCGGTATTGGAACCTTTGCCGCGACCCTGCAGACGGCCGGCGCTCAAACCCTCACAGCGACCGATACCATCAACCTGGCGTTCACCGGCACTTCATCATCGATCGACGTCAGCCCCGGTCCGGCGACCCACTTCTCTGTCTACGCTCCAACCCGCGTCCGACCGGGATCAATCACGGTGACGGTCGCAGCGCTGGACGCGGCAAGTAATGTGGCGGTCAGCTACGCCGGTACGCTCCATTTCTCGAGCACCGATGCCAAGGCGGCGCTGCCCGCGAACTCGACACTGACGGATGGCACGGGGAGCTTTTACGTTACCTTGCGAACCGTTGGATCCCAGACTGTCACTGTGACCGACACGGCTGTCCCGTCCATCGCCGGAACCTCGAATTCGATCGACGTTTTCAGCTACTGTCTGATGAAGGGAGAGCAGTGTGGCCTTATGTCATGCTGCCCCGGGTTGCAGTGCGTCGCCGAGGGAGACCGCGCCTACTGCGAGTAGGCAGCCGCGTGAACGGGCCAGCTCACGGGCCGGTGCCCGAAACTCTAACGTTCTGTAGTGAAATGCTGTGTGCGCTTTCTGGCATGCAAGGTGACGCATACTAGTCACACTCAATCAAAAGCCTCTCCACCGCGTCGGTCTTCAGGTGCGACGTGAACCGCTGTTCCGTTGCCGTGATTTCCCTCTGCGGAACGTTACTGCTCACGGCGTGCGGTGGCGGTAGCGGTGGCGCAGCGCCATCGGGCCCGGCGGCTGCGGCTATCACGGCGCTCAGCATTCTGGTACCAACTTTTGGATGGCAGCAGCTACGGTGACGCTCTCGCAGCGTTGCTGACAGGCTCATCGCCCTAGATTGACACGAGTGCCGCTTGCGGCGAGCCCGCGGATTTCCCGACCTTGGGGCGCGCCCGGCAGGCAGGCGGGCGCGGGCGGTCAGAGAGTCCCGACTCCCGAAACCTTGAGCCGAAAGTGAGCTCTATGACTGAGGATGTCCGGGGCGCGACGCCGTCGACGGTGGCGCGACCTCGTATACCCGGATTCCGGTCGCCGTGGCCTGCACGGTGACTCCCGGGAATGTCCGCAGGAATTTGAGAAACGTGTCCGTGTCATCGACGGAGAAGATTCCGGTGATGAGCCGCGCGCGCAGTGCCGGCGATTCGATGTTAATCGGCAAGGCGGTGTAGCGATTGAATTCCGCCGCGACGAGTTCAAGCGGCTGGCGCTCGAACACGATCTGACGATGAAGCCAGGCGGTATTGCCTTTGACATCCGCGGCCGTCACTTGGCCAGGCGGTTCCCCGTCGGCCACCTGAATCTGCTCGCCGGCAGCGACGCTCACCGTCGCGGCGTGGACTTCGGTCGAAGACACCGCGACGCGACCCTGGACTACTGTTATACGCGTCGAACCCGCGTCGCGTCGGACACTGAACACGGTACCAACCGCCAGCGCACTGGCGGTTCCCGCGACGACGCGGAATGGGCGCACTTCGTGCGCGACCTCGAACAGCGCTTCGCCGCGCTCGAGTTCGACGCGGCGTTCCAAGCGGCTATAGCGCGCCGTAACCGAACTGTCGGTATTGAGGCGCAACAGCGACTGATCGCTCAGCTGCCAGCTCCTCAACTCCCCGTGCCGCGTCGCATAACGATCCGTCGCGACGTACCCGCGCTGCCACCAGAAGACCGACAAGCCGATGGCTGCCAGCGCCGCCGGTACCGCGACCATGAGCCAACGCCGCCGCGATCGCGTTCGGCTCGGCGCCGACCCGACTCGTGATCCTGGCTCGAAGCGCGCAACGGCCCCGTTGTCCGCGCGAACCTGAGCGAGAATCGCCTCAAGTGGCGCCTCAGCGTCGTCGGCCGCCGTCGGCAGGTGGCGCGCAAGCGCAGCAATACCCAAATACTCTTCGATGTGAACGGGTGAAATGGTGAGCCAGTTGTAGAAGGCGCGCCGTTCGGCCGCATCCAGGGCGCCGGCCTGTTGTGCGACCAGCCATTCGCCGGCCTGGTTGGCAATGATCTCGCGCAGCTGTTCGTCGCTGGTGTTCATCGCGTCAACCCACCCGTACCATCCGGCGCCGACAGCGCGCCAGCGCCTGAGCCAGGTATTTCTTCACCATGCTGACCGACACACCGAGACGGTCGGCGATTTCACGGTGAGTGAGCCCGTGGACGTATTGCATCACGACCACAGCGTGCCAGCGCGGCGGAAGGTGCCGCAGGGTCTCGCGCAGCAATTTCACCTGCCGTGCCGCATCGATCTCCGCGTCAAAAGCTATTGGTTCGGCGAGCTCGTCAAGCGCCGCGCAATCGTCGACGCCTACAGTCAGGCCGCGCCGGCCCTCGCGCGTGGCATGCTCTCTCGCCAGATTGCTGGCCACGGTATAGAGGTAGGCCCGCACATCGCGGATCGTGTCCGGGTCCTTGACCTGCAGCATCCGAACGTAGACCTCCTGAGCGAGATCGCTGGCGTCCGCCTGGCGTCGGAACCGCCTATAGAAGAAGGCTTGCAGGGCACTGCGGTGACCCGCAAACAGGCGCTCGACCAGCGCTTTCTTCTCTTCCGCCACGGGCTACCGCGACTCCAAGAGCGAAATCTCGTCCCTCACTAAGTACAGGAGTCATGGAATCGGCGACCGGCCACCCCAGCAGCGACACTTCTTATACCGGGTGCGGCTTCGCGGGTCTGGCCGCACTGCGGATCGCCATGCGGGCCAGACAGCCCGCCTGCCCGTCGCTCCTGTGCACGTCGTCGGTCCTTTCGTCGGCGGAGCTTTCGAGGTGGGTATTGGGCGCCGGGCTAGGAGCTGGTCAATAAGCCCCACGTCCAGGCGGTGATCCGCCATCCGTCGGTGGTCCTTCGCAGGGAGAACGTCACCGTCGCCGTGTTCTTCACGGCTTTGCCTTTCTGCGTATAGCTGAACGTGGCCGGCAACACCACGTACGCGCGATCGCCCGTGACGATGAACTGCTTCGGCTTGCCGATCGTGCCGGTGGCGTTGCTCAGCCCGGTCTGCTGTGCATTTCGGTCGTAGTCCTTGGCCCAGTTGGCGCAGGCACCCGGCCCGCGCCACTCATAGGGCGGAATATCATCAATGACGACGGCGTCATTGGCGCAGGCAGCGATTGCCTTGGCCGGGTCATCGTCGTTCCACAGGGTGAGAATCGCCAGGATGTCGCTCTTATCTGAGGCAGCCGCTGAAGCCGCGTACAGCCAGGCGGCGGCGATGACGACAAACAGTCTGATCATTGTTTTGCCTCCCTATTGGTCCGTCCGGGCACCACGGCCGCGCCGGCAAAGTAGCGACATGCGTTACTTCTTGACGCGCATCCGGCCCATGAAGTCGCGTTTACCGATCGCCAGGCCCTTCCAGCGCAGGATGTCGTACGTCGTCGCTGCGTGGAAGTAGAAATTCGGCTGCGAGAAGCTGAGCAGAAAGTTCTCCGCCGTGAATGGAATCTTCCGCTCGCCGAACTCGAAGCGCATATCGCGGCCTACGAATCCGTCGACCTCGGCAGGCTCGATCGCGCTCAGCGCATGCTGGGTGTCCGAAATTCGCGTTTTCAGAGCCGCGAACGACTCTGGCGGCGGCGCCATGTCGGGGGAGAACACGCCGCGGCGGACGCCCTCGATCGCCCCTAACGAGTGCACTGCGGTCGACTTCACCTGATAGGCGAACGGCAGCATGTCGGGCGCGAGGCGCGCCTGGATGATGTCAGCGGGCGCGACCTGCCGTTCGCTGCAGAAACTCTCGGCTTTTTCGAGCAGAGCGCCGATCGCACCCAGGACCTGCAGGTAGTTTGGAACCGTTGCATCGTAGAGTGACAGCGTCATGGCGTTACCTCGACTGGCGCATGCTTGGCACGGGGACTAGCATAGAGAATTGGAACGCACGGTGGAACATTAGGGGCGGCACACCGGATTCGAATTTGGTGGCCTGACTTGCATCAAGCTACCAAGCGGCGTGGTCTGCCTGCGGCGCCCAACCAGAGTGGGTTCGTCATGGAAGTCGACTGCGGCATCAAAGGCCTGGGCGCAGGCACCTTCGTGTTCGCGCTCCTGGCCGGTTGCTCGGCGAACGTTCAGCCGACGACGTTTCCCAACGGTACCCATGGGTACGAGATTGGCTGCAGCGGTGTACAGCGTTCGCTGGCCGACTGCGAGGCCAAAGCGAAAGAGCTGTGTCCCGGCGGTTACGAGACCGTCAGCAGCGTGGTCGGCACACCGGGCTCGGGCCCCTACGAGCACCAGCGGCTGATCTCTATTCGCTGCAAGTCATGACGTCGAGGTCGGTTGGCAACCCGCCTGCCGGTTGCATCTAGTCAATGAATACAGTCGCAGCGGTCCAACCGAAGTCGGGACTCCTGGTCCGGTACTTTTCCCCGATCCTCGGTTTGGCTGTCGCGGCCATCGCGGTCTACGGTTTTGGACACACAGTGGGAGAGGTGTTTGTCCATTACACGACGCGGCCGCCGCCAATACTCTATGTCCACGTGCTGGTCTCCAGCTGTTGGGTAATCCTGTTCATTGTCCAGAGCTCACTCATCAGCAGCGGCAATGTGCGCACCCACCGGAAAGTGGGCCTTTGGGGACTGGCGCTGGGAACGGCCGTGTGCGTGGTCGGGCTCATCACCGTATTCGTAATGCGTCAACGCGACATTGATTCCGGAGGCGGTGCGCAGGCGATAGCGGACCTGAGTATCCCGCTCTACAGCTTGCTCAGCTTCGCGGTCCCGTTCCTGATCGCCGCCGGGTGGCGCAGAAAGCCCGAGCTTCACCGACGACTCATGATTTTGGCGACCTGCTCCGTGACGTTTGCGGCGCTGGCGCGCGTTCCGGCGCTCGGAGACACATGGGCTCCCATTGGGACGAATATTCTGCTGGTCACTGCTGCGGCAGTGGACCGCGTCAGAACCGGACGATTTCACCGCGTGTACCTCATTGGCATACCGCTCATGTTCCTCGGCGAAGGTCTCTGCCTGTACCTCGCCGCGACATCGCCGCCGGCATGGATGGCGGTTGCCAGATTCCTCCTGGGTAGGGCCTAACCGCGCGCGTCGCGGAAGTTCGCGTTTGAGCGGATATAAAGAGTCTTGATGGATTGTCGCCAAGTGGCGACGCTGGAACGCAGCCGCGCCGTGCTATCGTAACCAGCCGAATTCAGACGACGCCAACCTCAGTCGAGCGACAGCGCTGCTTATTGTTAAGTTCGGGCTTTTGAGCGCCGCCGGCATTCGTGAATATAGAAGTGTCGCATCGCGGAACTGGGTTTAGCGAAGTAGAGCGGCTATCGGTCCACGTTTGTATGACACGGGCGAACACGAGGTCCGAAGACCCACTCGTCCTGCTGGGGCGGGCCTTCTGGTGAGCAGCATCGTCGCATTAGCGATCTCTTTCGCTTGACGATCGGCTTAGCGACCAAACGGCATGGATGCATGAGCGGCTAGGGGGCGGCATGTTTGCGTCGCTGATGGAGCACTTTCCGCATTCTGAAATCGCGGCCGCGCTAACGGGCCGGCTCTATTGCCGTGCGGGCGTCCGCGCTGCCGTGGGGCTCGTCTGCGCTATGGGCCTGGCCGCCTGCGGTGGCGGCAGTGGAGGTGGAGGCACAGGTGACCCGCCGCCGCCCCCGCCTTCCTATTCTGTTGGGGGCTCGGTGTCCGGCCTCTCGGCAGGGGCATCCGTGACGCTCGAGGACAACGGCACGGACTCTGTGCAAGTTGCCAGTGACGGCGCATTTACCTTTACGACAGAACTCAAGGCCGGTGCCGGCTATTCCGTGTCGGTTACAGCCCAGCCGACCGGAGAGCAGTGCACGGTCACGAACGGCTCAGGCTCGATTGGCGCCAGCAACGTGACCAACGTCGGCATCACTTGCGCTCCCACAGGCACGACTACTTACTCCGTCGGCGGCACGGTGTCGGGTCTTTCATCGGGCCTGTCGGTGACGCTCACGGACAACGGGGCGGACTCGCTGAAAGTCTCCAGCAACGGCGCCTTTACTTTTCCGACCCAACTCAAGGCGGGTGCCGCTTATTCGGTAGCGGTCGAAACTCAGCCGACCGGAGAGCAGTGCACCGTCACGAGCGGCTCGGGCTCCATTGGCTCCAGCGACGTGAGCAACGTGAGCATCACTTGCGCTCCCGTCGGCACGCCTACCTACTCCGTCGGTGGCACGGCGTCCGGTCTTTCGGCGGGCGCGTCCGTGACACTCAAGAACAACGGCACCGACTCGCTGAAGATTTCCAGCAACGGCACCTTCACCTTCCCGACGAAACTCAAGTCGGGCGCCGCTTATTCCGTGGCAGTCGCGACCCAGCCGGCCGGAGAGCAGTGCAGTGTCACGAACGGCTCGGGCTCCATCGGCACCAGCAATGTAACGAACGTGGGCATTACTTGTGCTCCGACAGGCACGCCCACTTACTCCGTCGGCGGCACGGCGTCCGGTCTTACGTCGGGCCTGTCGGTGACACTCACGGACAACGGCGCGGACTCACTGACAGTCTCGAGCAACGGCAGCTTCACGTTCCCGACGAAACTCAAGTCGGGTGCCGCATATTCCGTGGCAGTTGCGACCCAGCCGACCGGGGAGCAGTGCACGGTCACGAATGGCTCGGGCTCCATCAGCGCCAGCAATGTGACCAACGTCGGCGTCACTTGCGTTACTTTGACCTACTCCGTCGGCGGTACGGTGTCTGGTCTTTCGTCGGGCGTGTCCGTGACACTCACGGACAACGGCACGGACTCGCTGAAAGTCTCCAGCAACGGCAGCTTCACGTTCCCCACGAAACTCAAGTCGGGTGCCGCCTATTCCGTGGCAGTCGCGACCCAACCGACCGGAGAGCAGTGCACGGTCACGAACGGCTCCAGCTGGATCGGCACCAGCAACGTCACCAACGTGGGCGTCGCGTGCGCTCCCGTGGGCACGTCGACCTACAGCGTCGGGGGTACCGTGTCGGGGCTTTTGTCGGGGCTGTCCGTGACACTCCTGGATAACGGCACAGACTCTCTGAAAGTCTCCAGCAACGGCACCTTCACTTTTGCGACAAAACTTAAGGGAGGCGCCGCCTATTCCGTGACGGTCTCGACCCAACCGACGGGCGAACAATGCAGCGTAAGCAACGGCTCCGGCACCATCGTCGCGAGCAACGTGACCAACGTCGCGGTCGCCTGTTCCCCGTCAGCTACGACCGCCTCGCTCCTCTACGTCACGAACGCGACGGCCGGGAGCATCGACGGTCTTAAGATCAACACGACAACCGGCGCGCCGTCGCCGATCTCCGGCAGTCCGTGGACGGACGGGTCGGCGCCCGCCGCCGTTGCCATCGATCCGCAGAAGCGGTTTCTCTACGTGGCGACCGGCTCGGGCGAGATCAGGGGCTACTCTATCGACGCCTCGACCTTGAACCTCACCGCGATCAGCGGCAGCCCGTTCGCGACCAGCGCAGATTCCATCGCGATCACTGTTGATCCCAGCGGACAATATGTGCTGACCGCCAACGGCACGACGAACAACGTCTCTGTGTTCAAGATTGCCTCGACCGGCGCACTGACCGAGGTGACCGGGAGTCCTTTCGCGGCAGGGTCGAATGCAAGCGCCATCGTCGTCGCGGCCGGTAAGTTCGTTTACGTGGCGAATTCCGGCGGCAAAACGTTGTCCGCCTATCAGTTGGATCTGACGACCGGATCTCTAACAGCCGTGTCGGGCACGTTCACGGTCCCGGCAACACCGAACGGCCTGGTGGTTGATGACAGCGGTACTCACGTCTATGCGTCCGAGACCACACCGAATGAAGTGTCCGGATTCTCGATCGATGGCACTACCGGTGCTTTGACGACGATCTCGGGCAGCCCATGGGCCGCCAAAGATGCGG
>Ga0187780_10004523_pt1 | contig 10418 bp, 17 predicted proteins | sample 1015_Q2_SP10_20__FD_132429 | JGI IMG/M metagenome (GOLD analysis project Ga0187780, IMG submission 132429) | Tropical peat soil microbial communities from peatlands in Department of Meta, Colombia - 1015_Q2_SP10_20_MG | ecosystem: Environmental > Terrestrial > Soil > Wetlands > Peat | place...
AGCGTTCTGGAGGCTCGCGAACAGGTTTGCAAGGATGTTTGTAGCGGGCATGTCCACTGTCTCCTAGTCGTACTTCCTGAAGCCGAGCTTCTCAGCAACTTCCCTGAAGCACTGCCTGCAGAGCACCAGGTCGTACGATCTTATCACAGCCCCGTACTGGCCGCACCGCTTGCAGTAGTGCGTCGACTTCCCGTATTTCCTTTCCTTCGGATGTCTTTCTTTCATTGAATCGTCACTCCGAAATTCTCCCTGAAGTACTGCATCGCCTCTTCCTTTGAGACAAGATGGGATTTTCCGACTCGGGACGCCCTACGCCCCCTTCGTGCCACGCTGAAGCCTGACCGTTCTAGAAGGATGGAGATGTTCATGCCGAGTATGCCTATGGCGGGGTCGTACCGTATTCCCGGAATCTCGATGTGCTCCCTGATTCCGAAGGAGACCGAGCCGCGCGAATCGAAGCAGGACTCGTTCAGTTTCTTCTCCCTCGCGGCAAGTAGCTTGTCAATCAGGGCAGTCGTCGCGTCCCCCCTGACCGTCACGACCACTCCAATGGGCTCCCCTTTGTGGATGCCGAAATCCCTTACAGAGCGCTTCGCCCGTGTCTGGGTCGGGGTTTGGCCAGTGACCTGCTCAAGGACCCTCTTACCCCTCTCGATGGCCTCGCCTGATTTGCCAAGGCCTATGTTGGCTACCACTTTGCCGACACGTATCCTCCTCATCGGGTTCTCCTGGACTGCTGACTGGCTCATGACGTCGCGACCCCCACGGTTATCATCGGTGCGTCGGTCCCCACCGGGAAGACGAGCCTAGACGGGATCTCCGCCTCACCGCTCGGGAGGGAAATCCTAACCATCTTCTCGCGCGAGATGGTTCCCTTTTTCACGTCTGCGATCCTGCCCATCTGCCCCGCCCTGTCACCTGTGAGCACCAGGCCGAGTGATCCCTTGGCGAGCTTCGTGTGTCCGAGCACCTTCTGAGAGGGGACCTCGATGAGCACCGCGTCTCCAGGCGAGAGATTGATCTTGTCGTCCAGCATTGAGCGGCCGTCATGAAGGCCGTACTGTATGTGTCCGCCTCTGACTTTCGTCTTGGTGTTGACACTGCAGAGCTTCCTCGTCGCCTCGTCGGCGTTCACCTTAGCAAGGGACAAGCCCTTCGGCGTAGGGACCATCCTGAAGTCGGCTCCTTCCAGCGGGACGCTGATGACATTGAACAGGCCCACCGGGTACCTGGGGGTCCGCCTTTCCTTGCCGTCCACCTTCACCCTTCCTGATTTCATGATGAGCTTAAGCTCCTTCGAGAGGCTTGCCATGGATGCCATGTCTCTGACGACCACCCCAAGGGGATAGGCAGCGGAAATAGGGTGCGGTCCGGGAAGCGGCTTGAACACGAACCTGTTGGACTTCCTCGCAATGTCCCAGCTGCGGGGAGCAGCCAGGCGCTTCATCTTGTTCCGTCCACCCTTCTTGCCCATCTAGGCCGCCACCTCCAGCTTCTTCTTCCGGATCTTGTCCTCGAGCGCAAGGTTGGTGATTACCACGTTGGAAGAGCTGATGGGGACTGGTGACGTACCCCCCTTGATCTTCTCACGCGTGACGCCTTCGACCATCACGGCGCCCGCATGCGAGTCGATGCGAGTGATCTTTCCTTCGATGTCCTTGAACTCTCCCCTCACTATCCTCACGGTGTCCCCCACGCGGGGCCTGACGCTCCTCCTTCCGTGCCTTTCTCTAAGCTCCGCGGAGAGCTGCGACCCGAATTTCATCAATCTCACCTATATTATGATGGACGCCAGGTTGGCGATCCTGGGCCATTTTTCCGCGGCCTCGCTTGCCACCGGCCCCTTGATGTCCGTCCCCTTCAGGTCCCCTTCCGGAGTGATTATGACTGCTGCGTTGTCTTCGAACACGATCCGCTGACCGCTCACCCTCCTCACAGGGTACTTCTGCCTGACGATCACCGCCCCGAAGACCGCCTTTTTCAACTCTGGCGGTCCCTTCTTCACCACGCATACTATGGAGTCCCCGACCGAGGCTGCCGGGATTCGGCTGTGCCTCCCCTTCGCCTTTGTCACCTGCACGACCCTCAGAGTCTTCGCCCCTGTGTTGTCGGCGCATGTTATGACCGCGTAGAGAGGAATCGCGCGAGTGATGTAGTTCTTGAACTCCTCTACGCCCTTGGCCGAAACCGCACGGGACTTCGTTGACACTAGGTCCCCCTCCTCGATTCAACGACGACAAAGGAAATCGTTTTCGAAAGTGGCCTGCATTCCCCGAGGGTGACGTCGTCACCGTCGCGGACATCGATGCATGGAGGAATGTGGGCGCTCACCCTGCTTCTCCTTCTCTCCCCCCTGTTGAACTTGGGGACCATGTGGAGGTACTGCATCTCCACCACAACGAAACTCTTGCCAGCCGTGGAGACGGCCCTCCCGGACAACAGACGACCCCTCACTTTGACGTTACCGTGGAACGGACACCTCTCATCCTGGCATTTCTTCCGTGGTGCTGTTACCTCAAGGCCTGCGGCGGTCATAGGCTGTGCCCCCTTCTCCCCAGCCTGTCCTGCAACCTTCCAGCGATGTCGGGACCTGTCACTACCTTCCCCGAGCTAGATATCCTGAACGCGGCTTTTGCTTTCTCCACTCGAAAGGTGCGCCCCCCTTCGTCAAGCAGGAGCGTGTTGGCAGTCTCGAGGAGGACGGTCCCCGACCTTCCTGATTTCGTAGGATCGCTTGAGGTGAAGACAGTCAGCTTCTCACCGATGACGTTCACTCCGAGACCCCCTTCTCGTGCATCACCGTGACGACCCTGGCAATGTCCTTGCGGAGCCGCCTGATGTTGCCTACGTCCTTCTTGACAACCCCCCTCTGCGCGCCCCCGGCAAGCTTGGAGAGCTCCGACCTGAGGTCGAAGAGCGTCTGCCTCAGCTTGTCAGCGTCCTGCTTCCTCAGTTCCTTCGGCTTGAGCTGTGCCATCTTCTTTCTTCTCCTCTTTGACGTCTTCTTTTAGCTGGAAATCCGGCGGGAGGGCGTCCTTCAGTGCTATCTTTACCTTGATGCCGTAGAGGCCAAGTTTCATCAGGACGTCGGTGGTTGCCTCGCTCACGGACCTCTCGGCCGTGTCCCCGCTTTTCGGCACTATGCCGGCTCTGTACTTCTCCCCGTGGGACCTGTCGCTCCTGAGCTTCCCCGCGACTGAAATTTCAACCCCTGCAGCTCCCGCGTTCATTATGTTGTTCACCGACCACTGGGCAGCCCTCCTGAAGGCGGTACCGCGCGAGACGATCTGGGCGATGCGTGCCGCCATTATCCTGGCGTTCAGTTCGGGGTTCTCCACCTCGGTGACAGCAATCTGCGCGTTCGGGAAGCCGAACTTGGCAGTGACCTTGTCGGTCAGGTCCTTGATGCCGGTGCCCCGCCTGCCGATTGCAAGGCCAGGCCTTGCGACATAGACCTTCAGCGTCGTACCTACCGGAGACTTTTGCACCTCGAGGCCCCCGTAGCCGGCGTCTTTGAGCTCCTTCTCGAAGAACTCGTCCAGCTCGGCGTAAGACCTGCTTGTCGTCAGAATCGACTTTACGGTGGTTCGCTGCTGGACGGACATGCCTATACTTCCTTGCCCACGACTTCGATGTGGACCAGCTGGTGGAAGTTGGGTGAGCTCCTACCAAAGGCCCTCGGCGTGTAGTCTTTCGTCGTCCTACCAGCATACCCCGCAGCGTGGATGATTCGGACCCTGTCCGTGTCGAGCCCCTTGAACTCTGAGTTGCCTTCCAGATTGTGAAGAACGTCCAGATATGCCTTGGCGGCCTTGACTGGGTAGGAGCCAGTGGGGAAACCCTGGAGCTCGCTCCTGTGGCCAACCTTCAGCTTGTGCCTCCTGAAGGCTACTGGCATCTTCTTGCTTTCCACAAGCTCAAGAAGATCAATCGCTTTTGAAAGCGTCATCCCCTTGATTGTAACTGCTATCTCTCGAGCAGCTTTGGGGGAAATGTTGACCTCCCTTCCGCTAGCCCTAACGTGCACCGCCGGGTCGAAACCCTCGAAACTGTAACCGTAGTGAGGCACTTTACCCCTCTCGTGAACCCGGCCGATTGTGAATGCGGTTATAAACGTGTCTTTCATGAAACGAGGGGAAGACAATCAGAAAACGGCCGTTTGCTCTCTGCCTCCCCGGGTTTTCAGCCGCGGGGACTTCAGAAATCCCGATGCGTCGCCGAAGCTTTCAGCCCACTACTAGGAGCGTAACCGTCCCGACGGCGAGGAAGAACGCCATCAAGATGAAGACTATCGCGTTCAGGAGCCACGCTCGTCGAGTCGGATGCAGCCACTCGACTGCCATAGCTCTGATCCCGTTGAAGCCGTGTATGACGGCTGCGTACAACAGGAAACCGAAGATCACCTGGTAGTAGGCTAGGTTCCCCGTGGCATATCCAAACGTCAGGGTTGCATCGAAGGCTTTTCCGGCCAGCGGGCTGTGGAGGAGCAGGTGGAACGTAAGCACGAAAACGAGGATCGCAGCTGTGGCATATGTCACGACCATGTTCCAGGATTCTTTCATGAGGCTCCCCCCCTTCGCGCTAGCAGGCCCAGACATTCTCAGATCACTCCCAATCCAGCGAGCAGATACAACCCCGCCCACACCCAGAGGGCGAGGACCAGCGCCGTTACGGACCAGACAGCGATCTTCTGGTTCTTCCCCAGCGAAGTGGGAGAGTAGGGATAGACAGGGAGGATCGGCTTCCCCATGAACTTCCCGAATGCCTCGTTCAGGATGAGCCTGATTCCGTTGCCGCCGTGGTAGAGGGCGGAGCCCGCAACGATCCAAAGTCCGACCAGCTCCAAGGGACCGAGGGAGTGCAATGCAGCCATCGTGTTTGCCCAGGCCGTCGAGCCTCCTCCCAGCTGAAAGGTCTCGAAAATATGCGCCATCAGGTAGCCAACGAGGATGACTCCGGTTGCACGGTGAACCGTGTAGCTCCACCTCTCAAGATTGAACCCGAGTGGGTTGAGGCTGGAGACTAGCCCCGACTTGAATCTCCGGTCACGCTTCACTTCTTGACACCCCCAAAGTCAAACGGTGGGGGCTTCACCCCCTCCTTGGGTGCACTCGTGATTGGCGGTGTGACGAGCCTCGAGCCCGCCCTACCCCGCTTCCTAAGGACGCGTTTCTTCAACACTTCCATTCTTGCCAGCTGCACCGCCTTGGCGGGGTCGACGTCCTTGGGGCAGACGAAACTGCAGGCTCCCGCCATGTGGCATCTCCAGACCCCGTGAGAGGTGTCAAGGAGGTCGATGCGTTCCCCCCACCCTTCATCTCTAGGGTCGGCCATGTATCTGTAGGCTTGGGTGACGGCCTGGGGCCCAGTGTAGAGCGGATCCAAGGCGACTGTGGGGCAGGCGGCGTAGCAGAGGCCGCACATGATGCAGTAGTCGAACTGGAGGAACTTTGCTACTTCATCGGTGAGCACCCGGTACTCCCTGTCGGAATGGTCCCGCTCGTCGACGTTTTTCCTCATGAGATATGGCCTGACCGAACGGTGCAGGTCGAAGAACGGGATGATGTCGACAACAAGGTCCCTGATTACCTGCATATTGTGAAGCGGTTCGATCTTGATCGTTTCCCTGTTCAGGGAAGAGACCTGGGTCTGGCATGCAAGCATCGGGCGTCCCTCGATGGTCATGCCACAGGACCCGCATATGCCCATTCTGCAGCTGTGCCTGTAGCCCAGGGAGCTGTCCTGCCTCTCCCTCACATCGGTCAGGGCGTCAAGAACGGTCATTCCCTTTCTGTACTTGACCTCGTAGCTGGTCTGCTTGCCGCCCGACCGCGTAATCTTCAGAGTGATCTTGTCCATTTCAGTACTTCCTCTCCACAGGCTTCCACATGGTAATGGTCACAGGGGAGTAGCTGAACGACGGGCCGTCGGCTGTCCTCAGTGCCAGAGTATGCTTCAACCAGCCGGCGTCGTCCCTGTTGGGATAGTCCGTGCGGGCGTGGCCCCCTCTTGACTCCCGTCTGTTGAGGGCGCCCAGAGCAACGACCTCCGCCAGCTCAAGCATTATGCCGACTTCAAGAACGTCCTGGAGGTTGTAGTTGAATACATGGCCACCGTCCGTGACCTTCACCCCCCTGAATTCCTCCTTCAGGGCCTTGACCTGCCTGACGGCTTCGCTCAATCCCGATTCGTCCCTGAAGACGTAGACTGACTTGTCCATGACGTCTCTGAGTTTCGCCTTTATCGAATAAACGTCCGCTGATGACTCCTCTCGCCTGAACAGGTCCCTGAAGATCCTGTCTTCCTCTGACGAAATGGCGGAGCTATCGGAAGATGTTGGTGTCTTCGGTTCGGTACTCAGGTAAGAGGCGACGTCTTCCCCGACTATCCTCCCGTAGACCAGGCATTCGGCGGTGGAGTTTGCCCCCAGCCTATTGGCGCCGTGCACACTGACGCAGGCAGATTCGCCCGCGGACCAGAGGCCTTCTACGAACCGCCCCTCGCCATCGAGCACCCTTCCGTTCCCGTCCACCCTGATTCCTCCCATTGTGTAGTGCGCCGTTGGCTTGATGCGGATCGGTTCTTCGGCGGGGTCAACCCCGATGAACTTCATCGAGAGCTCCTTGATGAATGGAAGCTTGGTGTCTATCTTCTCCTTCCCCAGGTGCCTGAGATCAAGCTGGAGATAGGAGAGCCCCGAGTCTTCGTCCTTGAACCCTCTCCCTTCGTTGATTTCCTTCATCATCGAACGAGAGACGACGTCTCTGGGGGCCAGCTCCATCTTCGAAGGCGCGTACTTCTGCATGAATCTCTCCCCCTTCGAGTTCACGAGGTAGCCTCCTTCCCCCCTCGCCCCCTCGGTGATCAGGATCCCTGTCGGAATGAGGCCCGTGGGGTGGAACTGCATGAACTCCATGTCCTCTATGGGGAGGCCCGCCCGGTAGGCAAGGCCGATGCCGTCCCCGGTCGTACTCACAGAGGTGGCAGTGAACTTCCAGAGTTGGCCGGCTCCTCCAGTGGAGATTATACCGGCCCTAGCCCTGAAATATGCTAGGGCGCCCGTCTTCAACCTTATTCCGATGAATCCCCTGAAAACCCCGTCTTGGACGACTATCGAGGTGACAAAGGTCTCGTCGTATCGCGTCCAATTCTTGTACTCCTGGAGCTTGTCGTAGAGGGACCTCATCTCGAAGAAACCTACCTTGTCCTGTGCGAAGGTGGCCCGATTGAAGCTGTGGCCGCCGAAGGGCCTCTGGGCTATCCTCCCGTCCTCCCTTCTGCTCCAGGGAGTCCCCCACCGCTCCATCTGCCTTATTTCGGCAGGACAGAGGGAAACGAACTTCCAGACAGAGTCTTGGTCTGCCAGGAAGTCGCTCCCCTTGATGGTGTCCCACGCGTGCAGCTCTAGGCTGTCTCCGTCCTCAGGATAGAGGACCGCGGCGGTCCCGCCCTCGGCGGAGACAGAATGGCTGCGCATGAGGGCGAGCTTTGAGAGCATTCCGAGGGACTTTCCCGAGTCCCCCCAGCGGGAAAGTACCTCGACTGCGGCCCGCATGCCCGCAAGACCACTCCCGACGATGACGACATCGTGGTCAATGGTCTCGACCATGGCATTCGGCGCCTGAAGGGGGGTTATACGCCGAGAGCCTAATTTGTAAGGATTGAATTGTAACTAGGACTCGCTGACACGGGAACTCTCGACCCTTTTTAGGGGGCGCCCCCGAAGGAAAACCTAAGAATCATCTGGGGCAGCCAGGGTAACGAGCATCGCTTGGTTGAGACCCTCAGGCACGACGTGATCATCGTCGGGTCGGGCATAGCCGGCCTGAGGGCTGCGATAGAGGCGGCTCGCGTCAGCGCCGGCAAGGCGGACATCGCCGTCGTCACGAAGGTCCAGGCGATGAGGGCGCATTCTGTCAGCGCCGAAGGGGGGACGGCTGCAGTGCTCTACCCGGAGCTGGGGGATTCGCTCGAGTCGCACCTCTTTGACACTGTAAAGGGCTCCGACTACCTGGCCGACCAGGACGCGGTGGAGAGGTTCGTGAGCATGATGCCAGGAGAAATCTACCAGCTTGAGCACTGGGGGCTCCCCTGGTCTCGTAGAGAGGACGGGAGGATAGCCCAGAGGTGGTTCGGCGGGTACAGCTATCCTCGGGCGACCTACGCAGAGGACAAAGTGGGGTTCTTTGAGATGCAGACCCTTTACGACACCGCGAGCAAGTACGCCAACATTCGCTTCTACCAGGAGTGGTTCGCCACGTCAATACTCTCCGAGGGAGGGGAGTTCAAAGGCATCACAGCCATCGAGATGAAGTCTGGGAACTTCGCCCAGATCCTCGGGAAGGCAGGTATCATGGCCACCGGGGGCGCGGGGCGGCTGTACAGCTTCGCTACCTACGCCTACAGCTCAACCCCAGACGGTCTGGCGGCGGCATTCAGGGCAGGGATACCCCTGAAGGATATGGAGTTCATTCAGTTCCACCCCTCTGGTCTCATTCCATCGGGGATACTCATCACAGAGGCGGCAAGGGGAGAAGGAGGTGTGCTGCTGAACAGGGACGGGCAGAGATTCATGAAGGATTATGCACCGAACAAACTGGAACTAGCATCCAGGGATGTGGTCTCCAGGGCGATGATGACCGAAATAGAGCAGGGGAGAGGGTTCAAAGATGAGGCGTCGGGTCTCGACTATCTCCACCTGGACCTGTCTCCAGTGGGCGGCGAGAAGATCAAATCCAGGTTATCTCAAATCAGAGAAATAGCGATCAAGTTCAGAGGGATCGACCCAGTAGAAAAGCCACTGCCGGTGCGGCCGGTGTGCCACTACGTCATGGGAGGGATAGACACGGACATCAACGGTGCTACAAAGATGAGGGGGCTGTGGGCGGCCGGGGAGGCGGCCTGCGTCAGTATCAATGGGGCGAACAGGCTAGGCGCAAACTCCACCGCTGAGTGCCTTGTTTGGGGGAAGATCACCGGCGCAGAAGTGGCGAAGTACGTCGAGGGGAGGCAGGCCCCCACACCCCCAGGGGAGCTCGCAGCGATAGAGGAGAAGAGGATCTTCGATGGGATATTCCACGGCAGGGGCGGGACGAACCCCTACGAGGTGAGGGACAGCCTGCAGAAGCTCATGGCGAAGGACGCGTTCGTCTACAGGACCGGCGAGGGGCTTTCAGAAGCGCTCGCATCGATCAGGGAACTCAAGGACGAGGACTTCCTACACTGCGAGGACAAGAGCAGGGTGTACAACACGAACCTGAATGACGTCCTAGAAGTGGAGAGCATGCTGGACGTGGCAGAAGTCGTGGTGGTCGGGGCCCTTGCCAGGACGGAGTCGAGGGGCGCCCATTCGAGGAGGGATTACCCGGACAGGGACGACAATAACTGGCTGAAACACACGCTGGCCTTCAAGGCACTGGATGGGCCGCGCCTTGAGTACTCATCGGTTACGATAACGAAGTATCAACCTGCGGAGAGGCACTACTGACAAACGCAAATAGGAATGGATGAGGCAAGACAACATGGCTGTCGGGGAGGAGAGAGCGAAGAACAGGCGGGGGATCAGGGGGTGGCTTGACCCCTACCACTACAACGCCGAAAGGTGGGCTTACCTTTTCCAGCGGGTGACCGGCGTCGCCATACTCCTCTATGTTTTGGGTCACCTGGGAGATACGAGTTTCTTCGTGGGCGGGCCCACGGGGACGGGCCCGAGTCCCTCAGCCTGGAAATTCATAGGAAGCATCTTCGAGAACTCTTTCGGCCACCTCATATTGATACTCGTCGTGTTGGTGGTCTTCTTTCATGGCATCAACGGAATCAGGCTCATACTCGCCGAGTTCGGGCTCATACTCCGGAAACCTTCGGCCATAGAGTATCCCTACAAACCCAAAGGCCTCGGCCAGGGACAGAAGATTCTCATCTACGTGGCCATCGCAGTGGCGGTGGTAGCTGCTGTCTGGGCTTTCTTGGTGCTCTTCGAGGGGATGGGATGAAGGAGTCCAGGTTGATGCTAGTTCAGTATGCGACCGCAGTGGCCGCAGTAGCGCTCGTATCTTTGCACCTGATCATGCAGGGCGTGATCTATCCGTATGCCACGGCAATTTCATTCAACAATATCCTGTCGGTCTACAGGAATGGCTTCTACGCTGTCTTCTTGGAGGCGCTGCTTGTTGTGGTGCTCGTCCACGGGTTCAATGGTGTCAGGATAATCCTGAAGGAGTTCAGGCAGTCGAAACCCTGGACCATGTGGGTGGACGCGGGGACCGTCCTCGCAATAATCGTCACTGTGGCCTACGGGACCAGGACGGTGATTCTGGCGGTGTTCGGGGGGACGGCGTGACAGAGCTCAGGCTGGCAGTCCAGCGGTTCGACCCGTTCAAGGATGCCAGACCGTCGATGGTGGAATACGCAATTCCGGG
>Ga0187780_10004524_pt1 | contig 10415 bp, 11 predicted proteins | sample 1015_Q2_SP10_20__FD_132429 | JGI IMG/M metagenome (GOLD analysis project Ga0187780, IMG submission 132429) | Tropical peat soil microbial communities from peatlands in Department of Meta, Colombia - 1015_Q2_SP10_20_MG | ecosystem: Environmental > Terrestrial > Soil > Wetlands > Peat | place...
ATGATTTCGGGTTCTGCCTTCTCCAGCATTTCAGCGTTTACAATTTTAGATTCAACGTCAGCCAACTTTCTGAGCGACTCCTCTAAGGCTGCCTTTGCGCCTACGACCTTTTGCTTGGAACGTTTGCTTTGCTCATAATAAGCTGACGCGTTCTCGTACAAGTTCTTGCGAAGGTCCAACACAAACTTTGAGTCGCCAATCTGAACTTTGGCTAGCATTCCCTTTGCGTCGAAGGATTCGAGAAATTTGCTTGGTTCACGTCCTAACTTCTTTTCTGTTAATATTTCTTGCACTATCTGGCTATGTTCTTTGCCCGTTTTTCTGGCGGTTGAGAGTCTGTCTAAAAGTGACTGGACTTCTGGGGTGTGCCCGTAAATCGCATCTCCTGCCTGTTTGTCCTTTTCAATTTGCTTTTCGGCTTCGTCAACTACGTCTTCTTGCTCTTTGATTATGCGTTTGAGGCGATCTGCTTCACGTCTCAGTTCGTCAACTTCTATCCCTGAGGTTGCTTTTTGAATTGCGGTCGCTCTCGCATAAAACTCATCTAATGCCTCGTTGAAGGTGGAATAGAGCTGAAACTTCATTTCCTGGGCAGCGTATACTTTGAGTTTCAGGGGGAGAACGTCTGTGAATTTGTCAGACTTGTCCAGAACTATACAGGGTTCTAAAGCGCTTTGTTTGACTTGTTTCAGCAAGCCCTGCAGTTCAGCATAAATTGCATCGAGTTCCTTTTCATCCAAAGCGTTACAGTGTTTAGTTTTTTCTATGCCAGATCTTAGCAGAATTTCTTCAGCGTACAAACCGCCAATGCCTACCGTTCGTGTCAATGCTCTTACCGTTTCAGCTTCTCCCATGTCAAGCAGCGTGCTTTTAAGCTCTTTCTTGCTTACGCAAATCGGATTTCTTGCAATTGAAGGAGCGAAACTGAACGCTTCTCCTCTCAGGATATTTCTGTCTCGCATTCGCTTGTAGGTCAAGGCTTGGAGTATTTCGTTGTTTTCACTAATGATGATGATGTTTCCTTCTCCGAAAAGCTCCAAGACAACTCGTTCTTCACCTTCGCCCGTTCTGAAAGTAAAGGTAACCACACGCTCAAACTCATGTTGCTCTACTGTCTCCAGCAAAGCATTACGAAGACGGCTTCTCAGAGCCATACAAAAAGCGGGAGGAGTCTCTGGTTTCTCGACATTGTAAGAAGTAAGGTGAAGACGTCTACTAGATTCCACAATGAGATTTAACTGTTGCATGTTTGGCTTGTGAAGCTTGAAAAGAAAGGTCCAGGGGTCAATCTGGTAGATGTTGCTAACACGGGCATGAATGATTGCAGAGTTGAGTTCGCGAACCACTGCAGCGATGTCGAAACTAGTGAACTCCTTTTTCCCCAAGATGGACACCATCTTTCAAAGGCTATGCTTCAACACAATATAAATAGGCAACTTTAAATGCGGTTTTTAAATATAGGTTCCATGCGTTGGAGACTATTGAAGGTTCTTGAGAAAATATACTGGCTTAGAATGGTCGCAGGCGTAGCTGCAGGCTTGCTTTCAACAATCTACACCTATTATTCACCGCATCTGATCGAAAATGCGCGGACCAATTTGAAGTTCACGTCTGACACTTTCTTAAACGGCCTAACAATAACCTTGGCTGTTTTCTTGTTTACATATTATTTGTTCAAGTTTATGTTCGGTAAAGAAGTGCAAAAACCACATAAACTTTTCACTACAGGAGTAGGCATCTATTTCCTATCATGGATAGCCATCTGGTCGCTCTTGTTCACACTGCTTGTTGAAGGCGTAATTTAGTTTAGGCTTTTTCTTCTTCGCTGATAAAATTCTCCATTGTAGCCTGGCTCTTGTCAGACTTCAACGTCTTAACTGTTCCAGCTTGCTCTCCATTTGCTCGCGCTTCAGCAACATTCATTCTAGTTAGTACTCGCATGCAATCAACCCACGCGGAGAAATATCCTCTATCGAAATCGCCGTGAAGCTTACTGTTAACATGCTCTGTAAACTCGCGTTTATACGTATGAAGAGACGTCTTGTCCGAAAAATCCAGCTTCGAGAAAAACGAATAGCCGTCACCATTAGCCTTGCGTGCAAGATACATGCCGAACAAAGCTCTGAAATAACCTCTGTTCCACTCGGTTTTCTGCATTTTCTGCTTAAGCATCTCCAGTTCGCGCTCAGATTCAGTGAACTGTCTATTAACCAAAAGCTGAATATACTGTGCAACCAAAGCTTGCGGAACAGGCATAACTAATGACCACGAGGTTTGACTTTGTCTTCTTCAGAAGCGTCCTCTATGCCATTTTCGGTTATTTTAAAGATTTCCTCTCCTTCAGGCAAATATGGACTTGAAACAAGCCGCGCAATTCTGATTGGCCCGTGTGCAGCCCTCCGCAAGTAAATTCGCGTGTGGCTCGTGTGCCCCACGATGTTTCCGCCGATCGGGTGTATAGCGTCGCCAAAGAACACGTCTGGCTTCGCCATAACTTGGTTGGTCACGACAGCAACTGTGTTGAACCCTCTAGCCAAAGCGATAAGTTTGTGCATGTGCTTATTCAACTTCTGCTGGCGTGGAGCTAGCATCTCCCGTCCAATGTATTCGCTTCTGAAATGCGCAGTCAAAGAATCAACGATGATCAACTTCACGTTATTCTGTTTAATAATTTCATCCGCATTATTCAGAAGAAACATCTGATGATCTGACGTGTATGCTTCAGCATAAATGATGTTTCTTACAACATCTTCAGGATTAAGCCCCAAATGCTTGGACATGGAAACAATCCGTTCAGTTCTGAAAGTGTTTTCGCTGTCAATATACAATACTGCACCGTTGAGTCCGCCTCTTTCAGGCGGTAACTGCACGTTTACACACAATTGATGACAAATCTGGCTCTTACCGCTTCCATACTCGCCGTAAAACTCCGTAATGGTCTGCGTCTCCAACCCACCGTCAAGTAATCTGTCAACAACTTTGCTGCCGCTCGTCAAACGCAGAACGTTCATCCGCATCTTTAGCAATTCATCTGCACGAATAAATGAAACACTAATCGAGTGACGAGCTTCCTCAATAACTGAAAAAGCCTTCTTTTCACTTATTCCCGCAGGCTCCAATTCGCGGGCAGTAGCCATAGCCAACGCTTCGATCGTGTGAAACCCCATTTCCTGCAGTTTCTGTGCAGTAGCTGGGCCGATTCCTGGAAGATCCTCCAAGAACTCATATTTCCTCTTGGTGGTGCCTGCTGAGTCAGGTGTGACCTCTGTAACGCTTTCCTTTTCCTCTTCTGTCACCGAACATTTCTCCCATCCTTACTGTTCATTGAGACAAGTGAGAACGCCGTATTTAAAACACGCGAATAACGCCTGCCTTTCTTCTCTGGAGAGATCAGTTAAAGTGAACGTTGCTGCCAGCTGTGAGATTCTAGAGGCCTTGAAAGAACTTCTCATAATGTTTCACTTTCGGCGGTTTTCTTGCCCTGCACTAATAAGGTCACGTGCGCGTTCATACTCGAACCTGTCGAGACTATCTTAAATTTTGTGGACAGCCCGAGACAAGATATAAGTATATGATTTTTTCCATTCTTCTCTAATACAATAGGAAGGGAAGGAACCATTGGAGACCGCGAAACTCGTTGAGAACGTCGCCTCTAACATGATAAGACAAGCAGTAATTTACATACCTGACGACGTGAAAAAGGCACTAAAAAAGGCGTATGCCGAAGAAACAAGCGAAACAGGCAAAACTCAGCTCAAAGCAATCTTGGACAACATAGACCTTGCAGAAAAATACAAGGCGCCAGTGTGCCAAGACACTGGCACAATAATATTCTACATAAGGGCAGGTGCCAAAGCCGAAAATCTCAATGAAGTGGAAGAAGCAATAATCAAGGCAACTCGGAGAGGGACGAAGGAAGTGCCACTGCGGCCAAATTCAGTCAACCCATTTACGCAAAAGAACAGCGGCGACAACACGGGAAGATACATCCCGCATATCAACTGGGAAATCGTGCCGGGAGATGCCATTGAAATGACCGTTATGACGAAGGGCGGCGGCTCTGAAAACGTGTGTATCGGCGGGATGATTGTGCCAGGCGAAGGCATAAACGGTCTCAAGAAATTCGTCGTTGACGCCGTGATACGGGCTGGTTCGCAGCCTTGTCCGCCCAACATTCTTGGAATCGCCGTCGGGGGAGGAGCAGACATCTCCATGAAACTGGCAAAGAAAGCACTGCTTAAGCCGTTAGACGAGTCTAATGAAGACCCTGAAATCGCAAAACTAGAGAAAGAGATTTTTGAAGCTGTGAACATGACTGGCATTGGCCCTATGGGACTCGGTGGAAAAACAACTGTCCTCGGAGTGCACATTGATTACGCTTACAGGCACCCAGCATCATTTCCAGCTGCAGTAGCCTTTAACTGCTGGGCTGCTCGTCGTTCGACGGCACGAATAAACTCAGATGGCTCAGTTAACTATCTGACGCATGAACTGCAATGGTAAGGAGAGAATGAAGCGTGGCAACTTACAAGTTTAAGACCCCAATTTCGGAACAAGACATCCGCAAACTGAAGGTAAACGATGTCCTCTACGTCACTGGCACAATTGTAACCGCGAGAGATCAAGCTCACCGAAGAGCGCTTGAATTCTTCAAACAAGGAAAACAATTGCCATTGAGTCTTGAAGGATTGGCAGTTTTTCACTGTGGTCCCGTGGTAAGCAAGGAAGCAGATAAGTGGACAGCAGTTGCGGCAGGTCCCACGACTAGCACCAGAATGGACCTGTTCGAAGACGAGTTTATTAAGAACTTTAAGGCGCGGGTGATAATTGGCAAAGGCGGCATGGGTAAACGGACGACAGATGCCATGGCAAAGTACGGCGCAGTTTACGGGGCGTTCACGGGGGGAGCTGCAATTCTTGCTGCGAGGGCTATAAAAAACGTTAGAGGCGTCGAGTGGCTTGATCTTGGGACACCTGAGGCCATGTGGATCTTCGAGGTTGAAGACTTTGGCCCCTTGGCTGTGGCTATTGATTCGCATGGGAACAACATTTTCTTAGATGTTCAGAAGGTCGTTGAATCCAACAAGCAGAAGATCTATCAGAAACTTGGCTTGTCGCCATAGTTTCGTTCATGCTTTTGGCTTAGTTTTTATGTTTCATGTTCTTGGTAACTAGTTTAGATACGGTTTCACATATCGGAAGACTTAATATAGTATCTACCATTATCCCATACATAAAGAGGATGCAGAATGTTTAAGAACTTTAGAGACAAAATTGCCGTCTCAGGAGTCGCCGTTCTCGCAGTCGGAATTGTCCTTCTAATATTCACTTTCATAAGCGCTTACGGATTCCTAACAGCAGGCCTGTCAATCATCACATCGAATGATCTTGCACAAACATTTGGCGCTGCACTCGGACCATTAATCGGAACATGCATACGTATAATGTACCTGGGAGTAATGGGCTGGATCGGTTCACTAATAACCATAAGAGGAGTAACAATAATTGCTCATGTGCCGCCAGCACAGACAATACTCACACAACCAACGACAGCCCTTCCACAGACAACGCCTATACCCGCAACTACCCAGCCGAAACAACAGCCGCAACCTCAAAAGCCGAAACAAGAGAAACCGAAGGAAACAACGAAACCGCCCACAGTTCCCGAACCAGAAATTATCGTTATCCCGCCCGAACAAATGATTCAACCTGCACCTGATCAGACACAGGCGCAACAGGGAAACCAACAAAATCAACAGGAAAGAAACTAACCTCTTTCTCTTCCGCGAAATCTATGCGAGAGCGCCAAAGGAAAAGGGAGAATCATGAACATACCGATCAAAATAATAGGAATAGCCACCGCGTTCCTCTGGTTGTTCCTAATAGCTTTCTCAGTCTCTGCAGCGCTCTCTCTAAGAGACTTGGGGTTCAGCTTTGGAAACCCACAGATAACTCTTGCTGGAGACAACCAGCTGCAACTTTCACTGCCCCTTTCAATAACCAACCGAGGAAAATACGAAATGCAATATTTCAACGTGACGAGTATAGTCAGAAACGAAACAGGTGGAACCATAGCCCAAAGCTCATCATTCATTAACACAATCAACCCCGGACAAACTGTGAACACAACCCAAACGACTGTGCTCAACATGACGGACTTGCTTCAAAATGACCGTAACTTGCTGTTTAACGATTCCCAATTAACGCTTGACGAACACGTTGGTTTGACCCTGGCAGAACTCTTCCCGCTTAAAGCAACCGCGAACGTGTCCATCCCATGGGGCGCCCCCTTCTACAACCTCACATTAGAAAACCCAGAGTACAGGCCATATAACGCAACGCATTTCATAGCCACGGTACCTATCAGCTTCGAAAACCACGCTGAATTTGGCTTTTCAGGAACAATTCAGACAGAAATGTTCAATGGAGGGGGCACAATCATTGCACAAAGTAATACAAACATTAGCGTTTCGCAACGTTCACCCTACGAAGGATTCGTGGATTTATACCTGCCAATATCCTCTATCAGCTCGTTAGGACACTTTGAAGTGCACATTTTGACCTCCTTTATGAACTACGGGCCAATCGTGATACCTTATGGATGATAAAGACAGAGATCCAACAAAATTTACACGTCGAAGGCTAGCACTCAATATTATTAAGGCAGCCGCAAAAGGAATAATAGTATACGTAATCTACTACGTCGCTTGGTCATTCATTTCACCGATTGCTCAAATGATTCCAAGCCTTCAACAAACTATCCAACTCTTCGTAATGATCTACCTTGCACTTCTAATTGTTGGAGAATTGACCTCAGGCACTATCTACCATTATTTTTTCAACACTGGAAGAGCACTGTTCGTCATTGGTTACCTTATAATGTCACTAAAAACGGGTGTACTTGGCGGAACATTAGAAAACCTGACTTTCTCTGTAGACCTGCGCCTGTTGCTGACTTTTGCCGTATTACTCAGCATGCCAAACTTGGCAAAATCTGTGCTCCAAACAATAAGTTACTTGAACCAGAAAGCCGAATACACAGCAGCGCTATAGTTTCTTTGCCATAACGTAAGCGTCTTCTCCGTCAGCATAGTATCCATGAACAGTTTTCGTAACTTCAAAACCCAATTCCTTGTAGAGGCTAACTGCAGCGTCGTTAGTTAACCTGACTTCTAAGTAGCATTGTTTCGCACTATAGTTGCGCATTGCATCCATAGCTGTCAGCATCAGAGTCTTTCCAATCCCTTCTTTTCTATGCTCAGGCATCACCGCGATTGAAACCACATGTCCCTTCTTAACTATCCCCCCAAAACCATAGTTTGACAAACCGACTTCAATGCGGCACATGATGTACCCAACCACGTCTCCGTTCTCCTCTGCGACGATGAACGTGTCCGGAAACCTTCTGTAAAGTTCGACGAAGAACGAGTCAATATAGTTCTCAGGCAAGCACACTCGGTTGATCTTCATGACGCTCTGCAAATCATTCACATCGAATTTCCGGACGTTGAATTCCTGCTGCAAATCGTTTCCTTCCTGTTTTTATGCCTATGGAAACAAAGTGCTAGTTAATCACTTTTGCTGTCTCAATCACAGCTTGCGCAGTCCGATCTTCCTGAGTCTTCAATTCTGGCAAAGTGAAGTTGCCAAAAGGTATTGTCCAAACCTTTGAGTCCTTGCCTGCAATTTCAAATGCTTGGTTCAAAGCTTCATTGACGCCCCTTGCAGTTTTCAGCTTGAAAATGTCTGCAGCATAGTAATCAGGCATCGCTGAAACCAGAATAATTTTGACATGCTGCAAGGCGTCTAGCAAATAATATGCTTTGTGTCCGCCCAAGACAAAATTGCGTTTTATCTCTCTTTCCGCAGATTTGACATCTGCAAACCTGATCATCCAATCATAAAATGCTTGATTACCATGTCCCTCAGGACACTCAGCAACGAGAACAATCACGCCTCCCCGCTTCACAATGTCCAAAACACCGTCTACAGCCTTATAAGCCTGATAAAGGTCGACATCCGCAGGGTACCCACCTGAACTTACAACGACAACGTCAGCCCTGCGGTCAACCCGCACGCGATACATTTCGTCAACGAGTTTAACCCCTTCCGAAAAAACTTGTTCCATTTTACCTGCAAAAGCCTTCACAACTTCGCCCCTACTATTGGTTACGACGTTCAAGACGAAATCAACCTTTGCAAGCTGAGCCGCTTCAATCATGTCCTCATGCACGGGATTCCCATCTAAAACACCTATCTTAGCATTATCGTTTAAAAGCATAGCATGGTTATGCTTAATTGATTCCTCGCCCGCCACGCCAGGTAAAACGCTTTTTCTAGCTCCACCATAACCCGCATAATAATGGAAGCACACGTCGCCTGTCAAAATTCTAACGTCAGCCTCAGCGAAAACGCGGTTAAGATAGACCTTGTTCCCATATTTCTTCGTAGTTCCAACACAAACCAAATCCTGCGCTCTGCAGTCGTGGCTAATAGTCCTCACACGGTTAACCACTTCTACACCTAAAATTCGCGTCGCTTCTTCATGCGTGACTGGTCTGTGGACACCGCAAGCAAAAATAATCGTTACCCTCTCGTCTTCTAAGCCAATTGCGTTCAACTCAGCCAACAATAGCGAAACCATAAGACCACTCGGCGCAGGTCTAGTGGCATCGTCAACAACAATCGCAACTCTGTTCTCAGGCTTAACTATCTCGCTAAGCTTTTTTGATCCAATTGGCTCCCTTAAAGCGCGCTCCACTTCCGCCTTCGCGTCAGTGACACCCTGTTTCTCGTTAGGCTCGATGGAGCCCAGGTAATTGCGGGTTGGAACCCTAGCACAAACCTCCATCTTCCCATAAGGAAGCCAAGCATCAACCAACGTGTATCCCTTGATTATCGAAACACTGATCGGCAATTATTAAGCCTTTATTAAAGAATTGATATTAAAACAAGATAGCTGACCTAACGTTCGTAATGCCAAAGTAGACTTTCTTTATGCTTCTAGGCTGGATGGTAAAAGAATGACCATGACTTAGTGATTGAAAAAGGAAGAATCTTCTATAACTATACTCTTGAACAAACTGGCATTGTTCGATTATATAACAACTCGAGTTCGCCCCTCGTTGACTAATCTATGCATCTCAAAGGCAAGAGCACGAAGACTTCGTACACGTTTAAATGGCAGCATAAGTTCTTTAGAACGAACAGTCAATAGTAATGAACTGCGAGGGAAGTTAGAAATGGCAATCGAAAAGAAACCCGCGAAAAACGAAATCTTCTTTGTCTGGTTTAACCGATATTCAGGAGTAACAGTAAAAACTCCATCAAAAACGCTGATAATTGACCCAGTAGATGTCAAACCGCGTAGTTTCAAGAATGTTGACGCTGTCCTAGTGACACATGAGCACTACGATCATTTGGATCAACCACTAATCTCAGAAATCCAAAAAATATCTCATTGTATGATAATTGCAGATTCAACCTCATCGCGTAAATTGCGGAACACAGTCCCCTCAGAAAAGCTCACAGAGGTCCAACCGGGATCGGAGGTCAAACTTGATAATGTTCTGGTGAGAGTAGAGAAGAGCAACCATCCGCCAGCAGCAACTCCCGTGTCTTTCATAGTGACAAGCGAAGATGGCGTCAAAATCTTCCACACTTCTGACAGCCTTCCGTTCCCAGAAATGGCTAGCATGAGTGAAAAGGAGAGAATTGACATGGTCTTTTGCACGGTTGGAATAGCGCCAGGCTCCTCGCCTGAAACTGGATTTGAGATTGCGAGATTAATCAAACCCAAAGTGGCAGCGCCCTATCATACTGGTTCAGCAATAGACCAGAAGAAATTCGCAGAACTCCTCAAGAAAGAAATGCCCAAAACCACATGCCTTATTCCTGAACTTGGGAAAATCTATCAAGTATCAAAAAAGGTCTGATAAGCATGCCAGACAAAAATGAAAATCAAGCGATGGCAGGAGACATTTCGAAAATTTTGAATAAGATAGGCGCGCTTCAGTTCGGAGCCTATAAACTTACAAGCGGAAAGATGAGTCCATACTACATAGACCTGCGGATAGTTCCCAGTTTTCCAGATGTCTTTCACAAGACTTGTGAGTATTCTGCTACGTTTATAAAGGAGAAAATAGGAGAGAAGAAATTTGAGCGTATTGCCGGAATTCCGATTGCAGGCATACCGTTCGCGTCGATGATCGCTTACAATTTGAAAAAACCTTTTCTCTACATTCGCAAAGGCATTCGTCTCCATGGAAGGCAGAGAAGGATAGAAGGTGTGCTGTCTCCAGGAGACCGCGTCCTGCTTGTTGATGACCTGATCACCACAGGGCTGTCTCTTAGGAAAGCAGTGAAATCGATAACTGCTGAAGGCGGCATAGTCAACGACTCCATGGTGCTATTGG
>Ga0187780_10004525_pt1 | contig 10414 bp, 11 predicted proteins | sample 1015_Q2_SP10_20__FD_132429 | JGI IMG/M metagenome (GOLD analysis project Ga0187780, IMG submission 132429) | Tropical peat soil microbial communities from peatlands in Department of Meta, Colombia - 1015_Q2_SP10_20_MG | ecosystem: Environmental > Terrestrial > Soil > Wetlands > Peat | place...
ACAGCGAATTGGCTGGGATCGGTGCAGCCCACGGTGGCAACGCCAGCATGCGCTGTCGGGCCCTGGGCATTGACCTGCGGGCCACCCGGCAAGGGGATCACATAGGGAACTTGATTGTTGGGATTTGACATCGTTACTGCCGACTGTGGGTTAATGTTACGCCCCGTATATCCGAGGTTCAGAATCTCCCAAGTCACGTCGGTCCACACAGGCGCTGTCGTGCTGCTGGTTGCATTCTGATAGTCGATTTTCAAACAGCCCGTGATAGTGGGGTAATACTGCTGAACCCAGTAGCCGTCTGTGCTTTTGTACGTGCTGCCGCCCTGCGCGTTGGAGACGGGCAGAGGAAAAACCTTCCCACTAGTCACGCTAGCCGCTGTAATCCCCGTCGGGTACGCCGTATAGGGCAGCTTCGTATTGCCGTTTCCGGAAGGCGGCCCGCTGGGCTGCCACGCCAAGGTCGCGAGATCTACCGGCGTCGTAGTGCTGCCCGTTCCATTGGCAGCAAGCCACGGAAGCGCGCCGGCGGTACTGCTGATCGAGCTGTCACTGCAAGTGCCACTCGGGCCGTAATCGGCCAGCAGAATTCGCAGGCTGACCTGGGCGTAGTATCTCTCGATGAGTTTGGCCTGATTCGTAGCGTTCTCGTTGGGCTGTGGCAACCGGATCAGATCGATGGGCTGGCCACCGATCGAGGGTGTGGCGATCGCCAGGTTGAGGGCCTGCACACCGGTTTGCGCAACGGCGATGTTGTTGTTGTAGACGCTATTGGCCATCGCCTTAAACGTGGTGTCGTAGGCGCCGATGTTCCCATAGAAGTTCCCATTGCCCACCACACTTTGCTGCGGCGCCTGCACATACAGATTCGCTACGCCCGATCCGTTGGTGATGTTGACCGTGCCGGCATAACCGGCGTTCGTCAGGAAGCCGTTTTCCAGATTCTCAGTGATGATTTCGCCAGCGGCCGTCACCTTTTGGCTCATCGTGAGGGTGTTGCCGGTGCTTTCCGCAAGCCACAGGTTGCCGTTCGAGTGGACGCGACCCCCAAAGTTGAAGTTCGGTCCGGCGAAGAAGGCCAGATCCATCTGGGAGAAGACCCCGAACTGAAAGACGGGGATGCCAACGGTCTGGACCACTCGCTGAAGTCTGACTTCCGAACCGCTCGAAGTTCGTGAGGTTACCGTGAGCGTATAGGGAGTCATCAAGCCCACCAACCCTGCAAAAGTGCCGGTCGGAATCGTTCCGAACGAGGATGCCGGGATGTTCGCGTTGGCGGTGCTTGGCGTGAAGGTTATCAGGTAGCCGCTCCCGGGGGTCGTCAGACCCGGAGCGATATACTGAACGTTAGGGATGTTCGACGGCGGGCCGGGGTTGACCATCAGGTTGTTGATCGCCGCCGCGTTGGGCGAATAGTTGGCATCGAAAAGGTTCTCAAGGCTGGCGGTGAGAGACTCCATGCCTGCTTCCGCACCGTAAAAGGCCAGTTGCCGGTCGGCGTTGTTTCCTCCCAGCTTCTGGTCGCCCATCACGAGCCAGGCGATTCCCACGATCATCGTCGACAGCAACATCAGGATCAGCAGCGTGGTGATCAACGCCACTCCCTGGTTCTTCCGAGATGCTCTCTTGCTAGCCGATGGAAAGCCGAAATCTCTTTCTTTCGACGCAGTCATGCTTGTGCTCCTTGGCGCATGGCTCACTGAAATTCGTTGTAGAAATCCAAACCACGAATACTGACGACCGTTTCCAGATTGTTTCGAAAGTACTGGCTCGTGTGGTTGAACTGATCCTGGGAGCGCGCGAACAGAATGATGTAGGCGTCGCGAATGTCCGGCAGTTGCGCGCTGGTCGGGTTCTCTTGTGCGGCGGTTACGGTCACCGGGCTCGATCCCGCGTTCAGAATGTCGTAAAAGATCTGCAGGTTCTCAATGACCTCGCCAACCGCCTGCGGAGGATTCATGTTCACCTGCCGCATCAGCATCGGCCGTGCCGCACTGCCGGGAGCCGCCGTGGTAATAAAGTAGGTAACCATCCAGAACCGCGTCGCCGTCGTCGTCGGATAGTTTCCCGAGCCCGCCGGACTCTGAATCTGCTTGATGGTCCCGGTCGCCGCGCCCGAGGCGTTTAGATTGAACGGATCGTTCGCGCTGAACGAGATTGAGTTGGTGGCAGTGTTGACATTGGAAACGGTCAAAAGCACCATGGCGCCGGAACTATCGGAAATCGCGGAATTCGTTCCTGTAACGCTGCCGTCGCCCGTGGTGTTGTTGTTCTGCAGCATGATGAGGTCTCCGGCATTGATGCCGGTGTTGCCGTTGTTGACGACGATGCAGCTGGAATCGAACTGTACCGTTGTGGTTGTCCCGACGGTCGTAATGCTGCCCGCAGGAGCCGGATTTGGATTAGCGGCTGCGCAACCGGTGGCACCGCCAGCGACCGGCGCTAGGAAAATCGGAAACTCGTTGAGCCAGTGCCCACCTGCATCCTGGAGTGTGGTATCGGCGTACAGCACAGTGACCATGTCGCTGGGGACGCCCGATGTCGTCGTCGTCGACCCCAACTGATATCCCGGGATGATCGCGGGCAGCGCTGTCCAGGCCGTGTTGAAGGTGCCGAAACTCGCCCCCGGTGTGCCCGGTCCAGGCCTGTTCACAGCCGACACGCCGGCCGTGTTGGGAATCGTGATGCCTCCCTGCGGGACACCTTCTCCGGACTGCAGCAGGTCTCGAACCATGTAGTTCATCCCAGCGCGCAGGTTTTCCTGGGTGTCGGCCATTAAGCCGATCGCTTGGGTGGCATTGAGAGCGCTCGTGAGGGCGCTCAGCGTAGCCCCCATAATGACGAGCACGATCGTCGAAGCCACCATCAGTTCTATCAGGCTGAATCCATTCTGGCGTTTCATGCGGTTTTCTCCGGCGCCGTTAAGAAAAGTTCGAGATGTATGCGTTCAGCGTGTACGTTCGATTCTTGAAGCTGCCTGCCGAATAGTTGATCGTCACCGTAATTTGCCGCAGGTTGCTGATCGGCTGCCCGGCGGCGTTCGACACACTGGCAATCGAGATCGAGCGTTTGAAGGTGGAAAGAGTCACCGCCACGGGGGGATTGAGGTTTCCGGCGGCATTGGGCATAAGGATCGCATCCGGCGCAGCGAGCGCTCCGCCCGCACAGGAGGCGCCGTTAAAATCGTCTGCCGTCCCGATGATCCCGTCCGCTCCTGCCCCGCACAGTGGCAGATTTCCCGTAAGGAAAATGCCGGCGGCGCATACAGGCGACCCGACGTTGCAGATGGTGCTCCAGGTGGCTTGCCCGATATCGCGGGCTTCGAATACGGATTCAACGGCCTCGGAAGCTTTCTGCTGGGCAATATAGTCGTATTCCGACGTCGTCATATAGGCCAGACCCATCCCCAGCATCGCCTCCAGAGCCAAAATCCCGACCGTCAAGACGATCATCGCGATCATGGTTTCGATGAGCGTGAACCCAGTCTCCGCACCTCGGGGCCTTCGCAACTTCCTTTGCTCTCTCGGTATCATTGGAACCATGCCTGTCCGGTGCCCTGATATCCCGCCACCTTGCCGGTGTTGCCGAGAACCGTGACTGCTCGCGCGGTAGTCAGGATATTGAGCTCGCCAAGAAAGATGGTGAAATTAATGGGATTTCCATTACCGTTCGTAAATGTTCCGTTGCTCTGAAACTGCAAGCCGGAGCCCGGAACACCCGCTGTCGAGCCAAAGTACAGTCCGCTCGGAGCGGTTGGGGCCACGCCCAGGAAGCCGTCGGGCGTGTCGGGCTCGCCCCCATAGCTAAGGAACTGCACGTTGTTCGCTAGCGGGACGACAAGAAAGGGATTGGCGGCCAGAACCTGAGTGGGCGGAGCGGGAGGAATTGCAGGCACCACAGTCATTTGCGTCAATGTGATGCAAGCGAAGACATTTCCTGTGGGCGGGCAGGCTGTGGCAGCCGCCGCCGCCGGGAGCTGAACGACGATCGTGCGGCGTTCGGAGATGGCGATCTCCCGTGCCTGACGCAGCGTGCTCTTCACCTCATCCATGGCCGCGTTCGCCTGGATTTGTTGCCAGGCAGGCCGCAGCTGAATCACGGCAAATCCGGTCAGGATGAAAATAACGATCATCACAATCATCAGTTCGACGATCGAAAAGCCTCGCTCGAAGCTCCGACCGCGTTCGACCTCGATCCGCTTCATTGCGCTCCCTTTCACTCTGCCAATCCAAAACCCGGGAAAACGTTGCTATCGGCTCATAGGAAGTGCATGTATCGATCCAACGAAACGGCTCTCTAACCAGGTCAAATCAAAGGACCTAGGCGGGATGACGTATCCTGTCCGGCGGTGGCCGGAGCCGGCCGGAGTAGAAAAGTAACCGATCGAGAGGGCGCCTACCTGCCTTTGGCAAGGGTGAGCAAGGCCGTGTTCGTTGACGGAGGCTACAGCTGCCGCATATAATTAAGTTTTGTCAACCTAGCGGGGAGGCCGCATGTACGCCGTGATTCGCAGTGGGGGAAAACAATACCGCGTCGCACCGGGCGAAACCATCGAAATCGAGCGCCTGGAGGGCAAGGTCGGCGGGAAGGTGACATTTGACGACGTGCTGGCGATTCGCACCGACGAACAGAAGTTTCTGAGCGGCGACGATGCGGCCCGGGCGAAAGTGACGGGTCGAATCGTTGAGCATCTTCGCGGCCCCAAACTGCAGGTACTGAAATTCAAGCGTTGCGGGCAGTACAAAATTCAGCGCGGCCACCGGCAGGGTCTGACGGCCGTGGAAGTCGATATTCAACTCCAATAGTGCGCGCCTGGTCGCGGCACTTGCTTTGAGGTTCTCATGGCACACAAAAAGGGCGGCGGGTCTTCTACGAACGGGCGCGATTCGCAGGGGCAGCGTCTCGGCATCAAGCGTTTTGGCGGCCAACTGGTAACAGGCGGCAGCATCCTCATTCGTCAGCGCGGCACCCGTTATAAGCCGGGCCGCAACGTTGGGCGCGCCAAGGACGATTCGCTGTTCGCCCGGGTTAACGGCGTGGTCCGTTTTGAGGACAAGGGCGGACGGGGACGCTTCATTAGCGTCCTGCCGGTCGAGGAAACGCCGTCAAGTGCCAAGCAAGAGCCGGCTCGCTCAGCGGCCGACTAACGTTCCAGTCATTCCATCCTGCGACGATGACCGAGCCAAAGGTCGAACGTTCGCTTAGCTTCCAAAATTCTACCGGGCCGGAGTCCGCGCCTCCCAACGACCGAAAGACCTCCACGCGCCCTGCAGCTTTGTCGTTTCCATCTGTTCATGGTCGAGTTCTCTCGTGAGGATGTATGTTTGTCGATGAGGCAAAAATCCTGGTGAAGGGAGGAGACGGCGGCAACGGCTGTGTGGCCTTTCGGAGGGAGAAATATGTTCCCAGAGGTGGTCCATCGGGCGGCGACGGCGGTCACGGGGGCGACGTTTACCTGGAGTCAGATCCGAATGACAACACTCTGCTGCGCTACCGCTACAACCGGGAGTTTCGGGCCGAGCGCGGACGCCATGGTGAGGGCTCAAACTGCCAGGGCCGCTCTGGCGTCGATACCATCCTGAAGGTGCCGGTTGGCACTGTCGTTTTCGATGCCGACACAGGCGAGCAGCTTTTTGATTTCACGAGACCGGACGAACGCTTTCGCGCCGCCCGCGGCGGGCGCGGCGGGCGTGGCAACGGTAATCCTGCTTTCCGAAAGCCATGGCATCAGGCGCCGCGCGAGCACGAAGACGGCGGCGAGGGTCAAGGGCGCCAACTGCGCCTGGAACTGAAGCTGCTGGCCGACGTTGGGCTAGTGGGTTTTCCGAACGCCGGAAAATCGACGCTAATTTCGCGAATCTCGGCGGCGCGCCCCAAAATTGCCGCCTATCCATTCACCACCCTGGAGCCCCACCTAGGTGTCGTATCCGCAGACCCGGACGCCGCACCCGGCACGGGCCGGACGTTTGTGGTCGCCGATCTGCCGGGGCTGATCGAGGGGGCGCATGAAGGCGTTGGTCTGGGAGTCAGGTTCTTGAAGCATCTTGAGCGCACCCGTCTGATGGCTCACCTAGTAGACACCAGTGACGCCAACGACCGCGATCCGGTACACGACTTCGAAATCATCGAGCGCGAACTTTCTCTTTTCAGTCCCACGCTCGCCGAAAAGCCCATGATCGTGGTCGCTACCAAGCTTGATGCCACGACGAATCGCGATCGTTTGGAAAAGCTTCGCACCTTTGCCGGAGCGCGCGGACTCGAGTTCTACGCCATTTCGTCGGCGTCCGGCGCGGGCACGCGCGAACTGGTCCGTGGAATAGCCGATCTGCTCGACCGGCTTCCGAAACCGGTTCCCGATCCTTCCAAACAAGAGGATGAAGGGTTGTCCATCGAGATCGAGCGGCCGCACGCCCCGTCGCATCGAGACAGCTCTGTGGCTCCCGATCGGGAGGGGCGTTGACATCGCACGGCGTGCATCGGCCGCCCACAGCAGGGCATCGCCGTTCCGTGGCCCTTTTTGGCGGCACGTTCGACCCTCCTCATGCCGGGCATGTGGCCGTCGCGCAAGCCGCGCAGCGGCGTTTCCACCTGGATGCCGTCTACTTCATTCCTTCGGCACGCCCGCCGCACAAATCTCGACGGGAGCTCACTTTGTTCATTCATCGCTACACGATGGTGGCGTTGGCCTGTGCGGAGCATCCCGGCTTTGTGCCCTCGCTGGCCGAGGCGCCGGCCGGCGGGGCACCGCACGTTTTCTACACCATTGATACGATCCGGCGATATCATCGCGAACATCCCGACGATCACCTGTATTTCGTCGTGGGGGCAGACCAGTTTCTAGAACTGCCGACCTGGAAGAACTACGAATCATTGCTCGACGCCTGCGATTTCATCATTGCCAGCCGCCCCGGCTTTCGTTTGGATGCGCTGCGACTGGTGATTCCACCGGAGAAGCTGGGGCGGACGGCGTCGGCGGATCCGCACAAGATTGCGCTACGAAAATCGGCCGTCCACTTGCTGAGCACCGTCGCATGCCACGTTTCATCGACCGAGGTGCGCGAGCGACTGGGGCGAAAGCAGTCGATCCACGGGCTTGTGCCGGCACGGGTGGAGGAATACATTCTCGGTCAGGCCCTGTACCGGTGAAACAGGACATCCTTCGCTCCGAAGTCCGCTGGGTCGTGGAAGCGGCCCAGGACAAGCAGGCCGTGGATATCACGGTGCTGAAACTTTCCGGTGCTTTTGCCGACTATTTCGTGCTCGCCTCTGGACGTAGCCAGCCGCAGATAAAGGCCATCAGCGAAGCGATCGAACGGCGGCTCGACGAGCAAGGCGTGCGCCTGATGCATCGCGAAGGAAAGGCCGGCGCGGAATGGGTCCTGCTTGATTACGCAGATTTCGTCGTGCATATCTTCAGCGAACGAGCCCGCCAATACTACGATCTGGAGCGGCTCTGGCGCACGGCGGAACGCGTCGACTTTCCCTCATCGGGGACACCTGCCGGGCCGCACAGCGAATCTCAAACCGACACGATTCAACCATGAACGAGGCGAGCGTGCTTTGGGTTGGGGTCGATCCGGCTTCTCTCGGTGTCCTCGAGATTGCCAAGAGAATCGCCGACACGCCGACTACAGTTCTCATCACCGGAGAAAGCGGCACGGGAAAAGATCAACTCGCCCGTTGGATTCACGAGCAGGGATCACGACGCGATGCCCCCCTGTTGAAGATTGACTGCGCCAGCTTGCCGGCCGAGCTTGTCGAATCGGAACTTTTCGGCCACGAGCGCGGGGCGTTCACGGGCGCCATCGGGCGCAAGCCGGGCCGCTTCGAGTTGGCGCTGGGCGGTACCGTCGTGCTCGATGAGGTTGCCGCGCTCACGCCGGGAACTCAGGCCAAGCTATTGCGCGTCGTCGAAGAGCGAACGTTTGCCCGGCTCGGCGGCACGGAAACCCTTCATCTGGATGCGCGGCTCATGGCCCTGACCAATACGGATTTAGAAAAGGCCGTTCGAACCGGACGATTTCGGGAGGACCTTTTCTTCCGTTTGAATGTGCTGGGCATTCCGGTACCGCCGCTGCGCGAGCGCAGAGCCGACATCGCGCCGCTGGCAGGCTACTTTCTCACGCGGCTGGCGCCCGTCCACGGCCATGCCGGCGCCGAGCTCGAACCCGACGCGCTACGGCTTCTGGAAACGTATTCCTGGCCCGGGAACGTTCGGGAGCTGAAAAACGCGATCGAGCATGCCCTGGTCTTTCTGAAAAGACCCGTGCTCACGGTCGAGGATTTCCCGCAGATCGCTAAAGCCGGAGGCGGAGGACGCGGGGCCGCGGCGGGCCTGAAGGCCTTAGAAGAAATCGAGCGAGAGGCGATTCAGGCAACGCTGGAGGCGGTCCATTACAAGATCGGAGAGGCCGCCCAAATCCTGGGGATCAGCCGTAAGACACTTCTCGACAAGCGCAAGAAATTCGGGCTTATGTAGCGGATGCGCATCCTGCTGGTCATGCTCGGCAAAACTCGTCGCCCGGAAACTCGCCTGCTGCTGGAGGAGTATGTTCGGCGCATCGGGCACTACACCGAGATTGAGGTAGCGGAGTTCGGCGACACCTCGCCCGCCCTTGAGCGCAAGCTAAAATCCCATCCCGGCGCGCTCACCGTGCTCGTGGATCCAGCCGGCCAACAATTTTCGTCCGAACGATTTGCGCGTTGGCTTGGCGATCTTCGCGACCGCGGCCGTCGCGAGATCGTCTTTCTGTGCGGGAACGCAGAGGGGTTTCCCGACGAACTTCGTGCGCAGGCCGAACAGAAGATCTCGCTGTCCAGGCTGACCATGCAACATGAGTTGGCACGCGTGGTGCTGGCAGAGCAGATCTACCGGGCCTTGGCCATTCTCGCTGGCCACCCGTATTCGAAATAGGTGGTGTGGCTGGCGCACGTTCGCGAGTGGCCCTGGATGAGCTTACCGGTGCGGGATGCTGAGCAGGAAGTGATGGAATGCGTTCGACTTGACCTTTCGCGGCGCTCTGGCCACTATGGGAAACTGTTTCAGGATAACGATCGATGCCGGAAGCGAAGGGACTCTTGATCGTTTACACCGGGCCAGGCAAGGGTAAGACGACCTGCGCCCTGGGAACCGGGTTTCGCGCCGTGGGCCAGGGCCTGCGCGTGCTGATGGTGCAGTTCATCAAAGGCTCCTGGCACTATGGCGAGCTCGACGCGGCCAAGATGCTGGGCGACGATAAGTTCGAAATTCGTCCGATGGGCCGAGGTTTCGTCAAGATTGGTGGGGCAGAGACCGATCCCGAGGATATTCGCTTGTGCCAAGAGGCGTGGGAATACGGACGCGCTCAAATCTATGGCGAGGGCTACGACCTCGTGATTCTGGACGAGATCAATTATGTGATCAGCTACAAAATGCTGGATGCAGATGGCGTCGTCCAGTCGCTCCTCCAGCGGCCGGAACGCGTGCACGTGATCTGCACGGGACGAAATGCCCATCCGAAACTTGTCGAAGCGGCAGATTTGGTTACAGAAATGAAGGAACTGAAGCATCCCTACACGAAGGGCATCCTGGCCCAGCGCGGAATTGATTATTAGAGGCGGCCGGTGAGGCGCTACGCTAGGTGAGGGGCGTTTTCAATGACTTGGTTTAAGCGACAAAAGGGCGCGATCGAAAACCCGACGCCCGCCGATGAGCGCCGTGTCCGCACCGAAGGCCTTTGGACCAAGTGCAACGCGTGCCGCGCCATCATTTGGAAAAAGGACCTGGAGAGCAACTGGGAGGTCTGCCCCAAGTGTGAGCACCATTTCCGCCTAGGCGCGAGCCGAAGACTTGAGCTCCTGCTCGATGATGGTAACTGGATTGAGCACGACGCCGAACTGGCCTCGAGCGACCCCTTGCATTTTACCGACACGCGGCCTTACGCGCAGCGGCTTCAGGAAGCGCAGGAAAAGCTGGGCATGAAGGACGCGATCATGACGGCCCAAGGAACCCTCGCTGGTAGGCCGGTAATCTGCTGCTCGATGGAGTTCGGCTTTATCGGAGGCTCGATGGGTGCGGTGGTCGGTGAAAAAGTTACACGCGCCATTGAGCTCTCGCTCGCACAGAAGACTCCGCTCGTGATCGTTTCCTGTTCGGCGGGCGCGCGCATGATGGAGGGTGCGGTCAGCTTGATGCAGCTCGCCAAGGTGGGGACGGCTCTGGCGCGGCTCGATGACGCGCGCGTGCCATTCATTTCCGTTCTGACCGACCCCACCACCGGTGGCGTCAGCGCCAGCTATGCCATGTTGGGTGACCTGAACATAGCCGAGCCGGGGGCGATGATCGGCTTCGCAGGGCCCCGCGTGATCGAGCAAACGATTCGCCAGAAACTTCCCGACGGATTCCAAACCGCGGAATTCCTTCTCGATCATGGTTTTC
>Ga0187780_10004527_pt1 | contig 10410 bp, 7 predicted proteins | sample 1015_Q2_SP10_20__FD_132429 | JGI IMG/M metagenome (GOLD analysis project Ga0187780, IMG submission 132429) | Tropical peat soil microbial communities from peatlands in Department of Meta, Colombia - 1015_Q2_SP10_20_MG | ecosystem: Environmental > Terrestrial > Soil > Wetlands > Peat | place...
ATTTGAAACCAACATAATTACTGAAAAAATAAATGCTTGATATAAGAAACCATATACTTTTTTAGCATTCATTTTAGTCACCTCTTTCTTCTTGTTGACCTCATTTTAATTGATGAAACCAACAAATAAAGCGTTTTCATTTTAAAGCGTCAAATATAAATGATGAGTTACAAAAAGATAGAAATGAAATACAAAAGACTACTGGCTAAATGCCAAGTAGTCTTTTAAACTCTTTCACATATGTACGGCTTACTGGAATTTTCGATCCATCTTTTGTCGTTATATTATAGGTTGAATTAAACCATGGTTGGACTTCCAATATATGATTACTATTTACAATATAACTACGATGAACTCGAATAAAATAATCTTGTGGTAGCTTCTTCTCTAAAATGACAAGCGGGTCATTTACAATGAATGTTTGCTTAATTGTTTTAACAACAACTTTCCCATCTTCTAAACCAGCGTATATGATGTCTCCAATATTTACTAGGACGATCGATTCCTCGATTGATAAAGCAAGTTTATTCATCACTGAAGTGATATCTGTACTGCGTTTTTCTTCATTACTGTCCTGTCCATGTTGTTTCAGCTTTTTATATTTATTAATTGTATTTAAAATCCGTTCTTCATCAAATGGTTTTAAAATATAGTCAATTGCATCTACTTCAAATGCTTGTAATGCGTATTGGTCATAAGCTGTAGCAAATACAATGCTTGGTGGGTTCTTCATTTTTTTCAATCGTTTTGCAAAGTCGATCCCATTGTCCTCAGATAATTGAATATCCAAAAAAAGTAGATCTGGCTTATAATCGACCATTTTGTCCAGTGCTTCTTCGATATTTTCAGCTTCATCGATAATATCTACTTCTTTCGTTCTAGTTAATAAATACTTTAATTCATCTCTTGCTAACATTTCATCATCAACTATTAATACGCGTAACATCTAATTCTCCTTCGTTTTCTCTCTGAATTGGAATCGAAAAGAACACCTCTGTTCCCTGATCAAGTACACTTGAAATATAAATCGTTGTTTCTTTTCCGAATAATCCAATTAACCGCTGATTAATATTGTGTAAAGCTGTACCAGTCCCTTTTTCTGAGACAACAGTAGAATGACCTAATTTTTCTAGTCGTTCTTTTTCAATCCCTTTTCCGTTATCTTTTACTTTCACATGAACCTGGTTGTTCTTCAGCTTCACGAAAATCTCGATTTTACAAACATCTTGTTTTCTTGGAAAGGCATGACGCAACGCATTTTCCACTAAAACCTGTATTGCAAATGGTGGTAGTAAAATATTCTCTAATCCATCTTCAATATACATTTCAACTTGATATTTCGATGGAAATCGTGCTTGCTCAAGTGATAAATAAGATTTTACTAAATTGATTTCTTTTTCTAAAGGGATCAATAAATGCCTTGCCCCTTGCAAATTACTTCTAAAATAAACGCTTAACTGAATTAAAAGTTTTCTAGCTTTTTCAACATCTGTCCGACATAATGCTGAAATTGTATTTATGGCATTAAATAAGAAATGCGGATTTACCTGTGCTTGTAATGCTTTAATTTCTGCATCTTTTAATAACTTACTTTGCAATTCAGCTTCTCCCAATTCCAGCTGAGTAGAGAATAGTTTTGCTAATCCTTCTGCTAATTCCTTTTCTACTAAACTTAATCTGTTTGCTTTTGTAAAGTAAAGTTTTAATGTTCCGATTGTTCGTTCGTGCGTAATAAGCGGTAAGACAATTGCTGCATGTAAAGGACATTCTTTGTTCTCACATTTTATTTCTTCTCGTTTTGTTGCAATCTTAATTTCACCTGTTTTTAACACTGTTTTGGATAAACCAGTAATTAAACTATATGAAGGGATGTGATGGTCACTACCAGCCCCAACATGGGCTAATATCTTTTGCTCATTGGTTAGTGAAATCGCATCGGCTCCTGTAAATTCTTGAATAATCTTTGCAACTTGCATACAAGATGCTTCCGTCAGACCTTGACGAAAATAAGGTAAAGTCTGGTCAGCAATCAATAAGACTTTTTGAGTTTGTAAGGCTTTTGTATGTTCTTCTTGTTTTAAGATTGATTGAATTATGGATAGTAAGATGTAACTTCCCGAACCATTAACTAGTATCATTGGAACTGCAATTATCTGTACAAGCATCCATGCATCACTAAATGGTTTGACTAATAAAAGAATAATCAACATCTGGAGTGATTCCATACAAACACCAACTAATGATGCAAAACTTGGTGTGATCAATTCATTTCTTTTTCGATAAACAAAGCCAATGTACCCAGACAGAGCTCCTGCTACAATAGATGAAATTGCATAAGTAAACGCTGCACTTCCTCCTAAAAAATAACGGTGAATCCCTGCAATGAATCCTACTGCTAATCCAACAATTGGACCTCCTAGTAACCCACCTATCGTAATTCCCATGATACGAGTATTTGCAATTGCACTCGAAGGATCTACTTTTACAAGAAAATCCTGAGTCAGTATCGTAGTTCCTTGTATTTCAACTCCCGTATAATTACTAATTACACAAAATAAAGAAAAAATAAAGATTAAAACAATCTTCCCCTTATAACTCCTTGAATCCTGGAGATATTGTTTAAAAAATTTCATATGTACTAGAAAAAAACCTAAAATGACGATTAACCCAACTCGTTCGATCATCATTAACACTAATTGCATCATTTCATTTCATCCTCTATTTTCAGTTACTACTATTATGATTATAACGAGTTAAATTTACCAAGGAAACAAATAATTATTCTACAAAAACTTTGATTCGATAAATTTTTTGATGATTTTAGTTTAGCAAAATACAAAACTGCATCTCAAATTGTTAATAGTGTCTAACAATTGGGATGCAGTTCAGTATCTGTGGTCCCTAATTATTCTATAAGTTTCAGTTAAACTAGATTGTTGCTTTTCAATTTATTCCAAGTGCTTTTTTACTCGCTGGTCCAACGACTCCATCAACTGATAAATGATGAGCTTTTTGAAATTTTCGTACAGCATTGTCAGTATACGTCCCAAATATTCCTTTTTCATCCTTAATTGTGTAGCCTAGTGAAGAAAGTTTCTGCTGTAATGAAATAACAGCACTACCTTGACTACCTTTTTTCAAAATACCGCTAACTGATTCAACAGGAATTGATGGACCACTGGTTAGTTTCGTTACCTTATATCCATTTGCTAAAGCAATCGCATCAAATGACTTTTTAGATGAAGTAATAATTACTGGTGTATTTATTTTCACCTGACTGAATAGCCATTCTATTTGATCATTATACATTCGTATACAACCGTGACTTATATGTTTTCCAATAGAATTTGAATTACTATTACCATGTATCCCATAAGTGTCTCCCCAAGTTCCCCTAGCATTTAGTCCAAGCCAACGCTTACCTAGTGGATTACGTGGATCTCCCCCTGGAATATGCTCTTTATAAAATGGCCTATTTACAATTTTGTTTACAATTTTGAATTTCCCTTCAGGAGTATACGACGCTATCCTTCCAGTTGCTACCTTAAATACCTTTACTAGTTTCCCATTTTCGTAATAAGCAAGTTTGTTAATTGTTTTGTTGATAACAATTAATTGATTCGTAGCTGCATAGCTATGAGTAGTCCCTAATCCAAAAAAAAGTAAAGATAAAGAGACAATCATAACAAAAACCTTTTTTAACATTTCCCTCCTCCTTTTCCATTTTTCTCAAAAACTCAATCGTTTTATCCTATGATGGAAAAGGTTGAATATGTTCCAATTTATACAATAAAAATTTACTTTCAAATTGATGTTCTAAAAATGGTTACTACAAAAAAATAATCCCTACAAGACAGGGACAAAAATGGAAATTTAGCATAAATAAATACAATGAGAATTAAATTGATTTAGGAGTGAAATAAAATGACAACTCCCTGGATTAATAACCAGAAAATGCAGCTTATCAATTCTAAGCAAATGAACACATATAAATCTTCAGGAGTGAAGAAAAAACAATTTGATTCAAATTTCCAACAAATTAATGAACATGAAAACGATACTTATATTAAGAAAGATCAATCGGTTCCTTCATACAATAATGATGAAATATTAAAGATGTGCTATCTGATAAACTTACTCACTTCGGATTCTAAAGATGAAAAAGAAATTCCGGAAAGTTCTCATGATTTTTCAAAAAAATCTATTTCGAACAATGGAATAAAAGTAGATGAGACTAATATTGTGAATAATGTTTTCCAGTCAGAGGAATTGATTGATTTAAAAAATGAGTTTCAAACCGTCCATAAATATAAAAGAAAAGAAGACTCTCAAATTGAATCTGATATTGAGGAGATTAATAACGTTGATTATCCTAATGAAAGGAAGAGTTTTTTTAATGAATTGGATTCCCATTTTTTTAATTCTGTTATTGACCCTAATAGTAGTCATAGTCTTTTGGAATCGACTGAATCTATTCCGAAGTTTTTTTCTGAGAAAACATCTGTGGCCAAAAAAGAATTTTTAACAGATGCTTCCTCTGATCACTCGAAAGAAATAATTAATAACACTGACCTTCAGATAAATACAGTTCATCAAAATGATTCAAATATTGAATCTGAGTATCATACTGAACCAGCCTATGAAGAAGAAACACCTGAAACTATCACTAAAAATAATCTCGGTAAAAATATATCCGATGAATATTCAGTAGAGAACATCACCGAAGATATCAATTCTCAGAATACTTCACAATCTGATGAGGTAAACAAGAAGAGTAACATTATTAATGCTGAGGATCCTTCTATTTTAAATCATGAAGTTAACACCGACAATTTCATTGATAACGATGTGGATCCAGAATCAATTTTTTTAGAAAATGTAGATTCTCAGCTTTCTTCACAAGTTGATGAGGGTACTGATGAGATTAACATTATTAATACTGAGTGGCCTTCTATTCATGAGGTTTTTACCGGCAATATCATTGATAACGATGTGGATCCAGAATCTATTTTTTTAAAAAATGTAGATTCTCAGCTTTCTTCACAAGTTGATGAGGGTACTGATGAAATTAACATTATTAATGCTGAGTGGCCTTCTATTCATGAGGTTTTTACCGGCAATATCATTGCTAAGGATGTTGATCCAGAATCTATTTTTTTAGAAAATGTAGATTCCCAGCTTGCTTCACAAGTTGATGAGGGTACTGATGAGATTAACATTATTAACGCTGAGTGGCCTTCTATTCATGAGGTTCTTACCGGAAATATCATTTATAACGATGTGGATCCAGAATCTATTTCTTTTGAAAATGTGGATCCTCAGCTTTCTTCACAAGTTAATGAGGGTACTGATGAGATTAACATTGTTAATTCAGATGTTCCTTCTGTTCATGAGGTTCATACTGTCAATATCATTGATAACGATGTGGATCCAGAATCTATTTCTTTTGAAAATGTAGATCCTGAGCTTTCTACACAAGTTGATGAGGGTACTGATGAGATTAACATTGTTAATGCAGATGTTCCTTCTATTCATGAGGTTCTTACCGGCAATATCATTGAAACCGATGTTGATCCAGAATCTATTTCTTTTGAAAATGTGGGTTCTCAACTTTCTACACAAGTTGATGAGGTAACTGATGAGATTTACATTGTGAATGTAGATGTTCCTTCTATTCATGAGATTCATACCAACAAAATCATTGATAGCGATGTGGATCCAGAATCAATTTTTTTAGAAAATGTGGATTCTCAGCTTTCTTCACAAGTTGGTGAGGGAACCAATGAGAACAACATCATTAATGCAGATGTTACTTCTATTCATGAAGTTCTTACCGGCAATATCATTGAAACCGATGTTGATTCAGAATCAATTTTTTTAGAAAATGTGGATTCTCAGCTTTCTTCACAAGTTGGTGAGGGAACCAATGAGAACAACATCATTAATGCAGATGTTCCTTCTATTCATGAGGTTCTTACCGGCAATATCATTGAAACCGATGTTAATCCAGAATCTGTTTCTTTTGAAACTGTTGATTCTATTAAACACGACTCTATGGAAAAAAGAACTATTAGTTTCAACAAAGACTCTAGTAATAATACTATTGCCGAAAATTCTCATAATCATCATGAATCAATTCAACCTTTGAAATCAAGTCTAGGTTCCAAAGATGATGAAATCAAAAAAAACAATGACGATATGAAACAAAATAATTTTTCTGATTTAAATCAAGCATTGCAAACTGATAATACTGAGGAAACAAATAAAAATTCCCATGCCAATTCTGCTCTTGAAAATATGCATTCTTCTGAACTAGAAACTTCAATTGAAGAGGATATAAACAAAAATAATCTCACTGAGGATTCAAGTGAATCCTCAAAGTTCGGAAAGATCTGTTCTATGACCATTGATATCCCTTTCTCAATCATTGCCAAAATTAATGATTTTCATCATCTGCCTATTTTTGGAACTAAAATCCAAAGTACCTTTGATTTTCTTGATGCGAACAACAATCGATCACCTCAATTAAATACGAAACTATTCAATACGAAATCTTTTTATTTTGAACATCCTTATTGTCATTTAGTTAGCTCTACAATTAGTGAAAGCATATTCTTAACTAAGAATGTACCAGTTTCTAATAAAAATCATAATAACAATTCTTTTAGTGCAAATGTTTATTCCTTAAATGAATCTCTATCTATGAAAAATGATGAAACCAATAATCGATTGAATACATCTCATGATTTTATTTATGTTAAAGTTCCAGTTATTGTAGGGGAATACGAAATTGAGATTTGTCTAGAGGAAGAAGTTCAATTTAATGAAGAGATTTTGAGAATTAAAGAGCTTTCAAAAGAGATAATCTTAACTGATTGTAAATTTGTACCATCACAGTTTTCCGAATCAATAGATAGTGGAATATGTAATGCTTTGAAAGGTAATTTATTTTTAGAAGGATACATGCACCAAACGATTGAATACACCGCCGGTTACAACATTAATGTAACATCTAATCAAAAAAAATCTTTAAACAATTCACCCATATTATGTCAAGATATTGTTGCTAGTCTTGTTATACAATTGCTTCAAGTACAACGAATACGTGTAAATTTTAATGACAAAGAAATATAAAATAAAAGAAAGTGATTACACTCAAAATAAAATCTCTTAAATATAAAAATGGTGAAATTAACTACTATACATGTCTATGCCATTAAATAAATCCGGCATATTGTAATAAAGTAGAGTTTGAAAAAACTCAAATAATATTAAGGAGATGTTTTATTAATGAGTGAACAAAACCAACCAGCTACACCCCATTGTCCAGTATCATCAACTCAACAATTTGAATTAGAATCAAAAATGGCAATGGTAACTCCTGTAACACCAGCGCCGCATCAACCAACACTTAAGATTCCAGTTGTATTAACAGAACAAACACTTCAAATTGTAGTAGAGTCAGATATTACCTTAACTCCTGCTGCAACTGAAATTAAAAGAGTCACAAAGAATGTATTTTTAGAACAAGTTAAACTTGTACCAGTTGAATTTCAGGCTATTAAAAATTCAGATTTCTTTTTCGTTACAAAAGCTAAATTATTTGTATCTGGATTTATTCGCAAAAATATTGAATATGCAACAAATAGCTGTAGTGCTCCACTTCAAGATATAATCGCTGATGTTTCTTTTAACGGATTTCAAGAACTTAAAGCTAATGATTTCTTAAGTTTCCCTTTATTGGCGTTTAGAAAAGATAATTCAGCTGCATTTCTTAATGAAAAAAATCAAATTGTCCCTCGCTTGGATAAATTCTTCTTCCAAAATCTAGTTAAATACAACGAACAACCTTTTGGTGAATTAGTAGCTGCTAACTTCTTTGAACTTGACTTTTCACCAGTTATGGCAAGTCCTGAGGGCCCATTTAGCACATTAAGAGAAAAAATCGTTCTTGACCTTACTGTTAAAGTATTACAAACACAACAAGTTAAACTTTCTGGGTCAACGATTCAAGTTCTTAATATTCCTGAAATTGCTGATTGTGATTGTTAATTTTCAACAAGTTAATAATGCTAAACTACTAATTAGGATGGATTCAGTATTTACAAAATAATTGAATTAGATAAAGTTGTAAATATTTCTTATAAAGTAGTTTATTAAAGTTACAATTAAAATAACTTTTGATTTGTAACTTAGCATGCCACAAAGCCTCTATTTCGTAAACGAAACTTTTTACGAAATAGAGGCAATTTTTTTAAACTGAATCAATAAAGTATAATCCAACTATTAACTTATTTCCATTTCAGCTGGTCTTTCTTGTTAAAATAGGCTAGTCTATTTTAACAAGAAAGAACCAGTACAATGCGCAATCTTTTTGCCATCATCTCAATGTACTTCACCATTAAAACTAAAGTTTTCGTTGCTTTGTAATCATACGTACTGTTGCTTTTAATGATGCTCAACTCCAGGTGCAATATTGAGTGGAAATTAAATACTATACATATGCCTATGCCATTCATTAATCCTCGCATAACGTAGTAAAGTGGAGTTTAAAAAAAATCAAATAATATTAAGGAGATGTTTGATTAATGAGTGATCAACCAAGTCAATCCGTTACACCTGCTTCTCCAGCTACACCTACTTATCAAGATACATCCTCTTCTCCAGTTACACCTGCTTGTCCAGGATTTGGATTTGCATCAGAACAAATCCCTTTAGCTAGTGAACCAACAACAGTACTTTCTATACCAGTACAACCAACAATTAAGGTACCAGTTGTTTTAGCAGAACCAACGCTTCAAATTGTAGTTGAAGCAGATATTACGCTAGATCCTCCAGCAACTGAAATTAAAAGGGTCGTAAAGAATGTATTTTTAGAACAAATAAAACTTGTGCCTGTTGCATTTTCAAAATTTGAAAATACTGATTTCTTTTTCGTTACAAAAGCTAAATTATTTGTATCTGGATTTATTCGCAAAAATATTGAATATGCATCAAATAGCTGTAGTGCTCCACTTCAAGATATAATCGCTGATGTCGGATTTAATGGATTTGCGGAGATTGATAACTTTTTAACTAGTCCTATAATTGGGTTTGGTCAAAATAATAGCGCTGCTTTCCTTAATGAAAAAAATCAAATTGTCCCTCGCTTAGATAAATTCTTCTTCCAAAATCTAGTTAAATACAACGAACAACCTTTTGGTGAGTTAGTAGCTGCTAACTTCTTTGAACTTGACTTTTCACCAGTTATGGCAAGTCCTGAGGGCCCATTTAGTACATTAAGAGAAAAAATCGTTCTTGACCTTACTGTTAAAGTATTACAAACACAACAAATTAAAATTAATACTGGTGCAACACAACAAGTTCCTCAATTCCCTGAAATTAATCCTGGATGCTAATTTTCAACAACTTAATAATGCTAAACAAATACTTAGGATGCATTCAGTATTTGCAAAATACTTGAATTAGATAAATTTGTAAAAAGTAACTTTTGAATTGTAACTTCGCATTTCACAAAGTCTCTATTTCGTAAACAAAACTTTTACGAAATAGAGGCAATTACTGAATCAATTAAGTTTTAAAACAACTATTAACTTTTTCCATTTCATCTGGTCTTTTTTGTTAAAATAGTCTATTTTATTTTTTCACAACAAAAAATGATCCCGTACAATGCGCAATCTTTTTACCATCATCTCGGTGTACTTCTCCCTCAACCACTAATGTTTTAGTTCCTTTGTGAATGATATGTGCTGTTGCCTTTAGTGATTCTCCTACTCCAGGTGCAATATAATGAATGGTTAAATTTGAAGTAACCGCTCCATAGCCCTCCGGAACAACTTCATTAGCTAATAACCCCATTGCAGTATCAATCGTAGTTGCAGTAATTCCACCATGAACAATATGTAATATATTTTCTGTTAAATTATTGATTGGAATTATAACAGTACATTCATCCTCATTTACTTCTATATCCATTTGCAATATTTCTGAAATATAGGTTCGATGACTATTTTGTTTTTTTCTTAATACCCCATTTAGTAATTGATACAAAACAATTTGTTCTTCGTTAGAAGTGTTTTCTAAACATTGGTGAAACAGCATTTCTATCTGATTTTTCATATCTTACAATCCCCTTTTATTAGACATAGAAAAAGGACTAGCATAGGCTAGTCTAATTTTTATATATAATTTGAATGACTTTACCATAAATAGTAAAAATACATACTTTCAGTCTAAAACTGGTTATTTTTTCTGTCAAATATTTGATTGAATTATTATGCTTTTTCTAAACTTGTTCGTTTTTTAACAGCTACATTTATAACAAGAATTGTTAACATAATTGATAAAACTAAATAGATGGTCAAGATTAAAATATCGTGTAAAAGTATATTGTAATTTCCTGTTGAGATA
>Ga0187780_10004528_pt1 | contig 10409 bp, 10 predicted proteins | sample 1015_Q2_SP10_20__FD_132429 | JGI IMG/M metagenome (GOLD analysis project Ga0187780, IMG submission 132429) | Tropical peat soil microbial communities from peatlands in Department of Meta, Colombia - 1015_Q2_SP10_20_MG | ecosystem: Environmental > Terrestrial > Soil > Wetlands > Peat | place...
ATCGCTGGGGGCACGCCTGCCGAACTCAAGGAGTCTGTGGGAGGCGACACGATCACCCTCTCACTGAAGGACGTCTCTCTTCGGCCAAGGGCCAAGGAGGTTCTCACGGCCGTCCAAGGAGTGAAGGAGGTCGTGTATTCTGACGGTGGCGTCGTAGCATACGCCAGGAACGCAGGGCAAATCATAGCCGGAATCGTCACTTCGCTCGATCGGTACGGCATCCAGCTCTCGTTCCTCAGCATCTCCACCCCAACGCTGGATGACGTGTTCCTTCGAGAGACCGGACGAAGGATAAGACCTGACGAACTCTCGAGAAGAGAAACGGAGCCTTTCCTAATGTGAGATGGTCGAATGACACTCCTCTATGACTCACAGTCGCTCGTCGGAAGGTACGTCACCAAGCTTGTGAGGAATCCGACTCTGCTCGGAACGAATCTTGCCACCCCTTTGCTCTTTCTCCTGCTCTTCTCTCAGCTATTGACGAAGTTTGGAGAGTTCCTACCTGCAGCTTCCGGAGGCTACCTGGCGTTTCTGACCCCCGGGGTCATAATCTTCAGCGCCATGATAGCAGCCCCGCAGGGCGCGGTGTCGCTTGTGAACGACCTGAACTCCGGGTTCCTCTCAAAGATGTTGCTTACGCAGGCAAACCGATCAGCAATCCTGCTCGGACGGCTAGTGACTGACATGCTGGTTGCGGTGTTGGAAGCTGTCCTCACCATTCTGCTCGCGATCGCGATGGGGGTACAATTCGCGGCGGGGGCTCCAGGGATCCTACTGATTCTCGTGACCGTGGCGTTCTTCGAGTTTGCACTTTCGGGAATCTTCCTCGCAGTCGGCATCAGGACCCGTAAGACTGAGACAATCTCTGCCATTTCAGGCGTGATCTTCTTCCCTCTGATCTTCGTAAGCAGTGCAATGTTCCCCCTCTCGTTCTTCCCGTCCTGGGCCCAAACGATTTCCAACTACAATCCCGTTAGCTATGCCTCAGACGTGACACGCGACCTAGTGGGTGGCGGTCTGAACATTGCTACGCTTGCATCCGCGTTTGTCCTGATTGGTGTATTGGCAGCCGTTACTTTCGCAGCGACTCTGTACCAGTTTAGGAAAGTAGTCTCCTGATCGATAACATGCCCGCAGTGTTCAATGTCAAATACAACACATGGCTAGAATAACTCTTCTCCATTGCATGTATGCAAGATGCGGGGGGTGGGATTCGAACCCACGAACCCCTGAGGGAGGGGATCTCTCGGAGTTTCCGCCTTAAGTCCCCCGCCTCCAACGCTGTCTGCGTTTTTGGCCTAGCTCAGCAACCCCCGCAAGGCGCGCGCAGTGACATTCGGTTATTAACGTTGGAGGGGGTCTATGTGACCGCGCTGAGAAACGACTTCAGGCTTCGGGTGTTCACCACGTCCTTCGCCTCCAGCCATGCCCGCCTCGCGACAGTAACGCCGTACCCCATATTGTCAAGTTCCCCAACCGAGTGCGCGTCTGAATCGACGACGATGGGGACCCCTTCCTCCTTTGCCCTTCTCGCCCAGACTTCGTCCAAGTCCAGCCTCTGAGGCTGTCCATCGACCTCAAGCATCTTCCCGTTGTCCCTAGCCGTGCGTATCACCCTGGGCAGGTCGATTGGATTCCCCTCCCTCCTCCCGATCAGCCTGTTTGTCGGATGGCACAGGAAGTCCACGGAGGGGTGAGACAGTGCCCTGACCACTCTTTCGGTCAGTTTGGCGGCGTCCTGTTTGAAGCTCTGGTGAAGGGAGGCCCCCACAAGGTCGAATTCATCAAGGAACTTCCTTTCGAAGTCTAGGGAGCCGTCGCTCTTGATTTCCAGTTCCACGGCCTTCAGTATTCTGAAGGGGGAGAGATTGTCGTTCAGCTTCTCGATCTCCTTCCACTGCTTCCTGAATCTCTCCTCCGAGAGTCCGTTCGCGACCCTCACAGAGACCGAGTGGTCCGTGATTGCCATGTACTCGTACCCCTCCTCCTTCGCGCTCCTCGCCATCTCCTCGAGGGTCGCGGACCCGTCGCTCCAGGTGGAGTGCATCTGCAGGTCCCCCCTGACGTCGCCGAACATGATCAGACGAGGGAGCTTCCCATCGGCCGCCCCCTCCAGCTCCCCCGTATTCTCTCTCAGTTCCGGAGGGACGTACTCGAGCCCAAGCTTCTGGTAGATCTCCTCCTCCGTCCTCCCGGCCAGCCTGTTCCCGGCCCTGTCGAAGAGACCGTACTCGTTGAGCTTCCATCCCTTCTGTATCGCCATGTTCCTCAGCGCTATGTCGTGGTCCTTGGACCCGGTGAAGTAGACCAGCGCGGCGCCGTACTCCGCTTCCGAGAATATTCTGAGGTCCACCTGGACGCCGTCGTCGAGCTTCACGCTCGTCCGCTTCGGGCCGCTCTCCATCACCTGGGCCACTCCCGGGCACCCTCTGAGCGCGTCCGTGGCTCTGCCGTCAATCGAGAGGAGATCCAGGTCCCCCACCGTGCTCCTTCCTCGGCGGAGGCTCCCCGCCATTCCCACCTCGATTCCGAGCGCCTCGAAGTACGAAGAGAGCTTCTGGAAGTGTCCCTCTGCATCAGGGAGGAGCATCCTCTTCTCGAAGCTCTGCAGCCTCTCTATCCCCAGGCGGAATGACTCCCTCAGGGTCGGTCCGAATTCTGCGTCAAGGCTCCTGGAGTCGAGTGCCTGCTTCAGCTGCTCGACGCTGTTTATCCCAAGGTCGTGAGAGAGGTAGTAGGCAGTCCTGGGCCCGATTCCCTGGACCTTCATGAGCGAAGGTACTCCCGGAGGCGTCTTCTCCCGCATCCTCTCCAGCAACTGTAGCCTCCCCGTCCTCAGGTATTCGTCGATCTTCTTCGCTATCCCCGACCCGACGTATCTGATGTCCTCGAGCTTGCCTTCCTTCCAGAGCTTCTCCACGTCCTCGTCCATGTTCCTGATGCTCGTTGCCGCACGGTGATAGGCGATAACCTTGAACCTGTCTTCGCCGTTGGCTTCGACGAGCTCCCCCAGACTGTCGAGGAGCTCGGCAACCTCGGTGTTCCTCAACCCACGAATTCTTCCAGCGAGAGTTTTAAAAGGAGTCTTGGGGGGGCAAGTTTTCACTTGCCGGTATATCACAAGGCATTCGTGCTAGTCAAAGCAGACCCTGGGCACGAGAAGAATGTGGTGGCGAACCTCATGAAGATCAAAGAAGTCAAGGAAGCCCACGTCATCCCAGGGGAGTGGGACCTCATGGTCATCCTGAACATCCCGAAGGACATTGTGGTCCCGGGCGATCAGAAGGTCTACAACCTCGTCATGGAACAGATCACCAAGATCAAGCACGTGCAGGACACCAACACGATGGTGTCCCAATACTCAGAGTCGAAGTAGGCTACTTCCACCAGCCGAATTCCTTGGGCGCGTCCGTGATTGCCTCTCCCTTCTTTCCATTTATCAGGACGTCGTCTTCAATCCTCACGCCCAGTCTCCCCCCGATGTAGACACCCGGCTCCACGGTGAAGCACATCCCCCTTTTCAGCCTCTCCCTGCCTCCCTCTACTATGTAGGGTGCCTCGTGAATCTCGAGCCCGAGGCCGTGCCCCGTGCGGTGGGTGAAATACTTGGACAGCCCAGCCTTCTTCAACGTCCGTCTGGCCGCGCCGTCCACGTCCCCCGCCCTCGCACCCTCTCTTGCTTCCGCTATCCCCGCCACGTTCGCTTCGAGCACCTTTCCGTACACCTTCTCCACATCCGCGTTCGCTCCCAGGCAGAACGCCCGAGTGATGTCAGAGTAGTATCCCTCGTAGGACGTCCCGACGTCTATGATTATGCTCTCGCCTCTCTGTATCTTCTTCGCAGTAGGGAGCCCGTGCGGGTCCGCGGCCCTGGGGCCCGACTGGACGAGCATGTCGTCGACGTGGGTCGCACCCTCAGCATAGATCACGTCCGTCGCCGCCTTTGCAACTTCGAGCTCGGTGGCCCCCTCCTTCAGGATCGCAGGGAACTCCTCGAATGCCCTGCTCAGTATAGTTGACGACATCCTCAGCAGCTTCGCTTCCGCCTCGTCCTTCACCTCCCTCATGCCCTGCAGTATGGGCTCGGCGTTCCTTAATTTTGGGGACGCCTCCTTCATCAGTGCGTCGAGGTACAGGAAAGGCACCTTCCCTTCGACCCCCCATTTCCCTTTCAGCCCCGCCCCCTTCGCTGCCTTGGCGATGGCGCCCGCCGACCCTTCGGAGTCTGTCCACGAGTGGATCTTCATCTCCACGGGGCCTGCTGCGTACGGGCCCGTCTCGAACGTCGGGGCGACGAGGTGAGGCCCCCCGTCGACGGGGACGAGGAGCATGAACGGTCTTTCAAGAAGCAATGAGTTGACGCCCGTGAAGTAACTCATGTTCGGGCCCGGCACGACTATCGCCCCTCGCAGGTCCCCCTTCTCAAGACGCCTCCGGAGAGTCTCCATCCTCCTGTTGTAGACGGCCTCTCTCTTCATTCCCGCCTTTGACATTCGGATACACCATTAATATGTCGTCTTTCGCGGCCGCGGTTCGTCTTGGGACTCAAAGAGACGTTCATCCTGCCGGTAGCGAAGAGATGGATTTCAGGAGTCAACTTGGACTCGGCGATGAAGGACGCAAGGAAAGCGAACTCCAAAGGGATAGGCGTCCTGGTGAACTTCCTCGGGGAGGAGATCAAAGAGCCCGCCGAAGCTGACGCGCACGCTGCCGAGTACCTCCGGCTCCAGCAGACCATGGCCGACAACGGCATCAACGGGTTCGCATCGGTGAAGCTCACGCAGTTGGGCCTGGGCTCAGACGAGGCGGGGACCATGGCTCGTCTGGAGAAGATAGCCGTCAACGCAGACCGCCTCAATCAGCTTCTCTGGGTGGACATGGAGAACTCCCCCGTTATAGACGATACCCTCAAGATCTACCTGGACGCGCTTTCCAGGCACCCTCGCATGGGCATCGCCCTCCAGGCCTATACGAGGCGCAGCGAGAACGACCTGAAGAAGATCCTCGGCGCCGGGGGGACCGTCCGCCTCGTAAAGGGCGCCTATCGAGAGAGCCATGACTTCATCTATCCCACGAAGAAGGAGGTCAATGACAACTTCACCAAACTCCTCGGTATGCTCTTCGAAACAGGCGACAGGTTCGCCGTCGGGACCCACGACTCGTCGCTCATAAACAGGGCCAAGGAGCTGGCAGGCTCGAGGAAGGTGGATTTCCGCTTCGAACTCCTCAAGGGAATCAGGGACGAGCTGAAGCTGGAGCTCGTCAAGTCAGGCTACAAGGTGTTCGAGTACCTTCCCTACGGGGACAGGTGGTACGCCTACTCGAAGCGGAGGATAACAGAGCACCCGAGTAACATCTGGCTCCTTCTGAGGTCTCTCGTCTAGGGCGATTATGGTAGCCGGCGTTGATAAGCGACTCAAATTGAATAGACTCCGCTCGCAAAATACCCCATAGAGAACGAAAGGCCACAGGTACGAAGACAATGGCCGAATATCAAACAGGACAAGTCTGGGGAGCCCTCCGCAAGGCATGGAAGGGGTATCGGATTGCGAAGGTCCAGGGCGACAACGCCCGCATGAGGGAATACGCGACCCGCATCAGGACCCTCCAGGGCCAGCTTGGCGTTCCTCAGGCAAGCTTCCCGAATGTAGGACTATAGAGGAGCTCCGCTCCTCTCTCCCTTTTTAATCGGTCCCGACCAGTTCTTTCTCTATCTCTTCGAGGATTTCGCCGACGACCTGCTTCTGGAGCCCGAGGGACGCACTGATTCCTGATATTCCGTCCCCTTCCTCCCTCATCAGGTATCTTAGGACCTTCCTTCTATCGACGCTCGGGAGCGACGTGGTTATCCTCGCCGCCTCTCTCAGAGCCAAGCTCCTGATGTACAGCAGCACCGCTCTTTCCTCTTCCATGTCCTTCAGCTTCTTGTCGACTTCCGCGACCACTTGCGTGAGCGGCTTTATCCTCGATGCACCGTCGGGGTATCTCAGAACCTCTCCGACTTGGGCAGCCATCTGTGCTCTCTCCTCGTTCTCCTGAACGCCGGGGACTGCCCCGAACGAGAACATCCTCGCCCTGAACAGATTGGGGGCCAGGTCTATGGTCACAGAGAAACTCTTCTTCAGGAGGTACTCCTTCCTGGGGGGGCCTCGCGGGCTGTCCTGAGCGATGGTGCTCACCAGGCCTGCGTCCTCCATGGTGATCAGGTGCTTTGCCACCAACTGCTGGCTTATGCCGAGCTCCTTGGAGAGCTGCAGCTGGTAGTTGGGCTCTTCGCTAAGCCTCGCAATGATCCTCCGCCGAATGGGGTTCTCCACGGTCCCCAGCACTGCGTCGAGTTCAGATTGGCTCAAGGGTCATACACCAATGGTTGTAAAGCCCGCTTTCTTGTATAAATATGTTCTCAGAGCGGATGCGCCGTTGAAACCTGCGCCTTCCGCCCACGTCCACGGTATGGTATCCTCCCGCCAGCTCTCCGACAAGACATGGCCAGATTTTGAGAGGCTCTTCGCAGCAAATGGGGGCGTCTGGGGAGGGTGCTGGTGCATGTTCTATCAGAGGCCAGGCAAGTTCGACCCGAAGGCGTACATTGAGAACAGGGAGGGGAAGCGCCAGCTCACGTCCGAAGGGAGGGCCCACGGGACCATAGTCTACTGCGGGGAGGACCCCGTCGGTTGGTGCCAGTTCGGTCCAAAGGAAGAGCTCTCTCGAATCGACAGAAAGAGAGGGTACACGCCCATTTCCCCTGACGCCTGGAGGATCACCTGTCTGTTCATCGCCCCAGGCCACCGCAGGTCGGGACTGGCTGCCTATGCCGCGAAGGAGTCCGTCAGAGAGATGCAAAAGGCGGGGGTCAGGGCGGTGGAGGCGTATCCCGTCAATGGAGAGCGCTCCGCAACCCTGCTCTGGAGCGGCACCCCGAGACTCTTCGAGGGCCTGGGGTTCGAAAAGGCAGGCGCCCTCGGCAAGGGGAGCTGGATTTACGTACTGCGAATCGGGCGACGTCTCGAGAGGTGAAGAGATTGTGACTCCAGCATTGCCCGCCAAGTCCATCGTTGCCGAGCACGCGGCGGTGGCGAGCGAGCAGCCCATCGCCTCCGCGGTCGGAGTCGACGTCCTTAGAAGCGGCGGAAACGCATTCGACGCCGCAGTTGCCACCAGCTACGCTCTGGCGGTGACCTTTCATCCTGCGGGGGGCCTGGGGGGGGACTTCTTCGGCATGTTCTACGAGGCGAAGACAGGGAAGGTCCGGTGTCTCAACGCCAGTGGATGGAGCCCTTCCGGTCTCTCTCTCGATCAGATGCTCTCCCGGAGTGACGGCAAGATTCCGGTGACCGGCCCCCTCAGCTGCGTCGTCCCGGGCTACGTCGCGGGTATCTCGGAGATGCACAGAAAAATGGGGACGCGGGACTTCAAAGAACTCCTGGCCCCTTCTATTGATCTCGCAATGCGCGGATTCCCCGCCGGTGCCGCGCTCTGCAGGTCGACAGCCGAAGCCTACCAAGACCTGCCCAAAGAAGCCCTGGAGGTCTTCGCCCCCGGAGGCAGACCTCCTCAGCCCGGAGAACGGATTACGCAGCCCGCGCTCGGACGGGTCATCTCCGAGATTTCGGAAGGCGGTGAAGAGGCGTTCTATTCCGGCTGGCCGGCGGAGAGCATCATCTCGTTTCTTGATTCCCTAGGAGTCACCTGGACGCCCAGAGACCTCGCAGATTTCAAGCCGGAGTGGGCAACACCACTGAAGCTCGACTACAGGGGAACAACGGTCTACGAGGTTCCGCCCAACAGCATGGGGGCGACGAGCCTCCTGATTCTCAAGCTGCTGGCCAGAGGGGGTCCCCTTCCATCGCGCTCACTTTCGAAGGATCGCATCCTGCGCACCATGGAAGCTGCGCTTTTTGCATACGCACGGAGGGACGAGATGCTGGGAGACCCCCGGTTCAGCGACATCGACGTTAAGGCGTTCCTCTCTCCTGCGAAGAATCCAGTCCGCCGGCAGGGGAGGATCCGGAGCGGAGACACAACGGCATTTTCCGTCGTCGACTCGGGGGGGAACATGGTGGCAGGCATCCAGAGTCTGTTTCTGCACTTCGGATCCCGCGTCTTCATCCCGAAGTGCGGGCTGGTCCTCAACAGCAGAGCTTCGGGCTTCAGCACTGTCGGCCCGAACAGGGTTGAGCCCCGCAAGCGACCGCTCCATACGCTGTCTTCGATGATTTTGGCGAGGGGCGGGAGGCCCTATCTTGCCATAGGGTGCAGCGGTGGCGACTACAGGCCCCTTCAACACGCGCTCTTTGTGACAAACTCGGTGGATTACCGAATGTCCGCCGAGGAGATCGTGGCCCATCCGCGGTTCCTCCGGGGCGGTGGCGGGACCCTGATGGTTGAGGATGGTTACGAACTCCCCGACGATGGCACCTACGTCACCCAGAAGCTTCCTATGCCCGGCAGGACGGGGGTCTGCCAGGCCGTGGAGGTGTCCGGCCGTCGCAGGGTCGCTGTCTGCGACATAAGGGGAGACGGTGTTCCCGCCGGGTTCTGAGGGTCACTGGGCGCGCGTCCGCAGGGAGGGTGGATCCCTTCTTCCCACGATTACCGTCGGGTCTATGCACGAATCCCGCTCCACGCGAAGGGCACCGTCGTGATTGAGACGGGAGGGCTTACGAGGAAATCTGGGTAGTGACCCTCCGAAAAGCCTAGATTAGACCGTCCTTAAAGCGATGGCGCACACGGTGGGTGATGCAAGATGAAGGTATTCCAGCAGCTGTCGGCGAAGTGTACATGCGAGGTCTGCGGAGAAGGATGCCTCTGTGGGGACTGTGCCGCTTGCTCTAACCCCATCCTCGACAGGACTATGGCGAGAAACGCGAAGACAATTTCCGCTGTGGCCTGTCTGGCCATCATTCTCGGAGGTTTCGTCTTTCTCGCCCCTGTGGTCACCCTCGGCCAGACCCCCACGGTAACCGAGACCTTCTCCGTGAGGGTTCAGCAGTCACAGATTGCGACCGCGCCCATGGGCTCCATTTCATTCTGCCTGTTCGGTGAAGGGGCCGTTCTGATCAATGGTACCTACTACCCAAGCGCTGCTACGAATAAGACGGACAACAACATCTGCAGCCATACGTGACGCGATCTGCCCTTCCGCGGCCCTCCTCCCTCGCTCTCGTTCCCGGAGGGCACCATCACGCTTTTCGGTGACCCATTGCTGGGCCGAGGCTTAGCATGGTCAAGTTTCCAAGCGATGAATGGGTAATGGCGTACATGGAGAAGCTGAACTCGAACGCCGCCTACGAGGACGCAGGCAAGAACTGGGAGGGAGCTATGACATTCGTAGTGCAAAAGGACCCCGCCTTCGACAGGGATGCGTACATCTACCTGGACCTGTACCACGGCAAGTGCAGGGGCGCGAAATTCTCCCTTACCGAGTCCGATCTCCCCGTCCCCGAGTACAAGTACAGCGGTCCATATTCCAACTGGAGGAAGCTCATCAACAAGGAGATCGACCCGATCCAGGGGCTGCTCACGGGGAAGTTCAAACTCCAGGGGTCGATGATGAAGGTGATGAGGTTCACCAAGGCTGCGAAGGAGATGGTGAACACGACCGCGCTGGTGCAGACCGAGTTCTGATGGCGGGGAATGTGGTACTTCAGGTCCCCCGAAATAGTCTTCGGCGAGGAATCGGTCTCCTTCCTCTCCACCCTTGACATCAGGAGAGCGGCGATAATCACAGACAGGAACCTCCTGCGGACGAACATCCCCGAGCTCGTCCGGAGGGCGCTGCCCGAAGGGGCCGCCTCGATGGTCCTGGGGGACGTCTCCGAGGAACCCCCTCTTTCCGAGATGACCGTTCACCTCTCCCGCGTCAACGACTTCGCGCCCGACTGGTTCCTTGCCGTGGGGGGCGGGTCGGCAATGGACACGGCGAAGATCCTCTTCGCGCTGTACGAGCGCCCCGACCTCAGCGTCTATGACATCACCCCCCTCGTCAAGCTGGGACTGCGGAAGAAGAGTAGGCTGGCAGCGATACCCACCACCAGCGGTACGGGTTCGGAGTGCACTTGGGCCGCAATGCTGACCGTGGAAGGGGAGAAGAGGAAGCACGAACTCGCCTCCCCAGAGATCATCCCCGACTACGCCATTCTTGATCCCGCGTTCGTCGTCTCCCTCCCTCCCGAGCAGACCAGAAACACAGCTTCAGACGCAATCGCACACGCCGTAGAAGCCTACGGGAGCACATGGCGCAACGTCTTCTCCGACGCCATGGCAGAGAAGGCGCTTGAGCTCATTCTGGGAGGGATAACCGGCGTGATGAGCGATCCAAACCGCGTTGAGCTGAGGAACCAGGTGCATGTGGGTGCATCCATGGCGGGGCTCGCCTTCTCGAACTCTCAGATTGGCCTGGTACACGC
>Ga0187780_10004529_pt1 | contig 10407 bp, 6 predicted proteins | sample 1015_Q2_SP10_20__FD_132429 | JGI IMG/M metagenome (GOLD analysis project Ga0187780, IMG submission 132429) | Tropical peat soil microbial communities from peatlands in Department of Meta, Colombia - 1015_Q2_SP10_20_MG | ecosystem: Environmental > Terrestrial > Soil > Wetlands > Peat | place...
GAAGGTGAGCGACGGCCTCTCGCCTGGCGGCGGGCGTCACCATTTTTTTGTTGCGATATCCTTCAGCATGGCGTTGTCGAGCATCGCCTCGGCCAACAGCTTCTTCAGCTTCGTGTTCTCATCTTGCAGCGCTCGAAGGCGTTTAGCGTCCGACACATCGAGACCGCCGTACTTGGCCTTCCACTTGTAGAAGGTGGCGCTGCTGATCCCGTGCTTGCGACAAACGTCAGCCGTCTTAGCCCCGGCCTCCTGTTCTCGCAAAATCCCGATGATCTGTTCTTCCGTGAACCGGCTCGGCTTCATGTCCATCCCCTCAGAGGTGATGGACTCTACCCATTTTTGGCGGAGTTCTCGGGGCTCAGCTCAGTTAGCATCATCCTAGCCCTTTAATAAGAGTTGGTCGGCAGAGCTCTATCGATTGCGGCAGCGCCTATCAATCATGCTCGCGCCTGGCCGAGCCGCGCAGCGGCGGTTCTCATGACTAGCGTTCGCTACTCAATGAGAACCGCGCGCCACGATCAATGCCGCCCGGCGGCGTCGACCGTTCATCAGGCCATCAGGTGTGGTGCCACAGATGTTCGAAGGAGTGGCCGTGACCGAAGTCTCCAATGCCGGCGTGGCTCGCAAACCACGTTCCCTGGTTGTTTTGGCCGTTGCCGCTGATGAGGGGGGCGCCTTGGCTCCCATCGTTGCCGGCGCTCCCGGAACTCTGATTGCCTTGGCTTGCTTGGTCTTGTCCGCCGCCGCAACATCCTTGGCCGCCCTGATCGCCGTCAGAGGCGCCGCCGCTCGAGCCTTGACTATTCTGACCATTGGTGCCGCCGGCTCCGCCGCCCGGGTTTCCGGTCCCGCCGGGATCGGGACCGGCGTTGTTGGCGTTTGGATCTGGGTTTGAGGCTCCAAATCCATTGTTGGTCAGACCGTTCACCGGGGTATTGGTCGGATTGTCGTTGCCGTCGACTGCGCCGTCTACCGGCACTGTGGTGCCGACGGTGGCCGCGGCCGTGGTGGTGGCGCCGGGGACGGTGGTTGCGCTGCCGACATAGGCTCCGCCGCCGGTCGGCAGGTTGTTGCCGGCCACGTCGTTGGCGTCGGCCACGAAACCAACGCCCGCCGCCACGATTTGTGCGGCATTGGTGGCGTTGAGGCCGTTGGCCTCGATACTCTGCAGGCCGGCGACGGCGTTCGCGGTGTCGGTCTTGAGCGTCCCTGAGAGCAGCTCGTTGTCGAAGCGGTCGCCGAAGACGCCGCCTTGCGCGCCGGTAAAGCTTGCTCCGAACTCGTTGTAGTTGTTGATTTGCGTGATCAGCGACTGAACCTCGGCAGTGGTCGGAGTGACGGTGCCGTTGGCGATGCCATCAAGCGTATTGTTCAGCTGGTTGCCTTCGGCGATGAATTGCGACCAGAAGTTCGTTTGCGCCTGGTTGTCCTGGTACTGAACGATCGTACCGCCGTGGTCATTGACGCCGCCGACGCCATTGAGGTAGCCGGCGAACTCGCCAAATCCGCCGGTGCCGCTGGCGGCGAATGTCTGGTTCGGCTGCGCGCCGTTGTTGGCGACCGAGACATCGCCGGCTGCCGCGGCCAAGGCCGGGTCGTTGTTCACGATATCGACTATGTCGAGCAGGTTGTCGTTGGTTGAGCGGGCCGCGTCATTGGGATTGGTCGCGTACATGCCGTCGAACTTGTTGAGCTGCAGCTCGGTTTGAGCAAGCACGGTCTCGAGGTGGACGGTCGTCAGTGCCTGCTCTTGTTGCGCCGTGAGCGCCTGTCCTTGCGGCGACATGCCGGCCTGCTCGTTCGCCTCGATGGCGGCGAGGGCGGTCGGGCTGTTGACGATATTGGTCAGGCCGGTCACGACCGCCTGCATGTCGGCGTTGAACTCGGCGAGGTTGTTGGCGTTCAAGCCGCCGACGGAAAGATCGTTGGCTGCATTGAATACCGCGCCGACCTGCTCAAGGGTCGGCGGTGCCGCAGCGGTCCCTTGGGCTGCCGCAAGCGCGGTGGGCGTATCGCTGCCGGTTGGCAGTTGTTGGAAGCCCACATTGGTGAACCCGGTCGCGCTTTGATAGGCCGCGGCATTGAGCGCATGCGCCAGGGTCGCGTCGCCGTTCACCTCGGCAAGGATCTGCTGTTGGGTGAGGGCGATGCTGCCCTGTGCCGCTGCCGCCGCGGCGCTGGTTCCGACCGAGAGCGGAGCCTCGTGAGCAAGGGTGGCCAGTTGTCCCTGAATCTCGGACAGCTCACCTGCCAGTGCCGGATCGGAAATCGTCTGACCGCCGACGGTGACGGCATTGGGATTGGCCAGCATCGCGCCGACGTCAGCTTGCAGCGCGTTGATGTCCTGCACGTACATCGGTTCGTACGGCTGTTGATTGTTGGCAGTCGCGGACTCAAGTGTCGTGGAGCCGGTCCACAACCCGCCTTCGGAAAGCCGCACCGCGTCATTGAAAACCGCGCCAGCCTGCGCAAGATCGGTCGAGACGGAAAGGGCACTGGCGATCGTCGTCTGAAACTGATTGCCAGGCTGCGTAATCGTCAAACCATCCAGCCCCTCAGTATCCCGTATCGTCGATGGTACCGTAGCCATCTCCAGCCCTCCTCTGCTTAAGTTTATGTGAAGCCTCCAGCTTACGTCGTCATCGCGTCGTGACTGTTGGCAATGCGTTCATTTGACGGTCCGTCGTCTTTCAAAAAACAAAAATCGAAGTTCATCGCAGCAGACAAAGATGACCGCAGCAAGGAGCTTCAGCGGCACCGGCTGCCTTTTATGTGATAGACCAAAACTCAGTCGGACTCCTCCACGCGTACTTCGCGTGCACGTACTTCGCGGCGGGAATTTATCCTCACGGTTCGTCGAACATGCGGCGGAACTGATCAGTGATCGGTTTGAACAAATAGCTCACCATTGTGCGACTGCTGGTTTGCAGGAAAACCTCGACCGGCATGCCAGAAACCAAGGTCAAGCCCTTCAGACGCCGACGTTCGCTGCCGACGAGATCAATTCGGACGACATAGAAGCTGGTGTTGCTTTGCTCGTCGTGGCCCAGGTCGGCCGAGACGTATGACAGCGTGCCTGCGACCTGCGGCGTGGTCTGCCGATCGAAAGCAGAGAATCGCAAATATGCCTGCTGGCCGCGCTTGACCTGATCGATCGCATTTGGCGGAAGATGACCTTCAATCTCGAGATCGTCGGTATCCGGAACGATTTCCATGATGACGTCGCCGGGACGTATCACGCCGCCGATGGTGTGGATCGCCAACTGATGAATGGTTCCTGATGTCGGAGCCCGAATGTCGACACGATCAAGCTGATCCTTGGCGGTCACGTCTTTCTCTATCAATTCCGCTTCTTTGTCCTGCGTTTCGCGAACATCCTTCATGACTTCCGCACGGAAGTCCTGGTCGATCTTCACGATTTGAAGGCGCGCCTGTCCAATTTTGGCCTTGGTCTCGGCAATTGCGGCGGTCAGTTGGGCGCGGTCGCCGTCGAGCCGAGCGGCATCGCGCTGCAACGTCGTCAGGCGCGCGAGCGGCACGAGACCCTTGGTGTAGAGCTCCTGCACGCCGGTCAATTCGGTGGCGATCAGATCAAGCTGGGAGGATTTCGATTTGATTTCGGCCTCCAAGCCGCCGATTTGTTCCTCGAACTGGCGAATGTTGCTGTCGTAAAGGTCTTTCTGACCCAGGCGCACACTCGATCGCGCGTTGAACAACGATATTTCCGAAGCCATCAGGTGCGCGACGTTTGCGCCGCCCATCCGCCCCGCGAGCTGTTCGGGCGGTCGAACTTCCTTTAATCCATCCCGCTCGCTGATGAGTCGGGCCATGCGCGCGCGAGTCTGATCGAGCTGGTCGGCGACCAGCTGCTGATTGGCTTGCACTTGGGTCTGATCGAGCCGAGCCAGGAGAGCGCCCGCGTTCACATGCGTGCCGTCCTGGACCAGGATCTCAGCAACCACGCCTCCTGTCGGATGCTGTATCTTCTTGACGCTCGATTCGACTACGAGTTTGCCCGGCAGTACCACCGCTCCCGACATCGGCACCATCGTGGCCCAGCTTCCCGCGACAGCGGCGCTGACCAGGAGGACCCGCGACGCGGCTTTTAATTCTATCTCGTGCTTGCGCACGATCTGGGTCGTGAAATCCCCGCTCGCATCGGTGTCCGTGGCGGCGCCGGTGAAAAGCCAGCGAAGTTGCGCCTTCAGGGTCTGCAACAGGTCGCGAATTACAGGAAGCGCGGGCCATTCGGGCGACGCTCCGCCCGGCGCCGCTGCGCCGACATCGATTTCGGCGACGCGCGTCGGATTTTGCAACGAACGGACATCGAAACGATCCAGCCGTTCTGACGGACTTGGAAATCGCAGTGTTTGCTCCGGGGTCACGCCTGGCCCGCGGCTGCGCGCGGCGCGCTCGCGCCGGCCGTTGTGCCGGGAGCGGTCGATTGCTTTTTTTGCGGTACGCAGCTCGATGATCAGCGCCTCGCCCTGCGGCCCAACCGACGCGCGCCAGCGGGATGAAGGATGATTGTCGGTCGCGTTGTCGCGCCGGTTGCGGCCCAATGCGCTCATCGCCGCGCTCCTTCCGCGACACGAACGTATTGGGTCTGGGCCGGGCTCGGTGGCTTAAATGCGGCCGTTCCTTCGGCGGATCGCGCGACACGGGCAAACAAGTCCTGACGCGGGCCGAAAGCGACCATTCGGCCTTGGCGCAGCACCATCGCCATATCGAGCGCGGATATCGCTTCCGGCCGGTGCGACACCAGCACGACGATCGATTGGTTTTGCCGCAGTGCCTCGATCGCCCTGATCAATGCCACCTCGCCGTCGTGGTCGAGATTGGCATTTGGCTCATCGAGGACGATCAAGAAGGGATCGCCAAAGACAGCGCGCGCCAGTCCGATGCGTTGGCGCTGTCCAGCCGACAGGCGTGAGCCGCGTTCCCCAATCCTGGTCGCATATCCGTTAGGCAGCGATAAAATCATCTCGTGCGCGCCGGCAAGCCGCGCGGCGCTGAGAACTGCATCCGACGAGGCGCCGTCATCGAAGCGCGCGATGTTCTCGGCGACGGTACCATCAAACAGCGACACGTCCTGCGGCAGATAGCCGACGTGGCGTCCGAGCGCGTCGGGATGCCAATGGTCCAGGGCGGCGCCGTCGAGCCTTACGACGCCCTTGGTCGCCGGCCAAATGCCGACCAGAGCGCGCACCAGCGAGGACTTGCCGGCGGCGCTCGCGCCGAGGAGCGCCATGCCCATTCCGGCCGTCAGCTTGAATGAGATATTTGACAGCACGACTTGGCTGGTGCCGGGCACGGTCACCGTAGCGTCTTCTACCGAAAGGCTCTGGCTCGGCCGCGGGAGCTCGACGGCGGCCGCCGGCGGCGGAGTTGCGGCTTTCAAGGTGTTGCGCAGTCGGCCGATTCCCTGACGCGCGGCGACCAGCTGCTTCCAGTTCGACAGCGCGATCTCGATCGGCGCCAGGGCGCGGCCCATCATGATCGAAGAGGCGATCATGATGCCGCCGGAGGCCTGCTCGATAATCACGAGGTACGCCCCGACGCCGAGTATCGCCGATTGCAAGATGTAGCGTACAATTTTGGCGATCGCGCCGATGTTCGCATAGATGTCGGATACATCGAAGATCTGCCGCAGGTGGCTCTGGTTGGCCTGCACCCATCGCTCGGTGAAGCGGCCGGTCATGCCGAGCGCGTGGATCACCTCGGCATTTTGGTGCGTCGCATCAGCCAACACCTGCCTTTGAGCGCTGGCATCCATCGCGGATTTTGCCACGGTGCGTGAGCGACGCTCCGTGGCTACGGTCAGCGCAACGATCGCTGCGGCGCCGATCATCGCCACCAAACCGATCAACGGATGAAAAATCAGCAGCGCGATCAGAAACATCGGCGTCCACGGCATGTCGAGAAACGCGGTGGGGCCGACGCCGCACAGAAACATGCGGATCTGATCGATATCGCGCAGCGGTTGCTGCGCGATCGCAGCCTTGGCGCCCCGCAGCGACAGCGTCGCAACCGCCTGATAGAGACGCTTTTGCAGGCCGATGTCGAAGAGTGTTCCGATGCGGGACAGCATCCGCGCTCGCGCCGCCTCGAAATATGCCTGGAACAGATAGGCGATGAGGACCATCGCCGAGAGCCCGAACAGTGTCGCGGTGCTGCGGCTGGGCAGTACCCGATCGTACACCTGCAGCATATAGAGGGAGCCGGAGAGCATCAGCAGGTTGATCACGCCGCTGAAAATGGCGACGGCCCCCAACCGACGCGCGCTCGCGTGCAACTCGAGTGCCACAAGATCATCCAACGCCGGACTCAACATGTTCAACTCACCGGATAGCTCTTCGAGCGGACGCGACTCCTGTGCAGCGATGCTGGGTTTGTCCCGCGGCCCCAAACGTCAACAGCTAGCCGCGGAATCCCGACGGAAATTCGACCGAACTTCGGCGCTGCGTTGATTCCGCAGACGGACCTAAAAAATATCGGCGATAGGATCGTGGCTGCTCAAAGAAACGTCGGCGGCGCGCGCAGGTGCATCGTTGTGCGTGCGTACGCGAAGCGCCTGATCGCGTGCATACGCCAACGGTGCGCAGCAAAATTGCGTCGCGGAGTGGGCTGAAACGCCACCGATCGACCCCGGAATGATCACAAAATTTGTCCGACTGTTTCGCAATTTGGTCAGCCTGCGGCTTCAATGGTTAGGAAATTTTCGGCGATTGCCAAAGCTCACTATCACGTTTTCGCAACAGGGGGACATCAGTGGCCAACGACGAATATCGCCGGCATCATCGTCTCGCACGCGCGCGGTGTTGATCACAAGGGATCGCTCTTTCGAAATTCCGCAATTTGGGAGGAAGCTGGCGGGTTTCAATTTTCGAGCCGTATGACCTCCGCGAGGCTGAACGCGGACAAGGTCGTTGCGTGATCCGTGGGTGGCGACCTCGATCCAGGAGGTAGCCGGAGCTGCGAAAATTTGTGTTGGGGGCGTGCGTGGGGCAAAGACAACCAGCGAAGAAGACCGACTATGGCACCGTTATTTTGCACTGGTTGATGGTGGGATCGCTCGCCGTCGCAGTTGCGACGGGACTTAGAATTGCGAGTGAGACGCCGGACCGTAACTGGATCAACGTCTTAGATTTTTTTCTCCCCAAAGCCGCCGTATGGACTGAGCATCTCCAGGCGGCCGTCTTGCTCATCGCAACCAGCATTGCCTACGTCATTTACGTGGCGCGCGCCGGCCTTTGGCGGCGTCTTCGACTCGATACGACCCGGCTACGAGGACTGCTGGGCCGTCCGTACGCTCGATGGGGGACCATCAATGTCTTTCTGCATTGGCTGCTTTTCCTGGTGATGTTGTCGCAGTTGGTTACGGGCGCGCTTCTGTATTTCGGTTACGCCGGTACTTTCACGGTCCAAATCCATTGGATCGGGATGTGGGCCATTCTCGGATATGTCATCGTGCATTTGTACTCCCAGTGGCGGTACGGAGGCGCGGCGCAACTGCTGCGCATTTTTCGACCTGGGAAAGTCGCCGTGGCGCCGCCCCGATTTGATTTGGCGGATGTGATGGCGCTGCTCGATGAGCAGGCAAGCGGGGCGCTGGTGCCCAAGCAAGCTGTTGCCGCGACAGTCTTTGCCGACGAGCTCGCCGCGCTGGCGCCTTCCGCGGCGACGGTCGGCGAGCGAGACTTCGGCGGCTTCAATGACGTTAAACGTCAGCCTCTGGGCACCTCAGGCGGCGCATCCGCGAAAGACAGCACTCGGAACGCACCGAAAAACCGTTGGGTATTCCGTCTGAATTCATTCGTCCTGGCGGGTGCAATGGCGGGCATGACGGTCGTCGCTCTGCTGCCAACGGAGCGGGAGATTATCGACCGCCTGTACGTTTACCGAATCGATCGGACGGAGATTCCGGTGATCGACGGCGAAACATCGGATCCGATCTGGCAGCGGATCCCGCCGACCTATGTGCGCACGGCCAATGGGGGAAATTTTCAAGGCACCGGTGAAACGACGATCTCTATTCGGGCCGTGCATGATGAGCTTCGCGCTTACTTCCTGTTCACGTGGGACGACCCGACTCGTTCGCTGAAACAGCTCCCGCTTCGAAAAACTGCCGCCGGCTGGGAACTTCTTCATGACGGCTACGAATTCGGCGACGAGCGCGCATACAGCGAGGACAAATTCTCGGTATTGTTGACCAGCTTGGACACGGTTCTTGCCGGCGACACGACGTTTCATGCTGGCCCGACGCCGGTGGCTGGCGAGCCAACCACGCTTTCGGGGCGAGGCTTGCACTATACGATGCATGACGGAGAGTTCGCCGACGTCTGGCAATGGAAGGCAACCAGCACCAACGCGTCGAACTACTGCGACGACGACCATTTTGGTCCGCCGGTCAAGGCCACGCCGGCGCAGCTTGAGGCGCTCGCTCCGTATCATGGCGGCTTTGCACCCGATCCGGGCACCGCGAATTATCAGGACAATTTCGTACCGTTCCCGGCCAGTGACCATACCGAGGGGGTGGTTCCGCGCCGTTTGCCGAAGGACTTGAACGCCTCGAATGCCGCGCTTGGGCGCGTCGATCTCGATCCGGAGCATGGTGAGAGCGAGACGGCGCGCTGGTACATGACGGAAGAAGAGAGCCTCCCATATTCGCCCGAACGCGACCGCCTCATTCCGAACGGCACGATTGTGCCGGGCGTCATCGTTTCCGGCGAATATTCCGGTGATCGCGCTGACGTGCGATGCGCCGGGCGCTGGGCCGCCGGGAGGTGGGCGCTCGAGGCTGTGCGTCGCTTGGACGTCCAAAGCCGTTACGACGTGCCAATCAAGACTGGGATCTCGATGCGCGCGGCGGCGTTCGATCACTCGCAGATTCGACACACCAGACACGTCCGAGCGCTGCGCCTGGAGGTGGAGTAATGCCGAAAGCCTGCAAAGTGTGGATCAACGGGGAGCAACTCACCGCCAAGCCGGGAGACCTGTTGCTCGACGTGGCCCTGATGAACGGGGTCGAATTGGCGCACGATTGTCGGTCCGGATATTGCGGAACCTGTCAGGTCCGTGTGGTTCGCGGACGCTGTCTCGGAACTCCAACGAGCAGCTCCGACGTCGTTCACGCGTGCCAGACTCGCATTATTGCAGACGTGCACGTTGTCGCCGAACGCGTCCCGGAGTTGACGGACGTAACAGGGACCGTCGCCGACGTCACCGATATTGCTTCCGACGTTCTGGAGCTCTGCGTCGAAAGCCGGCACCCCATCAACTACATGCCCGGTCAATATCTCTCGCTGCAATTTCGCGGTTTTCCAGCGCGCTACTACAGCCCGACGGCACCGCTTGATTGGCCCCACGAGGCAGGCCTGCTTCGTTTCCACGTGAGATTGTTGCCGACCGGGCGTGTCTCTTCCGCGCTCGGGCGCCGAATAAAAAAGGGACATCGAGTGAAAGTGACCGGCCCGTTTGGCGCGGCCTACTTTCGGCCGGATCAGCGTGGCCGTTTCGTGCTGATTTCAAGCGGCACCGGATTTGCTCCGATCTGGGCCATAGCCGAAGCGGCGATCAAAGAGAAGCCGGAGCGCGAAATCATTCTTATAGCTGGAGCACGCGAGTTGGCTTCCCTCTATATGATCCCCGCCTTATGCAGGCTGGCGCTGTTTCCGCGCGTGACCATCATCGCAACTGTCTCGACGCAGCAGAACGTTACGCCCGCGATCCGTCACGGCTCGCCGGCCAGCTACCTGCCTCCGCTTTCGAGCAGAGACGTCATCTACGTTGCGGGCGCACCGGCTCTCGTCGATGCGGTGGGACAGATCGCGCGGGCCAGCGGCGCCTCCTGTTTTGCCGACCCCTTCTTGCCCGCTTCGGGCAAAGTTGAAGATCGCACTTTCGTCTCACGCACCGCCGAATGGTTTGTGCCGGCTGCACAGAACACACGGCGACTAGAGACCCTTCTCGCAGGTCACTAGAGCTGAAGAGGAGTTGGGGTTTTTTGCCGCGGCTTCGTTCTCTCTATCGAGACGTTGATCGTTCATCGCGGCAGGAGCGGGGCGGGGCGACTGGCGGGGCCAGTGCGTTCGGGGCAGGAGAAGCGTGCGCGCGCATAAATGGGCAGGTGCGAGCCTTTGCCTCGCCGCGGCTGTGATCGGCACGGCGTGCGCGCCGGCGAGGGCTGATACGCTCGAATGGGCGCTGGTGCAGGCCTATCAGAATAATCCGTCGCTCAACGCGCAGCGCGCCGCGCTGCGCGCGACCGACGAGAACGTGCCGCAGGCGTTGTCAGGCTATCGTCCGAAGCTGAGCGTGATCGGCAATGCCGGTTACAATTTCACCGACGCGACGGCGATATTTCCGATCGGCGGCGTCGTCACCACCTCGCATTTCGCCCAGACC
>Ga0187780_10004532_pt1 | contig 10404 bp, 7 predicted proteins | sample 1015_Q2_SP10_20__FD_132429 | JGI IMG/M metagenome (GOLD analysis project Ga0187780, IMG submission 132429) | Tropical peat soil microbial communities from peatlands in Department of Meta, Colombia - 1015_Q2_SP10_20_MG | ecosystem: Environmental > Terrestrial > Soil > Wetlands > Peat | place...
CCGGCCGGCGGCGCGCCGGTCTCGCTGCACCTGTCGGCCCTGTGGCTCGCGGCGCTCCGCGGGATCGCCGGCGCCGCGGAGCGGCTCGACCGTGACCGGCTCGCGGCCGATTGCTGGGCGCGCGCCGCGCGGGTCACGGCCGCGATCGAGGATCGCTTCTACGACGGCGAGCGGGGCGGCTACGCGACCGCGCTGCGGCCCGGCGGCGGCCGGGTGTGGACGCAGACGGCCGAGCACGCGGTGCCGCTGCTGCTGGGATCGGTGAACCCGGTCCACGCGAAGGTCTTCCTCGAGGCCCTCGGCGGCGACGGCTTCAGCGCCCGGTGGGGCGTGCGGGCCGCGCCGGCCTCGGGGTCGGGGCCGACCTCAGGGGGCCGGCCGGGCTGCGTGCGGCCCCTGTTCACCGGATGGGCGGCGCTCGCGGAGTATCGCGCCGGGCTCGCAGCGGCCGCGTTCCGGCACCTGACGGCCAACGCCGACCTCGCGAACGCCCGCCAGCGGGGCGCGTTCGACGAGGCGCTCACCGCCGAGGAGCCGCTGGCGGCCGACGGCTGTCCCGACCGCGCGGCGTCCGCGGCGATGGTCGTGCTGCCGCTGGTCGAAGGGCTGCTCGGCGCGGACCCGGACGGCGCGGCCGGCCGCCTCACCCTCGCACCGCAGCTGCCCGCGGGCTGGCCCCGGCTCGAAGTGCTCGGCGTCCGGTGCGCGGACACCGCCTACGACCTCCGGTTCCGGCGCAGTGACGCGGCGCTGGTCGTCGAGCTGCGCCGCACGCTGGGGCCGGGGCTCGAGACGGTCCTCGCTCCGTGCCTGGAGGGCGTGCCCAGGGCCGTGGAGGTGGACGGACGGCAGGTGCGGCCGGAGGTCACCGCGTGGGGCGGCGGCGTGCGCTGCGCGGTCACGCTCGAGCGCGCCGACGAGCACGAGGTGCGGTTCGTGATCAAGTGAGCAGGCGACGAACTGACCTGCCGACTAGCTTCTGATCATCTGCCTCACTGTCGCGAGCGTCCGGTCCACGTCGTCCATCAGCGTGTACACGTGGCAGCACTGGCGCACGCCCAGCGGATCACCCATCGAGCGGCAGCGGATCTTCGCGCGATCCCACAGTGCGTCCATCAGGTCGCCCGCGCTGGTGCCCGCCAGGCTCCACACCGTCGTCCCGCTCACCAGCTCGGGATGGGTCGGCGAGTGGATGGTGACCTGCGGGATCTGCTGCAGCCCCGCGCGCAGCCGGTTGGCGAGGGCCATGATCCGGGCCTCGACCCGCGCCGGCCCGATCCGGTTGTGGAACTCGATGGCCGCCGCGTAGCCCTTCAGCAGCGACCGGTTGCCGGTGCCGATCTGCATCAGCCGGTACGCCCCCGCCTTGTAGTCGTCCCAGGTCGACGAGGCCAGCGTCGCCCACAGGCCGGGGAGCTTGTCCGAGGTGACGTACAGGAAGCCGCTGCCCGCCGGCGCCAGCAGCCACTTGTGCGGCGACGAGTAGTAGGCGTCGCACCCGATCCTCTTCATGTCGAGCTGGAAGTGGCCGGAGCACTGCGCGCCGTCGATCACGGTGAAGACGCCGCGCTCCTTCGCGATGGCGCACATCCGCTCCACCGGGAAGCGGATCGCCTGCCCGCTGGTGAGGTGCGGGATGCTCCACACCCGCGTCTGCGGCGTGGTCGCGTTCACGTACAGGTCGATGAGCTGCTGCGGATCGCTCGGCGGCACCGGCACGGCCACCTGCTTGACGTACAGCCCGTAGCGCTTCGACTTCAGCTCCCAGCCCATCCGCCCGCCGGGATGCTCGAGGTTGGTGAGGATGATCTCGTGGCCCGGCTCGAGCGGGAGGCCGTTGGCCACGTAGTTCATGCCCAGGGTCGCGTTCTGGGTGAGCGCGACCTCGTCGGGCGAGGCGCCGATCAGCGTGGCCAGCGCGGTCCGCAGGTCGGTCTCCGGGTTGTAGCCGGCGATGTAGTCGGGCGTCCCGGCCTTGTAGTTCCAGTGCGCGATGGTGCCGGCCACCTGGCTCAGGTCGTCGGCCACCGCCTGCAGCACCACGCGCGGCATGCTCCCGAGCGTGCCGGTATTGAAGAACGCCTCGTCGGCGGGAATGAGGAACTCGCGCCGCAGCGCGCGCCAGTAGCCCTCGTCGTCCTGGAAGACCGGCGGCGGCCAGCCCGCCCCCGGGGCGGGCGCGGCGGCGGGGCGCGCTTCGCGGCCGGTGCGCGCCAGCAGGGCGGCCGAGGCGAAGGAACCGAGGAACGTGCGGCGGTCGAGCATCGTGTCGGACTCCCGGAGAGGAACGGCGCGAATATGCGGCTCGCACCGCCGGGTCGCCAGGCTTCTTGCCCGCACCCGAACGCCGGGTGACATTGCGGCATGCGGCGTGGCACTCCCCTCGTGCTGGCCCTGATCGGCGCGCTGCCCGTCGCCGCCTGCCGGGTCGAGCGCGCCGCCTCCGGCCGACCCGGCGTCACGCCGGCGTCCGCGGCCGCCGACTCGGTCGCGACCGCGGAGGTGGACGCGGCGCTGCGCCTCTACTACGCGCGTCTCACCTCCCGTGACTGGAAGGTGCTGGCCGAGAGCTTCTGGCCGCGTGCGACCATCACGACCATCATGCGGCCCGCCGGCGCCACCGCCGACAGCGTGTACCCCACGACCATCGAGGACCTGGTGGCGCGCGCGACCAAGGTCGGCATCCACGACTGTCCGGCCAGCTTCTCCGACGAGATCGCGCGGGCCAACGTGGTCACCTACGGGCCGCTCGCCGATGCGTGGGTGACCTACCGGGCCCGCTGCGGCGTGACGCGGGACTCCGTGGCCATCCACTACGGCATGGATGCGTTCCACCTGATGAAGCTGCGAGGCGAGTGGCGGGTGACGGGCCTCTCCTTCACGATGGAGACGCCGGACCAGCCGCTCGGCCGGGCGTCCGCCGCGCCGTAGCCCCGCGGCCGCGGGCGGCGCGGCACCTTTGCCGGGCGCGCCGGGTATTCACCTGACGCACACGGGGACCCAAGTGAAACGACTGCTTCCGCTGTTGTTGCTGCTGGTGCCGTCCGTGGCGCTGGCCCAGAAGGACTCGGGCGGGCCGCCGGACCAGGGTCCGCGCCGCCACCCGGGATACTTCGACCAGGACACGCTCGCGCCCCCGGCGCGCCGCGCCTGGAGCATCGGGATCCTCGCCTACACGGGCGGAACCTGGCAGCCGTCCGGGTTCGAGGTCGCGATGCTGTGGAGGCTGAACCAGCACGGCTCCACCGCGGTGGGCGCCACGCTCGCCCTCGGCAGCTTCATCCAGGACCAGGCGGTGCTGTTCGGCCAGTCGCAGGGCTTCTTCATCACGCTCGGCGGCACCCTCCGCCAGCCGATCGTGAACATCGCGGACGTCGGGTCCGAGCGGAACCCGGCGACGCTCAGGTTCGAGGGCTCACTCGACGCGGCGGGCACCGCCGACCTCCACACCCCGCTGCCGCAGGGCACCTGGGGCGCGCGTGCGGCCGTGCTGTTCGGGCTCGCCTTCGGCAGCGCCGATCCGCTCGGCCAGGCGGTCGGCCTGTACTACGGACCGGCCGTGCTGCTCGGCCGCGCCACCACCACGCACGGCGAGTTCGCGCTCCGGTTCAGGATGCCGGTGCGGTAGAACCCGGAGCGCCTCGCCGGTCCTAGAAGGCCATCTCCCAGTCGACCGCCTCGCCCGGCGCCCGCGGGATCACCAGGCGCGCCGCGCCGCCCGTCGCCGACTCGATCGCGATGTCGGTGTCCGGCTCCGCGCGGACGTCGCGGGGCTCGAAGCCCCGGGGCAGGGCGACGGTCACCGCGTACGGCAGGCCGGCGAGCGGCAGCGAGCGCGCCGAGAGCACGCGCCGCCGCCCGTCCCAGCGTTCGTCCTCGATGTCGAGCAGGCCCTGCACCACGTGGCGCGTCGAGCCCAGCACGTACGGCGTGCGGCGCGGCCGCCGGAGCGAGAGCACGGTGGCCGCGTGCGGCGGCATGGCCAGGGTGAGCCTGCCGTCGACGTCGTCGCGCCTCGCGTCCAGCCACACGTCGTAGGCCGCCAGCCGCCCCGCGAGCCCGTGGTCGGCGAGGTCGACCGCCATCCGCTGGGGCGCGTCGTCCCAGTTCACCGCCGCCAGCATCCACCAGTCGTCCTGCACCTGCGCCAGCACCCAGGCCGGCGCGGCACCGCCCGGGCCGCCCCAGTCCGCGGAGGCGAGGCCGAGCGGCCGGCCGCGGACCGGCGCCGCCGGCATCACGCGCCGCAGGATGTCCAGGCGCTCCTCGGGCAGCGTGTCGAGCGGCTCGGAAGCCAGCGCCATGTCGCCCGACAGCGCGACCACCGACGCCCAGGCGCGGGCCTCCTCCGCCGTGAGCGGCTCGCCGACCAGCAGCGCGTCGGCGTCGTTGATCCAGGCCGCGCCGTGGAGGTGCGCGCGGAGCAGCGACCCGCGCGCCGCGCCCGCGAGGCTCGCGAAGCTCCGGTCCACGTCGGGCGTCGCGCGCATCGCGTCCACCAGGCCGGCCGCGTGCTGCAGCGGCGCGCCGGACGCGGCGACGAAGGCGCCCTGCGCGCCTTCCCGCAGCGCCCGCAACCCCGCCCGGTACGCCTCCGCCGAGCCGACGCGGCGCCCGGGCCGGGTCCCCGCGGCACCGATGTGCAGGGCCCCGAGGTCCAGGTGGTCGTAGCCCCAGGCGGCCACGGCGTGGCGTGCGAGCTCGCGCAGGTAGTCGCGAACCGGCACCTGGGCGGCGTCGAGGCCGTAGACGGTCCCGCCCCACTCCGGGCGTTGCGCGACGACCAGCGGCTCGCCCTCGGCCGAGTGCAGCAGCCACTCGGGGTGGGCGGACGGAATCCCCGAGCGCTCCGCGGCCGCGAACGGCGCGAGCCACAGGCCCGCCTTGAGCCCCGCCGCGTGGATCCGGTCGGTGAGCCACCGGTGCCCGTGCGGGAAACGGTCGCCGGTCTCCCAGTCGCCGGCGGAGCGCTGGTAGCCGTCGTCGAGGCGCACCAGGCGGAAGGCGGCGGCGTCGAACCGGCTCGACGCGGCCTCGAGCGCCGCGAGCAGGTCGTCCTCCGTGGCGCCGGCGCCCAGCGCGTGCCCCGAGGACCAGCCGCAGGGGGGCGCGGGCGCGCCCGACTCGATGGCCGCCAGCCGACCGAGCTCGGCGAGGGGGTCGGCTCCCGGGACGATCGCGAGGCTGGCGGACGCCGGCGCCAGCGACATGCTCACGGGGCGCCGTCCGAAGGCGCACGTCGCCGAGATGCCGCCGGAGACCTCGAAGCGGCCCTCGCCGCCGTCGTCGCTGCCGAACGACAGCGCCAGGCCGGCGGCCGGCGAGCGGGTGCCGGCCGGCAGCACGGCCGCCTGCCAGTGGCCCGTGGCGTCCTGGCTGCCGTCGAGCGTGATCACCCGGCAGTCGCTGTCCGACTGGTAGCCGTTGACGAGCAGGCGCGGCGCCGCGCCGCGAGCGGCGGCGTCGAGCGCGGCGAGGCGCGCGGTGCGCTGGTCGAGGAACCGGATCTCGCCCAGCGCCTGCTCGTTTCCCAGGCCGCGTGCCGTCACCGTGATGCGCGGCGGCGGCCCGTCGAGCAGCACGGCCGTCACCTCGACGCCGGCCAGCGACCCGATCACCTGCCACCCGGCGCCCCCGCCGTTCGGGGGCGTGAGCCGGAAGCGGCGCACGTCGTCCAGCCCGCCGAGCGGCGTCGGGTCGCCGCCCTCGAGCAGCACCACGATCTCGGCGCGCGCGACGGCCGGCGCGCCGGCGCGGGAGACCAGGCTCCACCGCTGCTCGTCGTCGAGGCGGAACGACCACTCGGCGGGGCGCCGCCGGCGCGGGCGCGCGCCGAGCGCCCGCGGCACGAGCACGCCGGCGGCGAGCGCGGCCACGAAGTCGCGGCGCCTCACCGGCGCCCTCCGATCACGAGACGGCTTCGCACGCTTGAAGTCTCCGCTATCGCACTCTAGGTTCGGCACTTATGGCGCAGCCACCGTCCCAGGGCGCCGGGCTGACCGGTCTCAACGCCGCGGTGCCCGCGCACCCCGGCCTCCGGCTCCTCGCCGAGGTCAGCGCCGCGCTCTCGGCCGGAGTGTTCTCCGAGGTCGTCATGGCCTCGGTGGTGGGCACGCTGCGCCGCGGCTTCGACGCGCTGCAGTGCCGGCTGTGGATCCGGGAAGAGGACGGCGTGTCGTTCCGCGCCATCGCGACGCCGGGCGACGAGCCCTCGGCCGAGGAGGCGGCGCGGGTGGCCGAGGCGATCCGTACCGGCGCGCTCGCCCCGGCGGACACCTGGAACGCGCTCGACCTCAGCGTGCCGCTGGTCCACCAGGAGGAGCGGCTCGGGCTCCTCCAGGTCCGCGTGCCGCGCGACGGGCGCGAGGCGATGGAGCGCGACGTCCTCACCGTGGTGGCGAGCGTGCTCTCGCCGCTCCTGGCTTCCAAGGAGCTGTCGCAGGACCTCGCCTTCGAGGTCGCCAGGCGCGCCCGCGAGATCGACGACCAGCGGCGCTTCACGGCCAAGGTCATCGACGCGCTCCCGGTCGGGCTGTACGTGATCGACCGCGACTACCGGATCCAGGCCTGGAACCGCAAGCGCGAGACCGGCACCCAGGGCGTGCCGCGCGAGGAGGCCATCGGCCGGCCGATCTTCGAGGTGCTGAGCCGGCAGCCGCGCGACATGCTGCAGCGCGAGTTCGACGAGGTGCTCGCCTCCGGCCGGATGCAGGTGCTCGAGCAGGAATCCCACGCCTCCGGCGAGGTTCGCCACTACCGGATCACCAAGATCCCCCTGCGTCTGAACGACGACGAGGTCACCCACGTCATCGCGACCGGGGAGGATATCACCGAGTGGAAGAACGTGCAGCGCCAGATCGCCCAGTCGGAGAAGCTGGCCGCCATCGGCCAGCTCGCGGCCGGCGTGATGCACGAGATCAACAACCCGCTGGCCACCATCGGCGCGTGCTGCGAGGCCGTGACCGCGGTCGCCGGCGACGCCCCGCAGTCGGTGCAGTCGGGGATCGCCGAGTACGTGAAGATCATGGAGACCGAGGTGCAGCGGTGCAAGCGCATCGTCGAGGGCCTGCTCGACGTGAGCCGCCCGCGCTCGGGCTCCCGCGCCCCGACCGACGTCAACAAGGTGGTGGAGGACACCCTGTTCCTGCTCAAGCACCACGAGCGGTTCAAGCGCGTCGCCCTCAAGCGCGAGCTGGCGGCCGGGCTGCCCGCGGTGCAGGCCAACGCCGAGCAGCTCATCCAGGTGTTCATGGCCCTGATGCTCAACGCGATGGACGCGATGGACGCCCGCGGCACGCTCACCATCCAGACCGGCCTCAACGTGGAGCGGATCGACGAGGTGGTGATCGCGTTCTCCGACACGGGCACCGGCATCGCCGGCCACGACATCCAGAAGATCTTCGAGCCGTTCTACACCACCAAGCCCCAGGGCCGCGGCACCGGCCTCGGCCTGTCCATCTGCTACGGCATCGTCGCGGACCACCGCGGGCGCATCGAGGTGGACTCGCAGCTCGGCCGCGGCTCCACCTTCCGCGTCATCCTGCCGACCGGTGAAGATCCTCGTCATTGAAGACGACCGGACCGTGGGGCAGTACGTGACCCGCGGCCTGGAGGAGCACCACTACACGGCCGAGCTGGTGACCGACGGCCGGGCCGGCCTGGAGGCGGCGCGCGCGGGCCACTGGGACCTGATCGTGCTCGACCTGCGGCTCCCCGGCCTGCCGGGGCTGCAGGTGCTGCACAACCTGCGCGACGGCGGGATCGGCACGCCGATCCTGGTGCTGACCGCGCAGGACTCGGTCGAGGGCAAGGTCGACGCGCTCAGGGCCGGCGCCGACGACTACGTCACCAAGCCGTTCGCGATGGAGGAGCTGATCGCGCGCGTGGAGGCCATCGGCCGGCGGCCGAAGGACATCGCGCCGTCGGTGCTGCAGCTCGCCGACCTGGCGATCAACGCCGCGAGCCGGGAGGTGCGGCGCGGCGGCACGCGCATCGAGCTCACGCCCAAGGAGTACGAGGTGCTGGTGTACCTGGTCTCGCACCCCGGCCGCGTGATGAGCCGGACCCTGATCACCGAGTACGTGTGGGACTACCACTTCGACCCGGGCACCAACATCGTCGACGTGGTCATCAACCGGCTGCGCAAGAAGATCGACCAGGGACGCGAGCCCAAGCTCATCCACACGGTGCGCGGCGTGGGCTACGTGGCGAAGGCGTCGTGAGCAGCATCCGCTCCCAGCTCGCGGTGTGGTACACGGTCGCCCTCGTGGCGACCGTGCTCGCCTTGGGCGTCACCGCCTCGCTGGTGGACCGGCGCGCCCGCTACGCCGACCTCGACCGCCGGCTCACCACCGAGGCCGACCGCGCGGCGCGCCTGATGGGCCAGGCCCAGGCGTCCGGCGGCCGGGTCCTCGACGTCGCCAGCTCGACCCTCGCCGGCCTGCGGCTCGACCTCCAGGCGCCGCTCGACCTGGTGGCCGACTACCTGGTGCTGGTGGACTCGGCCTCCCGGGTCGTGTACGGCTCGGTCGAGACCCGGCGGTTCTCGCCGGCCGCCTCGGACACGCTGCGTTTCCGGGTCTTCGCCGTCAGCCACGAGCGCGAGAGCTTCGACCTCACCCTCGACGGCGTCGCGCTCCACTTCGTGGCCGTCCCGGTGCCGCGCTCCGCCGCGGTCCCCACCGTGCTGGTCGGCGTCGCGGTCGGCACGCCCACCCGCGATCTCGACGTCGCGCCGCAGCGGATCCTCGCCTCGATGCTGTTCGTCGCCCCGCTCATCCTGCTCGGCTCCGTCGCCGTGGGCTGGGTGCTCTCGGCTCGCGCGCTCCGGCCGCTGGGCCGGATGATCGACGAGCTGGAGGCCATCACCGACGGCCGCAGCCTGCACCGCCGCCTGCCGGCGCCCGCGGAGCCGGGCGACGAGATGGACCGGCTCGGCCACACGCTCAACGCGATGCTGGCGCGGCTGGAGACCAGCTTCGGGGCGCTCCGCCGCTTCATCGCCGACGCCAGCCACGAGCTGAAGACGCCGCTCACCGTCATGCGGGTGGGCGTGGAGCACTCGCTCACCGATCCGCGCACCCGCCCCGAGACCATCCCGGCCCTCGACGAGACCCTGCAGGAAGTGCGGCGGATGACGGAGCTGGTGGACACGCTGCTCACCCTGGCGCGCGTCGACGAGGGCCGGATGGAGCTGCACACGGAGCCCGTGGAGCTCGGCGAGCTGGCGGCCGAGGCGCACGAGACCGCGCAGATGCTGGGCGAGGAGGCCCACGTGGAGGTGACGCTCGAGTCGCCGGCCGAGCCGGTGGTCGTGCAGGCCGAGCGCGCCCGGCTGCGGCAGCTGCTGCTCAACCTGCTCTCCAACGCCGTCAAGTACACGCCCCCCGGGGGCAGGGTCTGGCTCAGTTTGACAGCGAGGCCGGAGGCTGCCACGATATCCGTCCGCGACACGGGGATCGGGATCGCCCCCGGCGACGTGGACCGGGTGTTCGACCGGTTCTGGCGGGCGGACGCGGCGAGGTCCCGAACCGGAGAGCGGCCCGGCTTCGGTCTGGGACTGTCGATCTGCAAGTGGATCGCCGAGGCCCACGGCGGGTCGATCGCCGTCACCAGCCGCCCGGGCCGGGGCAGCACCTTCACGGTGACGCTGCCGCGGACCGCCCCGACGGAGGCCGGGGTGCAGGCAGCGGAAGGCAGTTGAGTTGCAAGCCGGCAGGTGAACAGTGGTTGCAAGTCGCAGGGCGCCAGAAGGCGGACAGGTTGCAGGTAGTCGCAACCGGTCTGGTAACCCCCGGACTGGCAACTGGTAACCACTTCCAACCGGCAACTTGCCGTCCGGGAACCAGTTGTCAGTTGTCATCGATTCGTAATCTGGGGCTCATCCGGGTTTCATCCCCGGCGAGTATGGTACACGTGGCAGTGGTCCCTGGAGGTATCCGTGTTTGACCAGCTGATCGAGTCGAAGAAGGCGAAGGCCGGCGGCGGCGTGACCGGCGGCGCCTTCTCGATCGGACTGCACGCGGTGGTGATCTCGCTGGCGGTCTACGCGACGATGCACGCCAAGGAAGTCGTGAAGCAGGTGCGTCACACGTTCGACGTGACGCTGCAGACGCAGGAGAAGAAGGCGGAGCCTCCGCCGCCCAAGCAGGAGCTGGCGACGGTCGTGGCGCCGCCCAAGGGCTTCCAGACGCTGTCGATGCCCACCAACATCCCGATCAACATTCCGCCGCCGTCGGCGAACACCAGTTTCAACGCGGCGGACTTCTCCGGCGTCGGCGTGGAAGGCGGGGTGGCGCGGGGCATCACGCAGACGGGCCCGGCGGTGCGGACCGACCAGCCGTACCTGGAGTCGGTGGTGGAGGAGCGGCCGGAGCTGATCAGCCACCCGCCGGTGCACTACCC
>Ga0187780_10004533_pt1 | contig 10403 bp, 8 predicted proteins | sample 1015_Q2_SP10_20__FD_132429 | JGI IMG/M metagenome (GOLD analysis project Ga0187780, IMG submission 132429) | Tropical peat soil microbial communities from peatlands in Department of Meta, Colombia - 1015_Q2_SP10_20_MG | ecosystem: Environmental > Terrestrial > Soil > Wetlands > Peat | place...
AAGGGGACTGCTACAATTTTGCTACAATCGGGTGAAAATGAAAAGAGGCTACAAGCTGTAACCTCTTGATTCTATTGGCGTCCCCAGCGGGATTCGAACCCGCGTTACCGCCTTGAAAGGGCGATGTCCTAGGCCGGGCTAGACGATAGGGACATGTAAAGACAGTGATCAGCGATCAGCAAAGACAAAAAGACAATCTTTACTCATTACCTGCCACGGGTCACTGAACACTCAATCAATGAGCCGCGATGGATTCGAACCATCGACCCACGCCTTAAAAGGGCGTTGCTCTGCCAACTGAGCTAGCGGCCCTCTGAATCATTTAGGATACACGCAAGGTGAATTTCTTGTCAATCTCAAAGGCCGTGAATCTCGGGATGCCACACCATGCACTTTGACCTGTGCGCATGCACCATGAGTTGCATTTGCCTTCTTTTAAAAAATATAATATGCCAATGCTCGCAAAGATACGAAGTGCCAGTGTGGTGGGCATCGATGCGCACCCTGTGGAGGTTGAGGTTGATATCACCTCCAGGGGCCTGCCCCACTTCTCAATGGTGGGCCTGCCTGATGTTGCGGTGAAAGAGAGCCGTGACAGGGTGAGGCCGGCGCTTAAGAATATCGGGTTCAATTTCCCCCTGAAGCAGATCACGGTGAATCTTGCCCCTGCTGACCTGAAGAAAGAGGGCTCGTCCTTTGACCTTCCCATTGCCCTGGGGATTATTGCCGCAGAAGGGGTGATCGAAAAAGGGCTGATGGAGGGATATCTGTTTACCGGTGAGCTCTCACTTGATGGAAGAATCAAGCCTGTCCGCGGCGCCCTTTCAATGGCGATCCTCGCAAAAGAGATAGGACTGAAGGGGTTGATCCTCCCAAGGGAAAATGCCCCCGAGGCCGCAGTGGTGAAGGGAGTGCATGTCTTTGGCCTGGAGAGCCTTCCGGAAGTGACGGAATTCCTGACCCGCGAAGGCGAAAAGGTCCCCCTGAGCATAGACCCCGAGAAGGCACTTGAGGAGAATTCCCTCTATGAAGAGGACTTTTCAGAGGTGAAGGGACAGGAACATGCAAAGAGGGCACTGGAGGTTGCAGCAGCAGGCGGACACAATGTGCTGACTATCGGCCCACCCGGGTCAGGAAAGACGATGCTCTCAAAAAGGCTCCCCACTATCCTCCCGGGTATGACCTTTGAGGAGGCTTTGGAGAGCACAAGGATCCATAGTGTTGCGGGACTTTTGAGGGAGGGGCAGGCATTGCTCGCAACACGGCCTTTCAGGTCACCGCACCACACTATCTCTGACGTTGCCCTGATCGGGGGCGGTCAGATCCCGAAGCCGGGTGAGGTGAGCCTTGCACATAACGGCGTGCTGTTTCTGGACGAACTTCCCGAGTTCAAGAGAAACGCCCTTGAGGTTCTGAGGCAGCCGCTGGAAAACGGAGAAGTGACAGTGTCCAGGGCAGTCGCATCAGTGACCTATCCCGCGTCCTTCATGCTTGTGGCTGCCATGAACCCCTGTCCCTGCGGCTACTTGGGCGATTCAAAACACCAGTGCACCTGCACTCCAGGGCAGATCCACCGTTACCGGAGGAAGGTCTCTGGTCCGCTCCTGGACAGGATCGATATCCATATCGAGGTCCCCGCAGTGCCGTATAAGGAGCTCTCGACCGAGATTTCAGGAGAGAGATCAGAAACAATAAGGGAACGGGTCGTCCATGCGCGAATGCTCCAGTTGGAGCGGTTCAGGAATGATAAGATCTACTGCAATGGCCACATGAAGACAAGGCATATCAGAAAATACTGCACGCTGAAGGACGACGCACAGCGCCTTCTCGAGACCGCGATGCATAAGCTCGGGCTCTCGGCAAGGGCATATGCCCGCATTCTGAAGCTGTCGCGCACCATAGCAGACCTGGAAGCGTCAGAAGATATCCTGTCGCACCACATCTCCGAGGCGATACAATACAGGACGCTGGACAGGGGTGTGTTTTAGGATGGCCATGAAACTGGGAGAGGCATTGATAAAGGAGGGGCTTATTACGCGGCAGCAGCTGGGAACTGCCCTCCAGAGGCAGGTGCAGTTCGGCGGCAGGATCGGCACAAACTTGGTGGAACTCCAGATCCTGGGAGAAGAAGAGCTTACCAGGTTCCTGGGCAGCTATTTCAGGATCCCGGCGGTCACCCCTGAGATGATTGCCTCCATTGATGAGGAGGTGCTGAAATCCCTCGGAAAAGAGGTGATCGAAAAATATAAGATACTCCCCTTCAGAAAAGAGCGGAACAGGCTCCATACTGCCATGCTGAATCCGAGTGACCTCAAGGTGATCGATGAACTGAGGTTTGTGACCGGGTTTGACATCATCCCCTACGTGATTACAGAACTGAGGCTCCTCTATTCCCTCGAAAAGCTCTTCGGGATAAAGAGGGAGTTGAGATACATCAGCCTGACAGACAGGTTCAATCCAGAGGCCAAGGTTGAGGAGGAGTCCATCGACAAGGTGAAGGCCGCCTTCACCGAGGTGAAGGAGACAGAAGAGATCGCCGGCCTCCTGATACAGGCAGCGTACAAGATCGCTTCAAGGGTCGCGGTCTTTATCATAAAAGGGGGAAAGATCGTGGGCTGGAAGGGAAGAGGGATAAATGTGGACGGCTTTTCAATTACCGAAAAGGAGCCAGGGGACGAAGGGCTGTCGCTGTTTTCTGATGTGCTGAAGCGGAAGGCCTACTACAGGGGACCGGTGCTGAATATTAAAGGAAACGACCCCCTGATAAAGATACTTTCAGGAACCCCTCAGGATGCGCTCCTTATTCCCATCGAGATCAGGGACAAAATAATCGCCCTTCTCTATATCGACAACGGTACCACCTCTGTGCTCAATGCCAATGTAGGGTATCTCTCAAAGCTTGCGACCATGGCGGGAATCGCCTTCGAAATCATCATCCTGAAGAAGAGAATCCTTGAGCAGTAGTCTGTTCAGCGCGGACGTGTGCCAGCCCTGAGGCTATCCAGTACCTCCATGACCTTGTTCACGCGTGTTTCTTTGTCAGTGACGTTGCGGTGAAGGTAAAGAAAGGTGCTTTTAATCCGGTCATCATTGCAGAGACCGAGGATGAGGAAATTCAGGTGTTCAAGATATCCTTCATTAAGTGCTGCCTTGCCTGTTTCGTACACAAGGGGAATCCCTGGTTGCACCAGGACCAGTAGCTTAAAGAATGCGTTGGTGACCCTGATGCAACGGTCGAGATATCCCTCCAGTTCCGCAAAATCGACCTCAGTGGGCCCCTGAACATCTGCGAGGGTGTATGCAGCCATGTCCAGGGGGGTCCTGTCGGTAATAAATTGTCTGTGGCCGCTATTCCAGGCTTCTTCCGCAGCATCCAGTATCTTATGCTGAATCCAGAGCCTCCTGCCGATCTCCATTGGTTCGGAGGGATCCAGGCCATGCTCCCTGAAGACATCGGATGTGCTGGTCCTGACAAAGGGGATCCCTCTTCTTTGGGAAATCTCCTCGGCCAATGTAGTCTTGCCGGTCCTGTGGCTTCCGCATAATCCGATAGTCATGGCTGTTGCGGATAGTGTAAAGGTTATTTTCGAAAAAGGGAAGATTGGGGGTTACGTTCGAACCGACGCACCTCTCAGTATGTTATGAATCCTCTGGGCTAAGAAGGTTTCCCTTCGGCCTTTTTTGAGACGTGGGGTCCTTGGTGTTCAAAGAGGGTTTTTACTTCGTCCATGAGGTCGTTGAGGTCCCTGAACTGCCTGTAGACAGAGGCGAACCTCACGTATGCAACTTTGTCCGTCTCTTTGAGGGAAGACATCACTTCCTCTCCGATCCATGTGCTGGGTATTTCCTTGACCCCAAGACCGGTGAGTTTTTTTTCTATGGAATCCGCAACGCGGTCCAGGATATCGACGCTGATGGGTCGTTTCTCACACGCCTTTTTCAGGCCGTGGAGAATCTTGGTCCTATCAAAGGACTCCCGCCTGCCGTCCTTTTTCACCACCATGGGGATGACATCGTCCACGCGCTCATAGGAAGTGAACCTCTTCCCGCACTTCAGGCACTCCCGTCGCCTGCGAATGGATTCTCCTTCCTTGCTTGTGCGGGAATCCATGACCCTGTCTTCCAGATTGCCGCAGAAGGGGCACTTCATCAGTAAATGGGAAAATGCGTACAGAGGGTTTTCACACGCTGGCTGAGGAGCCTGATGGCATCCTGATTGTTGTAACCTCTCAGCACATGGGATATGATGTCCGCGATTTCGGTCATCTCAGGTTCACCCATTCCCCTTGTGGTCACACAGGGGGTTCCGAGGCGTACGCCGCTGGTGACTGCAGGGGGTCTCGAATCATAAGGGATGGCATTCTTGTTTACGGTAATGCCTGTCCTGTCAAGTGACTCTTCAGCCTCTTTCCCTGTAATATTTTCTCCTGTAAGATCGACCAGCATGAGATGGTTATCGGTCCCGCCTGAGAAAATCTTGAATCCCCTTACAGATAACTCCTGCGCAAGCAGTTGCGCGTTCTTCACCACCTGCCGCTGATAGGTCCTGAATTCTTCGCCTAGGGCTTCCTTTAATGCCACCGCTTTTGCCGCGATCACATGGACCAGGGGTCCGCCCTGTATGCCGGGGAAGATCATCTTGTCAATGGCCTTGGCGTGTTCGGCTTTGCACATGATCATGCCGCCCCTTGGTCCCCTGAGGGTCTTATGCGTTGTGGTCGTGACAAAATCCGCGAAGGGGATGGGCGAAGGATGAAGCCCGGTAGCAATAAGCCCTGCGATATGGGCGATATCTGCCATAAAGAAAGCCCCGACCTCCTTCGAAATATCGGAGAATGTCTTGAAGTCCAGTATCCTCGAGTACGCGCTGGCACCTGCGACGATCATCCGTGGTTTATGTTCCCGTGCGATCCTCTCCAGTTCATCATAGTCAATATAACCGGTCTTGCTGTCAACGCCATACGTGACACTCCTGAAGAGATGTCCGGAGAAGTTTACCGATGCGCCGTGGGAGAGGTGACCGCCGTGGCTGAGGCTCATACCCAGGATGGTGTCTCCTGGTTTCAGAAATGATAGATAGACAGCCATATTTGCCTGAGAGCCGGAATGGGGCTGCACGTTCACATGTTCGGCGCCAAAGAGCTCCTGCGCGCGTGTGATGGCGAGGGTCTCAACCTCGTCGGCATATTCACATCCGCCGTAATATCTCCTTCCGGGATATCCTTCAGCGTACTTGTTGGTGAAGATCGAACCCTGTGCTTCCAGCACCGCCTGACTGGCGTAGTTTTCGGAAGCGATGAGCACAATTTTTTCCCGTTCCCTGTTCTTCTCTTTCTCAAGGGCCTGGTAGACGTCTGGGTCAACACGTCTGAGCTGTTCCAGTTCTATGTCACGCACCACCATGTATCCTTCCCTCTATCTGCACGATCTTATCCAGTCTCTTTATATGCCGTCCTGCCTCAAAGGCGGTCGAAAACCAGACCCGGACAATCTCCCTGGCAAGGTCTTTCCCCACAATCCGCCCCCCGATCACCAGGATATTCGCATCGTTGTGCAGCCTGCTCATCTTTGCAGTGAAGAGGTCATTGCAAAGTGAGGCCCGTATTCCGGGAAATTTGTTTGCCACAATTGACATCCCTATGCCGGTACCGCAGATGAGAACACCCCTCTCGATTTCCCTTCTGCTCACCTCCTGGGACACCATTTCCCCAAAGTCAGGATAGTCTACCGAGTGGGGACCTCCGGTTCCATAGTCAACGCATTGGGCACCCATTTCTGTGAGGAGGGAGATGATCTCCTGCTTGAGCTCAAAACCGGCATGGTCAGATCCAATTCCAATTTTCATTACAGCCCCAAGTTCTTATCTTATCCGAGAGGTTTTCTCTAAGTCAAGAAAAGCAGGGGAAAAGGCCTTTATTTCAGTATTGTGATAGCTTATGGTATTCTTAAAGAATGGATTTTTGTCATTTTGAAAGGCCCAGCAGATATATAAACCGGGAATTAAATGCGCTCTACAAAAGCGCGGAGGTGAAGGTTGTCCTTGCGTTTCCTGATATCTATGATGTGGGTATGTCCCATCTCGGTCTGAAGATACTCTACCAGGTAATCAACAACATTCCCTATGCCTCTGCAGAGAGGGTCTTCTCCCCATGGCTTGATATGGAGGCAGAGATGAAGACAAGGGGAATCCCCCTCACCTCGCTCGAGACAAGGAGGCAATTAAGGGATTTTGATATTGTGGGAATGAGCCTCCAGTACGAACTCTCTTATACGACGGTACTGAATATGCTCTCATTGGCACATATCCCTTTAAGGGCTGAAGCCAGGGACAACAGGGACCCTCTGATCATCGCAGGCGGGCCGTGCATGATTAACCCCATGCCCATGTCACCTTTTATTGATGCATTTCTTATCGGCGACGGGGAAGACGCGGTAAAGGAAATTGTGGATACCTATTATCTCTGGAAGAGGGAGGGGGATGGGAGGAAGGAGTCCCTTTTGCTTGGCTTATCACGAATCCCTGGAGTATATGTTCCCTCTGTCCACGGGACTAAGGGGGGGGTCCGGATAACACGGCAGTACAGGGCATCCCTCGATGACGCACCCTATCCTGTTTCCCCTGTGGTTCCTTATGCCCCTATAGTCCATGACAGGATCACCATTGAGGTGTCGAGGGGCTGTACCATGGGCTGCAGGTTCTGCCAGGCAGGCATGATCTACAGGCCGTTGAGGGAGAGGAGCCCTGAAACAGTACTCAGAATCGCCGAGGACTCCCTGAAGAACACCGGATACGAGGAGATATCCCTCACCTCCCTCAGTGCGGGTGATTATAGTGCCCTTCTCCCCCTGGTGAGACAGATGAACAGGAAGTTCTCCCAGAAGGTGGTCTCCCTCTCGCTGCCCTCCCTGCGCGTTGCTGCGGTGAACCAAGAGGTCCTGCGAGAGATAAAAATGGTGAGAAAGACCGGATTCACTATCGCACCCGAGGCTGCCACCGAAAGGCTCAGGAGTGTCATCAACAAGGACTTCGGAGAAGAGGATTATGAGAGGGCATTGCATGCCCTTTTTGCCGAGGGGTGGGAGAACCTTAAACTCTATTTCATGATCGGTCTGCCCACCGAAAGGGATGAAGACATTGAGGCAATCCCTGAAATGGCACTGAAGGCTATACGGATTGCAAAGAAGTATTCCCGGAGATATGTCAACCTGAATGTGGGGATATCGCCCTTTGTGCCGAAGCCCCATACCCCCATGCAGTGGGAAGGCCAGGAGGCAATTGAGAAGGTAAAGGCGAAGATGAGTTACCTGCGCCAGAGGCTCCGAAAGAAGGGGATGAACATGAAGGGTCATAACCCTGATATGAGTCTCATCGAGGCGCTCTTCTCGAGGGGGGATGACAGATTGTCCGACCTGATAGAAAGGGCATGGTCTTTGGGCTGCAGGCTGGACGCATGGACAGAGGCATTTGATCTTAAAAAATGGCTTGATGCTGCGGAATATACGGGGGTCAATATCCATGCTCACGCGGAAGGGAGTTATGGAGAAAACGATGTCCTTCCCTGGGACGGGATAGAGAGTGGGGTCAGGAAAGAGTTCCTTTGGAAGGAGTTTCAGAAGGCACTCTCCTGTGAGATGACGGCCGACTGCAGGAAGATGTGCCATGCATGCGGACTGAAGTGCACCGATGTATATAAAACCCCCTCGCCTGAGGCAGGGTGCCAAGGCCGCACTCTGGAGATTCTGCCGGAGCGTAGACAACAGGTGCCCCCTGCGATGAGGAACCATTCCCTTGTTCCTGGGAAGATAAGGGTACGGGTCCTGTTCTCGAAAACGGGTGATTTACGTTACCTTTCCCACAGGGAACTGATGACCGCTATTATTCGTGCGATGAGAAGGGCGGACATTCCGGTTGCGTATTCCCAGGGTTTTCACCCTTCACCCAGGGTATCCTTTGGGCCGCCCCTTAGTGTGGGTATGGGCGGGAAAAGGGAGTATTTCGATATGGAGTTGAGACCGGGCCTTAGGATTAATGGTATGAGGGAAACCCTCAACGGCCTGCTCCCTGAGGGGTTGAGCGTTCATGATATGAGGCTCATACCAGAGGAGGAGCCTTCTCTCCAGAGCTTCATATCAAGGTATGAATATGAGATAATATGCCCTGATACGAAGCCATTGGAGGATTTTGTTGCAAGGGAATCCTTTGTGGTCCAGAGGGAAAAGACTGATGGTGGCGGAATTGACACCGTGGATTTGAGGGAAATGGTAGAAGAGGCGGTCATTGTTGATCGCGCTACCATGAGACTTGTGGTGCGCGACAGAGGAGAGAAGAGGGTAAGGCTGAACGAACTCCTTGCCGCGATTTTTCAGATGAATTCTGGTGAGCTTGATATTACGAGGCTCCGTTTGTTTGGCTGGAGAAGGGACGGATGGGTCGAGCCTTTATACCCCTTGCGTGAGGGAGCATCGGGAGGGACCGGGAAAATGGAGATTGAACAACCAGTCTCAGAATTCCGGTAATCTACTGTGCATTGGCGTAGAGCCTGGTGTCTTAATTGTCTCTGTGCTGAATTTCTGTCTCTTATCGGCGAATGAGAAAATATATTACTAGATAAAGGGAGAAAAAGAATGCCCAGCGAGATACTTATTAATGTGACCCGTGAAGAGATAAGGGTGGGGCTGCTGGAAGGAGGCCAGGTCAGTGAGTTTTATGTGGAGAGACAGAGGGATGCGAGCCTTGTGGGGAATATCTATAAGGGGAAAGTTGTGAAGATACTCCCAGGGATGCAGTCCGCCTTTATCGACATAGGGCTGGAAAAGGCGGCATTCCTCTATGTTGCCGATATCATAAGTGATATGGAGGACTATGCGCCCTTTCTCGAAGAAGAAGATAAGAGCAATTCCATAGAACTCGTTTCCAAGAGGGCGCGTCAGGACCTTCCCATCGAGGAACTTATTCAGGACGGTCAGGAAGTGCTGGTGCAGGTCTCCAAGGACCCCATGGGGAGCAAAGGGGCACGGGTCACCTCCTATGTAACCCTTCCGGGACGCTATCTCGTGCTCATGCCGAATCTTGAGCATATCGGCATCTCCAGGCGGATATCTGATGAGGAGGAGCGGACGAGGTTGCGGGGGATTGTGGAAACCATCAAGCCGAAAGGGTATGGGCTGATCATACGAACTGCCAGCGAGGGGTGTACCGAGGAGGAGCTCAAGAAGGACCTTGAGTTTTTGTTCTTGCTGTGGGAGAACATCCAGAAAAAGAAGGACAGGGTCGTGGCGCCATGCCTCCTTTACAGTGACCTTGATCTGGCGTTCAGGAGCGTTCGTGACCTTATGAGCCAGGATGTAGAGAGGCTCGTGATAGATGACGATGGGGAATACGAAAGGGTGAAGGACTTTGTGAAGACCTATTTCCCGAAGCTCCTCTCCAAGATAGAGCTCTATACCGACAGGGAACCGATCTTTGAGGCCTTTGGGGTGGAGCTGGACATATCGAGGGCGCTGGGGAGGAAGGTATGGCTCAAGTCAGGCGGCTATATCGTGATTGACCAGACAGAGGCCATGACCGTGATCGATGTGAACACCGGCAAGTTTGTGGGCAAAGAGGACCTGGAGGACACCATTCTCAAGACGAATCTTGAAGCGGTGAAGGAGATTGCGTACCAGATCAGACTGAGGAACCTGGGGGGGATTATCATCATAGACTTTATAGATATGGAGAGGATTGAGAACAGGGAAAAGGTGTTCAGTGCATTTCTGGAGGCCATGAAGAGAGACAGGGCAAAAAATACCATACTCCATATCTCTGACCTGGGGCTCATCCAGATGACGAGGAAAAGGGTGAGGGAGAGCCTCGGACGGATCCTGTGCGAGCCCTGTTCATATTGCGAGGGAAAGGGATTCGTGAAATCTCCCCGCAGCCTCTGCTACGAGATATTCAGGAAGGTTACCAAACTGGCGAGGCATGGGGGGGAGAAGATCATCGTGACCGCCCATCCCCAGGTGGCAGAACTCCTTTCGGACGAGGAGAGGATGGGGCTGGAAGACATTGAAAACAGGTACGGGGTGAAGGTTATCGTGAAGGAGGATGCCAAGCTCCACCAGGAAAACTATGAGGTGGTGGAACTATAGAACCGGCTCCCGGCAGCAATGAACCTATGGCAACGCCACTGAACCGGCTCATCACTATTCTCAGGGAGATGGAGAGCGCGGTCATTGCCTATTCCGGGGGCGTGGACAGCACCTTTCTCCTTAAGGCTGCTGCATTGGCCGGCATACAATTGATGGCAGTGACGGGCGTCTCTCCCACCATGCCACGGAAGGATTTCATAGATGCAGGGGAGATGGCCAAAGCCCTCGGGGTCCCGCACACCATCATCGAAACCTTGGAACTGGAGAAGGAG
>Ga0187780_10004534_pt1 | contig 10402 bp, 8 predicted proteins | sample 1015_Q2_SP10_20__FD_132429 | JGI IMG/M metagenome (GOLD analysis project Ga0187780, IMG submission 132429) | Tropical peat soil microbial communities from peatlands in Department of Meta, Colombia - 1015_Q2_SP10_20_MG | ecosystem: Environmental > Terrestrial > Soil > Wetlands > Peat | place...
GACATATAGAACTTAATTCCAAAATCCTTAAATGATGTTTACCGCACACAATATAACGCTGAAGGGAGAAGGGAGCCTTAGGGTGACATGAGAGTACGTATAGTAACGCTTCTTGTCCTATTAGTATTGTTTGCAATGCCTGTTTTTGTCACGCAAATGAAGACTGAAGTTGCCAAAGCCTCTAATTTGCCTCCAGTAGCCGTTTTCACGTATACTCCTCAAATTCCGACGCCCGGACAGTCAATTGTTTTCAATGCCTCGACAAGTTATGATCCAGACGGGACAATTGTCCAGTACGCTTGGGACTTTGGGGACGGAAACGCAACTACAATTGCAGCCCCAATCATTACGCATTCATATCCAGTGGACGGCAACTACACTGTGCAATTAACCGTCACCGACAACAACGGTTTAAGCAACTCAACAGTCCAAGTAGTGTCTGTAAACTGCGTGGAATTCTTCCGAGTTGTCTATCAGGGAACTCTGATTCCTGTATCAAACATACAAGTTACCATGTATTATTACAACGGTAGCGCGTGGACGGCAGCGCCAGCTAGTAATCATGGCGCCGAAATAAAATATGATCTTGTCACGCAACCTAACCTGGCGCAAACATCGGCGCAGAAGTACAGGAATCCTGGATATACGGCCTCTATTCTTCTGGCCAACGCCAGTAACATCGGATGGGATATTCATCATGGCAATTGGCTTGTTTACTTCAAATTCACCATATCCAGCACCGTCAGCGTTACCTGGCCGAACGCTACGGCAACTGTATACTGTTACAAGAAAGGCGTCGTACAATCTTACAATTATCTGCCAGGACACCAAGCGTATTGGGACCCTTCAGCGGGCACATACGTAATACGAGCTCACGATATCGCAGGAAATGGCGTTGCTCCCACTCAAAGTCATCCAATAATAGTAGGCGTAGCAATCCCGCCTCCTCAAAAGAAATACTATCTCACAGTCCAAACAAATCCTTCCGGGATAACGAGCATCCCAGGAACTGGCTCCTACGCTAGCAATACAAATGTCACATTAACGGCGCCAGCGTACGTCAACGTTTCATCCAGTATGCGTTACAGGTTCAGCTACTGGGACACCGACGGGGTTTCACGCGGCAACAACATAAACCCAATTACAGTGCAGATGACTGCCAACCATACCGCGACAGCACACTACGTAACGCAATACTCGACCCTCTTCACACAGACTGGAATTTCAAGCGATGCAACAGGAACAATAGTCACCGCTAACGGAAACTCGATAGCATTCAGCAATTTGCCCTACACACTATGGGCAGACAGTGGTTCTTCCGTGACATACTCTTACAATTCGCCAGTATCAACTTCAATTTCAGGTAAACGATACAGGCTAAACACAGTAACTGGTCCGACTTCTCCTATAACGGTGACATCCTCAACGACAGTGACAGGAAACTTTGTCACTCAGTACTCAGTCACCTTTGCACAGTCCGGAATGGATTCCAGCGCAAGCGGCACAGTCCTAACAGCGAATGGCTCGCTGGAAACTTTCAGCAGTCTTCCTTATACTCTGTGGGTTGACAGCGGAACTTCCGTAAAGTATTCTTACAATACACCCGTTTCAAGCAGCATTTCGGGAAAACAATTCCAACTGACGTCTGTGACAGGACCAACATCTCCAATAATCGTCACGTCAGCGAACACGGTAACAGGCAATTACGTAATCCAGTACTTAGTCACGTTCACCCAGACAGGTTTGGATTCCACTGCAAGCGGAACGATTGTTACTGTCAATGGAAACTCAGAAACATTTGGAGTTCTTCCATACAGTCTATGGGTTAACAGTGGCAGTTCAGTAACATATACTTATAATAACCCAGTTTCAAGCACTTCATCCAGCAAGAGGTTCAGACTGAATAGCATTTCAGGTGCATCATCACCTTTCACCGTAACGGGACCCGCGACAATAACCGGCAACTATGTCACACAGTTTCTTGTCACTTTTGCTCAATCGATGCTAGATTCGACAGCTACCGGGACGATAGTGACTGTCAACAGTTCTCCCCAAGCCCTCAGTGGCCTTCCCTTTAATCAATGGGTCGATTCAGGTAGTTCAATCACATACTCATACTCTTCAATAGTCTCAAGTTCAGCGACTGGCAAACAGTTTAGACTTAATAGCGTTACTGGACCAACTTCGCCCATTACTGTCACAGCGTCAGCAACGGTGACCGGCAACTACATGACACAGTACCTGTTAACCTTTACAAACTCTGGACTTGATTCGTCTGCAACAGGGACAGTCGTGACTGTCAACGGCAACGCAAAGGCTTTCACTAGTCTTCCATACACTTTATGGGCTGATTCTGGAAGCTCGGTAACCTACTCTTACAGTCAGCCGGTTTCAAGCAGTATAACAGGCAAGCAATTCAGACTTGCGTCTGTAACTGGGCAATCTTCTCCAATAGCAGTTGCAGCAACTGCCACAATCACTGGGAGCTTTGTAACTCAGTATACAGTTACATTCGGTCAGTCTGGTCTCGATACGACGGCATCAGGCACTGTCGTGACAATAAATGGTGCAGGAGAACCTTACACAAGTCTGCCCTATGCCCTGTGGGTAGACAGCGGCGCATCTGTGACATATTCTTACAACAGCGTCGTGCTCAGCTCCGTGCAGTTGAAAAGGTTCAGCATCGTAACCGTTTCGGGATCGTCTTCTCCCATAACAGTAACCACAACTGTGTCTGTAAGCGGAAGCTACAAGATTCAATACCAAGTGACTTTTGACCAATCAGGTATCGGATCAGACTTCACAGGAACAATAGTTACTATAGATAGTGTCAATTACAACGGCGCGGGATTGCCTATAATGTTTTGGTGGGATCAAGGCTCAAGCCACAACTTCTCATACATGTCGCCTCTGACGGTCAATGCAACCAAGCAATACGTTTGGAACTCAGCCTCTGGCTTGTCAAATCTACAGAGTGGAACCCTCAATAGCATCTCTAATTCAGGAAGCGTTACTGGAAGCTACGTAGTAGCCAACTGCGTTACATTCAGCCAAACGGGAACCACCTCAAGCTTCACCGGAACCATCGTGGTAGTTGACGGAGTATCATATGGCTATGGAAGCTTGCCAGTCTCATTTATGTGGACGCTAGGCTCCTCACACAACTTCGCGTTCCAGTCGCCGCTGGTTGTCACCGTGAACGGAACAAGGTACATTTGGAATTCCACAAGCGGTCTATCACTGCAGCAGAGTGGTAGCATTACAATCACAAGCTATGGAAATATCGTCGGGAACTACAAGAAACAGTATTACATCAATCTGTTATCTAATCCAGTGGAAAAAGCAAGTCCATCCGGAACAGGATGGTACTACGTCGGTTCATACGCATCAATTTCAACAAGCCAGTACGTGTATGGAGGTTCTCGCTACATGTTCATCAGTTGGACTACTCAAAACATGTCTGAAATCGCAAACCCCTCATCACCTTCAACAATCGTCCTGATCGACGGACCTAAAACAATAACAGCAAACTACATACACCAATATCTTGTAACCTTCTTGCAAACGGGACTCACAACCGACGCAAGCGGAACAATCGTGACCGTCAACGGAACATTCAACACATACTCAAATATGCCCTATAGCATCTGGGTCAACACAGGCGGTACAATAAGCTATTCTTACCAGGCAAACGTTGCCAGCACAATCTCTAGCAAGCAGTTCAGACTCACAGGCACGGTTGGCCCATCCTCGCCAATAACGGTTGCAAACGACCTCAACATCACAGGCAACTACGTGTCACAGTATTACTTGACTGTAACCTCACCATACGGAACTCCCGGAAGTCAAGGCTGGTACGACAACGGTACTACTGCTTATGCATCCTTAAGCACTGGTCTTATTGACCACGGAAACAACACAAGACATGCTTTTACCGGCTGGAGTGGAGACTCTTCAGGCTCAAACTATGCACAAAGCAACCCTGTAACGATGAATGGAGCCAAAACTGCAATTGCTAACTGGAAGACACAATATCAAGTGAGCTTCCAACAGACAGGCCTCGACTCATCTGCTTCAAGTACAGTTGTAACGGTCAACAGCTCTCCACAAATCCTCAGTAACCTTCCATATTCAATATGGACAGACTCAGGATCCACGGTTAGCTACTCCTACAGCAACGTTTCAAGCTCCACGAGCGGAAAAAGATTCACTCTTACAAGCGTTAGTGGTTCACCTTCGCCCGTTACCATCACCAATCCTGTCACAATAATAGGGAACTACAAAACTCAGTACCAGATAACGTTTAGCCAGTCTGGCATAAACTCGGACTTCACCGGAAGCATAGCAACCATTGATGGAAAAGGATACAATCTCAGTGCGCTACCGGCATCGTTCTGGTGGGACAGCAGCTCCGCACACTCCTTTATCTTCTATTCGCCTCTTGTCGTAAGCCTCGTAAAACAATATACGTGGTCCTCAACGTCAGGATTGACTAGTCTTCAAAACGGAACATTAATAGTTTCCAATTCTGGAAGTGTGACAGGAAGCTATGTTTCACAGACAAAGTATCAGATAACTTTTGCGCAGTCTGGTGCAGGTTCAGACTTCAACGGAACAGTTGTGACAATTGATGGATCTAACTATAAAGTGACAAACTTACCCTGCACGTTCTATTGGAATTCAGGTTCAGTTCATAGCTTTGCTTTCCAGTCTCCGTTGACAGTCGGAGTGAACTTCGAACAGTATGTTTGGATAAGCACAACCGGCTTGTCAAACTCAATAAGCGGCTCAATGACAGTAACAACCTCCGGAAACGTTACTGGCTATTACAAGACCCAATATTACCTATCCGTAGCAACCAGCCCGAACGGCGTGACTTCAACCTCAGGAGCAGGATGGTACGACGCCAATACGGCCACCACAATATCCACTCCAGGGTTCGTCACTATCTCTCAAAACGCACGATACAGGTTCAACGGTTGGACGACAGCTAACATGTCAGAGATAGCTAATTACATGGCGACGCCCACCACTGTCACAGTCGACAAAGCAAAAACAGTAACTGCTCTGTACGTAATTCAGTACAGGATAATCTTCAGTGCTAACGTTGGTTCGGACTTCAATGGGACAATAGTTACTGTTGATAATTATGACAACTACTCTTACGTTAACCTCTCTGCAAAGATGTGGTATGACAACGGTAGCTTGCACAGTTTTGCATTCCAGTCGCCCCTAACAGTTGCCGCCAATGTCAAGAGGTACATATGGACAAGCACATCTGGATTAACAACTAACCAGACAGGCATAATAACAATCATCACTTTTGGAAACGTAAGCGCAACCTACAAAGTACAATACTATGTGACCATTTCGTCGTCCTACGGATCACCATCTCCTGGAAGTGAATGGTTTAATTCAGGGGCAAGCTTCACAGAATCAATCACGTCGCCAATAGCAGGACCAACTGGCACTCAATATGTTTGCATAGGCTACACAGGAGTAGGAGGGGCACCATCAGGAAACACGACAAGCGTAACGTTCACAGTAACACAGCAATCATTGGTCACTTGGAACTGGAAAACTCAATACTACTTATCAGTGGCAACGATCCCGACTGGAATAGTAAGCATTCCCGGCCAAGGCTGGTACGATGCATCCGCGCAACCATCGCTGACAGCCCCGACGGTTCTGGGATACAAATTCCAAAATTGGGACATTGATAACGTCGTTCAAGGCACAGCAGTAACGGCGACATTACTCATGAGTGGTCCCCACACAGCAGTAGCCAACTACATTACCCTGGCAGCATTCAACGTTACAATAAGTCCTATGTCAGCAACAATATTATTAGGCCAAAACGTTCAATTCACATCACTCGTCAATGGAGGAGCATCACCTTATGCATACCAATGGTATCTAAACTTCAACCTAGTTTCGGGAGCGACTGCCAGCATTTGGACATTCGCACCAACAGCATCTGGCACATATTTTGTAAAGTTAATCGCGAATGACTCTAACGGTCAGGCAGCACCCTCAGCAGTTGCCACAATCACAGTTAATCCAAAACCAGTCGGAGGTTACTCTATCTCATTAAGCAAGTCCATCCCATCAACAACCATCGAAGCATACGTTACGTTGATAATATGTTTCGGAGCAGTACTAAGCCTAATAAAACGCAAGAGAAAATAGCCTCGCTGCCTTCTCTCTTCTTCAGATCAATCTCAGTTAGAGGCTGCTAACGGTGAAAGGAAGAAATGATTCAGCGCAAAAAAAGAAGTTGGGGTTGTCGAGGAAGCAAGCAGTAGCTCTTGCTGTAGTTGCTCTTTTTATAGTTTCATCTGTTTCTGTAATCTCCATTGCGTTCTTTAAACCTAAGCCTGTGTTTTTCTCTGTGAACGCCGTCATCATTGATGAGCTCGCGCTGGATTCTCCAAATAGCACATTTGTTAAGACTGTCAATACAATGCTGACCAGGTCTGGCTTCAACGTTTCCTACGTTTGCAACAAATCCGTCACGGTTGATTTTTTCAGTGAACTTGCCAAAGACAACTATGGGATAATAATTCTCCGGACACACACGGCAATGCGGGAGCAAGGAAAAACGGTCGACATCTTCACTTCTCAGCCATACAGTGGCTCCCTCTATGCACAGGACCAAAATGAAAACCCTCCCTTGCTGGTTGAGGGTAATTTCAACAACTCTGAGAGTAATGGATATTTTGCCATAACATCGGAATTCATAAATGATCTAGACGGTTCTTTCCCAAAGAGTATTATTTTCATGATGGGCTGTTGGAGTCTCATGCCTGGGTACGAACAGGTGGCGCAGGCGTTCATTTCCAAGGGGGCTGCGGTGTGCACAGGCTGGAGCAACATGGTCTTGCCGGGTGATACAGACTCAGAGACTATCAAACTAATCGGCGCAATGGTTCAAGGCAGCGATGTAGGGAGCGCAGTCTTGGAAACCCAACCTCAATCCTACTTTGAAGGCAACAGCACGATAACAAGCAAGGTCGGTTTCTACCCAACCACCGCATCCGGACTAACATTATCGTATCTCCTCAGTGAGACGAGGAATTCTGCTGGTCTCGAAGCAATGGTCCCCAAAGTTATTGTAGTTAAAAAGGGCTGGACAATTTCCTTATTCGCCTAGAAACCATTAACGTCAGCTGATTCCGCAATGCTTCTCCTGACAGGCTGCTCCTTTGCATTCTTCTGATCTCCCCTGCCAACTCTTTATCCTGAACAACTTCATCTATCCACTTTTCAAAGTCTCCCCTGTAAAGGTGGAACTCAAGGGATTTGACGTTGACTTCGTTCATTTTTTCCATGAACTCCTTAAGTGACACTGCACTAGCCCCCGTGTAGTTGCCGATCGACGTGAAAAAGTAGAACGCTTTCTCTCTTGGAACTTGCTTAAGAATCTTGGAAGCTGATTCCGATACCATTTTCAATTCCAGATTCTATATCGTATCTATTGTTTTATAAACGTTCACTTTTGGAACCATTCGAGATTGAAGAAAAGGTTTCCTTAAGTTTCTTGGTAACAATCGACGTGCGAATTCTAAGTACTCCAGGCAGAGGTGCAACGAAGTTTGCTATGAATGAATGGAGGCTTTCCTGATCTGCAGCCACTGCCTTGACCATTATTAGCAGCTCCTCCGATAATGACATGTACACTTCGAGGACTTCAGCAACTTTGCTGAGTTTCTCGGCTACTGCTTCGCTTTCTTTTGGGTCCGTGTAAACCGCCATTATAGCCATGACACTTCTGATTCCCGCTTTATCATTGTCAATCGTTATCGTGTAGTTCTTGATTATGCCATATTTTTCCAATCTCTTTATTCTATCGTAAACCGTCGAATGCGCTATTCCTAGACCTTCCCCTATTACAGTGTATGTTTGCCTAGCATCCCCTTGCAGGGCGTGTAAAATTCTTAAATCTGTCGAATCCAAGGACAAGGAACCAGCTTTCACCTTCAAAAGCTCTTCTCCTCATTGACTGAAGTAATCGAATTTTGAATTTATTGTTTACTGTCGGAAAAAAGCAGATTTCTTCGCGATTTTTGGTCAGAATTTCCGGAAAACTCTGAAGAAAATTATCCGTTCAGACGTTCAAATTCCGGAAAATATCCACAAACTAATTAATCGAGGCTACGATTATACAAGTTAGACGACAAAAAGTTTAAATTTATCGCCAAGTAACTAGAACATTGTACTAGAAGATTTCTCAATATGGTGTATCAAACTATGAGACTGCCTAAGATCTTGGGCATCCTGAAAGGATTCAAAGGTTTTTGCCAACGATTTGGATGGAAAACTTCTGAAAATGAAGATTGGATTAGAATCAACGAAACTTACCATAACTTTGTTTACGCTCGGGACATTCACACTTCTTCATTCAAGAAAATAGTTGCGAGCCACAAATGCGTTGTTCCCGAAGGCTTGTCGTATCGTGTAGTGAACGCTTCTTACATGGCATGGCTGTTTTCTGAGACTCCTTCAGCAAGCGTAGTTGAAACAGTCTGCAAGGATCCTGAGTTTTCCAGAAAGGTGGCAGTTTACGATTTAAGTCTATTATTAGAGGGAAAGAACCTTTGTATGAAGTTGAACAACACCGACAGCCCTGCTTTTCAAGAATTCGAAAACTTTCTGCGAGACGATTTGAAGGTTAAGTTTAAGACATTGCGCACTCCTGCAAAAAGCATGAATAACGTAACTATCGCTGAGTTGGCCTAAAGTCAGGGCCAGCGCTTCAAAGAATTGATAAGGGAATAAGAAACAAGGAATACAGTTGTGAACGGCAATGTCGCAAGATGCTGAAAGAGTGAAAAGACTTTTGGATTTTAGGCAGAAGCTTGAGAGCAAAGTTAAGGAGCTCGAATTAGACCTCAAAGAACAACAGGCCGCACTTGAAATAGTGAGCGAGTTGTTGCTAGAGAAGGGTTTCAAAAGGCCTAATGTGCCTAAAGAAGCAGAAGAAGAAGTGGTTCCTGGGTCGAAAGAAGTGGAAAGACCAGAACCTGAGGTTCTCGCCCGACTAAAGACTAGGCCAGACGGAGAGAACATGATGGAGTTGAGGGCTGTTAACGGAGAACTTCTAGCGAGGCTCTATAATGACGGAAAATCCCTTCGTGTGGTGCCTGCAGAAGACAAAGACTTTGACATTAACGTTTCTCCTTTTGGGCACTTTCTTGTTGAACGCGTGTTGACAAAGATGCAGGAAAGGGACAGCGAACTTGCGAGAATAGGAAAGTTGCAACCAGTTAGTATCCTCTCGTACAATATCTCAAGAGATGGCGATATTATCAGGGAAATTACCATTCGAAACGTTGATTCTGAACGTTTGAAAGAGCTTACCTCAAGCATTCGCTGGACTCTAGAGAAGATGTATGAAAAAATGCAGAGCGAAAGTTGAAGAGCACGTAGCTTACGTCATCTGGGGGCTTCAAGAAAGCTACCTGCTTCTGTCATAGTATATGTTCTTGCCTTTGGCAGAAACTGGTATTCCCATTATTATTGTTGCTTCTGGCAGCATTTTGAGTTTTGCGGCGGCTGTTCCGATACGATACATTATGCGGTTGTCTACGTTAAGTTCCCCTGAGATCTTCGCTGCTGAACCCAGAGCTATTCCCATATCTAAGGCTTTGAACAGGCACGTTGGTCCTCCAAAGTCTTCGCCGAACTTCTTTCCAACCTTTTCAAATTCCTCGCATGTAACATGCCCGCATGCGCCACAATTGAGTCCGAAGCTCTTACTTCCTCTCACACCTATTAGCACAATTGCCTCAGATTGTCTGACATTTTTGGCATCTCTTTTGAAACCGTCAAGCCTCCGTTCTCCCCCTATTTCGTCCATTTTGTCTGCGATTGAATCTTTCTCTGCTCCATACACTAATGTGGTCAGAATGTCGTCTATGCCTCCTGATTTTGGTGCGGTTCTTGCAGCTACCAGCATTAGTTTCGCTGCTCCCAAAACTCCTTCGCGTTCAGCGTCGTCACTTTGTATAATCGGGCTCAATCTTGTTCACATTTTTGAATTACTGGATAACCTGTGGTCAAAGTTTATGGGAATGCCTGTTTCAAAAGGTTTATGATGAAGTTTATTTGGCCCGTGTATACGCCTACCGCTAGAAAAGATACTCCTAGTAGTAGAATGAGTGCGCCTATAACTCTGCTTTCTGGAATATCCATGCTTATCTTACCTTAAGTGTTTCTTCAGTTTTTCCATAATGAGTTCTTTCGGGCATAGTCCAATGATTCTGTCGACTTCGCATCCGTTCTTCATTACTAGAAGTGTTGGAATGCTTGAGATTTGAAAAGAGTCTGCTGTTTTCGGGTTTTCATCCACATCGAGTTTCCCCACAAGAACTTTGCCTTCATATTCCTTGGCAAGTTCGTC
>Ga0187780_10004535_pt1 | contig 10402 bp, 7 predicted proteins | sample 1015_Q2_SP10_20__FD_132429 | JGI IMG/M metagenome (GOLD analysis project Ga0187780, IMG submission 132429) | Tropical peat soil microbial communities from peatlands in Department of Meta, Colombia - 1015_Q2_SP10_20_MG | ecosystem: Environmental > Terrestrial > Soil > Wetlands > Peat | place...
GATTGCGGCATTCCGTTACGCCGTCGGAGTAGGCGACCAGCATGTCTCCGGGATTCAACTGGACACTGCCAGCTTCGAAGTTCGCGCTTTGCAGAGCGCCAAGCATCGGGCCGCCCGCCTCGAGAAGTTCCACTGATTTGTCGTGCCGCAGAAGCAGAGGAGCAGGCAGGCCGGCATTACAGAACTCGAGTTTGTTGCTCTGCGAGTCGAGCCGGGCAAAGAAGAGAGCGGTCAACGGCGCCTCGACGCTGTTCAGGCACAGCTCGTGGTTCACCTCGCGCACGACTTCCGCCGGGTTCGAGTGGCGTCTCGCACAGCGTTGAATCAAGCCCATCAAGTGGGTTTGCCAGACGCCCGCGGTCAGTCCCTTGCCAGCAATGTCTCCCACGGCCAATCCAAGGGCGGAATCGAGTTCCATGACTTTGAAGAAATCGCCCGAGAGATGGCGCACGGGAAAAATTTCTCCGGCGATCTCAAATTCGCCCCAGGTCAGTTCGCGCGGGGCGCACAGGCGCCGCTGCACTTGTGCCGCTTCAAAGACGGCCTGCTGGAGTCTCTCGTGTTCCCGCCGCAGAGCGTCCAGTTGAACTCGGAGCGAATGGATGCTCTCCACGCGTTCACTAACCGCGGCGTGCAGGCCCGAACCTGTGCTGGCCAGGTTCGCAAACGGCTCTCGCGAGCAGTCTTGTGTTTTTTCGGTAAGCGCCATCATTTTCTTCTCATCCCACGAATTTGTAGCCAATTCCATGCACAGTCAGAAAGAAACGGGGCTGGTCAGGAACCGGTTCGAGTTTCTGGCGAATGCGCACGATGTGGGCGTCCACAGTGCGCGTGGTCGGAAAATTCTCATAGCCCCAGACCTCGTCGAGGAGGCGATCGCGGCTCATGGTTTCGCCGGAATGGCACAAGAAATGTTTGAGAAGCTCGAACTCCTTGCTGGAAAACTCGACCGGCTTGCCTCCGCGCAGGACCTGATAGCTGCGCAGGTTCACTTCGACGTCGCCGAAGGTGTAGCATTCTTGGTCTTTTGGGAGCGCCTGAGTGCGGCGCAAGACGGCCTTGACGCGGGCGAGGAGTTCGCGAATGGAGAATGGTTTGGTGACGTAGTCGTCGGCGCCAAGCTCGAGGCCCACGACCTTGTCCACTTCCTGGCCTCGCGCGGTCAGCATGATGATGGGAATCGAGGGCCGCTTGGATTTCAGCTGCTTGCAAACATCCAGGCCGCTCATGCGCGGCATCATTACGTCGAGCACGACCAGGTCGGGAGAGTCCTTGAGCGCCCGCTCGAGACCTTCGACGCCGTCGAGAGCGGTAATCACTTGAAAGCCCTCGTACTCGAAATTGTCGCGCAGCCCTGCGACCATGTTCGGTTCATCCTCCACAACCAAAATCTTTGTTGTACCCATGACCACTCCTCTTTTCTTTGCCGGGGACATGGCACCACCCCACGTTCCAGTGCACTAAGCGACTGCAGCCCCTGTCCGCAACGAGGCGTCCAATGGCAGCACAATCGTGAATTTGCTGCCCTTCTCAGGAGCACTTTCTACCGACACATCCCCACCATGCGCGCGCGCGATGTGCCGCACGAGCGACAGGCCCAACCCCGATCCCTTGATGTTGTGCACCAAGGGATCGCCACAGCGGTAAAACTTTTCAAAGATTTTTTCCTGCTCGGCCGGGGAGATGCCGATCCCCCGGTCGCGCACTTCCAGATTCACAGAGCCATTCGCGCGATAGAGGCTCACGCCAATGTATTTGCGGTCCTTGGAGTACTTCAGCGCGTTGTTCACGAGATTGAGGAGCGAACGCGCAATGGCTTCACGATCCACGTTCACGGGCGGAATGTCGGTCGAGATGTTTTCCTCGTAGGCAAAGCCGTTTTGTTCGATCTGGAATCTGTAGGAATCTAGAGTCGAGCGAACCAGGTCGGCCAGGTTCGTCTCCTTGAACTCATATTCCTTGCGTCCCGCCTCGATGCGGGAAAAATCCAGAATGTTGTTGATAAGGGCGGTGAGGCGCTCGCTCTCCTCGCGGATGATGCGGAAATATTCCTGGTATTTCTCCTTCGCGCTCAAGCGACCCAGTTCGAGGGTCTCGGCATACAGCCGGATGAGAGCCAGCGGCGTGCGCAATTCATGAGAGACGTTGGCGACAAAGTCGGATTTCAGGCGTGCCAGCTTCATCTCCCGGGAAATGTTTCGGTAGGTGAGAAAGATGCCTCCGGCCAGGAGGAGGGAAAGCGCGCCGAGGACCGTATAGTTGTAGCGGAGAAATCTTGACCCGATATCGGCAATGGTGATGCCTGTGTACTTGATGCCGACCACGAATCCCTGCCCCAGAACGTCGCCAAAGTTGCGCTCGACCTCCGGCTTGCCGCCATCCCAGTTTGCGGAAGTGACCCAGGGGTTAGGATCTTTCGTCGGGTGAATCATCATGGCCGGCGGATTTGCGTCCGAGCGCAAAACGCTACTTTTGCTGTGCAGAGTGTCTCTGATCACCTCGGGGAAAAAACTCTTGCGCAAGTAGTCCTCGTCAAAGGAGACAACTCCCAGCGTGACATGGCCCTTGGGGACATCTGGGGGGAGGAAATACGCGACGTTCCAGTAGCTGCGCGCATTGTCTTTGAGCATCCAGCCGCCGTAGAAACCGACGGGCGGTTCGTCCTGCTCCACCATGGCCCGCAAGTGCGCAGCTATGTCCGGAGCTTCCACCGGGAACCACTGCTGAATCATGTTGATGTGTTCCTCTACGCGCGCACAAAATGCGGGGTCGTCACCATGGGCAGGTTGTGAGGCACTCGCCCATAGCTTGCTCGTTTTGTCGTAAAAGATTACATACGCGAATTCAGGGTGCGTCGCGACAACATGCTCTAGCTGTGCTTTGATCCTGGCACTGTCACCGGAGCCGGGAAACTCCTTGCGGACAGATGAAACCAAATCATTGGCCCTCATCCAGCTTTTCTTTTCGGCAATCTTCAGCACATAGCCGAAGTCGCGCTGGATAGCCGCTTCGATGGCCTGATCGCGTTGGATGTGCTTCAAGTTCCAGATGCTGAAACCCATCAAGGCCGCCGCAGGAAGGACAATGGCCAGCTCCAGTGTAAGGAGCGTCTTCGTGCGGTCCGTCAAACGCCACTTCTTAGACATGCTTTTCCTCACGAGATCATGCGCTTGCTTCGAGCATGAACAAGACTATAAAGACCGCGAAAGGGGAGAGTGTCAAGCGGTCGCAAAGGATTGTAAAAAGATGTAAAAAGCGGGTGGGAGAAGGCCAGTGGCGAGCAGGAATTACATCGCTGGGCGTTACCGGCTGTTGGATCGGGTTGGTTTTAACTTCAGCCGTGGGAACGGGTTGCGATCATTCGTACCGTAGAGCGACATTCGGGTCGACGTCAGCGGCGCGGCGCGCCGGGACAAGGCAGGCGACCGCACCAAACAAGACCATGATGACCATTACAGATGTCAACGTAAGGGTGTCGGTCGCGGAAATGCCCCAAAGCTGGCTTGCGAGGAAGCGCGTCAAAGCGAGGCTGGTCAGGAAACCAATCGCGACGCCCACGGCCACCAAGCGGAGTCCTTTTGCCAAGAAAATTTTCAAGATGCTTCCCTTGGTGGCGCCCAGGGCCATGCGAATGCCAATTTCATGCGTGTGCAAGGAAACGACATAGGCCATGAGACTGAAGATGCCGATCACAACAAGAAGCAATCCGATGCCAGCGAACGCGCCGCTGGTGATGACGTCAAACCGAGGCTGCGTATAGCTAAACAGCGACAGAAGCTCCTGGAGGGTTCCAGTGCTTGTAATGGCCATGTTGGAGTCCACGGCCCAGACTTCACGTCGAACCGCAGGCAGCAGGGAAGTGGGCGGCACCGCGGTACGCGCGAGAAGGATTCTCTTTTGGGCGCTTGCAAGGATCGTGTAGGGCAGAAGTGCTTCAGGCAAAGGCGACTTCCGCACGTCCCAGTTTCCGAAATCTCGCACTACACCGACGACTTCAAAGTAGGCGTCGTGAGGGGCATTGGGAATCTCATCCAGGAAGTTCAGCTTAAATCGTTTGCCAATGGGATCCTCGCCGGGGAAGAAGCGTTTCGCCAGAGTCTCATTCACGACGGCAACGTGACTTCTCGAAGCGATTTCACTTTCTGAAAGCACTCTGCCGCGTTGCAAATGAAGCCCGAGTGTTTCAAAAAAACCTTCGCTGCAGAGGTCGTATCGGGTAAACCACGGATCGGCGTGCGTTTTCCCGGGAACCGTCGCATCACTGTATATTCCCCAGACGGGCGGCAATGAAAGAGCTACCGTCGCGGAGTTCACGCCGGGCAGAGCCTTCACGCGGAGAAGCACTTGCCGCAAAAACTCCTTTTCCTCTTCCGGCGTTTGGTGGCGGTCTTCCGGGACGTGCAGTTCAGCGAAAAGAATGGGTTTGGGATCAAAGCCGAGGTCGATGTGGGTCAAGGCCATGAAACTCCGGGTCAGCAAACCCGTGCCGGCCAGCAACACCACGGAAAGGGCCACTTGCGCAACGACAAGTGCGCCGCGAAGGGCGCCCTGGCGAAAGGAGGCATTCACGCCCTTTCCGCTTCCCATCAGGCGTTCGTGCAAATTGCCGCGCAGGGTGTGGAGTGCCGGGGCGAGCCCGCAAATCACCGTAGTGAATAGGGCTATGCCCAGAGCAAAGAGAAAGACCACTGGACGGAGCCCGATCACTGCTTCGTCGGGCAAGGGGTCTGAAGGAATGGTGGCCGAGATGCCCTCCAGGCCGAAGTACGCGAGGATACACCCAACCACGCACGCCATCCCCGCCAGCACGAAACTCTCGAGAAGGAGTTGCCGGATGAGGCGGCTCCGGGGCGCACCCAAGGACACACGGACCGCAATTTCCTGTTCGCGAACAGTAGCTTTGGCAAACAACAAATTGGCCACGTTGCTGCAAGCAATGAGCAGCAGGATCGCCACTGCGCCGAAGAGGGCGTAGAGCATGAATTTGAAATCGCCCATAGAAGTTTCCATGAGGCTCCGAACGCTGACGCTGAATTGCTCCGGATAATCCTTGGGATAGACCTTCGAATGGTTCTTCGCCAGCGCCTCAAATTCGGCGGTGGCCGCTTGAAAGCTTGTGCCCGGTTTGAGCCGGCCAACGGCCCAGAGGCGTGCCGGAATGTTCCCAACCAAGTTGGCACCTTCCGCGTTTGGACGAAGCCCCAAGGGGATCCAGAGGCGGCCGCTGGATGCTTGGAATCTCGGCGGCATGACGCCGACCAACGTGCGCTGCTTGCCGTCCACCAGGAAGCTCTTGCCGACAATGCTCGGATCGGCATTAAAGTCAGACTTCCAGATCTTGTAGTTCAGAACGAAAACAGGCGGCGCATCCGGCTTTGCGTCGTCGAGTGTGATCCCGCGGCCAAGAAGCGGCGGAATGCCGTAAAAATCAAAGGTATTGGCGGTAACGACGGCGGCTCCGAACATGGTGGTGCCGTCGCCCTTCTTGAACAAGACCATATCGTTGTAGCTTCCTATCATGTCCTCGAAAACGTGGTTTTGCTGGCGGTAATCGAGGAATTCGGGCATGGTGAAACTATCGCGGTCGCCATCCGTGTCGCCGGTTTGTTTCAAGCTGTGGATGCTGATCGTCGCGAGACGGTCAGCCCCTTTGTAAGGGAAAGGGTCGAAACGCAGGTTGTATACGACGCTGAACATCACGGTGGTGGCGGAAATGCCGAAAGCCAGAGTGAGAATCGCCACAAGGCTAAACCGGGGATCTTTGCGAAGAGTTCGGATGGCAAAACGGAAATCGCGGACGAGGGAGTCAAGGTGCATTTCCCATTTTGTGTCCCGCACTTCTTCCTTGACCCTCTCGAGGCCGCCGAATTCGAGCAGCGCCACGCGCCGCGCTTCCGCTGGGGACATGCCTGCGCTGACGTAGTCGGCAATCTGCTGTTCGAGATGGAAGCGAAGCTCATTGTCGAGTTGTGCCTCGACGTATGATTTGTGCAACAGGCGGCGGAGCCAACGCATCGTCTGCCTCCTATTCGACAGCGCGGAGAATCAGGGCGACTGCCTCTGTGAGCCGTTCCCACTCGAAACGTTCTGTTTCCAGGTGTTTCTGCCCCTTCTTGGTGAGCGCGTAGAATTTTGCTTCGCGCCCCGTGTCGGTGTCCCTCCAATCAGCCTGCAACAAACCGCGATCCTCCAGGCGGTGAAGCGCGGGATAGAGGGAGCCTTGGTGCACCTGGAAATAGTCTTTGGAAATTTGCCGGAGGCGCTGGGCAATGGCATAGCCGTGGCAAGGGCCCAGCGCGACGATTTTGAGGATGACCAGATCGAGAGTGCCCTTGAGGAACTCGGGTTTTCCATCCATGATGGTGATACCTAGCCTGCCGACATATAGAGCAAGAGGGTCGGGTTGTCAAGCACGAATTGCCATGGCTTTTTTCGTGGCAGGGAGGTAATATGCAACCTGGAGGTTGCATATGCAAACAGACCGGATTGAGAAGCGCATCGAGCTGAAGGCGCCGGTGTCTCGGGTGTGGCGCGCGCTGACGGATTACAAAGAGTTTGGCGAATGGTTTCGTGTGAAGCTGGAGGGCCCATTTGTGCCCGGGAAGGTCACGCGCGGGCACATTTTGCATCCCGGATACGAGCACGTCGTATGGGAAGCGGTCATCCAGAAAATGGAGCCGGAGCGGCTCTTTGCGTTCACCTGGCCGCAGATCAAGTCGTTGGACAAAGCGGACTACTCATCGGACTACTCAAAGGCACCCAGGACGCTGGTCGAGTTCCGGCTGGAGAAGGCGGCGAACGGGACGCTGCTGACGCTTACGGAGTCCGGGTTTGACAAGCTCCCCGCAGATTTGCGCGGGGAAAACTTCCGCCGGAATGAGGGCGGCTGGGCGCAGCAGATGAAGAACATCGAAAGCTATGTCACGAAGAGTTCATAACCGCAGTTCCGCCAGACGACGGACGCACGCGCCTGTCTTTGCGGCGCTGGGTGACGAGACGCGGTTGGCGCTGGTCGCGAAACTGTCGGGCGGGCAGAGAAGTTCGATTTCACAGCTCACGGAAGGCTCCAGGTTGACGCGGCAGGCGATCACCAAGCATCTTCGCGTGCTGGAAAGCGCGGGAATCGTACGCGGCGTCCGCGCGGGACGCGAGAGCTTATTCCAGTTTGATCCGAAGCCGATTCAGGAAATGAAGGACTACCTCGAGTTCGTCTCCGAGCAGTGGGACCAGGCGCTCGCCCGGCTAAAGGTGTTTGTGGAAGATTGAGCGCCGGACGAACGATCGGCAATTCGAAGAGGCCGCCCACGAGGAGGCAGGAGCATACCGGCCTTCGCTTGGGCTTCTCCCACCCCGAAGGTACAGGGGCGACCCTGTTCTTGCGACTAGTTACCTTCAAGCAAGCAGTTCCGCTAATCTAATTGCGACGCGCCCTCCCGTGGACTATCTTGTGCTTACCCCGGGCCGGAAATCTGCGTGGGGTGTGTTGTCCCTTGGGAGGACCGATGTGGGGGAATAAAAAGCCGGAAACGCCGCAAAGCGCGCAACCGGAAACAAAAAATTTTCCAGTGAATCCGCCGCAGAAGACAGCTGCGGCTACTTGGGAGGGAACTACTGCAATGAGTACAGATGCTATGCGTCCGTTAGGGGCCACCGCTGACCGCTCGACGGCACGGCTCGGACCCAGCCTGCATATCAAAGGTGAAATCTCCGGCAACGAAGACCTGACGATCGACGGAACGGTCGAAGGTCTCGTGCAACTGGACGAGCGCAAACTAACGGTTGGCGCCACGGCCAAGTTGACCGCGGACATTATCGCCCGCGAAGTGGTGGTCTACGGCACGGTGAAGGGAAATCTCCGGGCCAAGGACCGCATCGAAATCAAGAAAGACGGATCCGTTAACGGCGATCTGACCACCGCGCGCATCATGATCGAAGACGGCGCGTACTTCAAGGGCTCCATCGAGATTGACAAGAGCGCGGAAAAGGAATCCGGAGCGGGTTCGTTCGCGCGCACGGCGGCGACGCCTTCCACTGCGGGCGTCGGACCGAAGACCATTTAAGTTTGATTCACGCATAGTCTGTACTCCTAAGGCGGCGCCCCGAGCGAATCGGGGCGCCGTTTCTTATTTTTGGCTGCCCCCTCAAAGTGTTTAATAACTTGACAAGTCAATAACAGGTAGCTATGTTGGCGGCAAGGCCCCCAGATTCCCAGTGGCCGGGCCGGTGGCCGCCCCAGGCCTGAACGTGCCACATGGGTTCTCCTGATCAGGAGCCGCGCCATGCGGAGAGGCGTCCGCAGCGTCCAACTTCTCGCTTGCGCCCTTGCGATCTCCACCGGTGCGTGTGGAGGATGCGGGGGTGGTGGTGGGAACCAACCCCCTCCTCCGCAGCCGGACTTTGCGCTTGGACTTTCCGCGAGCACGGTAACGATTTCGCAAGGCAGCACCAGTTCGCCGGTCAACGTTTCCATCACGGCGGAAAACGGGTTTTCGGCTGAAGTTCAAGTTTCTTTCACGGGATTGCCCGCCGGCGTGGCCACGAATCCTGTTGCGCCGTTCTCCGTCGCCGCGGGCCAAAGCGTTTCCGTACTGTTCGGAGCGGCTTCGAATGCCGCGCCGGGGCAATTCAATGTGACCGCGCAGGGCACCAGTGGTGCGTTGACTCATTCCGCAGCGCTCTCGCTGGCGATTCAGGCAGTGAACAACGCAAATCTCCCACTCACGACGTATGTGGAAAACGATTCGGTCGCCTTGCTCGACAACCCTGCGAGTGAACCTCGACGGCGTCACATCGTGTACGACTCCGGGAACCAGAGGTTCTATGTGGCGAATGAGGCGATGAACCGCGTCGAAGTTTATGCGGCGACAAGTCCGGCGCTGCAGGCAACGATTGACGCGGCGGGCGCTTCGAGCGTGGAACTTTCGGTTGATGGAGAAACAGTGTGGGTGGGCACAAGCCTCGAGCAGATTCTCGCCGTGGATACCGGCTCGTTGCAAGTGAAGGCGCACTATCCGGTTGCAGGAATCACACCCATTCCTGGCGCGGTGTTTCTTCGGCCCACAGAAGTACTTGCGCTTGCGAGCGGCAAGCTTCTGGTAAGGTTGCGGCAAGCCAACGTGAGTGAAGCGCTGCTGGCGGCGTGGGATCCCACTTCAAACACATTCACGGACCTGACTTCGCTGGCGCCATCGGTATTCCAGAACGGAGTCGGCGTGCTCGCACGCTCCGGAGACCATACGCGAGTGCTTGCGGCCGCAAATGACGCGAGCGGGGAGTTGGCAGTCTTTGATGCAAACGGAAATCTGCTTTCGGGACCGCAGGCGCCGCTGGCCGGAGCGATCTCCGCGGCCGCTGCGGATGCAGATGGAAGCCGCTTTGCCGTGGCCATCACTGCCAATAGCGCCGCGCAGGTGCTTCTGTTGGATTCCAACTTGAATTTACTGGGAAGCTATACGACTTCGGGTGCGAACGGGCTGGTGTTTTCCCTCGATGGGGAATCGTTGTTTGTGGATGAAGCTTATGGAAATGCCAGCGTCGTTTCTGTGCTTGCGGTTGTGAGTTTGCAAAAGACGGGTCAAATTCCCGACTTCGCGATTCAGGGGTTGCCGACACGGATTGAAGAAGCGGGGGGAAGCACGTTTGTATGCGGGCTGGGCAATCGCGGCGTGAGCTTTCTGGATGTCTCGCAGCCGGGTTCACTTCCGAACGTGACGCCTGTGTTTGCGAGTGCGCCCGCGGCGCAACCGTCGGAAGGCCCCGTGGCGGGTGGGACATCTGTAACGCTGAGCGGAGCGAATTTTTCCACGAACGCGCAATTGCGGTTTGGCGCGCTCAATCCCATCAGCGCAACGGCGGTTAATGGTTCCCGATTGCAGGCTGTTTCGCCTGCGAGCACTGCGAACGGGCCGGTGAATCTGACCGCGTATTTCTCGAATGGCTGGATGGCCGTCGCGCCTGGTGCATTCAGCTATGGCCCAAGCATCGTGCGCGTGCTACCGAATGCAGGCGTGCCCGCCGGCGGTGACACCGTGACCGTACTCGGATACGGCTTCGGCGGCAGCCTCGGAAACGCTTCCGTCAAGGTCGGAGGCCAGAACGCAGCGATTGTAAGCGTGGACGCGCTTCCCGCATTTTCGTCAACACTGGGACTCGACAATACATTTCCATTTCCGCTGGAGCGAATTCGCTTCACAACGCCATCCGGCACGCCCGGCAAGGCGGATCTTTCGATTGCATCTGGCGCGGGCTCAGTTACTGCAATAAAAGCATTTCAATACTTGTCCTCGAGTCAGACTTACGGCAACGCAGGCTTGCACAAATTTATGGTTTACGACGAGTCGCGGCAACGCGTGTTTCTGAGCGCGACGGATCATGTGGATGTCTTCGACCTGAAGACGCAGGC
>Ga0187780_10004536_pt1 | contig 10401 bp, 7 predicted proteins | sample 1015_Q2_SP10_20__FD_132429 | JGI IMG/M metagenome (GOLD analysis project Ga0187780, IMG submission 132429) | Tropical peat soil microbial communities from peatlands in Department of Meta, Colombia - 1015_Q2_SP10_20_MG | ecosystem: Environmental > Terrestrial > Soil > Wetlands > Peat | place...
GGTAGCGCAGCGGTCGAAACGGCCGTTAAGTTTTCCAAGCGCATCACTGGCCGTCAGCAGATCCTCGCGTTTCATGGCGCATATCACGGCGTGTGGTTTGCCTCCAACGCGTTAACGACGGGCAACCAATACCGCTCAGGATACGGCCCCTTCATGGGGGGCGTGATTCATGCCCCTTACCCGTATGCTTACCGCTTTCCGTTCGACACCACGCACAAGAGTGCCGAACAGGTGGCGGGCGAGTACGTCGACTACCTGCTGAACACGCGTTACACGGGAGCAGAGGACGTCGCCGCAGTGATCGTGGAGCCCGTTCAGGGCGAGGGGGGATACGTGGCTCCGAGCCCCCTGTTCCTGAGACTGCTGCGAACGGCCTGCGACAAGGCGGGCGCCCTGCTCATCGTCGATGAGGTGCAGGCCGGCGCGGGTCGGACTGGGAAGATGTGGTCCGTCGAGCACTCGGGGGTGAAACCCGACATGCTTACCTTTGGTAAGGGAATGGGTGGAGATCTGCCGATGGCTGGCGTGTCGATGCGTGCAGAGTTCGCCAAGCACATCCCGCCTGGCTCGCAGCCGGGCACCTTTGCGGCAAATGCTTTGTCCTCTGCAGTGTGTCTCACCAACATCTCTCTGCTGCAGGATCCGAATCTGGGTCTTATCGAGCGCGCCCATCAGCTGGGGCTTGAGACGATGCAGCGTCTCGGCTCGGCCGGCAGCCCGATCATTGGCGAGGTTCGGGGGCGCGGCCTCATGATTGGGATTGAGCTCGTCGAGGATCGCTCGAACAAGGCTCCACTGCCCGCCGACCGGGTTGGCGCCATTGTGGTCGAGTGCCTGCGCCGGGGAGTCATCATGGTCCCCTGCGGCAGGAACGGCAATGTCCTGCGGCTAATGCCTTCACTCACGATCCCACGAGTGTATCTTTCAAAAGCGCTCGACATCTTGCTGTCAGTACTCACGGCGAACGCCAGCGTCGCGGCAAAACCCCAGCGCACCGCTGCACGGTGAGCCGCAACGGGCGCGCTGCTACTGTGCAAGTGTCCCGTGCACGAGCTCGCCGTTGATGAGGACGGCGCGCACCTGGGTATCGTGAATCTCCGTCACCGGAATCTTGAAGGGATTGCGATCGAGCACGAGCAGATCCGCTAGCATGCCCTTGGCAATGCGCCCAGTTCTGCTGTCGTTTCCCATTTCGCGAGCCGAATTGACCGTGAACATGGCGAAGGCCTGACCGAGGGAAATGCGTTCGGCCTCCCCCAGCGCCTCACCGCCACCGCCAGGCTTCTGGCGCGTCACCAAGGTCTCGATCGCAAGCCACGGGTTGACCGATGGAACGACGGCCCAGTCCGAGCCGGGCACGACAAGCGCACCGGACTCAATAGCTTCCCTGACCGGGATCCAACGCTTCATCCGCACCTCACCAACTGCCTTTCTAATGTCCGGGATGATCGGATTGGGATACCAGATGTAAGGAGACATCTCGAACGTTGCAGCCAGATCGCGCGCTCTTGCGATGTCGCTCGGCTGCACGAAGCTGTTGTGTCCGACATTGTGCAGAATTCCGGTGAACCCATTGGCCTTGCGGGCGGCTTCGATCGCATCGAGCGCTGCGTGAACGGCTGCGTCTCCCGCGGCGTGGAACTTGACGGTGAGGCCACGCGCATCGAAATCGGTGACCGCGGCGTTGAGCACCGTCGGAGGAACCATCAGCAACCCCCTCGACCGAGTGGGATCTGCGAGCGATGCATCGGCGTACGGCTCGAGCATCGCCGCCGTGTGGCCGTCGGTTGGGACGCCGTCGAGGATGATCTTGATACAGTCTGGCCGGAAGCGATCGCGCGCGTAGAGATTGCGCCGCGCGATCGGATCGGGGGCATCGGTGCGCCGAGACCCGAAGATCCCAGCCCGCCAGGCGATGCAGCCGACGACACGCTGCTTGAGCACACCTTGATCGGCAAGCGTTGCATAGGCCTGCAAGCCCGACTCATCCAAGCCCGCATCGGTGAAGGCGGTGATTCCTTGCGAGAGCATCTCCGAGAGAGCCCAGCGGAGAGCCGCCGCCGTCTGCTCCGGGTGGGGCGGTGGAATTGCCGCCTGCACGAGCGCGCGTGCAGATTCGCGAACGATTCCGGAGGGCTCCCCCCCATTGTCGCGCTCGATGATTCCTCCATCGGGATTGCGTGAGGCAGCGGTAATGCCCGCGAGCCGGAGTGCCTTTGAGTTGAGCCACAGGGCGTGAACGCTGATGTCCATCAGCGCGACGGGATTGTCCGGGGCAACCCGGTCGAGCAATGCCCGGCTTGCGGGCTCGCCTAAAGAGGACGTGTCCCACTGTCCTCCGGTGATCCAATCCCCTTTCGGATGGTGAGCGATGCAGTCGCGCACTGTGTCGAGCACCTTTGAAGCCGTGGAACCCTGAGGAAAGATGCATTGCGCATGAAGCTCACCCGAGCCGATGGGATGCACGTGCATGTCGTGGAGCCCTGGCACGACGGTTGCCCCTTTTAGATCCCGGATCTGAGTATGCGACCCGCGGTCCGCCGCGACGGCCTGCGCGCTGCCGACCGATATGATGACACCGGCCCTGATCGCGATGGCCTCTGCCCAGCCGCTCCCCGTGTAGATCTCGCCGCGCGTGAGTATGAGGTCCGCCGTTCCGGCGCGGCTCCCCTGCTTCTCGTCGGCCGCCGCGGCTACCAGCACCCAACTCGCGAGGAGCAGCAATCCGACCGACGTGCGCATGGATAGTGGACTCCGACCCGGATCAGTTATCGGATCGTAGGTTTGAGCGCGCCATCGACTCTTGCTTGAGCACGCCAATCACTTGCCTGGATCTGCCAGCCCTCCGCGACCCTCCGCTCAGGCAGTCCGAAGTTGCTACCATGCAGGCACTCTGGCGCACGGGTTGTCGCGCCGCTTAGATCTTCTCAATGGCGAATACGAACGCAGTTGGACGAGCAGGAACCCCCGCGGCCGTCGGTTTCCCCACGGCACTCGCGACGGCGGTGGGACTCATCATGGCAAGCCCGGTCATCTTGACCGTGACGAGCGGCTTTGGAATGGGTGGCTGGGCATTCGTGGTCGCCATCCTCATTGCCTTCATCGTTATGCAGGCACAGGCGATGTCATTCGCGGAAGCGGCTGCTCTCCTGCCGACGACCGGATCCGTTTACGACTACATCTCCTGTGGACTCGGGCGCTTTTGGGCGATCACCGGAACCATTTCCGCGTACCTATTGGTGCACGTGTTTGCGGGGACCGCCGAGACCATCCTGAGCGGCGTGATGGCTTTGGTGAACTTCGAGTCGCTGAACACCGTGCTTGAGCGCAGCGGAACTTCGTGGTTGGTGGGCGTGGGCCTGGTGCTGTTGTTCGCCGCGACGAACGCGCTGGGCATTCGTGTCTATAGCCGCATCGAGATCGTTCTCACCGCGGGCATGTGGTCAACGCTCATGATCTTCGGCATCTGTGGACTGCTGCTCCCCGCGAATGTCCCGCTGCAGAGCTGGTTCGGCCCTTCGAACGTAGGGCAGGATTTGCCGGCCATACTGTCCTTGGTCGGGATGGCCATGTTCATGTTTGTCGGCTTTGAGTTCGTGACCCCATTAGCAGCGGAGCTTGGTCAACCAGCACGGCAGATTCCGCGAGCAATGAGGCTCGGGTTATGGGCAGTCGCTCTGTGCATGGTGATCTATGGAACAGCGATTCGTCATCAGGTCGCCAACGTACCCGTGAACGCCATGGGAACCCTGCACTTGCTCGACACGCCCATGGCGGTCCCGCAGTTTGCGCAGCGCGTGATGGGACCCTTCGGACGTGTTTGGCTCGGAATCGGGCTTCTCTTTGCAGGGGCCGCCACGATCAATACTCTCATGGCCGGGCTTCCCAGAATTCTCTATGGGATGGCAATCGATGGAGCGCTGCCGAAGGCATTCGCATATTTGCACCCGAGGCTTAAAACGCCGCTGGTGGGCATCGCCGTTTCCGCCGCCATCCCGTGCATCCACGCATGGGTGATTCACGGTGACGTCGATCGGCTCTCCAACCTCGTTCTAGCGGCCGTATGTGCCTGGGGAGTCGCCTACGTGCTTGTGACCCTTTCGGTGATCTCACTTCGTCGACGGAGACCTGATCTACCAAGACCCTACCGATCGCCTTGGTTTCCGATCCCGCAGGTAATCTCGATCATCGGCATCGTGGTTGCCCTTGCCTACATTTCCCCGGCCGGAACGAATCCTCGTGCGGTATACGTACCTTTTGGAGCAATGCTCGCTGGGACTGCCCTCTATGCCTTCGCGTGGACCCGCTTCTTTCAGCGTGCGCCACTGTTCGCGCCGGCAGTCGTTGAGCGCATCCTCGAGAAGGAGACTGCAGCTCGCAACGAGCCTCCCAGCGGCACGGCCTGACCGAACGAAGAGCAGCGGTGCTGGGAGATCCAGCATTCACGACCGATGTTGTACGACCGACTGCTACAATCTCCTGAAGGAGGCGAAATAGTGGTCTTGCTGGGAACTCGAAAGCGCTCGTTGCACGCTCGAGGAATCGAGCGGCGTCGAAGACTGCTTGACGCCGCGCGCGCACTCCTTTCCGAGCGCGAGCTCGATGAGATTAGTCTCGGCGATGTCGCAGCGCGCGCGAACGTTCCGAAGGGATCTGCCTATCACTTCTATGCCGATATTCAGGACCTCTATTCAAGCCTCCTCACGGTCATACAGGCAGAGCTGATCGCCGAATCCAAGCGCCCGATCCGCGAGCCGTTGAAATCGTGGCAAGATGTCATCTCGGTCCTCACGAAGCGCGGCGCGGCCTTCTACAGCCGCAATGCCGCGGCAAGACAACTACAGATCGGACCCAAGACACCCCCGAAACTCAAGCTCAGCGACCGCCGTAGCGACGTTGCTATCGGCGGACTGTTCGAACAGCATATCGATCGTCTTTTCAAGTTGCCGGCGATCCCGGATCGCTCGCTCATCTTCTTTCGCGCGGTCGAGATCGCGGATCTCATGTTCTGCCTGTCCGTACTGGAACACGGGTCCGTAACAGAGCCAATGCAACAGGAAGCGAGTCGCGCAGCGATCGCGTACCTCGAATCCTACCTTCCCGAGAAGCTTCAACCGCGCCGCAAAGCGCCCTGATCTGCCGTGAATCTCATCGCGCGAATTCCAGCGTGGGGACGTCCACGACCGTCGAACCGCCGTCGGCCACGATGACCGCTCCGGTGATGATCGAGGATTCCTCACAAGCCAGGAACCTACATATCGAGGCGATCTCCTCCGGCTGCGCGGCGCGCCGAAGCGGAACGTCCTTGGTCACGAGTGCGTAGGCGCCGTCAAGCGTCAGACCGTGACGCCTCATCAGCGGCTGCATCTCCTCGTCGGCCATCGGTGTGCGGACCCAGCCTGGACAGACGGCGTTCACCCGCAGCCCGAGTGGTCCGTAGTCGCGCGCCAGTGAGCGTGTGAGTCCGATAACGGCATGCTTGAATGTCGTGTAGCCGCAGACCTCCGGCCCCGCGACGAGGCCCGCGATTGAAGAGACGAAGACGATAGCTCCGCGGCTCCTTAGGAGAGACGGCAGCGCCGTTCGAGCCGCCACGAATGCTGTATCGAGATTCTCCCGACGCGCACGCGTCCAATCGTCCTCGGTTGTGTCGAGCGCTGCGCCAGGATGATGGCCGCCGGCGTTCGCGATCAGAACGTCCAAGTCGCCCCAGCGTTCGCTAATCAGGTTTATCGCCGCACCCATCTGATCGGCCTCAGAGGCATCGGCGACGATCGGAAAAGCACCACACTCGCTGGCGATTGCTTCCAGCGCTGCACGGCGTCGACCCACCAACGCGACACGGGCGCCGGCGGCTGCGAACTGGCGCGCACATGCGGCACCAATTCCCGTGCCGCCACCGGTGATCAGCGCAATTCTGCGGTTGATACCCACATGTATGCCGATCAGTGGAGGGCGGCGCGTCGTAGCAGCCTGCAGGCCGCAGTCCATACCAGGGCCGGTCGACGTGGTCCGCGATCGTCTCTGTTATTCAGAGGCCTGGTACACAATTTCGCCATTGATCAACGTCTTCAGGACCTTGATCTCATGAATCTCGGTCACGGGAATCTTGAATGGATTCCTGTCGAGCACCAGTACATCCGCAAGCAGACCGGGCTCGATGCTACCGGTCCTGGCGGCATTGCCCATCTGTCGCGCCGAGTTCACCGTAAACAGGTCGAACGCCTGCTGCAGGGATATCTTTTCAGCTTGACCGAGTGCCTCTCCGCCGCCGCCAGGCTTCTGGCGCGTCACCAGAGTCTCGATCGCAATCCATGGATTGACGGATGGCACCACTGACCAGTCCGAACCCGGGACCACCAAGGCTCCGGCATCGATGGCGTCCTTGACGGGAATCCATCGCATCATGCGCTCCTCACCGATCGCCTTTCGAATGTCTGGAATGATCGGATTCGGGTACCAAATGTACGGCGACATCTCAAAGGTGGCGCCCAGTGCCCGCCCTCGTTGGATATCACTCATCTGAACAAAACTGTTATGTCCGACATCATGCAGCAATCCGCTGAAGCCATTCGCCTTGCGGGCCGCCTCGATGGCATCCAGGCCCGCACGCACTGCCGCATCGCCCGCGGCATGGAACTTCACGGTGAGTCCGCGGCGATCGAAGTCGATCAGCGTCTCCTTCAGTAGACTTGGGGGAACCATCAGCAGGCCCCTCGCGCGGACGTCCTCGGTATGGGTGGCATCAGCATACGGCTCAACCATCGCCGCCGTGTGTCCGTCCGTCGGTACACCGTCCAGCACGATCTTGATGCAGTCCGGCTTAAAGCGATCGCGAGCATACAGATTCCGGCTCTCGATGTACTGAGCCGTTGAGCCCTTATGGGCGTCGAAGTTCATCGCTCGCCACATGATGCAACCACGCACTCTTTGCTTGAGAATGCCCTCATCGGCAAGCGTTGCGTAGGCCTGCATGGTGCGATCATCGACCCCGGCGTCGGTGAAAGACGTGATGCCCTGAGCCAACATTGTCGAAAGCGACCACGACAGCGCCTTGATGTTCTCCTCAGGTGATGGCGGTGGGACGATACCGAGAACAAGCCCTTCCGCCGACTCGCGAAGGACACCCGTGGGCTCACCCTTCGCGTCGCGCTCAATGATCCCACCAGGAGGATTGGGGGTCGCAGCGGTCACCTTTGCGAGCTCGAGCGCCTTGGTATTTGCCCACAGGCTGTGACCGCTGATGTCGTTGAGTGCAACAGGATTGTCAGGTGACACCACATCCAGCACGGATCGGTGCATCGGTTGCTTGCCGAATGCCGACGCCTCCCACTGTCCGCCTGTGATCCACGCCCCCTTTGTCTTCTGCGAGACACAGTTTTTCACTGCATCCTGCATCTGCTTAACGCTCGAGCCCTGCACGATGTGGCACCTGAGCTGCGCAAGCCCCGCTCCTGTGGGATGCACATGCATATCGTGCAGCCCGGGCACCACGGCTGCGCCCTTCAGATCGATGACTCGAGTCCTTGCGCCCTCCAATGCAGCGACCGCCGCCTCGTCACCGACCGCCACGATGACGCCGCTCTTTACCGCCATCGCGCCAGCCCATCCTTTTGGCGTGTAGATTTGCGCGTTGTGCAGCACGAGATCCGCCTCAAGCTCAGCGGCCCCCGCCAGCGCAGAGAATGCGACGGCGATTAGTCCTAATGCTGCGCCAGCTACGGAACGGGATTTGAAACTCATGACTACCTCGGCAAATTCGAGTCCGGTCACCGATCGAGCGTGCTCGGCGCCTTTGCGGTGATTCCGCGCCACTTGACGCGACATGCCAAGCTACGACTTGAGCAGGTTTCCGTTCTTGATCCGCACTGCCAATCTGTTGATTGAGGATGACAGTTGCGATGCCGAGCTCCCAGACTCCGTCGAACGCAGGCCTGGTGCGGAGCTGAAGCGTCTCGCGACGAGATTGCCTGCATAGCAATCCCATAAGATTTGAAGGTGAGTTGCCCGCCCAGGCGCGTTGCGCCTCCGGCCGATTCTGCGATAACCGTTACCGCTTCCGTGGAAACCAGTGAGCTTCGCGGGCACGGAAGGTATCGGTCCAGACCCTTTCTAGTGGGAACCGAACTGGTACGGTTCCACATGCTCGGCCTCAAGCGTATACGCTGCTGAGGCAAGATCCGATCGACTTACTTTGGTGCTCATCCGACCAGTAAGCCAAACCGCATCCATCATTGTCTTGGGTCCACCGGGGCCTTTCATTCGTACGTACACGATCTGGTTGGGTGGTGGCGGCGGTACGTGTATGCAGGCACCGAAGTAAGGTACCAGCAGAAACTCCACGATCGTACCGTCCGACTCGGTGCGAAGCGGAACGACGAAGCCCGGTATGCGGACCCAGGCGCCATCGAGCTCCGGATTCACCGTGTACGATCCCAATTGCAGCGCGGCCGGGCTTCCCTCCCCAAGGTAGTCGTGGATCGGAGGCGGCGGCGTATGCACATCCCTCCCTCGCTCCCCCACCGGCAAGAGCATCTCCCAGTCGACTTGCTTGATTGTCGGAACGCGCCCATTCGCCGCCAAGGCTACTTCGAAGCGAAACGTCATCAGCAGCATGACCATCCCAGCAGCAAGTGCGCAGTACATTCTCATCGGCATGGGCTTCATCCGTTACATCCGAATCTGCAAGCCGTCACTCAATGTATTGCGATATGCCCGCACAGCAGGAAGAAAAGCCATCACCAGTGCCGCTACCAAGATTGCTGCGAGAATCGACATCTCATCGATCGAAGGAGGGCGAACCGCGATATAGAGTCCCAAGTGACCCTGCAGCAGCGGCCGTCCCGCGAGGATCAAGAGATAGGTAAGTACCACTCCCAAGGTCACCCCACCGAGTGTGAGCAGTGCCGACTCGACGAGCATGAGACCCAAGATGTGCGCGGGCCTTGCGCCCACGGACCGGAAGATGGCCATCTCACGGCGGCGCTCGTTCAAACTGCTTAGGATGGCCGTGGACATTCCGAGAAGGCCGGCAAGAACCACGAAGGCCGCAACAACGCTCAGCGCCACATTCGCCGCGCCGATGAGTTCCCAGAGCTGACCGATCGTTACCCCCGGAAGGATCGCCAGCAACGGCTCTGCTCGGTACGTATTGATGGCACGTTGCATCGTCAGGGTCATCACCTCGGAGCGCATCGAGACCAGGAAGGCAGACACGCCATCCGGAGTCAGGTTCCGCGACCGCGCCTCTTGCGCACTGACACGCTCTCCGGGAGGCGCCTGGAACCCACTCTGCCAATCGATGTGCATCGCGCTGATCCCCTCCAAGCTCACGTGTACGGTTCGATCGACAGGCGTCCCCGTGCGCTCGAGAATTCCGCACACACGAAACGGTTTGTCACCATGCTTGATGAAGCTCACGCCACCCAATCCATGGGAAACGACGATCCGGTCACCGATCTTGTACTTGAGATCCCCCGCAACGTCGGCGCCTAGAACGGCGTCATACAGATCGCGAAATACGCCCCCCTCGGCGAACTTGAGCGCGTGCGTTCCAGCAAATCGATAGTGCAAGAAGTAGTTGAGATCTGTGCCTAGAACTCGAAAGCCTCGGTGCGAGTCCCCCAGGGACAGTGGGATCGTCCATGCTACGTCTGGGTGATGAGCAATCTTCTGGTAGGTAGTCCAGCTGACTTCATCGGTCGCGTCCCCGATCCGGAAGACCGAATACAGTAAGAGATTGACCGCACCCGTGCGGCTGCCGACGATCAGATCCGTACCAGACAGTGTATTGAAGAAGCTCTCCTGCGCCGAAGTCTTCAGCATCTGCACGCCGAGCAGTAAGGCTACACTCACGGCGATCGCCGACACGGTTAACACCGTCGCCGTGCCGCGGTTCCAGAGGCTACGCAGACCAAGGAAGAGCATTGCCATGTCGTGCGCTATCCCGCAGCGACCGAGCGCGCCGCTAGATCCTCCATCGCCAGAGCACGGTCAAATCGACTGGCGAGGGTAACGTCATGGCTAACGAACAACAGCGTCGTCTGGTTCGCCCGGCACTCGCTCATCAGCAGCTGAACAAAATCCTCACGTGCCTCGTAGTCCAGGGAGGAGGTCGGCTCATCGGCGATCACGATTTCCGGTCTGCCGATCAGGGCTCGGGCGCCCGCCACGCGCTGCTGTTGACCGATCGAAAGGTCTACCACTGAACGGCCTAGAACGTTCGGCGAGGACAAGCCGAGCGCATCCAGCAGACGCAGGGCTTCGCGGTGAGCCGCAATGCCGGGTAGCCGCTGCTGGCGCAAGGCGGAAAACCGCAGCGGAAGCAGCACGTTGTCGCGGACCGATAGATACGGAATGAGGTTGAACATCTGGAAGATGAACCCCACGTGATCGCCGCGA
>Ga0187780_10004537_pt1 | contig 10399 bp, 8 predicted proteins | sample 1015_Q2_SP10_20__FD_132429 | JGI IMG/M metagenome (GOLD analysis project Ga0187780, IMG submission 132429) | Tropical peat soil microbial communities from peatlands in Department of Meta, Colombia - 1015_Q2_SP10_20_MG | ecosystem: Environmental > Terrestrial > Soil > Wetlands > Peat | place...
AATAGGGCCACGACGCAAAGCCACGCATGGTGCCGGCACTTTGCCTCGCCGATTCGCTGGTTTGGACTGAACTTCCTCAGATCCGCACCACCGCGGTGAAAAAGCCGCGTCGGCCCAGAGCCGTTGGAAGTAAGATAATTCAGATGGCCGTCGGCTTTCGGTTCTGAGAACAAGCGGGCGGCACTGGGAGTGGGGAAGGTATGAGACTCATTACCGCGATCATAAAGCCCTTCAAGCTCGACGATGTCCGCGAAGCGCTAGCGGCGGCCGGCCTTCCGGGTATTACCATCACTGAATCCAAGGGTTTTGGGCGGCAAAAAGGACATGCTCATTTGTATCGCGGTAGCGAGTACGAGGTGAACTTTCTGCCAAAGATCTTGATTGAGGTGGCTGTCGAGGAGGCGGCGGTCGAACGTGCGATCGAAGCCATCCAAAGCTCCGCTCGCACGGGCAAGATCGGCGACGGAAAGATCTTCGTCCGCGAAATCGACCGCGTAGTGCGTATCCGGACTGGGGAGACAGGGAAAAGCGCGCTTTAAGACGAAGGCGCTATGGTTCTTTTTTTTGCGCAATCGGGGCCGTGCGACAAGCAAGCCGCCAGTCGGCGCGAGCCAAGGCAGAGGATCAAATGCCTGGCTTTTAAGATTCGCTATGTGCCCTGGCAAATCGCCATTCAAGCTCCCTTCGAACAGCACACAGCCGCTCGCGGCGCACAACACCCTCGGTAATTAACGAGGCCAACTACATCGCGCGCATTGTCCAGCGCAATGCCGTCCTTGGCTTCCTAACTTTTTGTGCGTCGAACGGAAATGGGGACACGCATCAGGGCAAAAAGCGCGCTGCGATGCTTGCGACAATCCGCCGCCGAGCAAGGCGCTCGATTTGGGATTCTCCTTGGTCCACGCCTTTGGATAAACCTATCGGCTGCCCGAACCCCCGGTGTGCTTACCGATCTTCATTTGCGACAACTCGCTGACGTCCAGTTCGCCATTATGGTCAGTATCAAGGCGGTCGAATTCGGCCTCCATGTACTCCATAAACTCCTTTTTGGAGACCTTTCCGTTTTTGTCCTTATCCATGAGGCGCAACAGATCCTTCGTTTCCCAATAGCCCGCCTCCACGTTCTTCATTTTTTGCGCTTCTTTGTCTTTGTCCATGTCCGCGCCGATAGCAACGCCTGCGCCCGCAACGCCTAGGAAAAGCGCTGAAGCAAGCGCAGCCAATTTCAAATTGCGATTCATAGGTGCACCTTTTCTCTATTGATAAAACTCGCCTTTTTAAACCCGGAAAAAGCGTCGGTATTTTCCACCCAAGGCTGGGGGGCCGCAACTAAAAGCGTTGGAGACGTCGTTGGCTGAAAAGCCGGTGGCATTGGGGCCTGAGGATCAGCGCGACGTGCGCGTCCTTGGTGCGTCGCGCACCGCATTTCGCACAGCCAACGGGCATAGCGGAGAGCTCGCCACTTGCGGTATATGCATAGTTCGCGCTGCCCAAGTCAGCGCATCTTGCCGCGCGACATCTGGTCGCTATGCAGTGAACTGCCTTCGTCAATGGGCGAGAATTTTCAGGTGACCATGTACGGTGAAAGCGCCCGGTTGCACTGCGACGGTGCGGACTTCCCCGGGTCCGGACGAGAAGGCAGTTCCTTCCGGCAACAAAGCCGCGTCGCAGACCGCAAGGAATTGGCGCAATCGTCTAAGCGGGTTTGGTCACCCGAAAAATTTACCCACGGGCGCCATCGCGTGACGGAGTTATCGACTTGCGAAAAAGGAACGCAGAATGGTTCGAAACCTTGGAACCATCTCGAATTCCTCGCGATGCATTTGAACTAGGATGCAGCGGATGCGATGTTTTTTTCCGCGCGGTATTAGGGCGCTGTGAGCGCACCGTGTCCTCTTGATGCCTCATTTAAACAAGGCTGCAGCAAGGCTTAGTTTTTCTCTGCGCGAAATTCGCACTCTCCGCTGGCCGAGTGATCTTCGTTCGAAGGGCAAGCGCGCTGCAGGGCAAGATTTAATTCCAAAACATTTACGCGCGGTTCGCCGAAGACCTCAAAGCTGCGTGCAGTTGTGTACCGCTGCACGAGCGCCTGTAGGCGCGCAGGATCGGCATTGCGCGCATGGGCCACGCGAGCGACTTGCAGTGACGCATTTTCTGGACTGATATCCGGATCTAGCCCCGAGGCGGAGGTAGTTATCATGTCAGCGGGAAGATTTTTTCCCACGAGCCCCGATTGCGCTGACTCGAGCGATTCGCGATCCGCCATAAGACGCTGCATCAGGCTATTACTGGTCGGCCCCAGATTCGAGCCGCCGGAATTTGCGGCGTTGTAAGGTAAGGGCACTGTTTTACTCGGGTCGCTGTGGTCGGTTGTAGTCGTCGCCGACGGACGGCCGTGAAACCACTGCGGTCCGTTCCACTGCTGCCCGATAAGTCGCGACCCCAGGACGGTGCCGCCTGGCGCGCGCAGCAAGCTGCCATTGGCCTGAAACGGGAAAATCAACTGGCCGATCGCCGTAAGCGCCAGCGGGTAGAGCAGTCCGCAAAGAATCAAGGTTGCCAATGCGGCGCGCGTCGCGCTCATCAGCGTGCCGAAAGCAAGGTCCCTCATAGCAACGGTGAAATGGCCAGGTCAATGAGCTTGATGCCGATAAATGGCGCGATCAGACCACCGATGCCGTAGATAAGGAGATTGCGACGAAACGTCTCCTCGGCGCTTTTTGGCGTGAAACTGATTCCCCGCAGCGCGAGCGGGATAAGGGCAGGAATGATGAGGGCATTGAAGATCAGCGCCGACAAGATGGAACTTTGCGGTGTGGCCAGTGCCATGACGTTTAGGGCGGCAAGACCGGGCAGAGCCACAATGAACATCCCAGGAAGAATCGCGAAGTACTTAGCAACATCGTTGGCGATGGAAAAAGTCGTCAGCGCGCCACGCGTGATCAGCATCTGTTTGCCGATTTTCACGACATCAAGCAGCTTTGTGGGGTCGGAGTCCAGATCGATCAAATTGGCGGCTTCCTTGGCGGCAGCAGTGCCCGAATGCATGGCTAGCCCCACGTCGGCCTGCGCGAGCGCAGGAGCATCGTTGGTTCCGTCGCCGGTCATCGCGACAAGACGTCCATGCGCCTGCTCGCGACGAATGAGTTCGAGCTTTTCTTCTGGCCTAGCCTCCGCGATAAAGCGGTCGACCCCTGCCTGGGCAGCGATGGCCGCAGCCGTGACAGGGTTGTCGCCGGTTACCATGACGGTGCCAATGCCCATCGTACGCAACTGCGCGGTGCGCTCGCGAATCGCCGGCTTCAAGACGTCGGACAGGGCGATGATGCCCAGAATCTCGCCATCGACCGACACCGCTAGCGGGGTCGCTCCCTCTTTGGCGACCAAATCGACCGCCGCGGCAAGTTCTCTGGGCTCTTCGGCGCCAAAGGCCTTGCGTACGTGATCAATGATGGCGCCGGCTGCTCCTTTGCGGATCACGCGGCCATCGGGCATGTCCACGCCGCTCATGCGAGATTTGGCGGAGAATTCGAGCCCCCGCCCACGCTCTAACAGCGGATCCGTTGGCGCGCCTTGTTGCCTGGCAAACAAGACCACCGAGCGCCCTTCGGGAGTAGTGTCAAAGTGTGACGCAAGCAGCGCCGCCTGCGCCAGCCGTTGCGGCGAATAACCCGGCAGAGGGATGAATTGGGTGGCCTGCCGGTTGCCAACCGTGATCGTGCCGGTCTTATCGAGGATGAGCAGCTGTGCGTCGCCCGCGGCCTCGACGGCCTTGCCTGACATGGCGAGCACGTTAAAGCGCACCATGCGGTCAATACCGGCGATGCCAATTGCAGAAAGCAGTGCGCCGATGGTCGTTGGAATCAAAGCGACGACTAAGGCAATTAGATCAGCAACGTTGATTTGCGCGTTCAGATAGGACGCGACGGGTGCCATCGCGGCCACAACAATCACGAAGATCAAGGTCAGGATGGAAAGTAACGCCGTGAGCGCAATCTCGTTGGGCGTCTTTTGCCGCTTCGCGCCCTCCACGAGATGGATCATGCGATCCAAAAACGTTTCGCCGGGGTTGGCGCTGACGCGAACGAGCAGCCAGTCGGAAATCACCGTGGTGCCCGTCGTCACCGAAGAAAACGTGTCGGTGCCGGCCTCGCGCAATACCGGGGCGGACTCGCCCGTAATCGCCGACTCATCCACGAATGCCGTTCCGTCAACAATCGCGCCGTCGCAGGGAATGATGTCGGTCTTCTCCACCCGGACCAAGTCGCCCTTGCGCAGCGCTGTTGCCGGCACATCCTCGATGTCGCCGTCTGAGCACACGCGTTTTGCGTGAAGCTCGACCTTGGTCCGTCGCAAGAATGCAGCCTGCGCCTTACCACGCCCTTCCGCGAGGGATTCCGCGAAATTTGCGAACCAGACCGTCAACAGCAAAATGAATGTCACTGTGCCGTTGTAGGTGCGAGTCGCACTCGATGGGCTGAAGAGCTCGGGACGTACCGTAAGACAAGCGGTCACGAGTGCGCCGACCCAGACGACGAACATGACCGGATTGCGAATCTGTGTTCGCGGATCAAGCTTTCTTAGCGAATCGACAAATGCCTGCCGCAACAATGCGGTGTCGTACGCAGCGCGCGGGCGCGCTTTGCGCCTACTGCGCTCTACTGGCACCTTTTGTGCCGCCTCAGCGTTTGTCGGTAATACGGAGCGTGATTTCATCCAAATAGCATGCGTGCTTGCATCGCGAAATACTCGGCCAGCGGACCGAGCACGAGCGCAGGCAAAAACGTCAACGCGCCCACGACCAAGATAACGCCCAACCAAAAGACAGCAAACAAACCCGTGTCGGTTCGCAAGGTACCGGCCGTAGGTGCTAGCGTCGGCTTGGCGGCCACCGAGCCGGCCACCGCCATCATGAAAATGATGGGTGGATAGCGGCCAATCAAAATCACAAATGCCGTCATGAGCTTGTACCACGGCGTATCCGCGTTCAGGCCTGCAAACGCCGAGCCATTATTCGCGGCCGAAGAAGAGAATGCGTACAGAACCTCCGAGTAACCATGGGCGCCGGCGTTGGACATCGAAGACAGGCCGTACGGCGCGATGACCGACCAGCCGGTCGGCGCCAAAATCACCAGCGGATGAATCAGCAGTGCCAGAGAAACCAAGATGATCTCGGGCTTTTCGATCTTCTTGCCAAGAAACTCTGGGGTGCGACCTACCATCAAGCCGGCGACGAAGACCGCGATGATGCCGTAGACCAGGGCGTTGAGAAAACCCACGCCCTTGCCGCCGTAAATGCATTGCAGCATCATGCCAACAAAGGTGGGTACCGAGCCAAGCGGCGTGAAACTATCGTGCATCGAGTTCACGCTTCCGGTGGTAAAAGAGGTCGTTACGGTCGCAAACAAGCTGCTCTGGGCGATGCCAAAGCGCACCTCCTTGCCTTCCATGTTGCCGCCAGGCTGCGTTTGCGATGCTTTCATCTCGACACCGGCCGTCTGCAGTGCCGGCGTACCGGTCTGCTCGGAGCTGATCGCAATGGGCAGGACCATGAGAAGCATTGCACCCATCACCACGTAGAGCACCCATCCCTGCCGTCGGTTGCCGATCATGTCGCCGAAACAAACCACGATCGAAGCGGGCAAAACAATCATCAGTAGCGTGAGCACCAAGTTGGTTACCGGCGTCGGGTTTTCATAGGGATGGGAGGCGTTGGCGTTAAAAAAGCCCCCGCCATTGGTGCCCAGATGCTTAATCGTCTCAAGCGAAGCAACGGGCCCCAATGCGATTACCTGTTCGGAGCCCTCGATCGTGTGCGCACTGACTTGAGCGGCAAGTGTTTGTGGCTCGCCCTGCTCGATTAGCACGACCGCTAGCACGGATGCGGCCGGCACAAGTACACGGGTCGTAAAGCGGATGAGGTCCCGATAGAAATTGCCGATATCAGTGCCGCCATTCTTGACCGTAAAGGCGCGAATGAAAGCCATCGCGACCACGAAACCGGTGGTGGCGGAGGTGAACATCGGAAAGGTGATTGCCGCCATCTGGCTAAAGTTTGAGAGCGTGACTTCCCCTGCATAGGCCTGCCAGTCGGTGTTGGTAATGAAACTAACGGCTGTATTGAAGGCCAGAAGCGGCTCGACGCCGGGCAAGTGCAGCGGATTTAGCGGCAAACGGTCCTGAAGGACGAGAATCAGGTAGATGAGTACCGCCATCACCAGATTCGTCATCAGCATGTGGACCGTGTACGCCTTCCAATTCATCGGAGAGCGACAGATCCGCTGCCCGATTACACGGTACAGGAGATTATCGACGGGATCGAACAGCCGATCGGCTAAGGCCTTGCGCTCCGTAACGACCCGCGCAAGGTATCTGCCCACCGGAACGCTGATCACAAAGGCAATCAGCAGCGTCAAGGCAATTTGCAGCCACGACTGGGGCGTCATGCAAAAGCGCTAGAACTTGTCGGGGTGGATCACGGCGTAGAAAAGATAAAAGACCAGCCCAACCACAACTGTGAAAAGTACGTAGGAAGCCATAATGCCGCCATTGTGAAGTAACGAATCGCCAAGGACGATTTGGCTAGGGTTCCTTAGCAATCGCGCGCGCCCGTAGTGCCTTCCGTGCCCGCTGTCGGGAAAACCCTATCGACTGGCGTGACGGGTCCGATGATGTTTTCGGAAAAGCGAACGAGTCCACCCAACACCAGAAAAGAAGCAATCAATAACAAGAGCACCGGGACAATCGTCATTGTGGCCACCGCTGCGGGCGAAAACAAAGCGCACTACCCCCCTTTGCGCGGGCAGTATTCCCAGGTGCCCAGGCAACTGGGCGCGCGTAAAACTCGGATTTCAGCGAAAACCGAGTCCATAAAAGGGAAAACTGCAAAAGTCCATTACCAGTCGGCGCCTTGCCGCTGCTCAGAAACCCGCCCTCGTTTCACATGCTAGGCAAGACAGTCTAAAGATTTTGAAAAAAAGAAATGCAAAGATGTCGAAATTTGCTATTGCCGCATGACGCAGTTTGCGCCGGAGCGGACCCAGATTGGATTCCTAAACCACAACCAAGGAGAATTCTCGCCAGCGAACCGCCCCGCGCACCCCTTGCAAGTTTGCAATGCAAAGAGCGGTCACTCACCCGCGCTAGACGTGAAGCGCGAAGGCAAGATCGTTGGTCTATGTCGCGAGCGCGATTTGTGCCGCAATCGTGACGCAAAGCGTAATTTGAAAGACGCTGGCAAGAACACCGATTACGGCAAAAACAAGATCGGGAGCAAAAATGCTTCCACTCGGCGGCACTACGACATTGGGCAGACGCATTGACGCAAAGACCGTCAATGCTGTGCTAATGAGCAAGACGATCGGAGGAAAGACCAACTTGATAGCAAATCCACCCGCAAGGTTGCCTGGGTCAGTTCCGGGGCGAAACTGCCACCATGACCAACTCAGCAGCGCAACAAATAGAACTACCCCGAAGATAAGTATCGGCTTTGCCTCTGGCGACGTTCGAGGCGTTGAAATGTCGCGCGGCGCAAGTCGGCCGCCCAGTCTCCAAATAAGGAGGGACGAAGCCATTGCTCCTAACAGAAAGTAAATCGCGACTGCAAAAAAGTCCCGCCCGGCCGAGTCCGGCGAGCTAGTGGCGTTCCACGGGAGCGCCCAAATCGTTTCGTATGCGAGCGCTAACGGCACAACGAGCGCGATTAGCCAGACGAACGCGTGCAGCCGCGTCATTGCCAGGGCAGCAACCATTGCTGCGGACGACAGCGCAACGATGAGCCCGCGCGCGAGCATCCGCCATAGCCAATCACGGGGCTTTTCGACGGTACTAGCCAGTGGTGGCATGTCCGCTGTGACCACCTGCCACTGTGCACTGTCGCGAAGCTTTTGGATCCCGACCGAAATGCTTTTCCCTGATGCGTTTTCCCATTGGCAAAATTCATAGATCGAGAATGCCGGTGAGTATGCCCTCCAGAATCGGATCCGTTTAGGTAAGCCAAAGGCCTCGGAGTCGATTGCCGGCGCGCCGAAGCGCCCCTGCATGGCTGCCCTCTCGCGGCCGTAAGCGCTCCAAGCAAATGCCTCGCTAGGAGACGAGAGTCTTGACGAGTAACCGACGACGGTCCCATCGCTTTCGGAACAGCGGTAAAGGACCTGCTCGTTTCCCCCGGACTCCCCAGCGCCCTCGAAAAGGAGCAAGCCTCTTTGCAGCATCTGTTCCACGTCGTACGTCGGTCTTTTGCCCAGGTTTTTCTCGACTTGAGCGGCGTGCCGACAGCTATCACCGACGCCGGCACGATGAGGCTCAAGGGCGGGCACAGCCGGGGCATTTGACAGCGTTAAAGCCAAAGTAAATAGCGCGCGTGCAGAGCACATGAAATAATCCGTTGCGGATTCCCATAGATATTATCAACGAGCCACCCGTTTCTGGAGCGAGCTAGCAGGAGCGTGCTCTGACGTTCCTTTGCAGCGATAACCTCAATCCGCCGCGAGCAGGGTGGCAGTCAACGGCAATCGGGCCCGCACACCGCGCCGGTTCCACAAAAAAACGGCGGTGTCGCGTTGCGATCGCGGCCTTGTGGGGGGTCGTTGTGCGACGTCCCGAGCCCAGGACTGTTGACAAAAATATGGATTGACCACTGGGCGATGGCTAGGGCTTTTTGTTCCTTGCCAAATACGGCTTTTGTGCCGACGGTGTCTTGACCTTCGCTCATGATCCCCAAAGGTGTTGGCCGCCAGACAATAGCTGGGACGCCTTGCGCGCGCTCACACGATGGCATCAGCGTGGAGAAATCTCGCTCCGGAGGCGACGTTGCGGACTGCGCCCTTGTTGCCACTAGGAGGCCTGCCGATCGACGACGTTGGTCGTGCCGATGACAACCTGTACTTTCGAACGCCCACTTCGGTGCGCTAGCAACTTTGGCGCTTTCAACGAATTCTGCCACCTTGCGCCAAGACAGCACCGAAAAAAGATGATATGCGGTGGCGATACCGAGTCGGCTGGAGCGATCCGTTCTATGAGCATCGATCCAATAGGATGAGAAACGTTTTCTGCACGCGGCAACAGCGTGTGCACTGAATTCACAGCGCGTTGCCGCGGCAGAGTTGCCTTTAAAACTCCGCGTGCAGGCGAAGTCCGATAACTGAGACCGGTCCACGGTCGCGGTTGTATGCCGGGTTGACGATGAATTGGTAATCGCCGGTCATCGTGAAGTGTTCGAATACGTGGTACGCATAGTAGCCCTCCATGACCTGTTCATAGCCATAGTTCAGCCGTCCATCGCCGATTAAAATTCCCATACCGCCGTCGGCGAAGTACGTCCGCGCGGCGCTCGATAGTCCGTCGATGACCCCGGCCAGGCCAACGGTATCGTCAGCTCTGCCCCAGCGATCGCCTTGCAGGGACAGACCAACGGCCAGGGATTTGTTGATTTCGGTGAAATCAAAAGCCTCTTTGCTGCCGTCGTTGGCGCTCACGCGCGCAAATGCCCCCAAGTCCGCTCCGAGCTCTTGCTCCAGGTTAAGCGCCGCGCCAGCGCGCGCCGCAAACCGGCGCACCAATGCGGTGTTAGGAATTTCTCCCGTTGCCTGGCCCAGTGCGACGGCCGCATCGTAGTTGCCCATGCGCCCCCGGTTATCAAATCCCAAGACCTTGAGCTTTCCGGCCTTGCCGTGGATTTGGTGGCGCTCTTCAAATTCGGCAACCCACCCGAACTGCTTGAACTGACCATCGATGTCCCTGGTGTTGGGCATCTTGGATAAGGCGAAAAAGCCACCGCGCACGGTCCACCAGGACCGCGTCCACTCCCCCGACGCTCCATACGTAAATCCCCAAGAATCGGCCGGGTAGTCAAACGCTCCGCTTTCGATGATCGCCCAGTTCAGAAAGTCGCCCCGGGGATCGTGGGCATAGCGGTTCGTGTCGAAGACGTCGACAATCGAGAACTTGCCCAGGGTGATGACCAAGTTCTCGTTGGGCAGCGCCTGCGCCAGCTGATTGGCGCCGTCCGCAAGATCCGTGCTCTGGTTTCGATCGCCAAGTGAAATTACCCGGCGGATGAACGCCCGTGGCAGCCGAAAATAGGGATGCTGGTAGCCAAGCTTGTATGCCTCGCCGCTGGGAAATGCAGCAACACCCAATGTATTGCTTAGGCCGAAGCCCTGGTCAATTTCCGGATTCACGTAGGCAGCCGTATCGTCGAACAGGCGTAAGCCGGCAAAGACCGTCAGGTCAGCGGTCTCCTTAGCATTGCTGTCCGGATAAAGGCTGTTGTCTTCCTCGTAGGGTGAGGTAAATGAGGGGTGGTACTGGGTGACGTTGGTAAACTGTCCATGAAGGTTCCAGTTCTCCGGCCCGTGGCCCAACAATGTGCTCGTTGGCACGCCGCCCGCGTAAGCAA
>Ga0187780_10004538_pt1 | contig 10397 bp, 8 predicted proteins | sample 1015_Q2_SP10_20__FD_132429 | JGI IMG/M metagenome (GOLD analysis project Ga0187780, IMG submission 132429) | Tropical peat soil microbial communities from peatlands in Department of Meta, Colombia - 1015_Q2_SP10_20_MG | ecosystem: Environmental > Terrestrial > Soil > Wetlands > Peat | place...
ACCCCAGGGCGCAGAAGCTGAAAACGAGATTGATGCCGTCCGCAATCCACGGCAGCCAGCCGGCCAGGAAGTGGTAACGCTGCCCGGTGGTAAGCCGGCCGCGATCACGGCCCAGGAGCGCCGCGGCGTGGGCGCGCAGGATGCCCATGGCGCCGTAGGCCCAGCGGTAGCGCTGCTTCTTGAAGTCGATGAAGGTGTCGGGCATCAGCCCGCGGCCGTAGCTCTCGTGGATATAGGTCGCCTCGTAGCCTTTCTCGAAGACCCGCAGGCCGAGCTCGGCGTCCTCGGTGATGCTCCATTCGGCCCAGCCGTCCAGTGACTGCAGCACGTGGCGGCGCACCAGGGTCATGGTGCCGTGCTGGATGATCGCGTTGCGCTCGTTGCGGGTCACCATGCCGATGTGGAAGAAGCCGCGGTATTCGGCGTGGCACATGGCCTTGAAGGCGTTCTGCCCGTCGTCGCGGTAATCCTGCGGCGCCTGCACGATGGCGATGCGCGGCGAGGAGAACATCGGCACCAGGTCCTTGAGCCAGCGCCGGTCGACGATGTAGTCGCTGTCGATGACCGCGACCACCTCGGCATCCGCGTCGGTGTGGCGCAGCGCAAAGTTGAGCGCGCCCGCCTTGAACCCCGCGAGCTGCGCCACGTGGAAGAAGCGAAAGCGCGGCCCGAGCCGAGCACAGTGCGCCTCGACCGGTCGCCACGTGGCTTCGTCCGGCGTGTTGTTGTCGATCACCAGCACCTCGTAGTCCTGGTAGTCGAGATCCGCGAGCGCATCGAGTGTGCCGATCAGCATCTCCGGCGGCTCGTTGTAGGCCGGCACGTGGATCGATACCTTGGGCCGGTAACGCGGATCGGCGCCCTGCGCCATGGGCCCGACCAAGAGCCTGCGACGCAGCCGCACCCAGTGCGCCTCGGCCCATTCATGTGCTTCGGCCAGCAGCACCGCGATCACGCCCAGCATGCCGGTGAACAGTATTACCCCGACCGCCACGCTGGTGACGGTCATGTACTGCTGCGAATAGTCGTAGACGATCCAGGTGGTGAGCGCCGAGGTGGCGTAGACGATGAGCGCCAGGAAGCTGCGCCCGCGGTTCCTGAGTGCCCCGGAATGCCAGTAGAACGCGATCAGCATCGCCACCGCGAGCACTACCGATACCGCGGCCAGCGCGCCCCAGTTGGGCGTGCGCACGATCGGCTTGGTCAGCTCGAACTTGGCATGCCGCTCGGCGTCGTACACGCCCCAGTAGGCGCCGACTGCGCCTTCGTTCTGCCGCTTCCAGGGCTGGTCGAAGGCTTCCATGATGTAGTAGACGACGTGCTCGCGCTCCGCCCAGGCGAGGAAGCGGCGCAGGAACAGCGCCTCGTTGGCCTCGGAGGCAACCGCCGATTCGCGCGTGCGGCCGTTGGAGGGCCAGCCGACCTCGCCCACGATCACGCGCTTACCGGGAAAGCGTGCCTGCACTTCCTTGAGCTTCTGCACCGAGTAGTCGACCGCGCGCTCGACCTCGACGCCTTCCCAGTACGGCAGCAGGTGCACGGTGATGAAATCGACGTGGTCGGCGAGTTCCGGGTACCTGAGCCAGACGTGCCAAGGCTCGGCAGTGCTCACCGGCTGCTCGACGGCGCCGCGCACCCGGTCCAAGTAGCGGATGAACTCCGGCAGCGGCATGTCGCCGCGCAGCACCGCCTCGTTGCCGACGATCACCCGCACGACGTTCGGATGCGCGCGCGCGAGCGCGATCGCCCGGGTGACCTCCTCCTCGTTGTGATCGCGGCGCGAATCGAGCCAGATGCCGAGCGCGACGTTCAGCCCGCGCTCGGCGGCCAGTTCCGGAACCAGGCTGAGCGTGCCTTCGCTGTGGTAGGTGCGCACCGCCTTGGTCTTGCCCTTGAGCAGGTCAAGATCCTTGATGATCTCCTCGCGGGTCGGGTACTGGAACTGCATCGCGTCTTCGTCCGCCTGGTAGGGCGAGAACGCGAAGCCCTGTACCCGTGCCGGCCACTGCGGCTCCGGCTCCGGGCGGTTGGCCCATGCCCAGGTGGCGACGGTGACCACTCCGAACAGGATGGCGATGTGCAGACCCGGAATTTTCATGGCGGCGGTAGTGATGCCCTGCGACCGGTGCCGGTCTCGGTCGGCGACCAGGGTTTCCGGCGCGAGCAAAGTCTGCCGACCACGTGGGGTCGCAGGAACGCCCGCGCGCGACTATTAATCGAAATGTCATCGGTCGGGCGCGCCGCTTCATCTGCGCTTCATCCGAACCCGTAAAAACGGCTGCGGGAACGCCGCAGGCGCGTGCGTCCCGCGGGCGGCGCTGGGCGCGCGTTATGTCCGGCTATTTGGCTGGCGCGGCGTGCAGCACGAGGTGGGTGGTGACGTCGACCTTGCGACCCACCACCGATTCGTCGGCCCACTCGCCCGTGCCCAGTCCGAACGCGATCCGGTCGAGGGTCACCTGACCGTCGAGTGTCGCGTCCGAGCCGTTGACCGTGAATTTGAACGGAAAGGCGATGCGCTCGGTTTTGCCTTTGATCGTCAGATCCGCGTCCGCGGTCGGGCCGCGGGCGGTCATGCGCATGGCGACGCTGCGGAACGTGGCCGTCGGCTGATGGGCGGTGTCGAACCAGTCGGCACTCGCGAGCGTCTGGTCACGATCGCGGCTGTGGGTGTCCGCCGACTTGACGTCGATGTTGACCTCGAGCTTGGAGTCGGCGATGTCCTTCTCGTCGTACTGAATCAGCGCCTCAAATTTGCCGAAGCTGCCGGTGAATTTCTCGCCCTGCTGCGTGGTCGCGAAGCTGAGCGTGCTGTGCGCCGGATCCACGACCCAGGTGGTCGCGGCATGGGCGGCGCAGGGCACGATGAGCGCGAGCGCAGCGAGACCAGCGTAACGGCGGTAGTCAGGCATCGGGCGGTACTCCGGGGCGGGGCGACTTGGGGTGGACACCGGGCAGCATGGTGGCGAGCGTGTGATCGCGGTCCAGGAAATGATGCTTGAGGGCCGCGGCCGCGTGCATCGCGACCAGAGTGACCAGCACCCAGGCGAGCGTCTCATGCAGATCGCGCACCGCGCCCTTCAGCCCGTCGTTTGCGGCGTGCAGGGACGGCACATGCACGAGCTCGAACCAGCGCAGCGGGAAGCCGGCCAACGAATTGTACAGCCAACCGGTCAGCGGCATCGCGAACAAAAGTCCGTAGAGGAGCACGTGCGTGGCCGTCGCTGCACGGTGCTGCCAGGCCGGCATCCGCGCCGGGTCCGGGCGCCGCTCGAACAAGCGCCATACGAGGCGCAGGATCGCGAGCGCGAGCAATGTCAGCCCCACTGACTTGTGCACGGCGTAGACCTTTACCTTGTGAACTCCGAGTGGCAGCGTCGTCATCCACAGCCCCCAGCAGACCATGAACGCGATGCCGGCGACGAAGATCCAGTGGAACAGCTGACTGATGGCGCCCCAGCGCGCCCGGGTCGAGCGCAGGGTCACCGGCGGCTCCGATACCGGCGTGACCGATGGACGGCGTCCCGGACGAGGATCGGCATGGACTGGGGCCCCGAGCGGCAGGTGCGCCAGTATAGGTCTCCCAATCCGGACGCCGAGTCCCCATATAGGCGCGACACCCTTGATTCAGGAGAGAGGTATGACCACCGCGAATCCGGCCGAGCGCGCCACCGGCGCGACGCCGCGCCCGGTCATAGCGACCCATTCCGGATTGCCCACCAGTGACGGGGCCGGAGTGAAGCTGACCCGTGTCATCGGCACGCGCGCGCTGCCCGACATCAACCCGTTCCTGATGCTCGATGAATTCGGCTCCGATGAACCGGATGCCTACATCGCCGGCTTTCCCGATCATCCGCATCGTGGCTTCGAGACCGTGACCTACCTGCTCGCCGGGCGTCTGCGCCACCGCGACAACCACGGACACTCGGGGCTGCTGACGGCAGGCGGGGTGCAGTGGATGACCGCCGGGCGCGGCATCGTGCACTCGGAAATGCCGGAGCAGGAAGAAGGCCTGATGCGCGGCTTCCAGCTCTGGATCAACCTGCCGGCCGCCGAGAAGATGCGTCCGGCGGAGTACCAGGACCTGGCGGCGGACGTCCAGCCGGTCGTGGCCCTCGACGGTGGCGGCAAGGTCCGGGTCATCGCCGGTGAGTACCGCGGCGTGCGTGGTCCGGCGCCGCGGCGCACGACCGAGCCGCTGTATCTCGATGTCGAGCTGCCGGCGCACACGCAGTTCGGCGCCGAGGTCGCCTCCGGCAAGAGCGCCTTCGTGTACGTCTACGAGGGGCAGGCGCAGGTCGGGATTGCGGCCACCGAGGTCAAGGCGCCGCGGCTCGCCGTGCTGGGCGCGGGCACCGAGATCGTCGTGGCCACGGGAGCGGCGCCGGCGCGGTTTCTGGTCGCCGCGGCCTGGCCGATCAATGAACCGGTCGCGAAATACGGCCCGTTCGTGATGAATACGCCCCAGGAGATCCGCCAGGCGGTCGAGGATTTCCAAGCCGGCCGCTTCTGAGCGCGCCGCCCAGTGAGCGCAGGCTCGCTACGTCGTGGGCCGGCAGCAGCCGGTCCACGGCGGGCAGCAAGCTCTGCGCGCCTTGTGCCACGGGCTCGTAGTCCCGGTAGCGCAGCAGGGGGTTGAGCCACCAGAGCGCGCGGCAGGCGCGGCGCAGCCGCGCCGATTCGGCTTTGAGAAGCGCCGGGTCGCCGCGCTCCAGGCCGTCGCTCAACAGGATCACGGTCGCCCCGCCCGCGAGGATCCGGCGCGACCAGCGCCGGTTGAATTCCCTGAGCGACTGTCCGATGCGGGTGCCGCCGTCCCAATCCCTGACCGTGCGCGCGACCGCGGCCAGCGCCCGGTCGGGATCGCGATCGGCGAGGGCGCCGGATATCGCGGTCAGGCGGGTCGCGAAGGTATAGACGTAGACGCGCCGCTGCGCGGTCTTGAGCGCATGCGCGAGCTGCAGGAAGGCACGCGCGTAGCGGCTCATGGATCCGGACACGTCGCACAGGAGCACCAGCGCCTGCGGGCGCATGCGTTGCCGGCGAAATCGCGGCGCCAGTGACCCGGTGCGCGCGGCCTGGCGGATCACGGCGCGCACGTCCAGCTCGCCGCGCCGGCGTCCGGGACTGAAGCGCCGCGTCGGCAGCTCGAGCTGCAAAAACGCAGGCTCGCGCATCAGCTTGAGCGCGGCCTCGAACTCATCGACCGACATCTGCTCAAAATCCCGCTGCGCCAGGCGCTCGAGATCCGAGGCGGTGAGTGTCGCATCGAGCTCCACCCGCTCGTTCTCGCGTAGCACCGGCCTGCCGGCCACGATGGCTTCCGCCAGCCGGCGGCTCAACGGGCCGACCGGATCGACCGGCAGCCGCATCCCGGGGATCAGCGGCTCAAGCGCCGCATTCGGTCCGGGACTCGCGCCAAACACGAGCGCGAATGCCTGGTCGAAAAGCACCCGGTCCTCGCGCCGGGTGAGGAGCGTGCTGGCGAGCGCGGCGGCGAGCGGTGCACGCGCCTCGACGCCGACCAGGGCTGCAGCACGCGCGGCGATCAATCCCTGGCCGGTGCCGACCCTGACGCCGGCGCGGCGCAGTATGGCAACGAGATCCAGGACCCGGCGCGCGAATCCCGGCTCGGCGAGTCGCGTCACGAGCCCGTGCGTGCCGCGCTCAGGAGCGTTGCCACACCCGCATCCCGGACCCGCGTCACGTCATCCTGGTATTTGAGCAACGCGCCCAGCGTGAGCTCGATCCATTCCGCGCCCAGCTCGTGCACGTTGAGCGCGGCGAGCGCGCGCGCCCAGTCGAGCGTCTCGGCGATTCCGGGCGCCTTGAACAGGTCCTCGCGCCTCAGGCGCTGCACGAACGCGACCACTTCCGCCTGCAGCCGCCCATCGAGCCCGGGCTCCTTCTGTCTCAGGATCTCGAGCTCGCGCGCAGCGCTCGGGTAATCGAGCCACTGGTACAGGCAGCGGCGCTTGAGCGCATCGTGAATGTCGCGCGTGCGGTTCGAGGTGATGACCACGATCGGCGGTTCCGCCGCCCGGATCGTGCCGAGCTCGGGAATCGTCACCTGGAACTCGCCCAGCAGCTCGAGCAGTAGTGCCTCGAACGGCTCATCCGCCCGGTCCAGCTCGTCGATCAAGAGGACCGGCGGCCCGCCCGGGTGCGGACGCAGCGCGCGCAACAGCGGCCGCTCGATCAGGAAGTGCGGCGCGAACACGCTGCGCGTCAGGGATTCCCGCTCATGGGCGCCGGAGGCCTCGGCCAGGCGAATCTCGAGCAGCTGACGCAGGTGATCCCACTCGTACACCGCGGTCGCGGTGTCGAGTCCCTCGTAGCAGGGAAGCCGGATCAGCTCGCGCTTGAGCGCCTGCGCGAGCACCTTGGCCAGCTCCGTCTTGCCGACGCCCGCTTCGCCTTCGAGAAACAGCGGCCGACCGAGCTTGAGCGCGAGATAGACCGCGACGCCAAGCTCCTCATCCGGGACATAGCCGTGCGCGGTAAGCAGCCGCGCCGCGGCCGCGGGACTGTCCGGGATCGCCTCGGTCAACCGCGTGCCGTCAGGCGAGGGCGGCCGCGACCGCGCGCCGCGCCATAACCGGGATCAGATGCGCGCGGTACTCGGCGCTGCCATGCAGATCCTCACTGAGACCGGTCGCGGGCACCGTGATGTTCGCGAGTGCCGCCGCTGTGAAGCTCTTGCCGAGCGCCTGCTCGAGCGCGGTGGCGCGGAACACCTTGGCTCCGGCGCCGGTCACCGCGACGCGGATGCCCGCGTCCGTGTCCGCCACGAACACCCCAACCATGGCGTACAGAGACGCCGGATTGCGGAACTTCGCATAGCCCGCGCGCTTCGGCAGCGGGAACGCGATCTCACGGATCAGCTCCCCCGGCTCGAGCGCCGTGGTGAACAGGTCGCGGAAGAATGAGTCAGCGGGAATCTCGCGCCGGTCGGTGCGGACGGTCGCGTTCAGCCCCAGTACCGCCGCCGGATAGTCCGCGGCCGGGTCGTTGTTCGCGACCGAGCCGCCGAGGGTGCCGCGATTGCGCACCTGCGGATCGCCGATCCCGGAGGCGAGTGCGGCGAGTGCCGGCAGCGCCCTGCGGATGTCCGGCGAGGCCGCGACATCGGCGTGGCAGGTGAGAGCGCCGATGCTGACGGCGCGCTTCTCGAGGCGGATGCCCTTCAGTTCCTCGAGCGCGGACAGGTCGACCAGCCTGGCCGGCTGGGCAAGCCTGAGCTTCAAGGTCGGCAGCAGCGTCATGCCGCCGGCGAGCGCGCGCGCCTCGTCGGTTTTCAGGGCGGTGGTTGCCGCGGCGAGCGTATTGGGACGAACGTATTCGAACGCGTACATGGTTCCTCCTCAGGCGGCGCGCGCTGCGCGCGCGGCCTTGAGCGCACTCCACACCCGGTGCGGTGTTGCCGGCATGTCGAGTTGCTTGACGCCTTCCGGCGCGAGCGCGTTCATGACCGCGTTCATCACCGCGGCCGGCGCGCCGATCGCGCCCGCCTCCCCGCAGCCCTTGACGCCCAGCACGTTGTGCGTGCAGGGCGTGCATTCGGTCGTGACCTTGAAGCTCGGCAGGTCGGCGGCGCGCGGCATGCAGTAGTCGAGGAACGAGCCGGTGAGCAGCTGGCCGGAGCTGTCGTAGACGCAGTTCTCGAGCAGCGCCTGACCGACCCCCTGCGCGAACCCGCCGTGGACCTGCCCGTCGACGATCATGGGGTTGACGATCTTGCCGAAGTCATCGGCAGCGGTCATGGCCAGGAGCTCCACCACCCCCGTTTCCGGATCGATCTCGACCTCCGCCACGTGCAGGCCGGCCGGGAAGGTGAAATTCTTCGGGTCGTAGTAGGCGGTTTCCTCGAGTCCGGGCTCGAGCGTCTCGATCGGGTAGTGGTGCGGCACATAGGCGCTGAGCGCAATCTCGCCAAACGCCTTGGCGCGGTCGGTACCCGCGACCAGGAAACGGCCGTCCTTGAACTGGATGTCCGCCTCGGACGCCTCGAGCAGGTGCGCGGCGATCTTGCGTCCCTTGTTCACGATCTTGGTGAGCGCATTGGCAAGCGCGGTGCCGCCCACGGCGAGCGACCGCGATCCATACGTGCCCATGCCGAACGGGATCCTGGCGGTGTCGCCATGGACCACCTCGACACTTGCCATCGGAATTCCGAGCGCATCCGCGGTCAGCTGCGCGAAAGTGGTTTCGTGGCCCTGGCCATGGCTGTGGCTGCCGGTCAGCACCGTGACCGAGCCGGTCGGATTGACCCGGACGGTCGCCACCTCATAGAGCCCGGCGCGCGCGCCCAGCGCGCCGGCGATCGCGGACGGCGCCACTCCGCAGGCCTCGATGTAGTGCGCCAGCCCGATGCCGCGCAGCTTGCCGCGCTTGGCCGACTCGGCGCGGCGCGCGGCGAATCCCGCGTACTCGGCGAGCTTGAGCCCGGCGTCCAGCGTCGCCTGATAGTTGCCGGTGTCGTACTGGAGCGCGACCGGAGTCTGGTACGGGAACTGCTCCGGGCGGATGAAGTTGCGACGCCGGATTTCTGCCGGATCGATCTTGAGCGCGCGCGCCGCCTCATCGACGATGCGCTCGATCACGTAGGTCGCTTCCGGGCGCCCCGCGCCGCGGTAGGCATCGACCGGTGTCGTGTTGGTGAACACGCACTTGACGTTGCAGTAGATGGCCGGGGTCGTATAGCACCCGGCCAAGAGCGTGCCGTGCAGGTAGGTGGGCACCGCCGGCCCGAAGGTCGACAGATACGCGCCCATATTCGCGAGCGTCTGCACCCGCAGGCCCAGGAACTTGCCATTGGCATCGAGCGCCAACTCGGCATGCGTCTGATGATCGCGGCCCTGCGCGTCGCTCAAGAACGCTTCGCTGCGATCCGCGGTCCACTTCACCGGGCGGCCGAGTTTGCGCGCCGCCCACAGCACCAGCACGTCTTCCGCATACGGATAAATCTTCGAGCCGAAGCCACCGCCCACATCGTGGGCGACGACCCGGAACTTGTGCTCGGGAATCCCCATCACGAAGGCCCCGACCAAGAGGCGGATCACGTGCGGGTTCTGGCTGGCGGTGGTGAGCGTGTATTCGCCGGTCGAGGCGTCGTATTCGCCGATGCAGCTGCGCGGCTCGATGGCATTGGCGACCAGCCGGTTGTTGATCAGGTCCAGTTTCACGACGTGGGCGGCCTGCTTGAACGCCTGCTCAGTAGCCGCTTTGTCGCCGATCGCCCAGTTCGTGCACAGGTTGCCGGGCGCCTGCTCGTGGAGCAGCGGTGCGCCCGGGGCGAGAGCCGCCTTGGGGTCAACGACCACTGGCAGCTCCTGATAGCTGACCTCCACGCGCTCCGCCCCGTCGCGGGCGGCGTTCCTGGACTCGGCCACGACCAGAGCCACGTGATCGCCGACGTAGCGCACCCGGTCCTGGACCAGCGCCATGTGCGGCGGCTCGCGCATCGGCGAGCCGTCCTCATTGACCACCGCCCAGCCGCACGGCAGGCCACCGATCTTGTCGGCCGCGAGATCGGCACCGGTCAGGACCGCGACCACGCCCGGCACCGCGCGCGCGGCGGTGGTTTCGATCTTGGCGAGGCGCGCGTGCGGTGTCGTCGATCGCACGATCGCCGCAAAGAGCATGCCCTGACGGCGGACATCGTCGGTGTAGCGCCCGTGGCCGGTGATGAACCGCAGATCCTCGGTGCGCTCGATGCGCTGGCCAACGACTGGTTCAGACATGGGCTTTCTCCCCGCGCAGCTCGGCCGCCGCCGACAGGATTGCGGCCACGATGTTGTGATAGCCCGTGCAACGGCAGATGTTGCCCTCGAGACCCTCGCGCACCTCATGCTCGGTCGGGCGCGGGTTGCGGGCCAGCAGGTCCGCCGCGCTCATGATCATGCCCGGCGTGCAATAGCCGCACTGCAGCCCGTGGTGGCGTTTAAACGCCGCCTGCAGTGCATGCAGCTTGTCGGGGCTGCCCAGCCCTTCGATGGTAGTGACCCGGGCGCCTTCGGCCTGCACCGCCAGCAGCGTGCAGCTCTTGACCGAGCGACCGTTCACGTGGACCACGCAGGCGCCGCACTGGCTGGTGTCGCAGCCGACGTGGGTGCCGGTCAGGTTCAGGTCGCGGCGCAGGGCCTCCACTAGAAGCGTGCGCGGCTCGACCTCGATTCGGACTGGGCGACCGTTGACGGTCAAGGACACAGGCACGGCCATATGTTTCCCTTCTCAAGCGAGCCCGGCGCGCGTGCCGGGCAGACATTTTAAGGCGACGACGCTCAATGCGCCCGCCGCCACCAGATGAACAGCACGACCATGATGACGAGCACCGTGGCAATCACATACCAGTGGTGCGCGGAGACCCGGGCTGGCGCCGGCGCCTCCACCCGGAC
>Ga0187780_10004539_pt1 | contig 10397 bp, 7 predicted proteins | sample 1015_Q2_SP10_20__FD_132429 | JGI IMG/M metagenome (GOLD analysis project Ga0187780, IMG submission 132429) | Tropical peat soil microbial communities from peatlands in Department of Meta, Colombia - 1015_Q2_SP10_20_MG | ecosystem: Environmental > Terrestrial > Soil > Wetlands > Peat | place...
CTCGCGGAATCCGGATCACCTTGCGCTCGCCGAGCGGCTGGGGGCCTCCGAAACGGTCCTCTCAGCCCCGGGCGCCCGGGCCGAGCGCCCCCCGAGCCTGGACGGCGCGATCGTCTTCGCCCCGGTCGGCGACGTGGTGCTGCAGGCCCTTGCGGCCACCCGACGGGGGGGCACGGTCGCGATCGCCGCCATCCACCTTAGCACGATTCCGCCCATTGACTACGATCGGATCCTGTTCGGCGAGCGGCGGATCGCGAGCGTTGAAGCGAATACCCGAGAGGACGCCCGTGAGTTCCTCGACCTCGCCGCGCGTCACCGGCTCGAGAGCACGGTCCACGTGCGAAGGCTCGCGGAGGCCAACCAAGCGCTCGCCGACCTGAAGAACGGGAGGGTCTCCGGCGCGCTGGTCCTGGACTGCGCGGAAGTCCCGTCGGCGTAGCGGCCGGAGGCCGGCCGACCGCTGGCTCGACGGCCGGGGGACTAGGGCCCGCCCGCGAGCCGGGCGTCCGCAACGGACAGTTCGGTGCGGGGAGAGGGATTTGAACCCACGAACCCCTACGGGACCAGACCCTGAATCTGGCGCCTTTGGCCAAGCTTGGCAATCCCCGCGCGCGAGCTGCGAGCGACGCCCGTTTATCACCGTTCTCACGACCCCGAGAAGGGCCGTGGCGCGGCCGGCGCGCGGCTAAGCTCCGGGAGCGGCAGCGACCACCGCGGTGGTCCGGCGCTTCTCGCTCTCGAGGATATCGACCGCCTCGCGCACGGTCGCCTTCTCGTGGATGATCGCCCGCAGCGCCTTCAGCATCGGCACGGGGTGGTCGGACTGCCAGATGTTCCGGCCCATGTCGATCCCGCGCGCTCCGTCCGCGATCGCCCCGTGCGCCAACTCGAGCGCCGCCCGGTCGCTGTCGAGCTTCGGGCCCCCGGCCACGACGATCGGCACCGGACACCCCTCCACGACCTTGGCGAAGTTCTCGCAGTAGTAGGTCTTCACGACGTGGGCCCCGATCTCGGCCGAGACGCGGCACGCCAGGGCCAGGTAGCGGGCATCGCGCTTCTCCAGCTCCTTGCCGACGGCGGTGATCGACATCACCGGGATACCGGCCTCCTCCCCCTCATCGACGAGCCGGGAGAGGTTCACCAGGCTCTGGTGCTCGTGCGGAGCACCGACGAACACCGATAGCGCCACCGCGCTCACGTTCAGGCGCGCGGCGTCCTGCATCGACGTCGTGATCGCCTCGTCCGAAAGGTCCTCGCGGAGGACCGATACCGCGCCGGAAACGCGCAGGAGGATCGGCGTGGTCGATTCGGGAGGAACGCAGGTGCGCAACACCCCCCGGGTGAGGCCGACGGCGTCGGCGTACGGCAGCAGCGGCGCCACCGTGGCGCGGATGTTCTCCAGGCGCCGGGTCGGTCCCATGAAGTAGCCGTGGTCGACCGCCACCATGACCGAGTTGCCGCTCTGAGGGCGGAACATCCGGCTGAGCCGGTTGCGCATTCCCCAGTCCATCGACGTCCTCCGCGGTGCGTCAGCACCGGAGCCGGCCCAAGAGCGTTGCGGGGGAAGCGCTCCGGAGGCGTTACTCCGAGGAGCCCCGCGCCCCGCTCCGGAGCACCACCGGGACCCGCCGCTCCTCCTTCACCCGGTTGAGCACCACCTGGGTGTTCGAGCGTTCCACGTGCGGGTCCTGCAGGGCGTGCTTGACGAACCGGTCGAGGTCGCGTCGGTCGCGGAAGCGGCCGATGAGCAGCGCGTCGTAGTCCCCGGTCACGTCGTAGATGGCGTAGGCGTGCGGGTCGTGGGCGAGCCGCTCCTCGACCTCGCGGAGCTTGCCCTTGGAGATGCGCACCCCGACGATGGCGCACAGGTCCCAGCCCAGCTGCTCGTCGTCCAGCACAGGGACGTAGCCGCGGATCACGCCGTCGGCCTCCAACTGGGCGATGCGCGAGCTCACCGTCGTCGGCGAGACCTTGAGCCGGTGCGCGATCGCCCGATGGCTCGCGCGCGCGTCGACGTTGAGCTCCTCGAGGATCGCCCGGTCGAGCTCGTCCAGGGTGGACGCACGACCCATGTACCTGGAGAACGGGCCCAGAACATAACCGTTGACGCGAGGATTCTGGACGTCCGTCCAGTTCCCTGCACTCAGGGCTCTTGTAGGCGGGCACGCTCGGACGGCCGGGGCGAGCGCGCATGGCGAGCCGGAAGGGGGCCCAGGGGACGGACGGAGAGGCGGTCGTCGAGCGCTTGGCGGCGGAGAAGGTCCGCTGGGTCCAGCTGTTCTACACGGACGTCTTCGGGGGCTACAACCAGGTCGACATCCCGCGGGAGGCCCTCGAGCCCGAGATGTTCGTCTCGGGGGTTCCCAAGCTCGATGGCTCCTCGGTCCGGGGGTTCCGGGAGATCTTCGAATCGGACATGCTCCTGGTCCCGGATCCCACGACGATCGCGACCATCCCCTGGAACCCGGACGCCGGCCGCACGGTCCGGTTCATCTGCGACGTCCGTCTCGGAGCGTCCAAGGAATCGTACGAGCACGACCCCCGCGGGGTCGCGCGCAAGGTCGAGGGGGTCCTCGCGCAGGCCGGCTTCGACCGGTCGTACTGGGGGCCAGAGGTCGAGTTCTTCGTCTTCGACCAGGTCGAGCTGATCCCGTCGTTCGCCGGGGTCCGCGACGCCTGGGCCGGCGCCGGCTACCTGATCCGGCAGGGCGAGTCGCCCTGGCAGCCGGGGAGCTCCCAATCGACGATCCGCTTCAAGGAAGGCTATCACCGGACCCCGCCGGTCGACTCGCTGGTCGGGCTCCGCGCCGAGATGTGCAACATCCTGGCGGACGACTTCCACCTGATCCTGGATGCCCACCACCACGAGGTCGCGACCGCCAGCCAGTCGGAGATCAACCTCCGCTTCGATGAGCTGGTCCCGATGGGGGACCACATCCAGGACCTTCGGTACGTCATCAAGAACGTGGCCCACCGCCACGGGAAGATCGCCTGCCTCATGCCGAAGCCGATCTACGGCGACAACGGGATCGGCATGCACACCAACCAGTCGCTGTGGTCGAAGGGGACGAACGCGTTCTACGACGCCAGCGACCGCTATGCCGAGGTCAGCCAGACGTGCCGCTACTACATCGGCGGACTGCTGGAGCACGCGCGCTCGCTCTGCGCGATCACCAACCCGATCACGAACTCCTACCACCGGCTCGTCCCGGGCTACGAGGCGCCGGTGTTCATCGCCTGGAGCAAGGCGAACCGTTCGGCGAACGTGAGGATCCCGTTCTACCACAAGGGCCGTCCCGGAGCCAAGAGGGTCGAGTACCGCACGCCGGACTCGGCCGCCAACATCTACCTCACGGAGGCGGCGTTGGCGCTCGCCGGCCTGGACGGCATCCGGCGCAAGATCGAACCGCCCCCGCCCGTGGACGAGAACATCTACAAGCTGACGCCGGCCCGGCGGAAGGAGCTCGGCGTGCGCGAGCTTCCGGGCTCGCTCGCGGAGGCGCTCGACTGCCTGGAGTCCGACCGGGCGTTCCTCAAGCCCGCCTTCGCGGACAGCCTCCTGTCTATCTACGTCGAGATGAAACGGGAGGAGCAGCTGGAGCTGAACCTGCGGCCCCACCCGTACGAGTTCTACCGGTACCTCGACGTCTAGGGCCGGGGACGATCGGGCCATCGGCCGCTCCGGGGGCGCGACGGAGGAGGTCGGCTGGTGACCGAGGCCACGCTGTTCACCGGGGGGCGTGTCTACACCGGTCGACGGTACGTCGAGGCGCTCCTGGTCGAAGGGGCGACGGTCGTTGCCGTCGGGACCGAGGCCAGCGTCCGGAGGGCGGCCCCCACGGGCGCGGACCGACGCGACCTGGGCTCAGCCCTCGTGGTACCCGGCTTGGCCGACGCCCATCTCCACCTCGGGGACCTGAGCCGCGAACGGCTCGCCTTGGACCTCAGCCCGGCGACGTCGATCACCGCGCTCCAGGATCGAATTCGGGAGGCAGCCCTGAGGCACCCCCGCGGGCCCCTGGTCGGCGTGGGCCTGGACGTGGAGCGGCTGGTCGAACGTCGGTGGCCCGTGACCCGGGAGCTGGACGCCGCCGTCGCCGACCGGCCCGTGGTGCTCTACCACGCGAGCGGGCACGCGGCCGTGGTGAACACCGCGACCTTGGGGCGAGGCCCTCCGGGGACCATGGACCGGCCGGGCCGGGCCCTCGGGCCGGAGGGGCTTCTAGTGGAGGAAGAGCTGCTCGGGCTGGAGCCGATCGTCGCGGAGGCACTGCCGCTCACCGCCGAGGGACTGGAAGCGACGATGGGCGAGCTCGTCCAGCTCGGGGTCACGGCCGTCGGAACGATGAACCCGGAGGCGGAGGAGCTTCGCCTCCTGGCCCAGCTCGGGGCCCAGGGGCGTCTGCCGCTCCGGGTTCGTGCGTACCCACCCCTCGGGCGTGGGTTCCCACCTCCTCGAGTCCCAGCCCGCCCGGAGGACCGGTTCCTGATCGCCGGGGTGAAGGGCTTCTTAGACGGAGCGTTCGGACCGAGGACGGCCTCCCTCGACGACCCGTACTCCGACGCCCCCGCCACCCACGGGATCTCCCGAGGCGAGGACAGCGTCCTGCGGCAGCAGCTCGACGAGGCTGTCGGCGCCGGCCTCGCGGCGGCGCTCCATGCGATCGGGGATCATGCGGTGAGCCGGGCCGCCTGCCTCCTGAAGGGCCGGGGGTCCGGAGCCGCCCCGGCGCGGATCGAGCACGCCAGCCTTACCCCTCCGGGCCTTCTCGGTCCGCTGCGCGCTTCGGGCGCTCACGTGGTGGTGCAGCCGGGGTTCCTCCTCAGCGATCTTTGGCTGCGGGGTCGCCTCGGCCGGGAGCGGTCGCGGTGGGCCTACGCGTTCCGGACCCTGGCCGACGTCGGGATCCCGCTGGCCGGGTCGAGCGACGCGCCGTACGATGCGGTGGACCCTTGGAGAGCGATGCGCGCCGCGGTCGACCGCGCCGATGACCTGGGCAGGTCGGCCAACCCAGCGCCGGACCAGGCGCTCACCGAGACCGAAGCGTTCGGGATGTATGCGCAAGGGGCTTGCCAGGCTCTGGGCGACCCGAAAGGGGGTCGGCTGGAGCCGGGGTGCCGCGCCGACCTCGTGGTGATCGCCGCTCCCCGACTGGGAGAGGCGGTACGGCTCGGGGTCACCGCCGTCCGTGAGACTTGGGTCGAGGGGCGACCGTTCGTGCCTTCCCCTCCGCGCTAGGCATTGCCGCTAAGCCCGCGAGAACCATCCGGGCGCGTGGCCGGAGCGAGCGAGGTCCCCCCACGTCGCGAGTTCTCTCCGTCGATGCGCGTGGACCTCCTGGTCTCGGACTGGAAGGCGGCCCTTCCCGCCGAGGTCCCGGAGGAGGAGCGAGAGCGCCAGCTGTACGGCCAGGCGTGGGAGGCCTACCAGGACGGGGACCATGGCTTCGGGCTTTGGTGCTGGAACGAGTGCGACCGGCTGACGAACAACCTGAACGGGAACATCCGGGAGGTCACGCGCATCCTCGGCCCCGGTCGATATTTCGGGTTCTCCCATCGAAAGGTCCTCGCCGTGGAGGTTCCGATCGAGAGGATCTACCGCCCGCGCAAGGGCGACATGAGCACCCCCCGACCGGATGCCTTCGTCCTGCCGCACTATCAGGTCCTTTGCGTCTACTTCGCTCAGGCCTCCGCGGGCGACGCCAAGGCGAAAGCCCTGCTGGAGATCGCGCTCGGTGAGCTCGAGGACCGTCGGAGGGCCGACCCGTTCCTCCGCCACTTCGAGACGTTCCGCGAGCTCTGGCAGCGGACCTCCAACGCCCCTGCGGTCCCACCGGTGGCGGTCACGGTGACCGCCTCCCGGCCCCGACGGACGGCCAGCCCGCGTCCGAAGGCCTAGCCGGGTCACCCGAACCCGCTCCGGACCGCGCCCTGCGGTCCGCCCTCGCGTCGGCCCCCGCCGTCCCTTCGATCCCCGGCCGGTCCGGTCGGTCCCTAGAGCGACGACGGCGCGCCGTGAGTTCATATTGGACGCTCGGCTGCCGGCGGCGAAGGGATTCACATGCCCCGAGCAGGCGCCGGAGGGGCCCGCCGCGGCGGAACGGAGTCCAGGTTCCGTAAGTTCCTCGACGACGACTGGCGTCGCTGGATGGGCCAATCGCCGGAGACCGCCACGGTCGTCGGGTACCCCGGCTTGAACGACCGCTGGACGGACGACAGCCCGCGTGGGATCGCGGCCCGGGACCGCCACCTGAAGGAGAGCGCGGAGGCGCTCTCCCGGTTCGACCCCCGTGCGCTCGACGCGCGTTCCAGGCTCGACCACCGTCTCTACGGTCTCCTCCTCCGGACCGCCCTGAAGGGCCGCTCGTTCAACGACGACCCCCTCCCGTTCCACTTCGGCTATCCCCGGAACCTCTGGATGCCCCTGAACCAGATGGACGGCATCCACATCGCGGCAGGTCAGATCCTCCCGATCCAGCCCCGGAGAACGTCCGCGGACCTCGAGGCGATCGTCGCCCGGCTGCGGGCGCTCCCGGCCGCGGTCGACCAGACCGCAGCCCTGCTCGAGGGCGGCCGACGGGCCGGGTACGTGGCCCCCCGGGTCGCCCTGCTGGGGCTCCCGGCCCAGGTGGAAGCGCTCGTGCCCGAGGACCCCTCAAAGAGCGCTGTGCTCGAGTCGTTCCGTGAGCTCCCCAAGTCGCTACCCGAGCACGACCGGAGCCGCCTGACCGACGAAGCGAGGGAGGCGTACGCCCGCTCCGTCCGTCCGGCGTTCCAACGGCTGCATCGATACCTCGTCGACGTCTATCTGCCCGGCGCCCGAGAGACGATCGCCGCCTCCGCGCTGCCGCAGGGGCAGGAGGCGTACGCCCACCATGTCCGCTGGACCACGACCCTCGAGCAGACCCCGGAGGAGATCCACCAGATCGGGCTCACGGAGGTCCGCCGCGCCCGGGCCGAGATGGAGGCCCTGGTCCGGTCGACCGGGTTTTCGGGAGGCCTCACGGAGTTCCATCGGTTCCTGCGGACCGATTCTGCGTTCCAATGCCGGTCGGCGGCGGAGCTGATCGACCGTTACCGGGTCATCGGTAAGCGGATCGACCCGGAGCTCGCGCGCCACTTCGGCCGGCTTCCGCGGCTCCCCTACGGCGTCCTGCCGATCCCGGAGTTCCAGGCGCCAAGCTCCCCGACGGCGTACTACCTCCCCGGGTCGCCCCCCGAGGGCCGGCCGGGGATCTTCTACGCGAACACCCATGACCTGGCCTCTCGTCCGACGTGGGGGATGGAGTCCCTCACCCTCCACGAGGCGGTCCCGGGCCACCACCTGCAGACCGCCCTGGCCGCCGAGCTGGAGGGAGTTCCCGAGTTCCGCAAGCACAGCGGGGAGACCTCTTTCGTGGAGGGCTGGGGGTTGTACGCGGAGAGCCTCGGCGAGGAGGTCGGCCTCTACCAGGACCCGTACTCGAAGTTCGGGGCGCTCGACCACGATGTCTGGCGGTCGGTACGGCTGGTCGTCGACACAGGCATGCATGCCCTCGGCTGGAGCCGCGACCAAGCGATCGCCTTCTTCCGGGAGAACACGGGGATGAGCGAGCTGGACATCGCCGTCGAGGTCGACCGCTACATCGTCTGGCCGGGACAGGCCCTCGCCTACAAGCTAGGCCAGCTGAAGATCCGCGAGCTTCGGACCCTCGCCGAAACGGCTCTGGGGGAGCGGTTCGACGAGCGAGCGTTCCACGACGTCGTGCTCGAGGAGGGCGGACTGCCGCTCGGGGAGCTCGAGGCCCGCGTGCGCGCCTGGATCGCCGCCCGGAGACCCGTCGCCCGGCGTGCTCACCCCCCTGCGCGCCCACGCGCTCGGAAGCGGCGGTGAAACGGGGGAGGCCCGGAAGGAAGGGGAGCCGATGCGGGTGGTCGTCCTTGGGGGGGGGGGCCTGACGGGCCGGGGCGCCGTGCGTCAGCTCGGCACCGGGTCCGTCTTCGACGAGGTCATCGCCGCCGACGTCGACCGCGACCTCGCGGAGGCCGCCGCCCGGGCGACCGGCACGAAGGCCCAGCCCGCAGTCCTCGACCTCCGGGACCGGGCGGCGACGGTCCGGCTCCTACGGGGCGCGAACGTCGTCGTGAACGCCGCCCCCTACGCGTTCAACCTCGAGGCGATGCGGGCGGCCCTCGACGCCCAGGTCCCCTACCTCGACTTCGGGGGGCTGTTCCATACGACGCGCCGCCAGCTCGAGCTCGACCAAGAGTTCCGGACCGCCCACCTCCTGGCCATCCCGGGCCTCGGCCAGGTCCCCGGGGTCTCCAACGTGCTCGCGGCCTCGGCCGCCGAGCCGCTCGACCGGGTCGAGTCGATCGTCCTGAGGGATGGCTGGCGGGACCTGCGCGTCGGGGGCCCGGAGATCTCGTTCACCTGGTCTCCCGGAACGTTCCTGGACGAGATGGTCCGACCCGCCGTCGTCTTCGAGGACGGCCAGTACCGGGAGTATCCCCCGATGAGCGGTACCGAGGAGTTCGAGTTCGCGCCGCCGGTCGGCCGGACGAAGGTCTACCGCACGCTGCACTCGGAGCCTGCGACCCTGCCCGACAGCCTGAGGTCCAAGGGGCTGCGTCACTGCGAATGGAAGGAAGGGGGTCCCGGGATCGAGATCCTCCGCGTCCTGGGCCAGCTCGGCCTCGGCTCGGACGTCCCCGTGGACGTGCACGGGGCGAAGGTCGTCCCCCGCGACTTCACGGTGGCCCTCCTGCGTCGGGAGAACCTTCTAGGACCGCCGCCCGGCGCGGTCGTCGACGACTGGGAGGTCCTCGACATCGAGGTCCGCGGGACCCAGGGGGGCCGCCCCTCCGTCGTCCACGCCCAGGCGAAGTTCCCGCCGTGGCCCGCTTGGCACCTGGCCGCAACGGAGTACGCCGTCGGGACCGCGGGGGCGATCGGCGCCGAGCTGATCTCGGCCGGTCACGTCCGCGGAGAGGGTGTCGTACCGCCGGAGCGATGCATCCCGGCGGGGGAGTTCCGCCGGCGGCTCGCGAGCCACGGGATCGTCACGGCCATCGTGCCCCCCGACTCCCCGCTCCCCGGGACCAGCCCCAAAACAGCATGACTCTGAGCCGATTCCGAGCCTTCCAGAGCATACTCTGCTACTCAACAGCGCAGGGAACGATGGATCTTTGCTTCGAAGATAGAGAACGTAGAGCTCCTGCTTAGGCGAAACACTGACGTGAACGGGCTTCTCCGCCCCGGGCATCTATATATACGCACCCCGGGGTAAACGGCTCGCCGGAGATGCGTTTTGTATGGGGGACCCGGAAATCGCCCCGCCCACGTCGCCGCCGGGCATCCCTGCCGGTGAGCGCCCCGGTCCCCGCCTGAGGGCGGAAGGGACCGTCGACCCCTCCAAGGCCGTCCCCGCGGTGGCAGCGGCCCCGGAGGAGGCGGTCCCTACCAAGAAGGAGGCCGCGGCCGAAGCGCCGCCCCCCGAGGGGGAGCCTACCCCTCTTCCGATCCCGATCGCGCGGCTCGTTCCCAAGCTGAAGAAGAGCGCGAAGCTGTTCGCGGAGGGGAAGCAGCGGATTCCGAACTCGTCGAGCTCCGTGATCCGGGTCGCCTCGTACGACCCGGTGCCCCCGTTCATCGCCCGCGCCAAGGGGGCGCGGATATGGGACGAGGACGACAACGAGTACCTCGACTTCAACCTCGCCTACGGGGTCCTCATCAACGGGCACGCTCCGAGCGAGCAGGTCAAGGCGATCCAGGAGGTGATCGCCTTCGGCCTCCACTTCGCCAGTCCGACGGCCCTGGAGATCGAGGTCGCCAAGCTGTTCCAGAAGCTCGTGCCGAACGCGGAACGGGTCGCGTTCTGCTCGAACGGCTCGGATGCGACGATGAACGCGATCCGCGTCGCCCGCGCCGTGACCGGCAAGGACGCGATCCTGAAGTTCGAGGGCCACTACCACGGCCAGCACGACCTCGCCCTCATCAGCGCGGAGGCCCCCCCGGTCGTTTCCGGCCTGGACGAGTACCCCCGTCCGCTGCCCAACTCGGCCGGGATCCCTCCCGGGGTGACCGACTACGTGCTCGTAGCCCCGTACAACTCCATCGCGGCGTTCGAGCGGATGGTACGGCGCTACCGGGACCGTCTCGCCGCGGTGATCCTGGAGCCGGTGATGGCGAACTCCGGGGTCATCCCTCCCGCCCCGGATTTCCTGAAGCGCCTGGTCGAGGTCGCGCACCAGAACGATATGCTCGTCATCTTCGACGAGGTGTTCACCGGCTTCCGCGTGGCGCCCGGGGGCGCTCAGCAGCTCTACGGGGTCCAGCCGGACCTCTCCTGCTGGGCGAAGGCGCTCGGGGGCGGGGTCCCGGTCTCCGCGGTCTCGGGGAAGGCCGAGTACATGGA
>Ga0187780_10004541_pt1 | contig 10396 bp, 8 predicted proteins | sample 1015_Q2_SP10_20__FD_132429 | JGI IMG/M metagenome (GOLD analysis project Ga0187780, IMG submission 132429) | Tropical peat soil microbial communities from peatlands in Department of Meta, Colombia - 1015_Q2_SP10_20_MG | ecosystem: Environmental > Terrestrial > Soil > Wetlands > Peat | place...
AACGACCTCAAAGCGCACAGAATTAATCTTTCAGACGTCAGCCTTGTCGTCTTTGACGAGGCGCATAGAGCGGTGGGCAACTATGCTTATCGTTTTATTGCAGCCGAGTACCTCGAGCAGGCTGATGATCCGCTCATCCTAGGCATGACAGCATCGCCTGGGAGCACAGCAGAGAAGATTCACGAGGTGAGTCAGAGTCTTTTTATCGATAATGTCCAGATCCGCACGGAGTCGGATCCTGATGTATTTCCCTACACACATCAAAAAAACACCGAGATTCGTCGGCTCGTGCTTCCCTCCCAAATGGAGGCCATTCGCCAACGACTCAAGCAGGCGACGAAAGATAGACTGCGCCAGCTTATGAAGATGCGCATCATCTTTACCGAGTGGGCTTCAACGTCAGAATTAATCAGGTTGCAAAGCAAAGTCGCCATCGACAAAAACTATCAAGCGATGTCTCTGCTTGCAGAGGTCATAAAGTTGCGTCATGCAATAGGGCTAGTAGAGACACAGGGAGTCGTGCCAGCGCGAAAGTACTTTGAGCGGCTAACTCGAGAGGCTGGTTCAAAAAAGGGCAGCAAAGCGGCAAAACGACTCGTTGCCGACGAGCGTGTAAAAACTGCGATCTCGCTAGCAGAGAAACTGAACGAGATTCATCCCAAACTAGCTGCTTTAAAGCATATTGTGGCAGAAGAGCTCGCCCATAAACCCGATGCACGCATTATAGTATTTACTAATTACCGCGATACTGCCGAAGTGGTAAGAAATGCACTGAGCGAAGTGCCCGGCATCAATGCGGAGAGATTTGTGGGCCAGGCAAAGAAAAATGGATCGAAAGGCCTCTCCCAAAAAGAGCAGATCCAGCTTATATCGGCATTTGTCCATGGTACCTACAACGTGCTTGTTGCGACCAGTGTGGCTGAGGAAGGATTAGACATTCCCTCTACCGATATGGTTGTATTCTATGAACCCATCCCATCTGAAATCCGCAGCATTCAAAGAGAAGGTCGGACAGGACGACGACGAGCAGGCAGAATTGTCGTTCTTATCACAAAGGACACCCGTGATGAAACGTATAGCCTGTCTAGCATAAGAAAAAAGCGGATGATGCGCGAGGAGATGAAACGCCTAAGCGCGAACAGGACATCACGACCACAACGAGTCTTAAGTGCTGACGCGACCGGCAATGATGGAACGCACATAACCGGATGCCAGTTCAATAGAAAAGTGGAGGTCCATCCAGAAGACACTAGGATTGAAACTCAATGCAGCTTTCACGCTCAAGAAGAGGGCGGCTCGGAGACGGGAATTCAATACCAGACACGCAATTTGAGCCGCCCATTGAACACGACTCCCGAGGAGGATCAAAGAACGCTACTGGATTTTGAAGAGCACGAGGGAAAGGGTGAAAAGCGCGTGCGAGTGCTCGCTGATCGGCGAGAAGCCCGATCTGGAATCTTGGAAGAGCTCGAGGCGCTCGGCGTGACCGTTGAAACGCGAACCTTGCCAGTGGCCGACTATGTCGTAAGCGACCGAGTTGCAATCGAAAGAAAAACTGTACAGGATTTCGTGAATTCCATCATAGAGCGCGATCTTCCACTTCAAATCCAACGGCTAGTAAGCAACTATGCGCGGCCACTTCTGCTGTTAGAGGGCTCGGGTCTCACTCCAGAGCGCAATATATCCGCAGCAGCCGTTCGGGGAATGTTAGCTGCTATCGTGATTGATTGGGGCGTGCCCGTGCTTTGTTCACGAGACGCCTCAGAAACGGCGCAGTTGCTTTTGGCGCTTGCCGAGCGCGAACAGTCGACTCACAAGACGCGACCAACGGTGCACGGAAAAAAGATTCCAAAGACGTTAGAAGAACAGCAAGAGTACGTTATTGCTTCGATTCCTTCGGTTGGTCCCGTTACCGCACGCGCCCTTTTGCAACACTTTGGATCAGCCGGAGCGGTTTTCTCCGCATCGGCACGCGAGCTTGCGAAAGTGCAGGGTATCGGCAAGCAGACAGCAGAGAGAATCCAGAAGCTAGCTGCGACAGAGTACAAAACTCTGTAGTCACTGTTTTGGAGCTTACTGGTTTGTCAAAGGACACAAGCTTTATTTAATGAGTTCACATACTTCTCGTAAATCTGCTGTTCAACCAGGTGCTGTGACGGAGCATTTGAATGCCAGAAAAAGGAGAGAACGATAAGGAAGAGGGACTCGAGCAAAACAGAAGTATCGAGAAGGTCACTGAAGGACAGGCAACGCCTTTAGAAGAATACGAAAAAGAGCATGATGAAGCACAAGAAATTGAAGAACCTTCTTTCCCCAGCGATGAAGATCCCTTCCTCGTTCATATAATACATTTTGAAAATCTTGTGGCGCGGTTTGAACCGCTTGTACGTTCTTACGCTGGGCTAGGAGATGACGTGCAAAAGGCTTTCGCAGCGCTGAAGCAGGAGGACTACGGAACTGCCGTAAAAGAGCTCAATCAGATGCCTAAAGATGAAGAGAAGCACTCACTCATCCCACTTCTTTCAGCCATAGCCCAGTTGAAAACGGGCAACGTTCAACAAGCCTCAACTGACTGCGACGCTGCTATCGCTCTTAATCCTCTTGATCCAAACACATGGATTTGCAAAGCTGCTGTGGATGCGGCCGAGCACAATCACGTCAATGCGTGTGATCATCTCAACAAAGCAGTCGAGCTCGCGCCGAATGATCTCGGAGCACTCATCTCACGAGGGGCTTGTCTCATTCGAGTTGGCCACTTTGAAGAGGCAATACGCGTGCTGTACAGGGCACAAAAAATCGATCACTCCAACGTGTGGGCTTGGATTAATAAAGGCATCGCCTATGCCTATACAAGTCGGCTTAAAGACGCCCTCAACTGCTTCAACGAAGCGTTGCTAATCAGCCCCGATAATCCAGATGCTCGCAGTGCAAAACAGGAGATGTTGAGACGCCTAGCTCACTAGTTTAGACTCGAGGCCCCGCGTCTGACAGGTTAATATGTCGGTTTTTCACCACGAACTGACGAGACCTTCCTGCCAGTAATTCCAACCACGATTATCTAGAAGGTTGCCGAGCCACTAATTGACAGTACGGTGACTCGATGACCAGCCTCTTCGGCAAGTCGCTTGAACTTATTCGGATCCGCTTTGATCTGACTAAACGTGTTGAAGTGCATCGGAATGGCTACGTCAGGGTTAATGATGTCGAGCGCTGCTACAGCCTCTTCCACATTCATGGTGAAGAAACCACCGATAGGAATAAACAACACATCGATGTTTTGCAGAGGCCGAACGCCATCTAAATACGTGTCTCCTAAATGCGCAAATCGAACGCCGCCAAGTTCAAAGACGTAACCTGCAGGATATTTGCTCTGCTTATGACTCGCGCCTATCATCAAGACACTTACGCCTTCGACGAGGTTGCTTTCTTCACGTTCCATGATAGTCATCTTTTTGAATTTCCCTGCCATAGTAGGAGGGGCGACTACCATTGCGGTGAATTGCTCGGCGGTTACGTGATCGAAATGTTCGTGCGTGATCAAGATTATATCAGGTTTGCCTAGGTAGCGAGGTGCATTTGGATTCTGCTCGTCAAAAAATGGATCTATAAGCACCGTATGATCGACGTCTTTTATCTCGAAACACGCGTGACTCAGGTACGTAACTCTCACGGAGAGCTCTTCTTGCATACACGTACGTCGCACGAAACGAATATAATACTTTGGCGCAAAAAGCTCAGCAGTTCATTGCAGGGACAAAGTACTGTTCAATCGGGGGCATCGCACAGGTCTTTTGGCGCACAGCGGACGTTTGCGCGGATATAAGCCGCGTACATCATTTCTGCTGTGGCCTCACTCGCCCTTCAAGAATAATTCCTCGGAAGTCATGTCGAGAATGCGATTCGGGTCGCGGGGCAACCTTTCGAACACTCGGTATCCAATAGATTTGTTGCCTGATGAGATACGAACTTCGCACTGATCCGAGCAGACCGCGAGTCTCCCATTTCCGAGAGTCGCGCGGGTGATACCTATGAGGCTATCCGCCAAATGTGGGTCCACTTTTCGTGGCAACTGCACGCTCATGTCACGGGTGCTCATCCCAAGCTCAGCAGTAGCATCATACGAAATCTTCGCTGCTACGGCAGTAGCAGGACATTTTTCGCCGTGGAAACTATAAGCCTCTCGCGCAAATTCGGCAAGCGCCTCTGCTTGCTTTGCGCGCTGCGCGATAAGACTTGAATGCGCGTCGCGGGCCCAAAAAACGACATCCCATCCCGCTGAGTAAGGTTTGATATCTATAATCGGCGACTCGTCGATGAGATCGAGTGCTTCCACATAGAGCAACCGTCCCTCCACCCTCAGCAGACGTGTTGCCGAAAGCGACAATGGGTTGGGCCGAGTCGGCGAACGCAAGGAGAAGACGCCACGCTTTTCCAGCTCGGGATTGATTTTCCGAGGAGCGACCATCAGTGGCGCTCGGTCAGCTTTGTCAAACCAGCCAATGACGTTGATGTGAGTATCATCTTGTAGGCCGCTCATTCCCTCTGAGAACTCCTCATATATCTCGATGACCGCAGGTACTCCCTGAAGCGGCATATCGCGAGATCGTGTTACCGCTGATCGCACAACGCCGATCGGGTTAACGTAATAGATCATTGATTCACGTAGGCAGCGACGCATATGGGAGACTCATCGGCCGTTTTTTACCAAAAAGCGGTTTCGGCGTGCGCACACTCAGCTTGCCCTCGCTACCTTGGGAAATATTCAGAGATATTTTCGTCCACGATTTTTGTTGCACTGATGTAGCGCCCTATGTGATCGTCTAACTGTTTGATCTGTTCTTCGTACTGCTCCTTGTCCTTCAGGAGACTTTCCGTGTACCGGTCTCGTGCGTAGACTATGTGTAAGAACGCTGTTTCTTGATCAGCCGATAAGGCAATTTTATACTCCGTTGCTGCCAGATCAGTGTCGCCTTGTTTCTCGTAGATGACGCCGAGTCCGCTGTGTGCGATCACACTGTCAGGAGCAGCGCTTAACGCTTTCCTATAACAGTCGATTGCGTTTTCCAGTTGGCCTGATTCATCCAAGGCTGCTCCCAACCCCGTCAAAGCTGTTGGATCCTCCGGATCAATATTGAGCGCCTCGCGGTACTTCTGAATTGCTGCAGCGACATTGTTTTCGTTAAGGAGATCTATCGCTTGCGAGATGTAATCATCGACTGAAGTCATGTTTGAGAGATGCCTCCCGAGGTTATAAAGCACTTTCGAGTGCATATATAAGTTTGCGGCTCGCTGGTCAACAACTGAGATGCAGCAACTCTGATATGTTTCTGCAGAATATGCGAATTAGAGATGGCTCTCTCAATCCACTGCTAAGAACCACCGGAATTTCATCTGATGGAGAACCATACGGAGTATCAGACCCAAATACTACCCTCGTGTCCCCGAGCACCTGAACAGCTCTTGCAATGCATGAAGTGAGCATAACTCTTGAAGTCTCCAAATAGACGTTGTCGTTCGCACGAGCGACGCGAATTGCTTCGTTGACGCCGGTCGGAGTACATACCTCAGAACATCCCATATGACCCATGATAATTGGGAGCTCAGGAAAGCTATCTGCAACTTCCGCAATCATTGGCGGGATTGGATCATAAGCGTATCCGGAGTGGAACAGTATAGGTATCCTTAGTGTAACACACGCTTCAAGTATAGGCACCACTGTTTCGTCGGAGGGCTTGAATGACTGGCTCCGCGGGTGCAGTTTTAAGCCTTTCAATCCTAGCTTCTTGATTGCTCGTTGCACCTCTTCCACAGCTAATGGGTGGCGTGGATCTGTCCGAGCAAATCCAATAAACCTGTCTGGATACGCGGCTACTACCTTCGCGATATAGTTGTTTGCGGTTGAAAAAGCCTTCCCTGGCCGGATCTCATTAAACGGAAAAACGATGCACTTATGCACGTCAGATCGCTCCATCTTGCGCAACAGTGAGCCTGGTTCTTGTATGACGCCCTCTAGATCCATGCCGATATGATTATGCGCGTCAATTATTGCCCCCCGATAAAGAAGCTTAGAGCAGTCGGGCCAGCCTCGCTCGTGTGGTATCTTCATTCCTACGTAAGTCATCAGACGAACAGTTGTATTGAAAATCGTCCAAATAAAGCTAGCGTCTGATCCTGACGATAATCCTCTATGAGGCTGCGAGAGTACCTGCCACTTGGTTCACACGGGGATATGATAATACTCATTGCGAGGGCGCCGCCAAAACCGAGATAGGTCGACTGATTCGGCGCGGCCGACGAGTCTGATAACTATATAGGGTTGAATTGTCATGCGGAAACGGAGCGAAGAATTATCTCCAGCGACTGTCGGCATATGGTCCGGACTTGCCACAAGGTTAACACGAAGTGACCGAAAGCGGACAACACTAAAAATGCCTCTGCGAGCTCGCGCTGCATGATGTGTACGTTTGTCCAAACAGTGATGCTGCTGTTCTTTGCGCGTCAAATGTCCCGGCCGATGGGCAATTTGTGGACTGTGCCTGCTCTAATCACCGCTCTGGACTAAGCACCTTCGTTCAGATTTCATTTATCGTCTAATCTCTGCCGAGCCTGCGAGTTTTGATAAGCCAGAAAGCTGAGAGCGCTGGCTATCAGAATCGCATCGGCAAACGCAGATCCTGAACGAGACGTATCGACAAACGTGTAAGGAATGCCGAGCAAAGGAGCACCATGCCCTTTCCCGCCTCCAAGAAACGCAAGGGTTCTAAAGATCAGGTTTCCGCTTATTCCGTCAGGAGCTATCAAAACGTTCGACGTTGAAATCGCTTCCTCAATAAGGATACCGTAATTCACCGCCTCCAGTCCTGCTGCCGAGAGCTTTCCTGTCAGCTTTTCGGCGTGTTCAAGCATTAAGTCGACTGTGTGGGTTCTACCTTTATCTTCGGGCCTTCCGCCTGATAGCACGGCTACCGCTGGATCGATACCGATCGTCCTCAAGAGCTTAGAAGTCTTCAGCGCGAGATATGCACGATCCCTCATTGACCTGCCCTCGTCGATGCCAACAGGAACAAGGAAGAATTGTTTGCCTTGACATGTCGAGAGCAATGCCGACCGATGCAGGCGACGTACTTTCATTCGTTCTTTCAATACTTGTAAGACCTTCGTTGCGCTAACCGTCCCACGTACTGCCGCATCTATCGTTCCATCCATGAGCAGATCAACCAAGGCCCTCTCTGGTTCCTCGGCTTGTATGCAGTCCCATCCATCAACCCTATTTTTGCCAACAAGCACGACATCTGCGAGTTGACGTGCCCCGGCGATTCCTTGCAAGAACTCTAGGCTAATCTGTCCAACTCCTACGCCGACTGTGCTCTCAGACTGTGCAGCAATATCCGCAAATTTTCGCAGAATCTCGCCGGCCGGGTTCGATGATGACATTTCTAGTTACATTGTTAATTAAGACTCATAAATCCTCTTGTGAGCGCCCAGTTCACGAGATACGCGACCGTCTGATAAAGCAACACGTTTATAAACCAAAGCCGTAGATTGCCTACAAGTACTTAACAGGTGATGCGATGCGCATTGATGACATCAACAAGAAAATTTTGTACCTGCTCCAAAAAGACGCGCGCATGACTTATAAGGACATCGCCCGAGCGCTTAACAGATCAGAATCAACAATACGTGATCGTATCTCCATCATGGAAGACGAAGGCGTCATCAAAGGATATGCAGCCGTCATAAACAAAGAAAAGGTCGGGCTCAACTGCAATGCGAGAACTTTCGTAAAGATTGATCCGAAGAACTTGGATACGTGCATTAAAGAACTTCAAAAATTAGAATCAGTTTACCAAATCAATCAAATCTCAGGTGATCACAACTTGGAATTCTCTATCGCCGCTACGGATTATGATCACTTGAGAAGGATACTGAAAGAAAACATATCGCCGCTCGGCCTAAATGACCTTACGATCAATATTATCATGAACTCGATCAAAGAGGAGGGGCCTATACAAATCCCATAACATCTATTGCGAAAAGATCCGAAGCTTAAAAAAGCGCCGAGTCTTTCACTGAGGATTTGTCGCTTGTGATATCTGACTGTAGTGAGACCGTTTTTACTCAGACAAAAGCAGGCTGCGCGGTAAACCCTTGCTTGAGCATATCGCGCAATGTACGCGGTAGGTCCGCGATATGCTTTCTAACTTGTTTAGTAGTGTCTCTGTCTCTCACAGTAACGGTGCCATTTTCGATCGTCTCATAATCGATCGTAACTGCAAACGGCGTTCCGATCTCATCCTGCCGTCTATACCGTCGACCAATAGTTCCAGAATCATCATACTCTACTAGAAAGCTCTCGCGACGCAACAGCAAGAAGACCTCCAAAGCTTTCTCGTTGAGCTCTTTGACCAAGGGGAAAACTGCAACTTCAACAGGAGCTATACTAGGGGAGAGCCGCAGGACGATCCGTTTCTCTCCACCTATCGTGTCTTCGTCATAAGCGTGTTCCAAGACGGTGTAAACGGTTCTATCAATACCGAAAGAAGGCTCGATGATATGCGGAGTCACAAAGTCGCCCAAGATTGTTTCCGAACGGACTTCGATCCTATAACCCTCCGGATCGATAATTTCGCCTTCGAAGGTTATGGGCTCAGTGGGATCGCTCAGTTTTGAAAGATACTGGGCCACTTGTTTCGCCTTGCCCTTGTATTTTGGACCTAAATAACTCATGTTGGGACTAATGAAGGCACGCTGCTTTTCTTTTGGCTGTTCATAAGGCGTAAACACCGCCATTTGCATGCCGCTCTGCCGCTCATGTCGTTTTAGATCATAGTCTGTCCGATCTGCAATACCTGCTAATTCAATCCAGCCATATTCGGTAAGGCCTTCGGCATCCCAACAATCTACAGCGTAATGTGCCATCTCATCTGGCATGTGCTGTCTGAACCGCAATCCTCCTTCCCTAATGCCAATACGCTGAAAAAACATCTTAGAGCGCGCTATGTGATAAGCAAGGTATTGATTTGCTATGATGCCTTGATCAAGGGCAGTTCTAATCGTCTTTCTGTCCGCGAGATCCCGTGCAAGCATGTTGATTTCAACTTGGTCCACTTCGTGGAATCTTGGATGACTGTCTTTATGATGGGGGTCAACGAAGACTTCAGCTTCTGCTTGGGTGAACTCGCGTAACCTAACTACTCCCTGACGCGGAGATATTTCGTTTCGGTACGATCTTCCTATTTGCACGACGCCGAAGGGTAATCTGTCTCTATAAAACCTCAATAAACGCGGGAAGTCAGTAAAAATGCCCTGCGCCGTTTCAGGTCTCAGATAGCCCTTCCTCTGCGTGCCAGGCCCGATGTGAGTAACAAACATCAAGTTAAAATCGTGCACCTTTCCGAGAGATCCGCCACAATCAGGACATGGGATGCTGTAAGACTCAATCAGCCGCTGCGTCTTTTCGCCTGATGGTATGCAAGCACCTGTCACGTCGGATTCGCAGATATCTACAGCTATTCCCTGTTTCTCAAGATACTCTTTTACGACGTGATCTGCCCGTAATTCTTCGTGGCAATCTGTACACTCAACGATCAGGTCAACGAAATTTGATAGATGCCCGGACGCGAGAAACACATCTTCAATCCCAATCGTCGGAGTGTCAATTGGCAGAAAACCCTCGTCAAGGACAAAAATCTCTCTCCAAGCGTTTTCAACCCTCAACTTGAGCATTGCTCCTAAGGGGCCGTAGTCCCACATTCCTGCGAGGCCGCCGTAAATTTCATAGGAGGGCCAGAGAAATCCCCGTCTTTTGGCTAACTCAATGATCTTCTCTTTTAGATTATCAATAGATCTCTCTCGGTGTTCATCAAGCTGCGTTTGCCGTCCCTCCACGCTTCGATCGCATTTATTGGATATGTCCGCGTCAAAAAAGTAAACTGACGCTGTACAATGTTCCCCCGACTGCTTTGCGAACGCCCTTCACTTCTTGGAATCCAAGTACTTACTTGGGAGTCCAACCCCGCGGATGAGTTGAATTATCCTAAGCCCGCGTTCGATGCACTCAAGTTCAACAAGGATGCGCGCTAGATCCGTTTCTCCGCTCATCTTGAGCGCCACATTTGATAGTGTTTCGGTTATCGCCTCATCAAGAGACACGCGCTGCCTCGCGCCCTGTAGGTCTGTGGTCGCGGGCGGTTGCGATGAAGCTTCTGTAGCTGTTTTTGATGCTTGAAGCGGTGCTTGTCGCGCCCTATATTCACAAACAGGACACACTTCTTTTCCTTCAAATTTGAACAATGGTGATTGACACTGTTGGCAGTGAGCGGCAAGCATCTTGCCACCGCGTTCGAGCATTTTTGATATCTGCTCTAACTCTGCATCGTCTAAAGGCATTCTAGTT
>Ga0187780_10004542_pt1 | contig 10396 bp, 10 predicted proteins | sample 1015_Q2_SP10_20__FD_132429 | JGI IMG/M metagenome (GOLD analysis project Ga0187780, IMG submission 132429) | Tropical peat soil microbial communities from peatlands in Department of Meta, Colombia - 1015_Q2_SP10_20_MG | ecosystem: Environmental > Terrestrial > Soil > Wetlands > Peat | place...
AACAGCGGCATCACGAAGCGCGGATCGGTCGCGTTCATCAGCACGTCGCAGCGGCGCTCGGCGAGCAGCTCGGCGGCGGCCCGCTCGTGGCGGGCGTCCAGCCGCACCGCCTCGTACCCATCGCGGGCCGCCGCGGCCCGCCGCGCCCGGTCCAGGTCGTAGTCGGCGACGATCAGCTTGGCGAAGGGGCGGCTGGCGGCGATCCGGGCCAGCGCCGTGCCGACCCCGCCCGCTCCGACCAGGAGTACACGCTGATGCCGATCCTAGCCTGCAAGGTCCGGCGGACCAACGGGACCAGTCGTTCTCGCTAGGTTACGCAACTGAAATCGTTGCCAGAACTACGCTATTCATGCTAGAACCGTAGCGTTGAGCTCACGTCTGGTCGTTCTGCTCATCCTGATTTAGCATCTAGTGATTTAGCATCTAGCTGACGGTCGGCGCCATAATGATCATCCGGCGCGGCCGGCCGACTTGCAGGAGGGTGAGGATGGCCACTGCTGAGCAGATCCAGCCGATGGAGCAAGAAACGGAAAAGGGCCTGAAGTCCAACGCCCTCGGCCTGATCTCAAGCATCGTCATCGGGGTGGCCTCGACCGCCCCCGCCTATAGTCTTGCGGCCACCCTGTTCTTCGTCGTGGCCCTGGTCGGTTTCCACGCCCCGGCGGTCGCGGTGCTGGCGTTCGTCCCGATGCTGTTCTGCTCGATCGGCTACAGCGAGATGAACAAGGCCGACCCGGACTGCGGCACCACGTTCACCTGGGCGACCCGGGCCTTCGGGCCGAAGTCCGGCTTTGCCGGCGGCTGGGGCATCGTGGCCGCCGACGTCCTGGTCATGGCCAGCCTGGCGCAGGTGGCGGGCCAGTACGTGTTCCTGCTGTTCGGCGCGGACGGCATCGGCACCAATCCGGCCAGCGGCTGGGTGCTCTTGATGGGCGTCGCCTGGATCATCGTGATGACCTACATCTGCTACCGCGGCATCGAGGTCTCGGCCAACTTCCAGAAGGCGCTGCTGAGCATCGAGATCACCATGCTGCTGGTGCTGTCGGTGACCGCGCTGGTCCGGGTCTACTCCGGGCACCACCCGGCGGTCTCGGTCCACCCCAGCCTGAGCTGGCTCAGCCCGTTCCACCTCGGCGGCCTCCAGGCCTTCATCGGCGGGCTGATCCTCATGCTGTTCATCTACTGGGGCTGGGACACCGCGGTGTCGGTTAACGAGGAGACCAAGGACAAGAACAGGACCCCCGGCCGGGCGGCGGTCATCTCCACCGTGCTGCTGCTCGTCACGTACGCGCTGGTGATCTTCTCGGTACTGGCCTTCGCCGGGATCGGGACCACGGGGATCGGCATGAGCAACACGGCGAACTCCAGCGACGTGCTCTCGGTGCTCGGTGGCGCGATCTTCGGCAGCGGTGGCTTCGGCACCTTCCTGACCCGGCTGCTGATCCTGATGGTGCTCAGCTCCGCCGCCGCCTCCACCCAGACCACGATCCTGCCCACCGCCCGCACCACCCTGTCGATGGCGTCCTATAAGGCGCTGCCCGACGCGTTCGCCAGGATCCACCCGCGCTACCTGACCCCCACGGTGTCCACCATCGTGATGGGCCTGATCTCCATCGCCATCTACATACCGATGAACTACATTTCCGGCGGCGCGGTTATCGCCGACGCGGTGACCTCGCTCGGCCTGTACGTCGCCTTCTATTACGGGTTCACCGCCCTTTCCTGCGTGTGGTACTACCGCAAGACGCTGACCAGCAGTACGCGTAACCTGTTCATGCGCGGCATTATCCCCGGGCTGGGCTGGCTGATCATGTGGGGAGCTGGCGGCTACGCCCTCTGGGAGGACTGGGACGTCGGCACCGGCAACAGCTACACCTCGTTCACGCTGTGGTTCTGGCCGCACTGGCACGTTGGCGGCGCCTTCATGCTGTTCCTCCTGGCGGCGCTGGCCGGGGTACTGGTGGGCGTCTACATGCGCATCACCGCGCCCGCCTTCTTCAAGAAGGAGACCCTCACCAGGTCCACCCCGACCCTGGTCCCCGACAAGTAGACCTCCCGCTCGCCGGCCCGGGCCCGGCGGCTGCGGGAGATCGAGTGCGGCGTCGCCCGGGTGGCCGAGCAGGTCAGCCTCTCTCACCGGACGCCGGGCCGGCGGCCATCACGCGCCGGCTGCGGCCCAGACGAAAGCCGTTCCTATCCCGCCGACCTGGCGGGCGTGTGATAGGCCTTAGCGCACCCCGTACAGGTACTCGAGCGCGATCTGGTCCAGGTGCTCATAGGCCAGACCCCGCTGCGCCAGCGTGTCCACGTCGGCGGCCGGCGCGCGCACGTCACGCCAGGTCTCGCCGGGGGCCAGCGTCGGCGCGCCGAGCTGGTCCGCGCCCGAGGCGCGCAGCGCCGCAGCGACCTCGGGGTCGGCCCGGAACGCCCGGACCTTGGCCCGCAGGATCAGGTAGTTGCGCATGCACGCGGCGGCCGAGGCCCACACGCCCTGGTCGTCTTCGGTGCGGGGCGGCTTGTAGTCGAAGTGGACGGGCCCGTCGTATCCGCCGGCCTCCAGGGTGTCCACCACCCAGAACGCGCCGCGGACGTTCCCGGCGCCGAACCGCAGGTCCTGGTCGTACCGGGGGCCGTGCTGTCCGTTCAGGTCGATGTGGAACAGCTTGCCCGCCCACAGCGCCTGCGCGATGCCGTGCGCGTAGTTCAGCCCGGCCATCTCCTCGTGCCCGACCTCGGGGTTCACCCCGACCATCTCCGGATCCGCGAGTCGGCTGATGAACGCCAGCGCGTGCCCCACGGTAGGCAGCAGGATGTCGCCGCGGGGCTCGTTCGGCTTCGGCTCGATCGCGAACCGGAGGTCATAGCCCTGCTCGCGCACGTACCCGCACAGCAGGTTCAGCGCCTCGGCGTACCGGTCCAGGGCGGCCCGGATGTCCTTGGCGGCACCGGACTCCGCGCCCTCACGGCCGCCCCAGAAGACGTAGGTGCGGGCGCCGAGCTCGGCGGCCAGGTCCAGGTTCGCCATCACCTTGGCCAGCGCGAATCGCCGCACCTCCCGCTCGTTGGCGGTGAACGCCCCGTCCTTGAACATCGGGTGGCCGAACAGGTTGGTGGTGGCGGTCGTCACCACCAGCCCGGTCTCGGCCAGCGCTTTGCGGAACGCCCCGATGCGCTCGTCGCGCTCGGCCGGCGTGGCGTCGAAGCCGAACACGTCGTTGTCGTGGAAGTTGACCCCGTACGCGCCGAGTTCGGCCAGCTTGCGCACGGCGCGCTCCGCGGGCATCGGCGGGCGCACCGCCGACCCGAAAACGTCGACGCCCTGCCAGCCGACCGTCCAGATGCCGAACGAGAACCGGTCCTCGCGCGAGGGAACGTAATCCATGCTCACCGGGCGTCCTTTCCTGTCGTGCCACATTTGTGCCAGTTTTCCACGCCGACCTGGCGGACCGACAACGACGACGGACCACAGCTGTCGTGATTACGAAACCGTCAGGGTCCATCGTGGCCCTCACCGCCGGGAGCCTCATCATCGCAGCTGCCCGTCCGGTCCCAGCCGGCCGTGGCGTCGCGGAGCGCCCCGTACCGCTGGCGGACCAGGGGCACGGGGTCAGCGGTGTACTCGGCGCTCGGCCCGCCCAGCGGCCACTCGGGCGGCCCCGATGCGCCGGACAGCGCCCAGGCCGCCTGCCTGGCCGCGCCGAGGGCCACGTACTCGGCGGGCTCGGGGACGGTGACCGGCATGCCGAAGATCGCCGGGGCGATCCTGCGCACTGCCTCGGAGCGAGCGGCGCCGCCGATGAGGATCACCCGCCGGGCGGTGATCCCGCATCCAGCGAGGTTGTCGATGGCGTCGGCGAGCGAGCAGAGCACTGCCTCGACCGCGGCCCGCGCGAGGTTCTCCGGTGTCGTGTTGGTGCTGGTCAGGCCGCGCAGTACGCCGTTGGCGCCCGGCCGGTTCGGGCTGCGCTCGCCGTCGAGGTAGGGCAGCAGGGTCAGGCCCTGCGCCCCGGGCGGCGCGGCCAGCGCGAGGCTGGACAGGCCGCCGGGGTCGGTGCCTAGCATGCGGGCCGTGACGGTCAGCACACGGGCGGCGTTGATGGTGGCCACCAGCGGCAGGAAGCGCCCGGTGGCGTCGGCGAAGCCCGCCACGGCGCCGGAAGCGTCGGCGGCAGGCTCAGCCGCGACAGCGTACACGGTGCCCGAAGTGCCGATCGAGACGACCACGTGGCCCAGGCCCAGTCCGAGGCCGAGCGCGGCGCCCATGTTGTCCCCTGTGCCCGCGGACAGCGCTGCCCCGCTGGCTGTCCTGGCCACGATCTCGGCCGGGGCGGCGAGCCTGGGTAGCCTGACCGGCTTGCCGAGCGCGGCCTCGGTTATCCCGGGTAGCCAGCGTCCGGCGGCGGGGGAGAAGTAGCCGGTGCCCGATGCGTCGCCGCGATCGGTGGCGGGTTGACCGGCCCGGCCCGCCAGCCGCCAGGTCAGCCAGTCGTGCGGGAGCATCACCTGCGCGGTGCTGGCGGCGGCGCCGGGTTCGTGCTCGGCCAGCCAGCGCAGTTTGGTGACTGTGAACGAAGCGGTCGGGACGCTCCCGGTCTGCCGTGCCCACCACAGCGGGCCGCCCATCTCGGTGGTCAGCGCCGCCGCCTGCGGCGCTGAGCGCACGTCATTCCAGAGCAGGGCGGGCCTGATTACCTGGCCGTCGCTGTCTAGGACCACCATGCCGTGCTGCTGCGCCGCGACCCCGATCGCGTCCGCGCGGTCGAGCAGCCCGTCCCCGGCTCGGGCCAGGGCCTTCCACCACAGTTCGGGGTCGCACTCGGTGCCGTCCGGGTGCGGGGCGGCGGCCTGCCCGACGATGGCGCCATCCTCGGGCCGGCACAGCAGCACCTTGGTGGACTGAGTGGATGAATCGACGCCTGCAACAAGCATCAGCGGCTCCCGCCACGCCGGAGACTATTCCCGCGCCTTACCGGGCCCGGCAGCATGGTTGGCGCCCCAGGCTACCACCAGGGCGAGCCGCTTCCCGAATGCGGCGGCGCGCGGTGCGTAATAGCCGCCGAGGGGCCCATCGGGCCCCTGGCACGGACCCCGGCCGGTCGGGCGTACCACGGCACCGATCAGCAGTAGTTGCGGCGCCAGAAACCACCGTTCGTTCTGGATAAATGACGACGGATATCGGTACGGGCGGCCGCCGAATCCGCAACTGGCCACCGCGGAGAGCCGCGCCGCGTGCGCCCGCCCTTGGAGACCTCCGGCTAGGATGGCGGACGTGCTCGACGACGCCGAAATCGCCCGGATCCTGGCCATCACCGCGCACCCCGATGATGTCGATTTCGCTGCCGCGGGGACGATCGCGCGGTGGACGGACGCGGGCATCGAGGTTATCTACTGCGTGGTGACCGATGGCGACGCGGGCGAGCTCGACGAGGACGTCCCCCGTGCCGATGTGCCGGCCCTGCGGCGGGCCGAGCAGGTTGCCGCGGCCAAGTGCGTGGGCGTGCACGACGTGCGCTTCCTCGGCTACCCGGACGGCCGGGTCGAGGCCACCCTGGACCTGCGCCGTGACCTGGCCCGGGTGATCAGGCAGGTCCGCCCCGACCGGGTGGTCTGCCCGACTCCCGAGCGGAATTACGCGCGCATGCCCGCCAGCCACCCGGACCACCGCGCCGTCGGCTCCGCGGCCCTGGATGCCGTGTACCCGGATGCCCGCAACCCGTTCGCCTTCCCTGAGCTGCGCGACCGCGAGGACCTGGCCCCCTGGACCGTCCCCGAGGTCTGGATCTCCGGATCCCCGTCACCCACGCATTTCGTCGACGTGACCGCCACGTTCAGCCGGAAGATCGCCGCCCTGCGCGCCCACGAAAGCCAGACCGGGCACGTGGACGATCTTGAGGAGCGCATCCGGGGCTGGCTCGGCCACGCCGCCGCCCTGGGCGGCCTCCCCCAAGGCCACCTGGCCGAGGCGTTCCAGATCCTCCAGACCGCCTGAGGCGGTCAGACCGCCGAGGCGATCAGGTCTCGGCCAGGATGTGGCTGAGGACCTTCACCGTGTCGCCTGCCGGTTCGGCCTGCAGGCAGAGCTGCTCCATGACCTCGAGGTAGCTGTCCACCTCTGACGGCTTGTCCAGGTACAGCGCACTGGTCAGCTGCTCGATGTACACCACGTCGTGCAGGTCAGGCTCGGCGAACCGCAGGATCGTGAACGGGCCGCCCATGGCGGAATGCGGCCCCGCGGTGAACGGCAGGATCTGCAGCGTGACCGAGGGATGCTCGGCCATCACCACCAGGTGCTCGAGCTGGTCGCGGACGACCTCGCGGCCGCCGACCGGGCGACGTAGCGCACCCTCGTCGACGACTGCCCACAGCTGCGGCGGGTTCGGGCCGCCGAGGACCTCCTGGCGGCTGACCCGCAGCTCGGCCCGGCGGCTGACGTCCTCTTCGCTGACCGCCGCGCCCTGGCGGATCAGGGCCCTGGCGTAGTCCTCGGTCTGCAGCAGCCCGGGAACGAACTGGACCTCGTACGTGCGGATGACGGACGCCGCAGCCTCAAGACCTACGTACGGCTCCAGCCAGGTGGGCAGGATGTCCGAGTAGGCGTGCCACCAGCCAGGAGTGTTCGCCTCCCGGGCCAGGTTCAGCAGCGCGGCGCGCTCTTCGCTGTCGGTGACGCCGTACAGCGTGAGCAGGTCGGCTACATCGCGCTCCTTGAAGCCGACCCGGCCGTGTTCCATTCGGCTGATCTTGGAATGAGAGCCCCTGATGGCCTCCGCGGCCTGTTCGGCGCTGATCCCGCGTTCCTCACGGAGCCGGTGGAGCTGCCCGCCGAGCACCAGGCGCTGAACAGTGGGCCCACCCGCGCGCGTGCCGAAAATGCTGGGGGGAACATCCCAGGCCGAGTCTTCTGACGAGACCATCGACACTCCTCGCATCGTTGCACCCTGAGCCTGGCGGGGGGTGTGGACCAGTCTCCCATGTGATCTCGTGCCTGCGGAAGAGGCTTCCGTGACTATTCAGCAGAAGCCCTAATCTCTCCGTATTCCCGCAGGTCACGGGCGTCACGTTTGTCGGTCTGTCACTGAGACGTCGCGGCATGCCGGCCGGTCGCCGTGCTACCGGCGAGTAGCTAGACCACTTCGCTCAGTATATGGTCAAACTCGCCATCCTTGGCTCCGGCCAGGAATGCGGTGATCTCCGCCTGAGTGTAGACCAGGACCGGCCCGACGGGGAAACGCGAGTTCCGCATGGCGATCTCGCCGCCGGGCAGCGCGGCCAGTTCAACGCACGCGCCGTTGGGGTTGCTGTGCAGGCTCTTCCGCCAGCGAACGTCTCCGAGTTCGCCAGCAGGCATGCCGTTGTACGTCATGACCATCCCTATCCCCTTCCGACAGTCTCAACGGGCCCGGCTCCCGGGGGTTCACTCGCTGTGATCTTCGATTGGCAAGTGGTATGCGAGTGCCTGGATGCGTTTCAACTGTCTGCTGGCCCCCCGTACGTATGTCCGGAGACTTGTGCACGAAGCTAATGAACGTGCATCTGGCCTTGCATTTGCACAATATATCAGGCAGCATGTCCCGTAGGCACGCAGTTAACACCGTGATGGGCAAGGATTTAGCCCGATGACATCAGGAAGCTGTTGCGTTGGCGCATCTGAGTGTCGCGACCGGTAGCGGAGATGACGACGAAGAGATAGGCGTCGCGCGGCCTGCGGTTTCCGATGGTATGCCGCGGTTGCTGCCGGTGCCGTCTGCGTGGTGGGAGACTCCTGCGGTGACGAGCCGGACCCTGGGCGCTCGGCCGGAAGAGGCCAGGGCCGCCCGCCGGTTCGTCCGCGAGCTGCTGATCTGCTGGGGCCTGGAGGCGCTGGCGGACGACGCGGAGATGATCGTCGACGAGCTGGTGGTGAACGCCGTCCTGCACGGCACGCGGGCCGGCCTGCCTCGCGGCGGTCCCGGTAGCGGGATGACGGTGCTGCGGCTCTGCGTGCTCAGGCGGGTCGGCGAGGTCATGCTGGCCGTGGTCGACCCCGGGAATGAGACGCCCATGCCGCGGCAGCCTGACTGGGGCGGGGAGACCGGCCGTGGCCTGCAGATCGTCGCTGCCCTCAGCCACGTGTGGGGCTGGAGCCCCATTGCCGGCCACGGCAAGGCGGTCTGGGCCGTACTACGCGATCCCTGACACTGGCTCCTCGGACGCGGACTCCAGGACGTGCTCGACCAGGGTAATCAGTACCTGCTTGGCCGACTCCTTGCTGCGCGCGTCGCACAGGATGATCGGCAGGTCGGGCTCCAGGTCCAGCGCGATCCTGACGTCTTTCTTGTCGTACCGGCGGGCGCCGTCGAAGCAGTTCAGCGCCACGATGAACGGTATTTCCCTGCGTTCGAAATAGTCGATGGCGGGGAAGCTGTCCGCCAGCCGCCGGGTATCGGCCAGCACCACCGCCCCGAGGGCGCCGATCGCGAGTTCGTCCCACATGAACCAGAACCGCTGCTGGCCGGGCGTGCCGAACAGGTAGAGCACCAGATCGCTGCGCAGGCTGATCCGGCCGAAATCCATGGCCACCGTGGTGGTGGTCTTGCCTTCGACTCCGGCCGTGCTGTCCGTGCGGAAGCTGTCATCGGTGAGGGGCTCTTCGGTACGCAGCGGCCTGATCTCGCTGACGGCTCCGACCAGCGTGGTCTTGCCTACCCCGAACCCCCCGGCCAGCAGGATCTTGATCGGGCGGTACTGTGCCGAGCGTTTCGGGTTCCCGCTGGCGGGATCAGAGAGCCCGTAGTCCATTGAGGACCTCCCTGAGAGTGTGCTTGTCGATCCGCTCCGCCATCACGACCGGGGTGCCGATCGCCACCAGGCCGAGTTCGCGCAGGTCGGCGAGGATGATCCGGACTACGCCGAGCGGGAGGTCAACGTCGGAGGCGATGTCGGCCACGGTCGTCCGCGCCCGGGCGAGCCGGAGCACGCTGACGTGCTCCGGCGCCAACGCGGCCAGGTCGGCGAAGGCGCGGGTGGCGGTTACGGTAGCCACCAGGTCGAACGACTCGCCGGCGGGCCTGGTCCGGCCGCCGGTCAGCGCGTACGGCCGGACCACCGGCCCGGCCTCGGCGTCCAGCCACCGCTCATCGTTGGACGGCATGGTGCATCTTAGTCCCCGCCGCTCAGGGCGGTGGCGCGCGTATTGACCCGGATGTGCTCCCCGGACCGCCTGACCAGGACGGCCATCTCGTAGGCGACCAGGCCCAGGTCGGCGCCCGGCCCGGTGAGGACCGCGAGGCATGTTCCGTTCCCGGCCGCGGTCACCAGCAGGAATCCCGAGTCCATCTCGATGACGGTCTGCCGGGCCGCGCCGCCGCCGAAGCGTCGGCTGGCCCCGCGGGCCAGCGAGTGGACGCCGGCGGCCAGGGCCGCCAGGTGCTCGGCGTCGTCGCGCTGCAGCGCCTGCGAAGCGCCGAGCGTCATCCCGTCCTGGGACAAGATGACGGCCTTGGTGAGGTGCGGGACTCGTCGTACGAGATCATCGAGCAGCCAGTCGAGCTGGCCGACCCGGTGCGTGGTGCCGATGTCAGGCTCCATCGGATTCCCTCCGGGGCTCCTCCGCCGCGGCAGCCTCCTCACGTGCGGCCGCGGCCGAAGACGGGCCCTGGCCGCTGGGTTCGGCCGGCGGGTCAGCCGGCCCCCGGCCGGTCCCGTGCTGCCACCTCCCCTCCTGCCAGCCACGCTGGAGCGCCGACATGGTCTGGCGGATCTCGCCGGGCGTCGGTCCGCTGGCCGGGCCGGGGCCTGCACCGGGATCGGCGCCGAAGCCGGGCCCGGGGGCGACGGAAGCCGAGGTCAGGCGGTGCGGCGGGTCGGCGCGAAGCTGGGGGGCCAGGCTGGCTTGCCTGATCCGCCGCGGAAGCCCGTCCCCGTCGGCGCCCGCGGCCCGAGATCCGGCCTCGCCGCCGGCGGGCAGCACCGGAAGCGGCCCGGTCTGGCGGGACAACTCCCAGGGCGGACCGGATGCCTTCCCGGCCCTGGGTGAGGCCACCGGAGTCATCGGCGTGGGCGGCCCGGCCGGGGCCGTCCGGATGAGCGGATCGGAATCGGCGGGGCTGCCCGCCACGCTGCGGCCGGTCCACTCAGCGAACGCGGCGGCCTGGCCCGGAAAAGCCGCGGAGCCCGCACCAGGGGGCGGCCCTGGGTCCCGCCACGGCGTGAACGCGTCGAAGGTGGGTTGCTCGGTGTCGTTGGCCTGCTCCGGGATGGCCGCCTCCTCGGGATGGCGCCTGGGCAGGTCGTCCGGCCTTGGCGCCGTCCCGCCGTTGGCCCTGCCCCCGTTGGCCGTGCCCTCGTTGGCCGTGCCCCGGGCACCCGCGCGGTGCGCGCCGCGGGCGGCTCCCTTCGCCGTAATCCCGGCCGGCCG
>Ga0187780_10004543_pt1 | contig 10394 bp, 10 predicted proteins | sample 1015_Q2_SP10_20__FD_132429 | JGI IMG/M metagenome (GOLD analysis project Ga0187780, IMG submission 132429) | Tropical peat soil microbial communities from peatlands in Department of Meta, Colombia - 1015_Q2_SP10_20_MG | ecosystem: Environmental > Terrestrial > Soil > Wetlands > Peat | place...
CGACGACGCGGCGATCGAGGCGCTGATGTCCCGGCTTGCACAGGGCGGGCAGGGCGGGGTGGTGGCGCTGCCGGACATCTTCAACATCGTGCACCGCGACGCCATCGTCGCCGCCGCGGCCGAGTATCGTGTGCCGGTGATCTACTTCATCCAGTCCTTCGCCAAGGCGGGTGGTCTGATGTCGTACGGCGTCGACTATGCCGACCAGTTCCGGCGCGCCGCCGACTACATCGACCGCGTGCTGAAGGGCGCCAGGGCGGGCGACCTGCCGGTGCAGCAGCCGGACAAGTTCTCCTTCGTGATCAACCTCAAGACCGCCAAAACCCTCGGCGTCGAGGTGCCGGCGACCCTGCTTGCGAGTGCCAATGAGGTCATCGAATAGCCGGCGGCGGCGGGGCCGAATGGGGCCGCCGGCGCGCGCCGGGCGCGGCAGGGCCTGTGGATCAGCGCGCCAAAAGGCTGGAAAAGCCCCAGAAATCTGCATTTTTCGTGGATTCGGGCCTTGCGGGGCGGCGATTCGTGGATAACCTTGATTGCGCCAACGCTGGCCTGGGGCGTCAGGAAGACGTTGGTGAAACGAAGAAAGTAAGGGACCCCTCACTATGGCGATGCCAACTGCACCCACACCCACTCCAACCAAACCATCAGTTCCGACCGTGCCACTATCGAAGATCGCGGCCGAACTGGCGGAAAAAACCGGCATGACCAAGAAGGACGCCACCGGCGCCCTCGACGATTTCGTCGGCCTGGTCGTGAAGCACCTGAAGAAAGGCAACAAAGTCCGCATCACGGGCCTCGGCATTCTTCAGGTCCGCAATCGTCCCGCGCGCATGGGCCGCAACCCGGCGACCGGCGAGGCGATCAAGATCAAGGCGTCGAAGAAGGTCGCCTTCCGCGTCGCCAAGGATCTGAAGGAATCGATCTGAAGCACGTCTGACGGAAGAATCGGGCGGGCAATGGCGGCAAGCCGGGCCCGCCTTTTTCTTTGCCGGATTCCCGGCGCAGACAATGTCGCGACATGCAGAGCTTCGTCCTCGTCAAGACGCTGACCTATCTGATCCTGCCGCCGGGGTTGCTTGCCACGGGCACGATCGCCGGCCTGCTGCTGGCCGCCCTGGGCGTCCGGCAACTGGGCGCCATGGTCGTCCTGCTCGGCGTCTTCGTGAACTGCGCCTTCGCCTTTCCTCCGCTGTCCGATGCCCTGCTGTTCCATCTGGAGGATCAGGCGCGCGCGGCGGCGCTCGCGACGCCGCGCTGCTGCTTCCATGCCATCGTCGTGCTGGGCGGCGGCGTGGCGCCGGCGGTGCCGCCCGAACGAGACTTCCCGAGTCTTACCGGCTCGGCGGACCGCGTCTGGCTCGCCGCGCGGCTGTACAAGAACGGCGTCGCGCCGCGCATCATCGTGAGCGGCGGCGGCTTCATGGCGCAAAGCAATGAATTTGCAACGACGGAAGCCGAGGCGATGCGCCGCTTCTTGCGCGATCTCGGCGTGCCGGACGAGGCGATCATCGACGAAGGCAAGTCCGACAACACCATCGAGAACATCTTCAACGTGCGGGCAATGGTGAAAGACCGGCCGGTGGCGCTCGTGACCTCGGCCTACCACATGCCGCGGGCGCTGCAGATCGCGAGGACGGCGAAGCTCGATGCCTCGGCCTTTCCCGCCGAGTTTCGCGCCCTGCGTTCGACGCGGCCAACCTGGGAGAACTGGTTGCCGACCGTGGAAAGCACGGGCGATACGATACTTGCCCTGCACGAAATGCTGGCGATCGCCTTCGACTGGCGCGACGGGAACCATGGCCAGTGACCTACGACCGGTGAGCGGTGCCTTCCGCCTCAGCCGGCGCGCCGCGCTCGGCCTTGCCGCCGCAGTCCCGCTCCTCGTGCCGCTTGCCCGGCGCGCGCGCAGCCAGAGTCTGGACAGGCTCAGCTTCCACACCGACTGGCGCGCCGAAGCCGAGCATGGCGGGTACTACCAGGCGATCGCCAACGGCATCTACCGGGCGCACGGTATCGACTGCGACCTCCGCCAGGGCGGGCCAAGCCTCAACATTAGCCAGTTGCTGCTCGCCGGCCGGGTCGACATGACGATGTCGAACAGCTTCGAGGCCTTCACCTTTCTGCGCGAAGGCGCGCCGTTCTATGCCATCGCTGCCATCTTCCAGAAGGATCCGCAGGTCCTGATCGGCCACCCCGGCTCGGGCCTCGACTCCTTCGACAAACTCCGGGACCGCAGACTCCTGATCGGCGCCGGCGGGCGTGTCACCTATTGGCCCTACCTGCGCAAGAAGTACGGCCTCAGGGACGAGCAGCTCAGGCCGTACAATTTCAACATGGCGCCCTTCCTGGCCGACAAGAACGCTGTGCAGCAGGGCTTCCTCTCATCGGAGCCTTACTCGATAGCGCAGGCCCTCGGCCGGCCGCCTGAAGTGTTGCTGATCGCCGATGCGGGCTTCGCGGCCTATCAGGCGACCATCGCCATCTCGAGGAAGCTCGCAACGGAAAAGAAGGAGTTGATCCAGCGCTTCGTCGACGCCACGCTCGAAGGGTGGTCGCAATATCTGAAGGGCGGCCCGGCCGCCGACGCGGCAAACCAGCTGATCAAGCGCGACAATCCCGAGCAAACCGACGAGCGGATGGCCTACGCCATCAAGGTACTGAACGAGCGCCGCATTGTGCTGTCGGGCGACGCGCTCACGGCCGGCATCGGCGCCATGAGCGATTCGCGCTGGCGGGAATTCTACGCCTCCATGGTCGATGTCGGCGTGTTGCCGAAAGGGCTGGACGTGGCCGACGCCTATTCGCTCGAATTCGTAAACAGGGGCGTCGGCAAGCCCGCCTAGCCTTCCAGCGGCTCAGTAAGGGGCGCAGCCGTGGGCCAGCAGGAACTGCCGGCTCTTGCCGCCCGATACCGCGTCGTACATGCGGTTGAAGCGGAGCTGGCGCTCGGCCGGATTGCCCTTGGGCAGGGGAGGCCCAAGCTTGCGCCACATCTCATAAACGTTGTTGTTGTCCTCCAGGTAAAGTGACTCCTCGGTCTCGACCTCGGCCAACTGGCACCTGTCGACGGCGGGCTTTGACAGTTGCTTCTGGTAGTTGGCGTCGAAGCCGTTCACTTCTCCCTGAAGTATCGAGATCCATTTCCTGTACGACGTGGCGTCGCCGATGAGCTTCATCGCCTCGACCTGGCTGGGTCCAAACAGGATGTGCATGTACTGAAGGGAGTTTATGCCGCCGATGCCCATCTGGTAGACGTGCAGGATCTCGTGCGTGTCATAGGGAGCGCCGGCAAGCCGGAAATAGCTGTCGACAGAATATTTTGCCAGATAGTCGACCGAGCAGGACCGTGTCATGCCGCCGGCGCCGGCCTCGGCGTCCTGCTTCGGCCAACCATCCGGGTCGTAAATCGTGTACTTGACGCTCTTGCACCATTTCTCGAGAACGACATTGGTGATCTTGCGATAGGCAGGGAAGAGCTTGCACGCCTGATTGGTGATGAACGGCTCGCAGTGAGCCTTCGATTTCGCATCCTTGAGATGCGAGCAGTCGATTTCGAACGGTATCGGTATCTTCTCTCCGCCCGGACAGGTGGAGACCGTGAACTGGTCCTGGGCCGACGCAGCCGGCGCAAGCAGGGCCGCGACACAGACCGCGATGGAGCTGACTAGAATTCTTGCCATCGCGCCGCCTCCCGAGCATGGCCGAAAGATCAAAAAGGCGGGCAGGCATGAGCCAGCAGGAAGTGCTTGGCCCTGCCACCCGACACCAAGTCGAACATGCGATTGAAGCGGGCCAGCCTCCGGTTCATCCTTCAGGTGCGAGCAATCGATCCCGACCGGCACCGCTACTCTGGTCTGGTCGGAACAGGCCGACACTGAGACTTGATGCTGCGCCGGCGCAAATTGCGGAAGCAACGCGTCAATTGCGCTCGCGATGGCCGCAACGAGAGACCGTCGCATTGTTCCTTGCTCCCTGGTTGGTGGACGACTATGCCACTCAGGCTGCCGCTCGATTTGGCGGCCGATATGAACAAGCCTCGGAGGACGAGATGTACAAGGTGAGCGAAGAGCATCAGATGTTGCGCGATCTCGTCAAGAAGTTCGTGCGCAACGAACTGATGCCCCTTGAGAAGAGCATTCTCGATCGCTTCGCTGCCGGCCAGCCGGCAGCGCTTTCCGACGAGGAGAACGCCCGCCTCCACAAGCAATGCAAGGACCTCGGCCTATGGTCGCTCGATGTGCCGGAGGAGGCGGGCGGCGCCAATTTGCCCTGGGTGGCGCTGGTCGGTGTCAACGAGGAGCTGGGCTACACTGCGGTCCCCTTCACCTTCCCGCCGGATTCGCCCAATTTGCACATGCTGCTCGCCACGGCCGATCCCGAGCAGCGCAAGAAATATCTCGAGCCCTACGCAGCGGGCCAGACGACCTCGGCCATCGCCATCTCCGAGCCGGGTGCCGGCGGCGATCCCGCCGGCATGAAGACCAAGGCGATAAAGGATGGCGATCATTGGGTGATCAACGGCCGCAAGATCTGGATCAGCCGCATCGCCAAGGCCGATTTCACGATCGTCATGGCGGTAACCGACCCCAACCTCGGCTCGCGCGGCGGCATAACGGCCTTCCTGGTCGACAAGGGTACCAAAGGTCTGGTCGTGGCGCGGGCGATCCCGATGCTGGCGGGTCAGCGGACCTACGAGGTGGTGTTCGAGGATTGCCGCGTGCATGAAAGACAGGTGCTGGGCCGCATCGGCCAAGGCTTCGCGCCCATGCAACTTCGCCTTACCGTGCGCCGCCTGCAAATGGGTTCGTGGTGCATCGGCATGGCGCAGCGCGCGCTCGACATGCTGGTCGATCACGCCAACCAGAGGGTCACCTTCGGCCAGAAGCTCGCCGACCGTCAGGCGATCCAGTGGTGGGTGGCCGACGCCGCCACCAAGCTGCACGCCTGCCGCTTGATGGTGATGGACGCGGCGGTCAAACAGGACGAGGGCCGCGACGTGCGCATGGAAGCCTCGATGATCAAGGTGTTTGCCACGGAAATGGCGACAGAAGTGATCGACCAGGCGCAACAGGCTTTCGGCGCAATGGGCGTTACCCAGGAACTTCCGTTATCTTGGCTTGGCCAGAAGGTGCGCACCATGCGGGTGTACGAAGGACCATCAGAGGTGCACCGTATGGTGATCGCCAGACGTATTCTCGGCGGCCGCTAAACTCGCGGCGTCTATTTGGCGTATTCCTCGGCCGCGACGGCAAAGTTCAGGTTCTGGCCGGCCACCAACTGGAAGGTCGTAATGGCGAGGAGGTGACCCTCGGCATCGAACAGGCCGCCTCCCGAGGAACCAGGTGATACCGGCGCCGAAGTCTGAATCAGCCGCTGCTTCAACGTGCGTTTCGACGAAACCAGGCCTTCGGCGATCGTAAGCTCGAGGCCACTGGGCGCTCCGATCGACAGCGCCCGTTCGCCGACCTTGATGTCGTCGTAGGGGCGAACGCTGACCCAGCTCGCAAGCGCGGTCGCACTGTGCAGCACGCAGCGATCCGCCGCGACGTCGCCGGACACGACATCGGCCTGCAATTCAAGCTTGTCGTGGATCAGAGTGACCCGGGAAAGCTCGCCGACGACGTGGCAATTGGTCAAAACGTCGTGATCGCTCACGGCGACGGCGGAGCCCTGCATCTTGCCGGCTTTGACGATGTAAACTGCGCCGCCCGCCTTTGAGAAAACCTCTTCGGTTCGAAGCTCCGTCCCCGTCCACGCTTCGCGCTTCAAGGCGTCGGTCTTGCCCGTGCCGTCCACGCCGGAGGCGAGTTTCGCAGGGGCATGAGGTTGCACGATCTTGCCGTTGGCGGGAGCGGAGCCGGCGACAACGGCCGGCGGCGTGAGGAATTTGGGATGCGGCGAGGCCGTTGTGTCGAAATTTCGGCCAAGTTTCACACTCTCCGCGATCGCCGCCATGACCACGCCCTGGTTGGCGAGTTGATCGTGCGGAATGATGACGTTTACGATCAGGATGCCCGACGAACTGCACAGCACCTTGCTGTAGTCCAATCGGCCCGCCTTTTCGTTGGCGATCGCGAACCAATTATCCTGGCGGGCGTGGTAGCTTGCGCGGCTGCGCTGTAGGATCTGGGCATAGAACGTGTTCAAGGTCAGGCAGTTCGGGATGCCGTACTGAACGCCGATCGAAAGGCCGATTGTCCCCTCGAAATCGTACCACTGGATGCCGTCAGCCATGCGGTTCGACAGGAATTTGACAAGGCGCGTCGGAACGCCGATCGAGAAACCGACGGACTTGTCGTTGAGCGTCGACCATCCGAATTGTTCGCGTTGCTTCAGACCTTCCGAAAGAAGCTCGCTCAGTTGGCTCTCGGTCGGATTTCCGTCCGCCTCGTAGCCCTTCGACTTTTGCCAGTCCCGCATGGCCGCATGCGTGAGGCTAGCGGCGTCGCCATTTGTGAAGATGTTGTAGTGGCCGGTCCAGATCAGCGCTTGTCGGATGTCGTCAAAGTTAACTGACGCTGAAGAAACATCCTGCGCCCACGCCGGTGCCAGCATCATCAACAGGCTGGCCAGGGCCACAGCGATGCTGCGGGCGAGCGCGCGGGGAACAAACAAGCGGGATTCCTCCGAGCCCATCATCGCCTACCGCGCACCGCCGACCAATGGCGCGGTTGTATCAATCGTGTAGGTTCGCGTAATTTACCTGAGGCGCGCCGCCGCCTCCGCCACCGCCTTGCGCCGCCGCTCCATCATCGGCGCCACTTGGCTCCGCACCCGGCTCGTTCGCTCGATGCCAGCCTTCTCCGGGCTGCCGGAATCGAACGGCGGATGCGGATCATATTCGAGGCCGAGCTGAACCGATCTCGCCACCTCTTCGCCCGCCAGCTCGGCCAGCAGGGCGAGGCCGAAGTCGATGCCGGCTGTGACGCCGCCGCCGGACATTCGATTGCGGTCGCGCACCACGCGATCGGACACGGGAATAGCGCCGAACGACGACAGGAATTCGCGCGAGGTCCAGTGGCATGTCGACTTGTAGCCTTTGAGCAGACCTGCGGCGCCGAGCACCAGTGAACCGGTGCAGACCGAAGTGACATAGCGGGCCTTCTCCGCCTGCCGGCGAAGAAAGCCAAGTGTCTCCTCGTCATTCATCAGGTCGATCTGCCCCGCACCACCCGGCACGCAGATGACGTCGAGCGGCGGGCAGTCCTTGAAGGTGATGGTCGGCACGATTGAAAAGCCTGCATCAGTTTTTACCGGATCTAACGTCTTCCAAATCATGTGAAGACGGGCGCCCGGCGCACGCGACAGCACTTGCGCCGGCCCCGTGGCGTCAAGCTGGGTGACGTTGGGAAAAATCAACATGCCGATATTGAGCGCCTCTGCCATAGCCGCCTCCACCGTCGGGATGGAGCTTAGACGTGAAGGCGCCGGGATCAAACTGCAACGCGTCTACATCGCGCCGGAAGTGCGGAACATTTCGTCGTGGCGGCGCTCCATCTCCTCGATTGGCGGTGGATGCGAGCGTGTCGTGGCGGCCGTGCAGGCGCAGAGCTGAAGTGCAACAATGGCCAAAACGACGACAGCCCATAGATGCGGCGGCATACCAGACGTGTCGGCTTACATGCCACCGCCGCCGCCGCTGCCCATGGTCAGGACGGTCTGTTCGTGATTGCGTTCCATCTGCTGAACGGCGGGCGAATTGGTCGACTCGGCCAGGCACCCGGTGAGTTGCAGGACAACAAGACCAGCTAGAACAATCGATCGAAGAGACAACGACAGGCAGCTCATCATCTCCTCCGTCACAAGGTATCGCCAGTCAACGCCTCCTTGTCCGGCGTGGCAACAATGCGGCCGCTCAACACCACGTGAGCATGATTTCAGCGAATATCAGCGCTGCAGTTTCATTCGGAAACTGCCGACGATCAGCGCCATCCCCGCGAAACTCGCCCCAAGCCACAGCGCCGCGCGGGCGCCTTCGGCCGCACCGCCGCCGGAGAAATCGAACAGCCCGAACACCAGGGCCACCAGGGCCGCGCCCGTGGTTTGGCCTAGGGTGCGCGCCGACGCGATAATGCCGCCCGCGCTGCCGCTTCGTTCACGTGGCACGGCATTCATCATCAGCCGGTTGTTGGGTGCGGCGAAGATCCCGAAGCCCGCGCCGCACAACACCAGGCGCCACATGATGTTGGGCGCCGACGGGTCGCTCGGCAGCAGCGCCATCAGCACCAGGCCGGAGGTCATGCTGGTCAGGCCGATGGCTCCTAGAACGCCCGCATGGTGACGGTCGGCAAGCCGTCCGGCAATCGGCGCAATGGTGGCGAGCGCGAGAGGCCAGGCGGTAAGCAGGATGCCGGTGTCGGTGGCGTTTCTTCCCAGCACGGTGTGGAAGAAAAACGGCAGGCTGACGAAGACGAGCCCTTGCGCGGTGAAGGTGCAAGTGGCTGACCCGATCGACAATGCGAAGATTGGACGCTTGAAGATGTCGATTGGCATCATCGGATCGGCAAGCCGGGTCTGCCGCCAAACGAAAATAGCTCCCAGCACGACGGCGACAGCGACCTCGGCACCGATCACTCCCCAGGAATGGCCGTGCGCCACACCGTCGATGCCGAAGATCAAGAGGCCGAAGGTCACGCCTGACATCATGGCCGACACAACATCGAACGGGCGGTGCACGTGCCTTGTATGCGGCAGGTACCATTCAGCAAGGATGAACGACACGACGCCGAGCGGAATGTAGATCGCGAACAGGTAGGGCCACGAGGCGACCGTGAGCAGCGCCGCGCCGATGGACGGGCCGGCGGCGAGCGAAGTGGCGACCACCGTGGTGTTGAATCCCAGGCCGCGGCCCAGCATGGAGCGTGGGTAGATCGCTCGCACGAGAGCGGGCTGGATCGACATAATAGCCGCACCGCCCAGTCCCTGCACGGTGCGGGCTGCAATCAGCCAGCCAAAGGAGGGCGCCAGCACGCAGCCAAGCGAAGCGAGGCAGAACAACGCGAGCCCGAAGCGATAGACATGCCGATAACCTACTATGTCAGCCAATGCTGCCACCGGCAGCAAGCAGATCATGAGCGCGATCTGGCTAGCATTGACGATCCATATGGAGTTCGACGCCGTGATCCCGAGATCGCGCGCGATGTAAGGTAGCGCCAGATTGGTCATCGAATTGTTGAGCACCGCCATCGACAATCCGATGGTGATGGTCGCTACCGCGAAGGTGCGCGGCAGGCCGGGCGGCATGCCGTCGACGACGCTCTCGATTGATCGGTTGGCTTTGCTGGCGACGGACGTCGAATCGGGCATCGTCTATTGCGGTACCGTCGGCAACTCGCCGCCGATGGTGGTGCGCTGCATGAGCCGCTTGTACTTGACCGGGTCGTAGTACGTGGCGCGATGAAGAATGGCGCGGTTGTCCCAGACGATCACGTCGCCCTCGCGCCAGGCATGTGAGAGGCGGAACTCCGGTTGGTCGGCGCGCTGAGTGAGTTCGTAGAGCAGCGCCTCGCCGGTCGCCCGCGGCCATCCAACGATAAAGCCGGCATGGGCGCCGATATAGAGCGCGCGCCGGCCATTTATCGGGTTGTCCTGGTAGATGCGCTGCTTGACAGGCGGCAGCTCGGCTAGCGTCTTGGCGCTCAGAATCCCCTTCTGTACTCGATCGCGCGAATACTCGAGACTGTGCTCGGCGATCAGCGGTTCGATGGTGGTCCGCAGTGCGGGAGGCAATGCTTCCCAGGCCGCTCGCATGCAAAGGAATTCGGTGTTGCCGCCTTCGGGCGGGCAGATGCGAGCCGTCAGGATGGAGCATAGCGACGGCACGCGCTTGAACGACGAGTCCGAATGCCAGAAATAGTTGGCCTTCTGGTAGATCATGCGCATGTCGTCCGATGGAATCGGCTCACCGGTCATGATGTCGAGGTTGGATTGGCGCTGGAACTTCGTGCCTGCAGCCGGGTTGGAGCTACCGGTGGTCTCGAGCGGGCCGAAATATTCGCTGAACTGAATCTGCTTGTCGTCGTCCATCGCCTGGTCGCGGAACAGAAGCACTGAATGCTCCTCGAATGCAGCACGAATCGGGCCGAACTCACGCTGGCTGAGGGGCCGAGTAATGTCGACGCCCTGGATCTCCGCGCCGAACAGGGGATGAAGCTTCCTGACCGTGATGGGGCCGGTATTGCGCATGCCGTCTCGATTGGTGTCGCCTAGTCGACGATTGCCTGATAGGTGAGCACGCGAAGGTCACGGCGGATCGCATATGTCGAGGAGGGCATGAGCTGGGTGAGAAGCACGACGGCCATGTCCTCGGCCGGATCGCACCAGAAGGCCGTCGATGCTGCGCCGCCCCAGGCAAACTCGCCGGGCGTGCCCAGGATGTGCGCCTTGGCGGGATC
>Ga0187780_10004544_pt1 | contig 10394 bp, 10 predicted proteins | sample 1015_Q2_SP10_20__FD_132429 | JGI IMG/M metagenome (GOLD analysis project Ga0187780, IMG submission 132429) | Tropical peat soil microbial communities from peatlands in Department of Meta, Colombia - 1015_Q2_SP10_20_MG | ecosystem: Environmental > Terrestrial > Soil > Wetlands > Peat | place...
CACGAACAGCTCGAAGCAGACCATCGTGGAGACGGGGTTGCCGGGCAGGCCGATCCACGGCACGCCGCGGAAGGTTCCGAACGAGGTGGGCGACCCGGGCCGCATCCGCACCTTGGAGACCACCATCCGGCACCCCAGCTCGTCCAGCACGGTGCGGAGGTAGTCGTACTCGCCGACGCTCACGCCGGCCGTGGACACGACGAGGTCGCAGGTCGCGAAGCCGCGCTCCAGCTTCTCGCGCACGCTCGCCGGCGTGTCGGCCGCGATGCCGAGCGCGACGGGCAGCGCGCCCGCGAGCCGGACCAGCGCCTCCAGCGTGTAGGAGTTCGACGACGCGGTCTTCCGGCCGGCGAGGATCGCCTCGGCCTCGTCGAGGTCGGCGATCTCGTCGCCCGAGGCCAGGATGCCGACCCGGGCCCGGCGCCGCACCCGCACCGTGGCGCGGGCCATCGAGGCGAGAACGCCCAGGTGCGCCGCGCCGAGGGGCGTGCCGGCATCGAGCACCCGCGCGCCGCGCCGCAGGTCCTCCCCGGCGAACCGCACGTTGCGGCCGGCGTCCCGGTCGTCGAGCACCTCGACGACGGTCCCGGCCCGCTTCGTGTCCTCCTGGCGGATGACGCCGTCGGCCCCGTCCGGCAGCGGCGCGCCGGTGAAGACCCGGGTCGCCTGGCCCGGTCCGATCGGGCGCGTGGGCAGCGCGCCGGCGCGGACCTCCTCGACGACCGTCAGCCGCCGCGGCGCTCCGCGCGCGGCGCCCCGGACGTCCTCGGCGCGCACGGCGAAGCCGTCCATCGCGGAGTTGGTGCGCGAGGGAATCGTGACCGGCGAGTCGACGTCCTCGGCGAGCACGCGCTCGAGCGCGTCGCGAAGCGGGACCTCTTCCGTTTCCAGGACGCCGACGCCGGCGACGACGAGATCGATCGCCGCGCGGACGCCGTTCACCGGCCGCCGCCGCGGCTGAAGTTCGCGAGCCGCTCGACGATCTGGTCCTGCGCGGCGTCCACCACCCGCTGCGGCGCGGTGAAGCCGTTGACCAGCAGCACGAACGACAGCATCTCGCCGTCGGCGGTGCGCACGTACCCGGACAGCGATCGGACGCCCGACAGCGAGCCGGTCTTGGCGTGTGCGTTCCCGGCGGCGCGCGTGCCCTTGAGGCGGCCCGCCAGCGTGCCGTCGACGCCGGCGACGGGGAGGGCCGCGTAGAACGACGCGAACTCCGGCCGACGGTACATCGCCTCGAGCACGCGCGCGACCGCGTCGGGCGTCACGTAGTTGTACCGCGACAGGCCCGAGCCGTCGGCCAGCACGTAGGCGTCGGGCGGCACGCCGAAGCCGGTCAGCACCTCGCGCACCACCGCGCGTCCGCTGTCCATCGAGCCCACGCCCTTGGCCTGGGCCCCGAGGGTGCGGAGCAGGGTCTCGCCGATCTGGTTCTGGCTCGGCTTGAGGAACAGGACCAGCACGCTGTCGAGCGACGGCGACTGCCAGGTGAACAGGGTATCGGCCGCGCTGTCCGGAGGCCACGCCTGGTCCAGCACCGCGATGCCGGAGTCGGCGAGCACGGCCTTGAGCCCGGCGACGAAGTAGCGCGCGGGGTCCGGCACCGAGACCGGCAGGCGCGCGGCGGCGCGCCCCGCCGACAGGCGGCCCGAGAGTGCGACCGAGTCGCCGAACGGCGAGCGGCTCCAGGCCAGCTGCTGCACGGCGGAGTCGGCGGGCGCGGTGGTCGCGCCGTCGAACAGGCGCAGCGGCGTCGACGGCGGCAGCAGCGTCGCCGCGACCGGCTGGCCGGCCGCCGCCCCGGGCGTGGCCTCGATCCAGGCCACGCTCTGGTCGAGCTGCAGCGCGCCCACGGGCGCGGCGTAGTCCGCGTCGAGGTCGTCCCAGGCCCAGCCGGGGCCGAGCGGAGGGTCGGTGAACAGCGTGGCGTCCCCGGTCACGCGGCCGCGCACGACCCGGACGCCGCGGGCGCGCAGCGAGTCGGCCCACGGCCGCAGCGGCGCCAGCGGATCGGCGCCGGTCGCGGCGTCCACGGCGAGCGCGGGGTCGCCGCGGCCCACCACCACGAGGTCGCCCGCGAGGGTGTCGGCGCGCCGCGTGCCGCGCGCGAGCACCGGGGTCCGGTACCGGAAGTCGGGACCGAGCCGCAGCAGCGCCGCCGCGGCGGTCAGGAGCTTGAGGTTGGACGCGGGGAGGAACAGCCGCTCGGCGTCGCGCCGGTACAGCACCTGTCCGTTGTCGAGCGACTGGATCGCCACGCCCCACGAGGCCCGGGCGAAGGCGGGCACCGCGAGCGCGCTGTCGATCTCGGCGGCGAGCGCGGCCACCTGCGGGGCGAGCGGCGGCAGGGCGCCGCGCGCGGCGCAGCCCGCCAGGAGCAGCGCGGCGACGGGGCCGGTGATTCCCGGGAGGGCGTGGGAAGCGGTGCGGGCGGCGCGAACGAGGCTCACGTCGCGGGGTCGGACTCCGCGCGCCTCAGCGCGCGCCCTGGGATACCAGATCGACCAGCCGGTACAGCCAGTTGGTGTCGCTGAACCGGAGCACCGGGACGCTGGCCCGGAAGTCGGTCACGTCGGTGATGATGGCGATGTACTGTGAGGCTTCGGGCGAGGCGGGATCGTACAGGGGCTGCGCGTGCACCGCGCGCCGGTACACCTCGATCTTCGGCAAGTCGGACTTCTTGAATCCCTCCACCACGACGAAGTGAGCGTCGGCGAGGTACCGCGCCGTCAGCTCGCGCGGGCCGGCCTCCTCGTCCGCGCGGGCGAAAACGAAGCGCGAGCCGGGCGTCTCCATCACCACGCGCTCGGCGCCACCTTCGTGGACGTGGCGCCAGGTGTCGCGGCCCTTCTCGTCCAGGTCGAACGGGTGCGCGCCGTGCTTGATGGTCATCACGCGGTGGCCGCGCCGCACCAGCTCCCGCACCAGCGCCACCACGAGGGTCGTCTTCCCGGAGTTCTTCTTGCCGATCACCGATACGAGTCGTGGTTCCGGCATAGCAGTTCCGCTCGCGCCAGGTCGTCGGGGGTGTTGACGTTGAAGAATAGAACCGCCGGATCGCCGTACTGCAACACGCCCGCCTGCGGGAGGCGCGCCAGGCGCACGTCGCCGTGAAACCCGACGGCGCGGGCGTCCCCCCGCCCGATGGCGGCGCGGATCGCCGGACCGCAGGCGGGGCCGTAGGCGGCGCACAGCGGCTCGAGGCCGCGGCGGGAGCCGCTCTCCGGGAGCGCGGCGTCGGCGCCGGCGAGCAGGCCGGCGAGGCCGGCCAGCAGGCCCGCGGGGACGAACGGCATGTCCCACGCGACGCAGAGCACGCTGCCCGCGGTCTCGACGGCGGTGAGGATCCCGCCCAGGGAGCCGTTCCCGGGCAGCACGTCGGCGACCACCCGGAGATCGCGGCGCCAGCTGGGGGCGTCCGGTGCGTTGGCGACGAGGATGGGCGGCCGGCCGGTGGCGACCTGGAGGCTTTCGACCACGCGGTCGAGGATGCGGCGCCCTCCGACCTGCAGCAGGCCCTTGGCGGCGCCGCCGTAGCGGGAAGCCCCGCCGCCCGCGATCACCGCCCCGGAGACGGTCAGTAGCGGTGACCCCTCCGCCGCTCGAGCACGACGTCGAGGCCGACCGAGAAGGACGGCACGTGGGTGACCTTCAGACCGATCGGAGGCTGCGGCAGCTCGCTGCCGGCCGCGACCGCGCCCGTGTCGGTCGCGGGGCCGAGCGGCCGGGGCAGCGGGAGGATGATGTCGCGCGCCTCCATGCGCAGCTGGTACCCCGGCGCGAGCGGCAGCATCAGGCCCGCGCCCAGCGACACCATCCAGGTCAATTCCTTGTGGTTCTGGTCCGAGAGGAAGTAGACGATGGTCTCGCTGCCGTCGGGCTGCAGCGCCGGCCCCGTCATCTCGACGAACGAGCTGCCGAGGATCGCGCCCCCGGCCTCGGCCCGCACGAAGGGCTGCGTGCCGCCGGTGGCGAAGCGGTACGTCAGGCCGGCGAGCAGGCCCACGGCGTCGCCGCGGAGATCCTGCCCGTGGAGGAAGTCGCAGGCCTGCTGGTTCGGCGACGGGGTCTGCACGGGCACGAACGGCGCGAGGGCGTCGCACGAGCTCTGGGTCTCCAGCCCGAAGAACCCCGCCTCGAGGGTGTAGCCCAGGTGCGGCGACCGGAAGTACGTCGCACTCAGGGCGGCCAGGAGTCCCGGCCGCAGCCGCCGTCCGAGCGACACCGAATCGAACAGGTTCTGGACGCCGTTGTTCGATGCGAAGGCGAGCTGCCGGGGGATCGTCCACAGGTCGCCCCCGGTCGTGAGACCGGCGGAGATCGAGAAGATCAGGATCGGCTGGTCCGGCGTCTGCGCGGGCGCGGGGCGCGCCGGCGCGGCCGCGAGCGCGAGGGCGACGCCCACGGCGCGGAGGGCGTCACGCATCGGGACGGTGCACCTGCGGCGACCCCGACACCGCCCGGCCCACCAGCTCCACGCCGGCGCGCTTCGCGATCGCCAGGGCGAGCGTGGACGGAACCGAAGGCGTGGCCACGTACGTGATGCCGGCCCGCGCGGCCTTGAAGGCCAGCTCGGCCGAGATGCGCCCGGTCACCAGCAGCCCGAGGCCCGCCGGAGAGCGACCCGCCATCAGGATTCCTCCGATCACCTTGTCCACCGCGTTGTGCCGGCCGATGTCCTCGGCGTGCTGCAGCAGCGACCGCCCGTCGGTCAGGGACGCGGCGTGGATGCCCCCGGTCTCCGCGTACCGGGTGCCTCGCTGGTACATGTCCTTGAACCGCGCCCGCAGCGTCTCCAGCGGCGGCGCCTCGCCCCGCGGAGCGGTCGCCGGCAGGGAATCCGGGTCGGCGAGGGCGACGCTCACCGCGCCGCACCCCGACGCGAGCACCCGCCGGCGCCCGTCCCTGCCGATGGCCTCCACGCGCTCCGGCGCGAGCTCCGCCCAGAATCCCAGGTCGGTGGCGCACGGCGTGAGCGAGATCAGATCGGTCAGCGACTCGATGTAGCCCTCGCCGTGCAGCCATCCCACCGCCAGCTCCTCGAGCTGGTCGGGCGTGCACATCCACGTGACCGCCGGCCGGTGGTTCACCTCGAGCCAGACCGGCGTCTCGTCGACCGCGGCGAGCCGGCCCTCCGCGACCTTGCGGCTCACCGGCTACGCCTCGCCGCGATACTCCGCATACAACGCCGGCTCCTCCTCGACGCGGACCGAGGCGAGCGCGCAGCCCGCGGGGAGTCGCGCCGACACGCGGCGCCACACGTCCCGGCACAGCTCCTCGCCGGTGGGCACGGTGCGGCCGAACGCGTACTCCGGCAGGTCGAGGTTGAGGTTGCGGTGGTCGAAGCGCTCCACCACCTCCTCGGCGAGGATCCGGTCGAGCGCCCCGAGATCGACGGCCATGCCGGTGGTCGCATCCACCGCGCCCCGCACCGTGACCATGCACCGGTAGGTGTGGCCGTGGCCGTGCGGCGATGCGCACTTGCCGAACACCTCCGCGTTCCGGGCCTCGCTCCACTCGGGCCGGAAATAGCGGTGGGCGGCGCTGAACTGGACCGTCCGGGTCAGGTACGCGGTGGCCATGGGCTAAGATACCCCTGAGGACGCCCGGAGGGCGACGCCGGCGACCCTACGCCCCGGAGCGCCGGGGACGCGTCAGCTCAGAAGGTGAACACGTACGACAGGCCCAGCCACAGCACCAAGTTGCCCACCCACTCCCGGTCGGTCGTGCCGTAGGGCAGGACCGCCGAGCGCGGCGGGGGGCCGGCGAAGTGCAGGTCGAGCGAGTCGAAGTAGGCCAGCGGGTACTGGTAGCGGAAGAAGTAGTCCCGCACGTCGACCCGCAGGGCGAGCGACCTCGACAGGAAGTAGCGGGTACCGATGGCCGGCACCAGCGCGAAGTTGGTCCCGACCTGGAACCCGCCGGGGTCGGTGACCTTGTGCGTCGGCGCCACGACGCCGAGCGCGGCGCCCACGTACGGCGCGAACCGGTGCCAGGTCTTGTCGCCGGTGAGGTTCAGGCCGAGGCCGATGTCGGCGAGGATCAGCGGCATCCTGAGGTCGGGACCCTGGCGCGCCGAATCGGTCTTGGTGACCGACGTGTCGGCGATGATCGTCCGCCGCCGGCTGTCGGCCTGCGCGAGCGTGACCCAGAAGTCCACCGGACCGGACAGCCGGACCGCGAGTTGCGCCCCGAACGCCAGGCCCGGCAGCGCGCCGACCCCGGCCCGCCCCGGATTCCCGGCGAACCGGCCGGCGAACACCGTCAGGCTCTGGTGATCGAGGATGTCGCGGTACGGCGAGCTCTCGGGCGGATTGCCGACCTCCTGCGCCTCGAGGACGGCGGGCCACGAGGCGGCGGCGAGCAGGCAGGCCGCGAACGCCCGCAGGCCGGCGCGCGCCGCGCGGCGCAGCGTCGTGCCCCGCCGGAGCCGGGCCCCGCGCCTCACGCGGCTCTCAGGTCGCGGCCGGTCATCGCGGCCGGCTGCTCGAGGCCGAGGAGCGCGAGGACCGTGGGCCCCACGTCCCGCAGCGCGCCCCCGGAGCGGAGCGTGCCGCGGAACTGCCCGTCCATCAGCAGCAGCGGGACCGGGTTCGTGGTGTGCGCCGTGTGCGGCCCGCCGGTGGCCGGATCGATCATCAGCTCGCAGTTGCCGTGGTCGGCCGTCACGATCAGCGCGGCCCGGGCCTTGTCGGCCGACGCGATCACCCGCGCCAGGCACGAGTCCACGGTCTCCACCGCGCGCACCACCGCGGGCAGCTTGCCGGTGTGCCCCACCATGTCACCGTTCGCGTAGTTGGCGAGGATGAAGTCGTGCGACCGCCGCTCGATGGCCCCGCACAGGATGTCGGTGATGCCCGCCGCGCTCATCTCCGGCTTGAGGTCGTAGGTGGCGACCTTCTGGCTGGGCACCAGGAGCCGCTCCTCTCCCCGGTACGGCTGCTCGACGCCGCCGTTGAAGAAGTAGGTGACGTGCGCGTACTTCTCCGTCTCCGCCGTGCGCAGCATCCCCATTCCGTGGCCGCTCACCACGTCGGCCATGATCTCGTTCAGGATCTCCGGCCCGAACGCCACCGGGACCGTGAACCTGGCGTCGTACGAGGTCATGGTCGCGACCTCGAAGGTCGGAGCGCCGCCGCGATCGAAGTCCGCGAAATCCGGCAGCGTCCACGCGCGCACCATCTGGCGCATCCGGTCCGCGCGGAAGTTGAAGCACAGGATGCCGTCGCCGGCGCGGATGGGCGCCACCGGCTTGCCGGCGCCGTCCACCACCACCAGCGGCTTGACGAACTCGTCGGTCTCGCCGCGCGCGTACGCCGCCGCGATGCCCGCCACGGGATCCGTGACCGGCGTGCCGACGCCGTGCACCATCGCGTCGTAGGCGAGCTTGGTGCGGTCCCACCGCTTGTCGCGGTCCATGCCGTAGTAGCGGCCGGTGGCCGTGGCCACCACCGCGCGGCCGCGCAGCGCATCGACCAGCTCGCGCATGAAGCCCTCGGCGGACGCCGGCAGCGTGTCCCGGCCGTCGAGCAGCGCCTGGATGGCGATGCGCGGCAGCTTCGCCCGCGTGGCCAACTCGACGCAGGCCAGCAGGTGCTTGTCCAGCGCGTGGACGCCGCCCGGACCGACGAGTCCGAACAGGTGCAGGGTGCCGTTGCGCGCTCGGACGTCCGCCACCAGGCGAGTCAGCGCCGGGATCTCGAAGAACGCCCCCGACTCGATCGCATCGGAGATGCGGACGATGTCCTGGTGCACGACGCGGCCGGCGCCGAGGTTGAGGTGGCCGACCTCGGAGTTCCCCATCTGGCCTTCGGGCAGTCCGACCGCGCGGCCCGACGCGTCGAGCAGGGTCCTCGGCAGGGTTTCCCACAGCTTGTGCCAGGTCGGCGAGCGGGCCAGCTCGATCGCGTTCCCGTCCGTCCCGCGACGGAATCCCCAGCCGTCCAGGACCACCAGCACCACCGCTCCGCGTCGCGCCGTCGCGCCGTTTGACATCGCTACTCCCAGGTTCTACAATGACTTTCGTGCGGAACCGCAGGCCGCAATCTACCGCCGCGCGGCGCCCCCAACCAGCCGCGCTCGCCCTGATCGCGCTCGCCGTTTTCGGGTTTCTCGCGACCCTCGCGGGACGTCCGGCGTGCGCGCAGGAGCCGGCGACGGTGCGCCGGGACGGCACGCCGCTGGTGGCCGAGCCGGGTGGCCGGCCGCTGCTCGCGCGCCTGGCGGCGGGCATCGCGGTGGTGCCGCAGGCGAGCCGCGCCGGGAGTGTCCAGGTGACGCTGGACGGCTGGGTCATCGGGACGGCGGTGGCGTCGGCGAATCGCGACGGTCACGCGCTGGCGCTGAGCCGCGACGAGTACCTGCGCACGGTTCCGAACGGCCGCCTGCTGGCGCGGCTCGTGAAGGGCGCGCTGGTGGATTCGGTGGAGCAGCGCAACGGCTGGATCCACGTGCGGCGCGCGGGCTGGGTGGCGAGCCGCGCGCTCGCGGGCGTCGCGGCGGGCCTGCCGGCCACGGCGGCGTCGGCGGACACCTCGGGCTCGCTCGACACGGCGGACGTGCGCACCGCGGTCCTGCAGCGGGCGGTGCGGCTCTACCACGCGCCGGACTCGCCGGCGGCCGGGTTGCTCGAGGCTGGCCTGCCGGTCCGCGTCACTGCGCGGGCGGGCGACTGGGTGCGGGTGGAGGCGTGGGGGTGGGTTCGCGCGAGCGAGCTGCAGCAGGCCGGCGGCCAGTCGGTGAGCGGCGTGACCGCGGCCGACCTGCGCGCCTCGCCGGACCAGTGGCGCGGCAAGGTGATCCGGTGGACCATCCAGTTCATCGCGCTCCAGACCGCCGACGAGCTGCGGCCCGACTTCGCGCCGGGCCAGCCGTACATCCTGGCCCGGGGGCCCGCGCCCGAGTACGCCTTCGTGTACGTGGTGGTGCCGCCCGACAAGGTCGCCGCGGTCGCGCGGCTGCAGCCGCTGGACAGCGTCACCATCGTGGCGCGGGTGAAGAGCGGCCGCAGCACCTACCTGGCGAACCCGATCCTCGAGCTGGTGGACCTGGTGCCATGAACGAGTTCCTGAGGAAGCGCATCGAGCGCAAGCTGGAGGCGCTGCCCGACGAGCGCGTCTACCAGGTGCTGGACTACATCGAGTTCCTCGAGTCGAAGTACGCGACGCGCACCCCCGAGTCGCCGTCCGCGCTGCAACGGCTGGCGGAGACGGTCGAGGACACGCTCCGCGCCGGCCGCGTGTCGGCGACCGCGATCAAGAGCACGATGGACACGATGGCCGCGGCCGGCCGGGTGGTGGGGGGCATCGCGGCGGCGGGCAAGGCGGTCGTGGACGAGGTGACGGGCCAGAAGCCGGCGCCGCCCAAGGCCGCGCCGGAGCCCGGGCCCGCGCCGGGCAAGGCGAAACCGGCCCCGGAGGGCGGCCCGCCGACTGCTTGATTTCGCCGGGAACGGCCCGGTATCTTCCGCCATGGAAAGCCGTATCCGTCCGCTCGACGGTCTCGCCTTCGACGACGTCCTCCTCGTCCCCGGTCATTCGACGGTGCATCCCCGGCAGGTGGACGTGTCCACCCGCCTCACCCGCACCATCTCGCTGAACGTGCCGTTCGTCTCCGCGGCGATGGACACCGTCACGGAGGCCGAGATGGCCATCGCGATGGCCCGGCTCGGCGGCATCGGCGTGATCCACAAGAACCTGCCGATCGACCGGCAGGCGGCCGAGGTCGACCGGGTCAAGCGGTCGGAGAGCGGGATGATCCTCGACCCGATCACCCTGCCGCCGGACCGTCCCATCCGCGAGGCGCTCCACCTGATGGCGCGGTTCAAGATCTCCGGCGTGCCGATCGTGGACACGGACCGCCGCCTGGTGGGGATCATCACCAACCGCGACCTCCAGTTCGAGAACAACCTCGAGCGGCCGATCCGCGAGGTGATGACGTCGAAGAACCTGGTGACGGCGCCGGTGGGCACGACGCTCGAGGAAGCGGTCAAGATCCTGGCGCGGCACAAGGTGGAGAAGCTTCCCGTGGTCGCTAGCGACGGGAAGCTCAAGGGGCTGATCACCGTCAAGGACGTCTTCAAGCGGCGCGACTATCCGAACGCGAACAAGGACCGGCACGGGCGGCTGCGCGTGGCCGCGGCGGTGGGCGCGACGAAGGACGCGGGCCCCCGGGCCCACGCGCTCCTCGACGCCGGCTGCGACGTGCTGGTGGTGGATTCGGCGCACGGCCACAGCGAGGGCGTGCTGCAGACCATCGCCCAGCTCCGGGAATCGTTCCCCGAGGCGCAGCTCATCGGCGGGAACGTGGCGACGAAGGATGGCGCCTGCGCGCTGGTCGAGCGCGGCGTCGACGCGATCAAGGTGGGGGTGGGCCCCGGCTCGATCTGCACCACG
>Ga0187780_10004545_pt1 | contig 10392 bp, 9 predicted proteins | sample 1015_Q2_SP10_20__FD_132429 | JGI IMG/M metagenome (GOLD analysis project Ga0187780, IMG submission 132429) | Tropical peat soil microbial communities from peatlands in Department of Meta, Colombia - 1015_Q2_SP10_20_MG | ecosystem: Environmental > Terrestrial > Soil > Wetlands > Peat | place...
GCGAACGTGGGTTCAACGAAAACGTCGCTAAATGGCGTTCCGTTGGTTCCGCCTGGAATGCCGGGGTTACAGGTGATCGGGAAGGTCCCCGGAGCGCAGCCCGGGAGGCCGCGCAGGAAGTTCGCGGGACTGAGTAGTACGGTCAAGCCGGCACCGAGTCCGTCCGTGAAGTTCCAGTTCCAATTGGTGTGGTCAACCTCGAAACCGGTGCGGATCGTATTTTTCCCGTGAGTCCAGGAAAGCTGATCGGCCCACTGGAACGTATTGATGTAATTGGTGGAGATCATGGCAAAGTTGCCGCCCTGGCTCCATGCAGCGCCGCCAAAAATCGCGACGTTGTCCAAAATCGGGATCACGTTCATTTCCGGGAACTCTTTGGCGATCGCGCCGTTTGTACCGCTCGAGACGAGCGGGCAGGGCGCGTTGTTGTTGACCAACGGGATCACATTCGCCGTGCTCGATGTGTTGCACGACAGCACGGGAGTTGGATCGGTGTTGTCCTCGATGTCCCGATGGAACGAGAACCGCGCTTCGTTCACAAGGCTTCCGGACAGTACCGAGGTCAGCTTGAGCTGGCCGACATGGTTGATGTAATGACCGTTAATCGGCGCACCGGGGTTGCACTGCGTCCCGTTGATGAAGCAGTTGAAAGTCTGCGTCTGGGGATCCGTTGCATACATATACTTTTCCGACAGCGTGTGCTTGCTCGTGAGGACGTAGTCGGTGTTGATCAGGTATTGATCCTCGTTCGCATGAATCGGCTCGGAAATGGGCGTCTCGCAACCGAGCAGGCCAATCAAACCAGCTGCAGGCTTGTTGAGGCAAGAGGTAGAAGGGGAATTAAACTGCGCCTGCGTCATACTCGGGAAGTAGAAACCCTGGTTATAGGGTCCCTTGTCGAGCCCCTTAGCCTGCAGGTAGGCAATGGCCGTATTGCTGATGTTCGAGCCATTGGCGGCGACGGCGTGTGCACTGTCAAGCGTAGGAAAACCCTTAAAAATGCTTCCCAAGTAGGCGCGGTATGCCGCGACGTTGTTCGTGCAGCGGACGTCGCTGCAAGCACCGCTTGCCTTGTCAGCGTAATCGTTCCACGGCATCAGAAACGTATTGGGCGTATAGCCGAAGGCGAAGCCGCTGGTTCCGATTCCGTTGATTTGCCGGATGCCCTGATAGGAACCGAAGAAGAACAACTTGTCTTTCTTGATCGGGCCGCCGAACGTGCCACCGAACGTATTCTGCTTCAGCGTCTGCGGACGATTCGTCGGGGTAGCCTGACTGAGTTGGAACTCCTTGTAGAAGAAATCGTTCGCGTTGAAAAAGTTGTTGCGGTTGAATTCCCAGGCAGCGCCATGGAACTCGTTCGTCCCGCTCTTGGTGATCACTTCCACGTTCGCGCCGGGGTTCCGTCCGGCACTCGCGTCATACTGAGACGTCTGGACTTTGAACTCCTGAATCGAGTCAGGGTTCGGAATCGCGATGCCAGGGAAGCTGCCGCTCTGAGAGCCCGTACCGCTCACGTAATTGACGACGGAGGAGCCGTCCATCAGGTAGTTGTTCTGGTCGCCCCTCGAACCATTCGCGCTTACATCCTCAGTTCCGTTTCCGATCGAAGAAGCGGTGGTTGCATTGGCAACGACACCGGGCGACAGGTTGATGATCTGCGTGTAGTTGCGAGAAACCAGTGGCAGGCTCGTCACTTCCTGCGAACCGACGACGCCGCCGTTCGAGGCGTTCTGCGTCTGAATCGTCTCTTGCGTCGACTCAACAGTGATCTTCTCCGTCTGGGCGCCCACTTCGAGGCCATGGTTGACCACGGCGGTCTCTGTCACGCTGACCGTCACCGAAGGGACTTCGACGGTCTTGAATCCGGCCGCGACAAATTTCACGGAGTAATTGCCAGGCGGCAGCAGCCCAAACTTGTACGACCCGTCGGAATCGGTCGTCGTGGTGCGCTCTTGGCTCGTTCCGACGTTCGTAAGCGTCACGGTCGCGCCGGCGATCACGCCGCCCGACGGATCGGTAACCGTTCCCGTCAGCGCACCCGTTTCCGGCGTTTGGGCCATCGAAACGCCGACGCATGCAAAAAGCGCCACAAGGCATGCAAAAAGTAGAGACGCAATTCTCGTTCTAGACAATCTTGTGTTCATTACTCCCCCCGATTGGTCAGTCGTATTCCCACCCTAACGCTTTTCTTGCCGCAAAAATGCGGCGTTGTACTCACCCTCTTAACTTACCCACCCGCGTGTGCTGCGGTGAAACCACAGCAGTTACACGGCTTGTGGCGGTGCTTGTACTATTTTGTAGCTGTGGTTGTCAAGGAAAACTGCGTATACGTCATCCTATTGGTGCATATACGTCAACCCAATCGGGGGGAAGCCGACTCGTTGCACGGAGGGGGATGAATTGCAACGTTGTGCGCATTGTTCGGTAGGGGATGAGCGGAGACACGCCACACCGAAAACCTAGAGACAAAGAAGAAAACAGATGGTAATAGTGGAAGCAAGCTTTGTTTCCACTCGGCCCTTGTATCCGGATTCCTGCACCGGAGGCAGCATGACATTCTTGAACGGAAACCTCGGTACGCTGAAGATCAATCCCAACAGTCCTCTGTACGAACGGCCCGGGTTCCTGCTATGGCGAGCGCGCCATATTGCGAGCTCGATTTTTACGTATGAGTGCCGCGAGTTTAATGTCACGTCCACTCAGTATTTGGTGCTGGCTGTAGTAAAGGAAAACCCTGGGACAGACCAGGCCGGCGTTTCGAGAAACGCCGGCCTCGACAGGTTTACAACCGGGCTCGTTCTCTCCAATCTGGTCAAGCGCGGAGTCGTGATTCGCGAACGAAGCGCGGGAGATCGCAGGCGCTATACTCTTCGGCTCAGCCCGCGCGGACAGGAATTGCTGAAGCGCATTCTGCCGGGGGCGGCACGTGCGCGAGTGCGCATCCTTTCACCGTTCACACCACGGCAGAGGAAGCTCTTCATTCAGATGCTTCAAAGGTTTGTCGCCGCATTGAACAACGATGCACGCGCGCCCGTCTATGAAGAAGCGCTGCCGTTGCAGCATTCGCGCCTTCAAAGAAAGACCACTCGCGGAGCCGAACGAGTCGCCCGGCGGCGGAGTGTGCGGGCCGCTTAATCGGCAAGCAATCCACGCTTTTCGGTACTGAGTGCCCGGGAGTCGCGCGGGCTAGCGCTTCTGGCCGACAAGGCCGGCGATTGTATCCATCAGATCGAACTTGGTAAGGACTTCGAGCTTGCCGTCCTCCATCTCGACAAAGACGGCCGGGCTTTCGTGGCTCAGCAGGTGTGTGACGCGCTCGACCGGCGCGTTGGAAGGCACTTGAGGGAGAGGCGGGCCCATCACTTCGCGGACAATGAGCTTGCGGAGATCCTTTCCCTGGAGCGCGAGATTCAGAATCTGATCTTCGAAGATCGTGCCGACCGAGCGTTCGTCCTCGAAAACCGGGAGCTGCGAAATATCCTGCTGCTGCATGGTGTTGAGCGCCTGAAAGACGGTGCGATTCGGCCCGACCACAATGGGCACGCGCGTCTTGCCCGTCTGCCGCTTCACGCGGACCACGTCGGCAGCCGTAAGCGTGACTTCCGCATCGGCGTATCCGTGCTCACGCATCCAGCCGTCATTGTAGATCTTGCTCAGGTAGCGCGTTCCCGTGTCCGGCAGGAAGGCAACGATGAGGTCACCCTTCTTGCCCTCCCTCGCGACGCGAATCGCAGCCGACACGCATCCGCCGCCAGCGCCGCCCGTAAAAATCCCTTCACGCTTCGCCAGGCGCCGCGCCCAAAGGAAGCACTCTTCGTCGTTCACTTGCACGATGTCGTCGAGGATGCTGAAATCCATGGTTGACGGCAAAATGTCCTCGCCGATTCCTTCGACCATGTACGTGTGCGCTTCGCCAACGTTGCGCGTCTTGAAGTACTCGTAATACAGCGAGCCATACGGGTCGACGCCAATGACTTTGACGTTCGGATTCTGCTCCTTTAGATAGCGTCCCGCGCCCGTTGCAGTACCGCCGGTTCCGAGGCCGCAGACGAAATGCGTGATTTTGCCTTCCGTATCTTTCCAGATTTCCGGGCCGGTGGTGTGGTAGTGCGCCTCAGGGTTTGCGGGATTCTCATACTGGTTCGGATAGTAGGAATTGGGGATTTCGCGTGACAATTTTTTCGCCACCGAATAGTAGCTGCGTGGATCTTCCGGCTCGACGGCGGTCGGGCAAACAATCACCTCCGCACCGAAGGCTTTCAGCAAATCGATCTTTTCGCGCGATTGCTTGTCCGCAATCGTGAAGACAACCTTGTACCCGCGAACCGCCGCCACGAGTGCAAGGCCTACTCCGGTATTTCCCGAGGTCGCCTCGATAATCGTCCCGCCAGGCTTGAGCTGCCCCTTTCGCTCCGCTTCATCGATCATCCAAACGGCAATGCGGTCTTTCATAGAGCCGCCCGGATTCAGATAGTCCGCTTTCACGTAGACTTCCGGGGGCAGATCCTTGGCGACGCGGTTCAGCCGGATGAGAGGCGTGCGCCCGATTGTCTCGAGAATGTTGTTGCACTTCACGGAAGGAGATCTCTCCTCGGAGCTTCCACCCGAGAAGATTAGAGACTTCGAGAAACTCTGTCCAGCAACAGTTTGCCGCGGCGAGCGGAGAGCCAAAGAACCGCGCCGACCAGCGTGCTATCCTTTTTGATGATGCCCGAACGCGAGAGCGACACCGAAATCCTTTTCTACGACGGGCACTGCGGTCTGTGCCACGGCGCCGTCAAGTTCGTGGTGAAGCGCGACCGGGCAGGGAAGGCTTTCCGGTTCGCGCCATTGCAAGGCTCTACGTTCGAATCCATGGTGCCGGCGGAACGGCGAGCCGGATTGCCGGACAGCATCGTGGTGCTGAAAAATGACGGCGCGCTGCTCGTGCGCTCGGACGCATTCGTCTACATCCTGCGGCGGCTCGGCGGAGTCTGGGGGTTCCTGGCGAGCATACTCCGCATCGTTCCGCGGGCCTTGCGCGACGCGGTGTACGACTTCATCGCACGGATTCGCTATCGCGTCTTCGGCAAGCGCGACGAGGTGTGCCCGATCGTGCCTCCCGATTTGCGCGCGCGGTTCGACCCCTGAGAGGAGAAATCATGGAACGGAAGAATATTTCGTCCGGCACGGCCTGGGAGCCAATCATCGGCTATTCGCGAGCGGTCCGTGTGGGTCCTTACGTGCACGTTTCGGGGACGACAGCGACCGACGCGCAGGGAAAGATTGTCGGCGCGGGCGATCCCTACGCGCAGACTGTGCAGGTGCTGCGGAACATCGAATCGGCACTAACGAAAGCGGGCGCGAGGCTCGACGACGTGGTGCGGACGCGGATGTTCGTCACGCGCATTGCCGACTGGGAGAAGATCGGCCGTGCCCACGGCGAGTTTTTCGGCAAAATCCGGCCCGCGACGGCGATGGTCGAAGTAAGCCGCCTGATTTCGCCAGAAATGCTCGTGGAAATTGAAGCGGAAGCGATCGTAAGAGACTAGCGCAGGGGAAACCTCAACCTCCGCCGGCTTTTTCCAGCTCTTCGATCAAGGCAGGGACAATCTCGAAGATGTCGCCTACCACCCCATAGTCCGCAACCTCGAAAATCGGGGCATTCTGGTCTTTGTTGATCGCGGCGATCGTGCGCGAGCCTTTCATCCCCACCACGTGCTGGATGGCACCACTGATGCCGAGCGCGAGATAGAGCTTCGGCGCGACGGTCTGTCCGGAGCTGCCAATCTGCCGCTCCATCGGCAGCCAGCCTTCGTCGCAGATCGGTCGCGAAGCGGAAATTTCGCCGCCGAGCAGCTTCGCGAGCTTCTCGGCCATGGGAATGTTTTCCGGCGCTTTGATGCCGCGCCCCACCGAAACCAGAATCGGCGCCTGCGTGAGATCGACCGCCTGCTTGGCCTCGCGGAAGAGTTCGAGAGGCTTCGTGCGAATCTGCTCGGGCTTCAACTCGACGCTCGCTGACTTCACCGTTGCTTTGCCGCTGGCATGCTTCGCCACGAGATCCGCGCGGAACGCTCCCGCCTGAAACGAGGCGATCCACGGCGCCTCGCCCGTGAAGACGACATCTGCAGCCGTGCGGCCCTGAAACATTTGGCGGACAAAAATGAGCTTACCGTTCTCGTGCCGGTAGCCGATGCAGTCGCCGATCATTCCCTTGCCGAGCGAAGCTGCGAGCTTCGGCGCGAAATCGCGCACCTGATAGGTGTGCGGCAAAAGAACAAGGTCCGGCTTCACGCTTTCGATCACCTGCTTCAGCGCAATCGAAAATGCATCCGGCGTGTACTTTTCGAGGAGGTCGTGTTCAACGAGCAGAACGTCGTCGAGCTGCGATGCAGCCAGCTCGTCCGCCAGCGGCGCGATGCCTTTTCCAATGACGACGCCCGAAAGTGAGCCGCCGGTCTGCTGAGCGATCTGCTGCGCGGCGGCGAGAGTCTCGAAGCTGACTTTGTTCCATTTGCTTTCGCGCTGCTCGGTGATCAGCAGAATCTTCATAACTAGAGGACCCGCGCTTCGTGCCGCAGCTTTTCGATCAGCTTGGCGGCGATTTCTTTCGCTGATCCGGTGATGAACTCGGTTTTCTTTGCTTTCTGCGGCACGTAGATGCGCTCGACCTGTTGCGTGCGCGAATCGGGAACGCCGAGCGACGCGCGGTCGACCGTCGCGATCTCTTTTTTCTTCGCGGCCATGATGCCTTTCAGCGTAGCGTAGCGCGGCTTGTTGATGCCGGACTGGATCGTAAGCACGGCGGGCAGCGGCAGCTCGACCCACTGGAACCATCCGGCCTCGAGCTCGCGCTTGAGCTTCATGCGCTCGCCGGTGACTTCGATCGACATGATGATCGTTGCGTGCGGGCGGCCGAGAAGCTCCGCGAGCAGCACGCCCGTCTGGCCGAAGCCCTGATCGTCGCTTTGAAGGCCGGTGAGGATGAGGTCGAAGTTTTCTTTTTCAATCGCGGCGGCAAGGGACCGCGCCGATGCTAGCGGGTCGAGCTTGAAGAAATCGTCGGACGCAATGTGGATGCCGCGCTCCGCGCCCTTCGCGAGCGCTTCTTTGATGGTTTGTTTTGCACGCTCGGGCCCCATCGAAATCGCGACGACTTCGCCGCCGTGCTTTTCCTTCAGGCGAAGGGCTTCTTCGAGCGCGTAGCTGTCGGGTTCGTTGGTTTCGAAGCTAATGTCGGCTTCGCGAATCCAGGCGCTGCCATCGACAATGGCGAGCGGCGCGTCTTTGGCGGGAACCTGCTTGATGCAGACGCCGATTTTCATCGAGGTCAGCGCCCGTCCCAGCGCTTGAAGAGCAAAGAGGCGTTCGTGCCGCCGAAGCCGAAGGAGTTCGAGAGCGCGTAGATAACTTCGGCCTTGCGCGCCTGGTTCGGGACGTAATCGAGATCGCAGGCTGGGTCGGGGTTTTCGTAATTGATCGTCGGCGGCAGAATCTGGTCGCGCAGCGCGAGCACGCTGATGCCGGCTTCGAGCCCGCCCGCTCCACCGAGCAGGTGCCCTGTCATCGACTTCGTCGAGCTGACCGGCACTTTCTTGGCGCGCTCGCCGAAGACGCGCTTGAGCGCGGTGGTCTCAATCGCGTCGCCCATCGGCGTCGAGGTGCCGTGGGCATTCACGTAGCCGACGTCATTGGGCGTAATTTTCGCGTCCTTGATCGCCGCCATCGATACCCGATAGCCGCCATCGCCGCCCTCGGCAGGCTGCGTGATATGGTAAGCATCGCCGGACATCCCGTAGCCGACAATTTCGGCGACGATATTGGCGCCGCGGCGCTGTGCGAATTCGAGCGATTCGAGGATTAGTATGCCCGCGCCCTCGCCCACGACGAAGCCATCGCGCTGCGCGTCGAAAGGACGGCTCGCTCGCTGGGGCTCGTCGTTGCGCGTCGAAAGCGCACGCATCGCGCCGAATCCGCCGAGGCTCATCGGCGTGACGGCCGCTTCCGACCCGCCGGCAAGCATCACTTCGGCGTCGCAACGCTGGATGATCTTGTAGGCGTCGCCGATGGCGTGAGCGCCCGCCGAACAGGCCGTGGCTGTGGCGGAATTCGGTCCCTTGGCGCCATAGCGGATCGAAACATTGCCCGCGGCAAGGTTCACGATGGCCGACGGAATGAAAAATGGAGAGATCTTGCCCGGGCCGCCATTGAGATATTTCGAGTGCTCGCGCTCGATGACGTCGAATCCGCCGATGCCGGAGCCGATATAGACGCCCGTGGCATCCGCGATTTCCGGCGTTACTTCCAAGCCGGATTGGCGCATGGCGAAATCGGCAGCCGCCATGGCGACCTGGATGAACCGGGCCATCTTCTTGATTTCTTTTTTCTCGATCCAGTTCAGCGGGTCGAAATTCTTGATTTCGCCGGCGATCTGGCAGTCGAAGCCCGTCGTGTCAAACGCAGTTACGCGGCCAATGCCGGTCTTGCCCGCCAAGAGGCTGGCCCAGACCTCTTCGGTCCCAATTCCGCAAGCGCAGACCAAGCCAACACCCGTGACGACGACTCGACGGCTCAAAAGAAGGTTCTCCTGTTCGCGTTGGGGAAGACCGGCGGTCTACTACTTGCTTGCCTTTGCGTGCTTCTCAATGTAGTCGATTGCGTCCCGCACCGTAGCAATCTTCTCGGCATCCTCATCCGGGATTTCGACGCCGAACGCCTCCTCGAAGGCCATCACCAGTTCGACGGTGTCGAGCGAGTCGGCGCCAAGATCGTCCACAAACGAAGCGCTGGGAGTCACTTCGCCTTCATCCACACCGAGCTGCTCAACGATGATTTGCTTCACGCGTTCTTCGACGCTGGCCATTCTGATTGTTCCTCCGGTTTCGGCTGTCCCGCCACGTAGGCGGCATACTATGCGAGAAATGCGCCCCGTTTCAACCCGCCCATTCTATGTGTCGCTTCGCGTGGGGTCAACCTCTGTCGGGGCTACCCCATGTGCATTCCGCCGTTTACATCGAGCACCTGGCCCGTGATGTAGCCGGCTTCGTCGCTCGCGAGAAAAACGATGGCGGCGGCGACGTCGCTATCCTTGCCGAAGCGCCCGAGCGGGATCAGCGACTTCATTTTGTCTTTCAGTTCCTGCGGCAGCGGGTCCGTCATGGGCGTTTCGATGAAGCCGGGCGCAACGGCGTTGACGGTGATATTGCGCGAGGCGACCTCCACAGCGATTGCCCGCGTGAGCCCAATCAGGCCCGCCTTCGACGCGACATAGTTCGACTGCCCGGCATTTCCGGTCTCCGCAACCACGGAAGAAAGATTGATGATGCGTCCCGAGCGCTGCTTGATCATCGTTCCCAGCGCCTGCTGGATGCAAAGATGCGCACCCGTGAGGTTCGTTTGCAGCACGGCGTTCCAGTCGTCGAGCTTCATCCGCAGCGCGAGCGTGTCGCGCGTGATGGCGGCGTTGTTGACGAGGATATCGAGGCGGCTGAATTTCGCGAGCAGGGCCTGGAAGCCGGCCTTGATCTGCGAGGCGTCGGCCACGTCCATCTGGACGGCAAGTGCCTCTCCGCCCGCAGCTTCGATCTCAGCGACAAGGGCAGCGAGCTTATCCGCGCTGCGCGCCGCTACGGCAACTTTCGCGCCCGCCTGTGCGAGTGCAAGCGATGTAGCGCGGCCGATGCCTTGCGACGCGCCGGTAACGAGAGCGACTTTATCCTTTAGCGAGAACATGGAATTGAGAGCCTAGCTTTCGGAAGATTCGGCGCGCGCCTGGTCGATTTTGTCGAGCGTCGCCTGCAGACTCGCGGCGTCTTCGACATTGAAGCACCGCACCGAGCGGTCGATCTGGCGTAGTAGGCCGAGCAGAACTTTCCCCGGGCCCACCTCGACGAAAATTTTCACGCCGCCTTCGATCATCTCGTGGACGGAATCGAGCCAGCGCACGGGCATTGTGATCTGGCGGATCACGGCGTCGCGCGCTTCTTCGCCGGAAGAGATCGCCTCCGCATCCACGTTGGTGATGACCGGAAATCGCAGCGGACCAAATGCCGTAGCGCGTAGCTCTGACTCAAAGCGCTGCTGCGCGGGGAGCATCAGCGCGCAATGGAAGGGAGCAGAAACGGGCAGCATCACCGCTCGCTTCGCGCCGGATTGCGAAGCGATCTCAACGGCGCGCTTCACGGCCGCCGCATTTCCGGAAACGACGATCTGCTCGGGTGAATTCAGGTTCGCAGGCGAAACCACTTCGCCGTTTGCAGCCTTCCTGCAAATCTCCGCCACGTCTGCGGGCGAAAGTCCCAAGATAGCGGCCATGGCCCCTTCGCCGACGGGAACGGCTTCCTGCATGTACTGCCCGCGCCGGCGCGCCAGGCGCACTGCATCGGAAAACGATATGCCGCCGGAAGC
>Ga0187780_10004546_pt1 | contig 10391 bp, 8 predicted proteins | sample 1015_Q2_SP10_20__FD_132429 | JGI IMG/M metagenome (GOLD analysis project Ga0187780, IMG submission 132429) | Tropical peat soil microbial communities from peatlands in Department of Meta, Colombia - 1015_Q2_SP10_20_MG | ecosystem: Environmental > Terrestrial > Soil > Wetlands > Peat | place...
AATCGAGGACTTCGGTGCCATAGACTGCCTGGTTAAAGTACCAGCGCAAATCTTTGCCAGAAACCTCTTCGATGGTTTTCAGAAAGTCTTCTTTGCTCGGGTGGGTAAAACGATAGCGCAGGAAGTAGGTCTGCATTGCCCGCCGCATGGTGTCCTTGCCCAGGATGTGCTCTAGGGTGAGTAAGACCAAGCCGGTTTTGCCGTAGGTGATGCCTCCATAGGAGGAAGAGTTGGCGTACTGCCAGCCATTGCGAGCTATGGGATCGAGATCGGCTACACGGAGATAACCCAGCCTTTGGTCCTCGCTGTCTCCCAGAGTAGCACCCGCCAAATTGATGAGTGAGGTTCCAGGGCCGAAAATGGAGTCCAGTACCTTGATTTCGGTATAGGTATTGATGCCCTCGTCCATCCAGGCATCCTCAAATTCATTGGTCGCCACCATACCGTACCAGTACTGATGCCCGAATTCATGCTCCACCACCACCTCGGGTTCCAGCCATCCCTTCGGCAAGTACCACTCGGTGCCGCCGGTTATGAAGGTCGGATATTCCATGCCACCCGCCTCCAAGCCTTCGGGATCCACTACGGTCAACGTCTTGTACGGATAGGGTCCGTACCACCGTTCGAAGCGGCCCATTGTCTCTTGGACAATCCGGTCATGCCGTTCGGCTTGGCTCCAATGGGAAGGTTGCAGCATGATGCGAATCTTCACCGGCCCCATGCTGCCCTGGAAGGTGTCGTAATAATCCTTGAAATGAGGACTCGCCGTCCAGGCGAAGTCGTGGATATCATCGCCGTGGTAAGTGACAGTTTTCGTGCCATCGCGATTGTTGATCGTGCCGAGTTCAACTCCGCTGGCGCCTACCACTTCGTTCTCTGGCACGGTGAGCTTCACGTCATAGACACCAAAATCGGCGAAAAACTCGGTGTCGTAGTGAAACTGGTGGCAATTCCAGGCGCCCTGCCACCACACCCCAACCTTGGGAAACCATTGCCCACCCAGCAGGAAATCATGGTTCCAGCCGGTGCGTTCGACGGTCTGGGGAAATTGGTCGTGGAACCGGATCTGGAATTGGACGTACCCGTTCGGCGGAATGGGCTGGGGGAGGCGCGCCTGGACCACGGTCTTGTCCTCCTGGTTGTCATCGTCGGGATGAATGAACTCCAGCTGCGACGTCAGATCGGCTTGATCGACCACCTCAAATTTCTTGATCTCAACCGCTCCATTGCTCTCGGGATCCCATTTGGCGAAAACCCCCCCCGGCGTGTTCTCGCGCTTGGCTTCGCGTACCCAGCTTGAGGCTGGCTGAAAAGCGTTTAGATAAAGATGAAAGGGGAATGTGTCCAGCACCTGCCCGGTGAGGTTGTGGTAGGTCAGGGTTTCGATAGCGTCCAGGGCATGCTTCTCGCCATCGTACTTGGCATCAATCTCGTAGTGCACCACCCGCACCGACAGCGGCGTCGGCGAGTTGATGGCCAACGTCGTATCTGGAATAGAGGTGGCGACGCTCGCAACTTGAGCCCATATTCGGATGGCTCCCGAGAGCATGAAAATGCACAGCAGGTGCCTGAAAAACATGCTTGCGCCTTTGTCTCCTGCTACGAAATCATAGCGCATCGAGTCTTCATAGTACGCTTGGGCTGATCGAAATTAGTTCGCCTCGCGTCACCGTCTACGGAGCAGCTCCGACGGGCCGAAGTTTTTCAATATGAGCTTAAGATCCTCCAAGGTAAGGCACTGAAAACTAGGTTACTTTTGGACAAGAACTTTCCCGCGATTCTGTTAGGAAGCCAGGGGATGGAAGAACCAGTCTTGGGGCAAGCAACCATCTCCGAGGGGAGTGCAACTAAAGATTTAGTTGACATTCCTGGCAGTGAGTCGTCTAACCACTTGCGAGCTGGAGGTGCTGTGCCGCCCACCAAATCCGCGACTCTGACCGAAGCTGAGCTGCGGCTCATGGAGGTGCTCTGGGAGAAGGGTGCCTCGACCGTGCAGCAGGTTCTCGAGGTGCTTCCGACGAAGCCGTCCTTGGCCTACAACTCCGTGCTGACTACCATGCGCATCCTCGAAAAGAAGGGATACGTCAAGCACCTGAAGGATGGCCGGGCCCATGTTTATACCCCGGTCATCGAACGGCGAGAAGCTACCCGGTCGGAGATCAGTCACTTGGTGCATCGTTTCTTCAACAACTCCCGCGATCTGCTGCTGCTGAACATTCTCGAGGACAGCAGCATCGATGAGGAGGAATTGAGACGTCTACGGCAGTTCTTGCAATCCAAGGAGTCAAAATGAGCTCGATCCACCTTTACCAGGCGAGCGGATGGATCACCCAGCAATTGGTCAATGGTGTGCCCGGCGGCATCGTCGTGGCCTTGCTCACCTGGTTTGGTTTGTGGATGCTCGCCCGCAAGAACTCGAGCACAAGGTTTGCCGCTTGGGGTCTGGCGTTAGTCGCCATCGGGGCGTTGCCGCTGGCGAGCGGTCTGGCTGCGAGCTATTTCGAAGCCCATCGCAGCTCCTCTTCGGCCATTGTGATCTCAAGTTCCTGGGCCAGGGGCCTGTTCTTCGCGTGGCTGGCGGTCGCCGGTGTGGGCTTGATCCGAATTGCCCTGGGTCTCTGGAATTTAAGGAAGCTGCGCGCCGATCACCCTCCCATCGACGCGAGCTCGCTCCATCCCATGCTGCAGCGCAGCTTGCGCGAGTTCCAGCATGGGCGCAGGGTGAGCCTGGGTGTTTCCCAGCGCTTATCGGTTCCAGCCGCGATCGGCTTCTTTAAACCGATGATTCTCGTCCCGGCCTGGGCGATGAAAGAGTTGTCGCCCGAAGAACTGAACTCGATTCTGATCCACGAACTCGCTCACTTAAGACGCTGGGATGACTGGACCAACCTTGGGCAAAAGATCATACGCGCCCTCCTATTTTTTCATCCCGTCGTTTGGTGGATCGACCATCAGCTCTCGTTGGAGCGCGAGATGGCCTGCGATGATCACGTGTTGTCGCGTATGGAAAACCCTCGGACCTATGCCGAGTGCCTGGTGGCGGTGGCCGAGAAGAGCCTGCTCCGTCGCGGGCTGGGGCTCGTTCAAGCCGCAGTACGCGGGATGCGGCAGACCTCGCGCCGAGTGGCGAAGATTCTTGCTTCGAACAACCCGCCCCGAACCCCGCGGGTTTGGAAGCCGGTCCTGGGTATGGTGACTGCGTTTTCTGCCTTGGGCGTCGTGTGGCTGGCGCAAGCTCCGGAACTGGTCTCGGTTAGCGATCCGGTACGTACGGTGGCGGAGGCTTCGGCTCCGAGCCCGAGTGTTCTTGCGCTGCGTCAAACTGTCCAAGCCCCGGAACATCTGGTGCTGGCGAAACTGGTGGAGAACAACGGTCTGACGCCTCCGGCGCAGGCTTCCGCGGTACGCCATCCCTCCCCTAAGCCGGCAGAGGAAGGCAGGGGGCCAAGCCTGACGGCTCATCAGTTCGCAGCCCAACCTCGGCTCGCAAACTTGGCGGCCACAGAGCTGCCCACAGATACGACGGCGGTGTTGGTGGTGATGACTTCGAGCGACGGTCGGTCGGGGGCCTGGATGCTCTGTGTCTGGCGAATCAGCGTCGCTGGTTCGCACACGGTGGAGGGTAGAGTTCCGGCCCATTCGATTTGAGCGGGCGGCCCAAAATTTTTTGTTCACGAACAACTAAACAATTAGTTGCTATTAAAGGAGAAGAGAAGCGATGAAGACTTGGATCATGAAAGCCAGAAATGCGGTCCAGCGACACTTGGCAATGTCGATGATCGCGCTTGCCACACTCGGGGTGTTGGCGAGTTATGAAACCATCCGACCCCTGACGGCCAAGGCCGCCATGCCTCCGGCAGCAGCGCCGCTCGATGACGCGAGCATCAGTCCGCTGCTTTCGCTCGATCGCGCCATGGAGACCCTGGCCGCCCGGGTGACGCCGGCCATCGTCAACATCTCGGTAACGTCGAAAGCCAAACCGGAAGCGGCGGAGGGCGAAATGCCAGAAGGACTGCCGCGCGGGTTCGGCGAATTCTTTGGGCAGAGGATGGTTCCGCACGCTTTCGACCAACCTCAGATCCAGCATGTGGGCGGCAGCGGGGTCATCATTTCCCCTAGCGGCTACATCGTGACCAATCAGCATGTGGTGGACGGCGCAGTGGAGATCCGCGTTACCCTGAGCGATCGCAGGATTTTGCCCGCGAAACTGGTGGGCAGTGATCCGCTGACCGACTTGGCGGTCCTCAAGGTTGAGGGGAAAGATCTACCGAGTGTGCCTTGGGGCAACTCTGCGGATCTGCATCCCGGCCAGACGGTACTGGCCTTCGGCAACCCGTTCAACTTCCGCTTTACGGTGACCCGCGGCATCGTCAGCGCGCTGAACCGTCCCAACCCCTACTCCGACGATCCTCGTAAACCCGGTGGGTTCATTCAGACCGACGCGGCGATTAACCAGGGGAATTCAGGTGGTCCGCTGGTCGATGTGCGCGGCGAAGTCGTCGGCATCAACACCTTTCTGATCTCTCCCTCGGGAGCCTTTTCCGGGATGGGCTTTGCCATTCCGAGCCAGATCGCACAGCCTACCGTCGAGACCCTGATTCGTGACGGAAAGGTGACGCACGCTTACATGGGGGTTGGGATCAGCGATGTAACCCCGGAAAACGCAAAGTTCTTCCAGAGCGATGCCAACGGTGCCGTTATTACCCAAGTGGAACCAGATTCCCCTGCTGCTAAAAGTGGCCTGAAAGTCGGCGATGTGATCACCGAATTCGAAGGCCGGAAGGTCAGCGATGCGACCGAACTGCAAGTTGCGGTAGGCGGGAAGCGTCCCGGCACAACCGTTAAACTCGGGCTGTTGCGGGACGGCAAGGCCATGACACTGCCGGTGACGCTCGAAGCCATGGGCAGCCACCAGAAGGGGACGAACGAAGTCGGCGAGAACGGTCACGGCAAGATGCGCTGGGGACTTGGCCTTGCGGACCTGACTCCCGAGCTGCGGGACCAACTTGACATGCCGAAGAACCTGCAGGGTGCGGTTGTCGAGGGCGTCGAACCCGGCAGTCCGGCCGATGATGCCGGGTTGCGTAAAGGAGACGTCATCACCCAGGTGAATCGCAAAAATGTCGACAGCGCCTCGGAGATACAGCAGGCGTTTGCCCGCGTTCCGAAGGGTGAAGATGCCCTGGTCCTGGTCTGGTCGAACGGCGGCAGCACCTTCCGTGTGTTGCATGCCCCTGGCGCCTGAACCATGGGTCTCCTGAAGGCCACGGGTTCGGAGTTTGCTTCTCCCTTCAGACTCCGGACTCGCCGGCCTTCGGGTCGTCCTCCCGATTTAGCCTGCGATGCGGTGGTGGTTCGCCGGGGAGACGCTCAGATGGACTTCACCGGAATCAGGGTCAGATCTTCCACCAGTCCGACCTCTTTCTGCAGGAACGGCTCGGCGTAGTCTACGCCGCCTAACATGCCGTAGAAGCGTGCCATCGCCTCAACCCGGGATCGGATCTCGGCGTGAGCAGGGAAGAGATCCTTGCCGGCCTCCTGATCGCTAAACTGCGACTGGTAAGCCAGGATGGCCCGCAAGCGGGCTTCGAACTGCTGGCTGATATCGACGACGAAGGTCGGTCGAATGTCGTAATAAAGCGTCGCATAGATGATCTTGAACGGGCGGTGCGGTGCCAGAGATACCCCCGGCAACCCCTGTCGGGTCAGGGCCAGCTTCGCCAATCCCGCCAGGAAGCAGGCTTCGTATCCCAGTCCCGACGCCGTGTAGTGATCGGGATGACGGCCTTGCCAGTAGGGCAGGATCACCACCTTGGGACGTTGCTCGCGAATCGCCCGCGCCACTTTCAGCCGATTCTCCCAGGTGTTTTCTACCCGGCCGTCGGGAATATCGAGCCCCTGCCGCCAGGACACCTTAAGAATGGTTGCTGCCTCCTCCGCCTCTCGTCTCCGGTCCTCGGAGGTGCCGCGGGTTCCCATCTCTCCTTGGGTGAGGTCGAGAATGCCCGTGCGATGGCCGCGCTCAGCCATCTTGAGCAGCGTTCCTCCGCAAGTCTGCTCGGCGTCATCGCGATGCGCGGCAACAGCAAGCACGTCGAGGGGCGCGGTCAACATGTCAGCCGGAAAAGAATACAGACACAGCTCGAGGCAAGGCAATCGGGCAGGCCGTTAGTGCTTCCGTTCCACCAGAAAGTGGGCGAGAGACTTTAAGATTTCCGCTTGCGCTCCGAACCCCTCAAGCGAACTTAAGGCTTTCTCGAGCAGGGCATCGGCCTTCTTCAAAGACTCTTCAATGCCAAATAGCGCCGGATAGGTTGCTTTTTCGGCCGCCGTGTCTTTGCCCGCCGTCTTCCCCAGTTGCTCGGAGCTTTGGGTGACGTCGAGCACGTCGTCGACAATTTGAAAGGCCAGCCCGATTGTCTGCCCATAACAGCGCAGCCGGCCTACGGCGTCGTCGCTTGCGTCTCCGTAGAGCCCTCCGCTGACCGCGCAGGCGGCAATCAGAGCTGCGGTCTTCGATTGATGGATGTACTCGAGCGTGGCCAGATCGGGCTTCTTATGCTCCGCCTCCAAATCGACCACCTGTCCGCCGATCATGCCGCGCACCGTCCCGGTACCATGGGCGATTTCCTCAATGATCCGCACGCGGGCTTCGGCCAGACACCGCAGTCGTGCCAGCACTTCATAGGCCCGGGTTTGTAGGGCATCGCCGGCCAGTATGGCAATCGCCTCGCCGAAGGCCTTGTGGCAGGTGGGACGTCCTCGCCGCAGATCGTCGTTGTCGAGTGCCGGGAGATCATCGTGAATGAGCGAATACGTGTGCAGCATCTCTAAAGCCGCCCCCAACTCCTCAATCCCGCGGGGAAGGGAACCGGCAACCATCCGGCCCGCTTCCATGCACAAAATCGGCCGCAGGCGCTTGCCGCCGGCAAACACACTATGGCGCATGGCCTGATGAATGGAAACCGGATGCTCGCTGGCCGCGGGCAGCAAGCGATTGAGGGCCGCGTCGGTAAGCTCCCGTCCCTGCTCGAGCGTAGCTGTGAGCATGAGGCTGAGTATAACAAGCTTGCGGCTCAGAGCTTCAGGGCGGACCGAGGGTCCGATGTCCTAGGGGACATTCCAGGAGAAACGGTTCGGGTCGTTCATCGAGAGCCAGCCGAGCGAGCGCGCACTCGGGCTGACCTAGGCTGCTACGCGGCCGCCGAGTGGACGTTCGCGCAGCTTGTCAGCGCAGCCCGGACGATGCCGGGTATGTCGGATGAGGAATAAACATCACGCGCACCGGCGTTCAGGGCTGCCGTCCACATTTCTTCATCGGCGCAGCGGTGGGTACAGACGATGCTGGCTGCCGGAAAATCGTGGGTTAGGTGCTCCACATCCGAGAATGAGGCTTTCTCCATGTCCAGGATGGCCACACCGCCGGGATATTTGCCGATGCGGTTGCGTAGTTCGCTGACCGAATCAACTTGATGAACGAAGGGAAACGAGTGGCTCAATGCGGAGACTAAAGATCGTTCGATCTCTCGGTCGCACTGAAGTAGAACAACAACCCCGCGCAGCTTCATACTTCCCCCAGAGTTCTACCGCTCCTGTGACGGTGACATCGCCTGGGCAGCGCCTTGAGTGTGGCTGGGCACTCCAGGCATCGAGTCTTCAAGCCAGTTATTTGCGGCTAGAGGGGGCCTCGCTCAATGGTTCCAGAGGCTCGGCCTGAAGCCGCCCGTTTTGCTTTAAGAGAATCTCCACCTTGCCTTCGGCTTGTTCCAATTCCTTCCGACAAGCCGAAGACAGCTCAATCCCTTCCTCAAAGAGCGTGAGGGACTTCTCGAGCGGTACCTCTCCCTTCTCGAGTTCCTGGACGATTTTTTCCAAGCGCTCGAGGCACTCTTCAAACTTTGGCAATGCGCTCGCTCCTTCGCCTATTGTAATCCACATCCCCGGCGAGAGTAGGGTTAAGAAAATATGAATTTACTAGAAACTCGACCCAGCGAGTGGCTAAGCCGGGGCCGAAGGAAAACTGCCGAGCGCCTCGAGCACATCGACGGCGGCGGCATATTTGCCCAAAGGAGCGCTGATCTGAGCTCCTTGCACCCGGTCCCGGGCGGCGACCAGCATCTCGCGAGCAATGGCGATTCCCTCTTCCCGAGCCGCTTCCGGCGTCTGGGCTCGCGCCATGCGATCCAAAATCGTGTCCGGAACTGAAACCCGCAGTTCGTTCTTCATGAACTCCGCGTTGCGTACGCTGATGAGGGGCCAGATTCCCACCACCACCGGAATCCGGCAATGCTCGATCCGTCGCAGGAAGTTTTCGAGCAACCGTAGATCGAAGACCGGCTGCGTGACCACGAATTCGGCGCCCGCCTCGACCTTGTACTCGAAGCGGCGGATTTCTTCGTCCATGTCGTTCAAGCCGGGATTTGCTCCCACCCCGATGACAAAGGCGGTTCCTTGGCCGATGGGGTTGCTGCCGATATCAAGTCCGCGATTCAAATTCGAAACAATGTTCACCAATCCGATCGCGTCCACATCGAACACGGCGGTCGCGTCGGGATAGTTGCCCATCTTGGGTGGATCCCCGGTGATGCAGATCAGATTGCTCAGACCCATGGCGGCCGCCCCGAGCAGGTCGGATTGAATGCCCAAAACGTTGCGATCGCGGCAGGTGTAATGCAGGATGGTTTCAATCCCCACCTGCTGCTGCACCAGTAGCGACAAGGCCTGATTACTCATGCGGGCGGAGGCTCGCGGGCTGTCCGGGATGTTGATGCCATCGACCCCCACGGATTTGAGAAAACGCGCCCCCTCCATCTCCTTGCGAGCATCCTTACCCTTGGGGGGAACGATCTCGACCATGGTCACGAATTCAGCGCGCGCCAGTTTGCGGCCGAGCAGCGATCGTTGTTCGAGAGGCACGGCCGGCACCGCCGTCAATCGAGCCTGGGAAGCCGGCGCGGCCACGGTTCGGGAACGCGCCTCCCCCACCCGCAAAGCAGCCTTCATGGCTCGGATATGGTCGGGGGTGGTTCCGCAACACCCTCCGACCAGGCGAACGCCGGCGGCGACAAATTTCCGGGCGTAGCTGGCCATGTACTCCGGCGAGCAAAGATAGATGTTGCGACCTTCGACCGAGCGCGGGATGCCTGCGTTGGGCTGGGCGGCTAGCGACAGGGAAGTCAGAGGCCGCATGCGTTCGATCCCGTCCAGCATGGCTACCGGACCCACACTGCAGTTGCACCCGATCACATGCGCGCCCCACTGCTCGAGCTTGGGTGTGAACACCTCCGGAGTCGAGCCATCGAGACAATTTCCCTCCTCATCAATGGTGACCTGGGCCACCAGGGGAATCGTGGGGGCGACTTCGCGCGCCGCCAGGATTGCCTGGTGGATTTCCTCCAAATAACCGAAGGTCTCGAGAATGAGCAGATTCACTCCACCTTCCATAAGTGCGGTGATCTGGTCGCGAAAAGCCGTGCGCGCTTCTTCTAACGACGTCTTGCCCAGGGGTTCAATACGGATTCCGAGCGGGCCGACGGAACCAGCAATCCAGGCATCAAAACTCTTGGCTGCTTCTCGGGCTAACTTTGCCCCAGCCAGATTGATCTCCCGCACCCGGTCCGCAATACTGTGTCGAGCCAAGCGGAAAGCGTTCGCCCCAAAGGTGTTCGTCTCAATGATCTCCGCACCTGCCTGGAGATAGTCCTGATGAATGCCACGGATCAAATCTGGCTGAGAAAGGTTCAACTCGTCATAGCAACGATTGATAAACACACCCTTGGCGTACAGATAGGTGCCCGTCGCGCCGTCGCAGAGCACCGGGGCCTGTCTCATCCTGGTTAATAGGTCGGAAGCCATTTGGTTGAGCATACAAGATTTATGGTGGGATTGCATTCCTGGCTGGGAGGAATTGGTGCGGCGGGGGCGGGTCGACGAGGCCTCGCCCTTCCAGGCTTCAACGGCAAATTGCCGCAAGAAGTTATCTGTTATAATCCCGGTTCTTGCATCTAACTGTTTTGTTCCTCATACCTTTCGGAGTCGAACTCTGAAAAGAATCGGTACCAGCTTGATTGTGCTCGCCGTTCTGGGCGCGGCGATTCTGTCTTGTGGTGGGAAAAAGTCTTCGAGCTCTGCCCAGCAGCACAAACTCAGCGGCTTCAAATTCCGTGCCTTCGTCTCTAACCCGTTGTTTCCGTCGGCAGGTATCTCCACGCCGGTCTTCAACATAGTAAACGCGATCAATAACAAACTCTCCACGTCCGCGGTTGTTTTAGCAGGCGAATCTGCGCAGCCAGGTCTCATGGCGGTTTCTCCAGACCTCTCGCGCACGATCGTCTTCAGTATCAACGGCAACACGGTGGTGGTGGTCGATAACGCCACGGAAACGATCGCCG
>Ga0187780_10004547_pt1 | contig 10391 bp, 7 predicted proteins | sample 1015_Q2_SP10_20__FD_132429 | JGI IMG/M metagenome (GOLD analysis project Ga0187780, IMG submission 132429) | Tropical peat soil microbial communities from peatlands in Department of Meta, Colombia - 1015_Q2_SP10_20_MG | ecosystem: Environmental > Terrestrial > Soil > Wetlands > Peat | place...
ATGACCCGCTGGTCACGCCCGGATCCCGATGGCGGCACCACCTTCACCACCACCTCCGGCCAGCGCATGACCTTCGCCACCGGCCAGGTCTGGGTCGTGCTGGCCTACCCCTGACGGGTGGCCTGCCTGGCCCGTCACGCGATCGCTGCTTCCGCGCTGTCGGCGAGCGACAGGTAGGTCTCGTCCTCCTGCACGGTGTGCAGCCGGAGGATGGCGTGCAGCCCGTACAGGACGCTGCGGAGATCGGTGATGTCTTCCTCGTCCGGGGTCCGGTCGCCGATGTCGTCGATCAGCCGGCCCAGCCGCGCGATCTGGTAGGCGATCTCGGCATGAGCCCTGCTCATCGGCGCGGTCGGGTCGGCGCCGCCCAGTATCCGGTTCAGGGACGGGTACAGCTCGGCCTCCTCGGCGCTCTCGTGCGGCCAGACCTCACCGGTGAGCATGTCGTACACCTGGCGGACCGCTTTCATCGCGCCGGGCGCGCCGAGGGCGTCCGCGGTGGCCCGCAGCTGGTCGATGTCGGCCCGGATGGCCTGGTGCTCGGAACGGAACCGCGTGGTCAGCGCGCTGTGGGCGGGCGTCACCCGGACAGCAGGCAGAGGCGGTCGCAGCGCGCGGAGCGCGTTGAGGATCACGGCCACGTCGATGGCCTCCTGAAGCAGCGCGCCCCACACCGCGGGCAGCAGCCCGGCCGCGGCTATGCCCATGGCCGCCAAGGACATGCCCATCCCGGCCAGCACGCTCTGCAGCGCGATCCGCCGGGTGCGGCGGGCCAGCGCGGTGACGTCGCCCAGGCGGCCGAGGTGATCGACGGTCAGCACCGCGTCCGCCGCTTCGGACGAGGCGGTGGAACCCCGTGCTCCCATGGCGATCCCGACGTCGGCCAGGGCCAGCGCCGGGGCGTCGTTGATCCCGTCGCCGGTCATGATGACCGGCGCCCGGCGCTGTTCGCGGCGTACCACGTCGAGCTTGCCCGCCGGGGTCAGCCCGGCGATGACCTCGTCGACGCCGGTGAGCGCTCCGACGGCGTCGGCGGCGTCGGCCCGGTCGCCGGTAGCCAGGACGATGCGCGTGACGCCGCCGTGGCGGATGGCCCGTATCGTCTGTCTGGCGTCCGGCCGGATGCGGTCCTCCAGGATCAGCGCGCCGGCGGGCTTGCCGTCGGCCGCGACGAACACGGTCAGGGCCCCGTCCAGCCGGGCCCGCCTGCGGACCGTCCTGACCCAGCGGGGACTACCGGTCACCTTGGCCCACTCCGCGCGCCCGAGCCTGACCTGGCGGCCCCGCACCGTTCCGGCGATGCCCTGGCCCGGCACCTCGGTCACCGCTTCGGGCAGGACAAGCGGGCAGCCACGCTCGGCCGCCGCCCGGACGATAGCGGCCGCCAGGACGTGCCCGGACACCTGGTCCAGACAGGCCGCCAGGGTGAGGATCTCCTCCGGAGGGACCGGACCCGCGGGCACGACCGCCGTCACGGCCGGCTCGCCCACGGTGAGGGTCCCGGTCTTGTCCAGGACCAGAGTGGTGCACCGGGCCAGGCGTTCCAGCACGCCGCCGCTCTTGACCACCACTCCGCGCCGGGCCGCCGCGGACAGCCCCGACACCAGGGCGACCGGCGCGGCCAGGATGAGCGGGCACGGCGTGGCCACCACCAGGACCGCGACCGCCTGCTCGGCGCCGCCCAGCGCCCAGGCCACCCCGGCCACGGCCAGGGTCAGGGGCAGGAACCACATGGCATACCGGTCGGCCAGCCGGACGAACGGGGCCTGCGACCGTTCCGCCTCCGACACCAGGCGGATGATGCCCGCGTAGGTGCTGTCCGCGGCGCTCGTCGCTGCGCGCAGGTCGAACGGGCCGCCGGCGTTCAGCGTGCCGCTGCGGACGGCCTCGCCGGGCCCGTGGTCGGCCGGCCGGGCCTCGCCGGTCAGCGCGGACTCATCCAGCACGGCGACACCAGCGGTCACGATGCCGTCCACGGGGAGCACGTCGCCGGGCGCCACCAGCAGCACATCACCGGGCGTGATCGCGTCCAGGGGCACCGTCTCCAGCGATCCGGCACGATACCGCCGTGCGGTCCCGGGTGCGCGGGCCAGCAGGGCGTTCAGGTCGTGCCTGGCCCGCTCGGCCGCCCAGGATTCCAGGAACCGGCCGCTGGTCAGCATGACGCTGATCACCGCCGCCGCGAGCAGCTCGCCGACGGCCACCGCCCCGGCCACGGCGAGCAGCGCGATCAGGTCCACGCCCAGGCGGCCGTGCCGGATGCCGTCCGCCGCGGACCACAGTGCGTAGCCCAGACCGCAAGCCGCCGTCACCAGCCAGGCCGTGTCCGCGGCCGCGCCCGTCCCGGCCAGGTACGCCAGCCCGCCCGCGGCCAGGCCCGATGCGGTCACCGTCAGCAGCAGCAACGCCGCCCTGCGGCCCAGCCACGCCCGGCCGCGTTGCGCAAAACCCGCCCTCATCTTCCCCAGCCTGCATTCGACCGCGGGAGTAAGGTCAGGGCCGGAAGGACCCCGTACCGGTGCCATTCGGCCCCGCTTGGCGGGCGCGGTGCTGGTGGCGGCGTCGCCAGGTGGACCAGTACAGCCGGTGGGCCCGGTCTGGTCGGGGTGGCGCGATGACGGTGTCGCGCAACAGCCCGGCCGCCTCGGCGACCGGCTGGCAATTGTGTAACGACCCGGCTTTTATCAAATTAGTGCCTACCGGCCTGGCCATTTGATGAGCGCGAGGACGGCCGGTGACGCGCTGGCCGGGCCGGGGCACACGCCGCTGCCCCTCCCCGCGGCCATCCGGCTGACCAGGACCAACAACCTCAGTAACGAACTACAGCTGCCGTATCATACCGGGAAACCACTGCCCGTTCGGAAAATAAACAATTACGCCGAACGGACAGTAGTGCACGGCCCGGTCAGATGCTCGGCCGGACGCCGCGGACGATGCCGGCCTCGGCGACGATCGGCTGGAAGATCACCTCGGCCAATTCCGCGTCACGCAAGGCCGATTGCCAGAATTCCGGCGATGCGGGGTGCTCCTGCCCCACGCCCAGGCCGTAGCGGGTCAGGTTCTTCGCGATCCGCCACCAGCCGCCGGGCCCCTTGGCGGCAAGCGCCGTCATCTTCTGGTGCAGGATGTCGCGGTCGCGCCGGCTCCCGCCGCGGCCGAACATCATGTCGGCGATGACGAGCCGGCCGCCCGGGCGCAGCCAGCGCGCCGCGCGGGCGGCCAGGGCCCGCTTGTCACGGTGCGACAGGTGATGCAGCGCGTAGCTGGAGACGACCAGGTCGACGCTGGCCGGGGGCAGCTGGAGCTGCCTCAGGTCCCTGACCTCGGCCGACACGTTCTGCAGTCCGTCCGCGGCGGCCCGCTCGGCCAGCGAAGCGGCCATCGCGGTCGAGACGTCGACCGCGAGGACCGAGGACACCAACGGGGCCAGGGCCGTCGCTACGAAACCCGTTCCTGCGCCCAGGTCTACGCAGGCATCAGCCGGTTTCGGGGAGGACAGCTGGATCAGCCGGTCGAGGACTTTCTCGAACGCTTCGGCCGAAGTGACGTGGGAATGCCATTTCTCGACACGCCGGTCCCACGTCCGTTCTACTGTCAGCATCATACCTCCGCTTTAGATAGCTCTGTTCCTTTCACTCCGGAAAAACAGTACGGCCCGCTTATGAAGGCAACATGAAGCGTTGTCTTTATGAAGAAAACATGAAGCTTCCGCCGCGCAAGCCGGAGGCGCGCACGTGGTAGCCAGGAGTAATTGGGGCGGATTCACGTTCTCCGCTAGGGTTTCGCGTTGAGGTGTTCCTGCGCCCCTATCCCGCCACCGGCTCGCGCCGCACGGCCCGTATCCTCGCCGCCGCCTGCGCGGGCAGGCCGGCGCCGCGGCGCGCGCGCCAGGGCTTGGGACCAGGTCACTTGAGGTGCAGCCGGTCGAGTGCGGCCTGCAGGGACTGGGCGTAGGCCTCGCTGGTGAAGGTGCGTGCGTTGGTCCGCGGGCCGGGATCTGGTGGTCACCGCGCGTAGACTGCCGTGAAATCCCTGCTGTAGACCGAGTAATACCGGTAGGCGGACTGCTGCTGAGTGGGCAGCAGGTTGACCGGGACCGGATCCTCCGGATGGCCATCGGCTCGGTAGTACTCGAAGGACATCCAGAACGGGTTGATATCCAGTTGCAGCGCCTCGACCGCACCTGCCCGCTTCAGCAGGCCCGCGAGTGTTTCCACGTCGAGCGCCGGTCCGTACACGTAGATGATCCGCCCGTCCGCGGTGATCCCCAGTCCTGAGCGCCATACGTAGTACCCGCCGCCGAGGGTGGCACCCCAGCTTGACAGTACGTTCTGGTTGACGCCGGCGGGCACCTGCCCGTGATCCACGATGAGCTTGAGGTTCTGCCGCACTCCGACGACGGCCGGAGCCATCCGCACGTCGCGCCCCCAGGCCCCGATCGTGACGGTGCCGTTGCGGTAGTAGACCGCTGATGCCGCCCCGCTGGTCAGCGTGCCCCTGGTGACGCCGTTGAGGTAGAAACCGCCCCCTGCGGTGTCGAGCTTGAACCCGCCGTTGAACGTCGCGACCAGGCCGGTGCGCGAGCCCGGCGGGATCCACGGCGGCGCTCCCCAGTTGCCGGGTCCGGGATCCTCCGCGCCGGGATGCAGCCGGAAACTGACCAGCCGCTGGTCGATCGAGACGATGCCGGCCACGTACGAGGTGTGCACGCTGTCCGGGCGCAGGAAGGTGCCGAACATGGCCGGTTCGCCGCGGACGGTCTCGAGAACCCGCCAGACACCCTCGCCCGGCAGCGGCGCGCCCGCCGGGGAACTCAGCCGCGCCGGGATGACCGGCTGGAACCCGTGCGCACGCACCGGCCGGGACTTGGCCTGAGCGCCTTTCGGCACGGTGAGCGAGAACTGCGGCTTGCCGCCCACCGTCGGCGGCTGATAGGTCAGCCACTCGCCGAAGGTCACCACCGGCCCCAGGTGGTGATCTCGCGCCCATTCGGCCAGCTTCGACGACAGCGATCCGCCGCCCGGCGCGGTGAGCGCCTGGCCGATCGAGAAGGCGAGCCAGCAGCAGGACACCGCGATGATGGCCACGATGACCCGCGCCGTGCGATGCCGCAGCAGCCCGCGGAGCCGTCGGCGGCGTGGGCTGGCATGCCGCCGTGGCCTGTGCCGGGCCGGCCGGAGCCCCGGCGGCGGCCGGGTCTCACGCCGCGCACTAGCCGCGGACTGCGGGCCGGGAACCACGTCATCGTCGCGGGGTGGTGGCCAGTCGTCAGATGGCCCCTGCGGCCGGTAACGTCCGTAGCCGGGCCCGGGGGGCGCCGATCGCGGCACTCATCCACCTCCTGCGTCTGCCTGGGTCCCTGGCGGCAGGTTTACTGGTTCAACATGAAGGAATCGTGACGTGGAGGGGCCCACGCAGGCAGCGCGAATATGCTGACCGCCATGCTCGATGAGATCGCATCGCTGGCCCGCCTGGACTTCGCTCCGCAGCACCGCCAGCCGATGGTGGGCCGGGTGCTGCTGGCCACGGTCACCGCGATCGCCGGCTCGCTGGCAGCCGACGCGTTGCTGGTCGCCGTCGGCGAAGCCGTCTTCCCCGGCACCCGGGGCTACGCGCACTTCCGGTTTTCCGACTATGCCAAGCTGACCGTGATCGGCGTGATCATCGCCTGCGCGGCATGGCCGATCGTCACGCGGGTGTCCTCGGCCCCCCGATGGTTGTTCTTCCGCCTGGCTATCCTGGTCACGCTGGTCCTGTGGCTCCCCGACCTTTACATCCTGTACCGCGGCGCACCGGCCGACGCGGTCGCCGTGCTCATGCTTATGCACCTGGCCATCGCCCTGGTGACCTACAACCTGCTCGTGCACGTGGCACCGATCCGCCCGGCCCGCCGTGCCGCGCGCCGGGTACCCGCCGGGGCTGGTAAGGGCCTTTAGGGGTCACAGCAGGGGGTTCCGCCATGACAGTGGCTGCGGGGCGGCTTGCGGGCCAGGGAAGGTCGCGACCTGCGCCGAGGTGCGGGCCGGCCCGGCTGGCAGTGTGAGGAACCCTCGTCCGTGATTCAGGTCACGATGGGGACGCCACCCCGGTGGCATCCCTCGTGCCCTCACTGTCGGTACTGGTCGGCGCAGACCTCGCACAGACCATGGCGGCCCTCGGCGTGCAGCTCGTGAAATACATCCTGCATCTTTGCGGCTGAGGCATCTGGCCGGCCGAGGGTGCCCGGCGGCTTGGCCTCTTCCTGCCCGGCGGTGTCATGCACGGCGGTCACGGCGGGCTGAGGCAGGCTGTCCCCGGCCGTGGCCGTCACCGGCGATGGCCGCGTCACCGGCAGCGCCGGTCGGCCCGGCTTCGGGATGAGCCGGCCCGCTGGACACCGGTGAGCGCCTTGGCCCGGACCACATCCGGGTCTCGCGGGTCGGCCGGCAGGTCGTCCGCCCAGGGGCGCTCGCGCCGGGTCCGCGGCCTGTTTATGCGGATGCGCTTCATGTCCTGGCCAGTCGCCACGCCCGGGGGCCAGCCACGGGTTGTCCGGGCTGTCTTCGGGCATTGTCCTGTCCAGGCCCCGGCGGCGCGAACGCCTCGCCGGCCACCGCACGAGCCCGGCGCATCCGCGCGACCGCGGTCTCCGGGTGATCGCCGAACTCCTGGGCGACCCGCCGGGCACACCCCCCGCCGCCGTACGCGCGGACGGCCGCGGCGATGGCCTTGTGGACCTGACCCGCATCGGGCTTATCGGAGCCCTGGAGCTCCGACACGAGCAGCGCGTCGGCCCAGACCGCGCCGGCGCTGGCATGGTACATCGCTAGCTGCATTCTCAGCCCCCTGACTGATTTGCCCCGCACTCACGACGCTACCGGCCCCGTGGCCGGCGGCAACTGAATTATTCGGCTGCCGCGGGCAGCCGTGCGCCCTGTGACGGATGGCCTCGCGGCCGCTACGCCGACCGCCCGCCGGTCACGCAGGTCCACCACCGTTGCCCGGAGGGGCGGCGCAGAAGCTGCCGAAGCCGTGCGTCGGGTATACCGGTGTGCGGTCCGGCAGGGCCCGGCGAGCCGCCGCGCTCGCCCGCCATCTGCTGACCGCCCAGGCGCATGCCGGTCCCGGTAGCGCGGCATAACCGGAGCACTAATCCAGGAAGGCAACCTCGTCGTCGCTGACCATACGGGCCGTGTAGATGCCCATCCTGGGAAGGTCCCTGATGACCACGACGAACTGATCCTCCGGCTCGTACGCCTCGACCAGATGGAAGACGCGGGGGTTGGCGCGGGCCAGCGGGACGTAGGTGAAGGCGGGATCGTCGCCGTAGATGCCCTGCCAGACGCCGCGGCCGAGAAAATGAGAACGCTAACAAAAACGTGAAAGTGACGGCGGCGGCGCCGCAGCTCAGCCGGACGCGGACGGGGGCACCGCGTGCTTAGCACACATCGCGCGGACGGGGGCACCGCGCGGCGCGGCGCCGCCGCATAGCGTCACGATACAAGCTTGGCAATACATGTACAAGTCGTGACCAGCAAGACACAACGTTTGTCCTTGCCGAACTAACAGGGAACTTAAGCTGAATACCGGGGCCGGGACGGACGAGTTCGCCCCGCGTGAGCACCAGAGGAGGCAGGCGCGTGCCCGAGTTCAGCTATACCGAACTGCTGCCGCTGGGCGCGGACGGCACCAGCTACCGGCGGCTGACCGCTGACGGAGTGACGAGCCACGATTCGTTCGGGAGAATATTCACCGAGATCGAGCCGCAGCTGCTCACCCTGCTGACCGCGGCGGCCATGCACGATATCGCCCACCTGCTGCGGCCCGCGCACCTCAGCCAGCTACGGTCCATCTTCGAGGACCCCGAGGCGAGCCCCAACGACCGGTACGTCGCGCACGACCTGCTGAAGAACGCGTGCATCGCGGCCGGCGGCGTACTGCCCATGTGCCAGGACACGGGGACCGCCATCGTAATGGGCAAGCGCGGCCAGCACGTGCTCACCGACGGGCGCGACGAGGAGCACATCGCGCGCGGCGTCTATGACGCGTACACCACGCTGAACCTGCGGTATTCGCAGCTCGCGCCGCTGAGTATGTTCCAGGAGCGGAATACCGGCAGCAACCTGCCCGCCCAGATCGAGATCTACGCCACCGGCGGGGCCGAGTACAAGTTCCTGTTCATGGCCAAGGGCGGCGGATCGGCGAACAAGTCCCTCCTCTACCAGGAGACCAAGGCGGTGCTCAACCCGGCCCGGATGCTCGCCTTCCTGGAGGAGAAGATCCGGTCCCTCGGCACCGCCGCGTGCCCGCCGTACCACCTGGCCATCGTGGTCGGCGGGACGAGCGCCGAGTACGCGCTGAAGACGGCCAAGTACGCGTCCGCGAAGTACCTCGACACGCTGCCCGCGGCCGGATCGGTGTCCGGGCACGGGTTCCGGGACCGGGAGCTGGAAGAGCAGGTGCTGGGCATCACCCGGCGGATCGGCCTCGGCGCGCAGTTCGGCGGCAAGTACTTCTGCCACGACGTCCGGGTGATCCGGCTGCCCCGGCACGGGGCGTCGTGCCCGGTCGCGATCGCGGTGTCCTGCTCGGCGGACCGGCAGGCGCTCGGCAAGATCACCGCTGACGGGGTGTTCCTCGAGCAGCTCGAGACTGACCCGGCGCAGTACCTGCCGGATCCCGATTCGGTGGAGGACGAGGGCGAGGTCGTCGCCGTCGACCTGAACCGGCCGATGGACTCCATCCGGGCGGAGCTGACCAGGTACCCGGTCCGGACCCGGCTGTCGCTGACCGGGCCGCTGGTGGTGGCGCGGGACATCGCGCACGCCAAGATCGCCGAACAGCTGGACGCAGGCGAGCCCATGCCGGCCTACCTGCGCGATCACCCCGTCTACTACGCGGGGCCGGCCAAGACGCCGGCCGGGTACGCGTCGGGGTCGTTCGGGCCCACCACGGCGGGGCGGATGGATTCCTACGTGGAGCGGTTCCAGGCGGCGGGCGGGTCGCTGGTCATGCTGGCCAAGGGGAACCGTTCGGCGGCCGTGACCGCGGCCTGCCAGCGGTACGGCGGGTTCTACCTCGGCTCCATCGGCGGCGGGGCGGCCCGGCTGGCGCAGGACTGCATCACCCGCGTCGACGTACTCGAATACCCCGAACTCGGGATGGAAGCCGTGTGGAAGATCGAGGTCCGCGACTTCCCCGCGTTCGTGGTGGTCGACGACAAGGGCAACGACTTCTTCGCCGATCCGTCCGGGCCGCCGCTGACGGTCGGAACGCGCCCGTGAGCGCCGTCCGGTACCGGCGGCGCGAACATCGAAGGCGAGCGCGGCAGCCCAGGGCCTCCGGACGGCGCTGAGGTCAGCAACAGGCGGGGGGCGTGCTCTCGATGACCGGTAGCGCACAATCCGGTGACACTTGATCGATGCTTAGCCGGCACCCAGAGACCTTTCAGCCAACAACGTGTATCGTCCGCGTATGCACCCTTTGGCGGATACCGGGCGAGTGATCGCCGGGCGGTACCGCCTGCAGGCCCCCATCGGACGGGGGGCCATGGGGGTGGTGTGGCGGGCCCGCGATCAGCTGCTTGACCGTGACGTGGCGGTCAAGGAAGTCCAGATAGCGGAGACGCTCACCGATGAGGAGCGGGCGAACGCCTACCAGCGGACGCTGCGTGAGGCCAAGACCGCGGCCAGGCTCAACCATCCGGGCGTGGTGACCGTCTACGACGTGGCCGAGGACGGCGGCCGCCCGTGGATCGTCATGCAGCTGGTCAGCGCCCAGTCCCTCGACCAGGTCCTCGCCACCTCGGGCCCGCTGTCGCCGCGGCGGGCGGCCGAGATGGGCCGCCAGCTGCTGTCCGCGCTGAGCGTCGCGCACGCCGCCGGGGTCATGCACCGCGACGTCAAGCCGAGCAACGTGCTGCTCGGCCGCGACGACCGGGCGGTCCTGACCGATTTCGGCATCGCCACCTTGGCCGGTGATCCCAAGCTCACTCAGACCGGGATGGTGATGGGATCGCCGGGGTTCACCGCGCCGGAGCGGATCCGCGGCGAGGACGCGTCTCCGGCGTCCGATCTGTGGTCGCTCGGCGCGACCCTGTACGCGGCGGTCGAAGGGCACGGGCCGTACGAGCACCGCGGCGGGGCGATCACCACCATGTCCGCCATCATCAACGAGGACGCGCCGGCGGCGCAGACCGCAGGCCCGCTCGCGCCGGTGATCGCCGCGCTGCTGCGCAGGGAGCCGGCCGAGCGGCCGGACGCGGCCACGGCCGCGAGGATGATCACCGACGTGCTGCCCCTGCTGCCGACCAGGACCGAGCCCGGGCCGGCCGGCTACGAAGTGACCGCCCTGTCAGCGGCGTCCCAGCCGGGGCCGCCCCCGCGCAGCACGCCTGCACCCGGGTCACCGCC
>Ga0187780_10004548_pt1 | contig 10391 bp, 8 predicted proteins | sample 1015_Q2_SP10_20__FD_132429 | JGI IMG/M metagenome (GOLD analysis project Ga0187780, IMG submission 132429) | Tropical peat soil microbial communities from peatlands in Department of Meta, Colombia - 1015_Q2_SP10_20_MG | ecosystem: Environmental > Terrestrial > Soil > Wetlands > Peat | place...
CCAATGGATGCAGGGGTTGTTTGACTTACTATTTTTAGGCTTGGTCATAGGGGCGCTCTATCTCTTTTTCCGGCGGGGAGGCATTGGAGCTCAAGCGGGTACATTTGCACGCTCAAAAGCTAAACGTTTTAATGAGTCGCATCCAACCGTGCTTTTCAAAGATGTAGCAGGTGTAGAGGAAGCGAAGATGGAACTTCAGGAGATTGTTGAGTTCCTCAAATACCCGGCACGTTTTGTCTCCATGGGTGCTCGGACCCCCAAAGGTGTACTGCTGGTAGGCGCCCCTGGTACCGGAAAGACACTCATTTCACGAGCTGTTGCGGGTGAAGCGAATGTGGCATTCTACAGCATTAGTGGATCTGAATTTGTTGAGATGTTTGTAGGTGTGGGAGCAGCACGAGCGCGTGATCTTTTTAAAGAGGCAAAAGAGCATGCTCCATGTATTGTTTTTATCGATGAGATCGATGCTGTAGGACGCCACCGTAACAGCTCGGGTGTAAGTGGCAATGATGAACGCGAACAAACGCTTAACCAGTTGCTTGTTGAGTTGGACGGTTTTGATAAAAACACCAATATTATTGTCATTGCTGCCACCAACCGCCCTGATGTTCTTGATCCTGCCTTGTTGCGCCCGGGTCGCTTTGATCGCCAGGTAATGCTGGACAAACCTGACATTCGGGGGCGTCTCGCGATTCTTGAAGTACATGCAAAAGGCAAGCCGCTCGCAAACGATGCTGACTTAATGGGGCTGGCCCGACAGACTGTAGGTTTCTCAGGAGCAGATCTTTCCAATCTCTTGAATGAAGCTGCCTTACTTGCAGCGCGACGTCAACAAGATGAAATATGTAAAAACGAACTGGAAGAGGCCATTCTACGTGTCATGGCAGGTCCTGAGCGTAAAAGTCGTATGATTTCCGAAGCAGAAAAAAAGATCATTGCCTACCACGAAGTAGGTCATGCGATTGTCATGCGCTCTCTACCTGGAGCAGATCCTGTTCATAAAGTAACTGCTATTTCACGAGGTATGGCTCTTGGTATTACAGTGCAGGCCCCAGCAGAGGATCGCTATCTCATGCGTAAGTCAGAGTTGCTGGCCAAAATGGCTGGAGCTATGGGTGGACGAGCTTCTGAGGAGATCATCTTTAGCGATATTACGACGGGAGCAAGCCAGGATATCGAGTATGTCACGAACATAGCCCGGCGTATGGTATGTGAATTTGGCATGAGTCCTCTTGGCCTTATTTCGTTCAAGACTGAATCTGAAAATAGTTCTCCAGCCAGCTCTGAGACCGCTGCCAGGATTGACAAGGAGATTTCTTTGCTGGTTGATCAAGCTTACCAGACTGCTCTGGACATTCTAAAAGAAAAAAAGGATAAACTGATTACCATTTCAGAGCATCTGATTGAGGTCGAAACAATAGATGGTCCGGAACTTGATGCAATGCTGTTTGCGGAATGACTCGAACTTTTATTGCGCTTGATTTGAATGAAGCGATACAACGCTTTCTTGGTGGCATCATTAGCCAGGTTTCACACGAATTACCAGACTTGCGATGGGTTGATCCGGGTGGAATTCATCTTACGCTGGCCTTTCTAGGTGAATTGAGTGATGAAAGTTTAGATGAGGCTATGCATGCCGCTGAGGAAGCAGCACAAAAAGCTACTCAGTTTGAGTATCATCTCAAAGGGCTTGGTATCTTCGGCTCACCACAACAACCCCGTGTAATTTGGATGGGCGTTGAAGACTTACCATCTGGAAAAGTACAAGGATCCCCTCTTCAACATGTGCATCGTGTACTTGCTAAAGAGCTTGAAATGCGGGATTTTGAGGTTGAAAAGCGACCATTCTCTCCTCACCTTACACTTGCACGCAACAAGCAGCCGCTTACCCCTGATGCCCAACAACGATTGCAACGCCTGCTACATAGTAGACTAGCTGGTTCATCTTCAGCCTTCTATCCAGTGAACTCTTTATATGTGATGAAAAGCGAACTCTCTCGATCAGGTGCAAAATATACATGCCTGAAAGAATGCTTTTTCTCAACCTCTATATCATCTTGAATAATGGCTCTATATTCTCTCGATCTATTCATGGGGTTACAATTAGTGGCAAACCTGTTAAAATAGAGTTGCTTCGCTCCCAGTAGGATATATTGGTAGTGGCTGTCAGAATGTAGATGCATCATTGTAAAGGATTCTCACATTGGTACTTGTACCGCTACCCATTTCAGTAGCTGTCTTAACACCTGCAACATCGGCAAATTTGGGACCCGGATTTGATACCCTTGGACTCGCGCTGCAACTCTATAATCGTTTTGATGTTGAAATTATAGAGGGTGATCCCTCGACACCCCGCATCGAAGTGCAGGGTGTACTAGGAGACAAGCTTTCTACGGGACCAGATAACCTGTTTTTCCAGGCTTTTGCGCTGCTCTTTCAACGCAAGCAAGCTGATCTGCCTGCCGTAAAAATACGTATGACTATTGCCATCCCACCGGGTTGTGGGCTAGGTAGTAGCGCAACTGCTGTCGTGGGTGGTCTGGTTGCGGCAAATGAGCTTTTGCGTATCAAAGGACTGGGAGTGCCGAAAGAGGACCTACTTGCTCTGGCAGTTGAGTCCGAGGCTGGCAACCATCCCGATAATGTTGCTCCAGCATTACTAGGTGGTCTCGTTGCTACCACAACGGTAGATAGTGAGATTCGCGCTGTAAAAACACGCTTTCCTGGTGCATTGAAGGCAATTATTTTTACACCCTCGTTTCCAATGGACACTGTAACTGGCAGAAAACTACTCCCTGCAGAATATTCGAGGGATGATGTTACCTTTAATACGGGGCGCGTAGCGCTGTTTTTAACAGCTTTGCAAACGGGGCGCTATGAACTGATTGGTGAAGCTATGCAAGATCGCCTGCACCAACCTTATCGCCAGGCTCTCTTTCCAGCTATGCCGGAAATTATTGAAGCGGCTCTTGATGCGGGAGCGTATGGTGCAAGTCTTTCCGGTGGTGGGTCATCACTGATTGCACTTGCAAGTTCCAATTTTCAGGCGATATTACGGGCAATGCGCGAGACTGCCCGTTCAGCAGGTGTGGATGGCACTGGCAAGATATTACACGCGGACCAGGTTGGCGCAAGAGTAATTACAACTAGTAGAAGTAAAAAGCGCAAGCAACGTAGTTATGACTTTCCTTCCAATGCGCTACCTTAATACCACACCTATCCGAAAACGAAAGGATTTCAATACTCACCATGGGGGAGAATCCTATAGACCTGGAGCCTGATCGATCAAACCAAATTGTGCTGCATCAACTGGCAACCGATATTAGGTTGCGTTGTGTTGAATGTGACTCTCAATACCCGGGAGTAAGCGATCAACCTCGTTATCGCTGCGATTGTGGCGGCGTCCTTGATGTTGATACAAATATTCATCATCCGTTGCAACAGGAACCTGTTTTTTTAGAGAGCTTTGAAGCTCTAAAAACTTCCGAAAGTGATGTTAAACCTTTCACTGGAGTTTATTGGCGACAGCTATTTGAAGGACGTGTCACGTCCTCTTCTACCTGGCCTGTCAACATGGTTACACAGCTAGCAGATAGCAGTGGCGTGTGGCGTTACCGTGAGTTGATCCTGCCCATTCCTGAACAACATATTGTAAGTCACCCCGAAGGAAATACCGGCCTGTATCCCGTTGGTAGAGAAAATTGCGGTGATCATCGATCCGGGCACAGGCAAATTGGACACTATGCGGGGCTGGAATACCTCTATTTGAAGCACGAGGGTGAAAATCCGACAGGAAGTTTTAAAGATCGCGGGATGACAGTAGGGGTAACGATGGCCAGTCTCCTCGGAGCATGTGCAGTTGCTTGCGCCTCAACAGGGAATACCTCAGCTTCATTAGCATCATATGCCGCACAGCTTGGACTGCCAGGTATCGTCTTCTTACCCTCGGCTCATGTTGCGGCAGGAAAATTGGCGCAATCCCTGGCTTACGGTGCCACAACAATCCAGATTGAGGGTGATTTCGATGATGCTATGCGTTTAGTTGAACATGTTTGCAACGAACTGGGTATTTATCTGCTTAATTCGCTCAACCCTTTTCGCATTGAAGGACAAAAAGCTATTGGTTTTGAGTTGTTACAACAACTCGGCTGGGAGGCTCCCGACTGGGTTGTATTACCTGCTGGCAATCTGGGTAACACTTCGGCGATCGGTAAAGCCTTCCGGCAGGCATATCGACTTGGTTTGATTGCTCATATGCCTCGCATAGCCGCGATTCAGGCGTCAGGGGCTAATCCATTCTTTCGAAGTTATATGAGTGGTTTTCGTCATAGGGAGCATGTTCGGGCGCAGACCATCGCTACTGCTATCAAAATTGGCGATCCTGTCAGTTATTCGCGCGCACGCCTGGTTATTGAAGAGAGCAATGGCGTTGTTGAGGAAGTTACCGACGATGCAATTCTGGCTGCCAAAACAGTAATTGACCGCTCAGGTATCGGCTGCGAGCCTGCTTCGGCTGCGACCTTAGCAGGCGCTCGTAAGCTTGTAGAGCGTGGTATCATCAAACGCGAAGAGCGGGTTGTGGGTATTCTGACCGGCAATTTACTCAAGGACAGCCTGACAGGTATTCCTCAACACAAACAGGGTACTACAATTTCTGCAAGTATCGAGGCGGTGAGAAGAGCTTTAGCAAACAACATTTCTTTGTAGGTGTTCTTTATACTCATACCTATGAATGAATTACTGTACTGAGGGAGAACCCTCGTGGAAATGCAATGTCAAAGGCACAATACGATTCAATACAATCAGCTCAAGCAATGTATCCAAACAGAAGTGCCATCTTGAGTAAGTTGGGTTCCTGGTTTAGCGCATGGGAAATCTATCCAATTCTTGGTATAGCTGCTTTCTTGCGTTTTTATCAAATTGCTACCACAGAGTTTGATGCAGATCAGGCTATGGTCTTTCGTATGGCACGGGACGCAATCAGCCATGGACTTCTACCGGCTACCAGCAACATTGCCTCCATTCGTATAGTGAATCCTCCCGCAGTGATTTATCTACTCATGATCCCTGCTGCTTTTAGCGCCAATCCATTATGGGGCGCAATTTTTGTAGGACTTCTTAACGTTATAGCAGTTTTTCTTACCTATGTATTCGTGCGTCGATATTATGGAAGAATCGCTGCCATCATCGCATCACTGCTCTATGCGACAGCTGCGGAGCCGCTGCATTTTAGCCGCTTCATCTGGCAACAAAACATGATCGCACCATTTGTGGTGCTTTTTATGTTTGCTCTTTTCTGGGGCGTGGTCGAACGTCGAAAGGGCTGGCTTGTCGCAGCCCTGTTATTGCTAGGAATACTCGTTCAGTTACACGAGACTACGATTATTTTATCTTTGCTATTGCTTTTTGCGCTTGTTCTTTCTCCTGGAACAGTGCGCTTACGAGATCTGTTGCTGGGTGTTATTTTTCTCTTGCTGCTCTTCTCTACTTACCTGTTGTGGGAGTTCTCTGTAAAATTTGCTGACCTGAGCATTCTCTTACAAATGTCTAAGCTGCATTCACACTTTGATCTGACAGCGCTTAACTATTATGGACTTTTTTTCAATCCCTATGACAACATTCCAACCAATACACATGCTCTCGAGTATAAACTGATTCCTTTGCTCAAATGGTTAAACCCTATCATGACTATTTTAATTGTATGTGGATTGGCATTGATTACCATCGGAGTTATCTCTTCTCCACAATTGTGGAAGAGGAATAGTGATGTAGATAACGAAAGTAGAAGCTCTCGTCACCCCTTATGGAGATCATTGGAAACACTAAGAGCTTTGTGGACTGATTTTCGTGCCTCTCCCCAGCGATGTGGTTACTTATTACTGCTAAGCTGGCAAATTGTGCCTATCTTGATTCTTTCACGCCACTCTGTTCCGGTATTCCCATATTACCTGCTCATGGTCATGCCAGGCCCATTTATCATCATGGGGGTTTTGCTCTCAACACTTGCAGGCCGGTTGCAACGACGGAAACGAATGTGGAATATCACACACTATGGTGTGTATGTATTTATATGTCTTGTAATCCTTGCGCAACTTTCAGGTAGTACGGCCTTGCTGATTGACGAAGCCAGTGGTAACAATCTGCATGGATATAGTTATAATACACTGGGATCTTTAGAAAATGCGCTTCAGCAAGCTGACCAGCTAGCCCGGCTGCACAAACTCAATCATGTCTATATTACTACAGACCAGTATACGCAAGACGCGCTTCGCTATCTTGCTGAACAGATGCAAACACCTACAACGCTCTTCGACGCTTCACGTTGTCTTGTTTTACCGAATGCCAATGCTGGCCCCGCCGCGCTGCTCATAGGACCGTACGATACATTTTCGATGGTATTGCTGAGCCACTTCGCTATAGCTAGGTTGGTAAGCCAACCTGAACGCCTTGGAGGAGTGCCATTTCAACTCTATATTGTTCAACCTTTTGCTGCTTCAAAGTTGGGTCCATCTCATGAAGCTTTTGTGCATCATTTACAGCTACTTGACAAACAGACTCAACAATTCAGACTTGATAACTCAACCTGGCTGGCTACTCGTTGGAGTTATTTACGTTCTGCTGTGCCGGATTATCGTACGACCTTTACCTATACCATGAAAGCGCTATTTGATGGCAAGTCAAGTATTTCTAGCCAATGTATCTCAACATCTATACGAGCGGGTGATCTACTTATAGTGACCTTTCCGTTATTCCAAAGATTCAATATGCCTGGATCAATGACTATTTCGGCAATATCTACTACTACAATGCCACTTAATGTATCTTTCGGTTCATTTCATCTAGAAACTATCAGGGATCAATGGAAACAACCATTATTGCTGCAAACGACAGATGGCAAAACGGGTATATCTCTTACAACTTCATGAAAAACCCCTGGCGAATGTAACGCAAGACTGATACAATATATGTTACGGATAAAATAATGTTAATTGGTGTCTGAACATGCATCTGTCTCTTTAAAGGGAACATTAAGGTGACATTGTGAGATACTTGAGACCGAAACGCGAGTTAATACCGCGTTGGGAAATGCCTGCTGATCCGGTGAAAGCCGTGTTCTGGTTTATGCACTGGCTACTGAGGGTGCTAGTGCGCTTTTTTTATATACCCATTCTGGCAGCAGTTATCTATGAAAGCATTATCAATGGTGTTGTAGGTTTCTTTGGCACTTTGCTAGTTGGCCTATGTGTTTGGGCTGGGCTTGCTTTGCTTTTATTCCTGTTTAATTTGAGCACAGGTGTCACAAAAGTCTTTTCTGAAGTAAATCGTATGCAGCGGGGATATCCTCCGCGTTACCCATTCGATAATTTCAAAGAGCAGGATTTAAATGGCCGGATTGTTGAGGGTACTGTGACTGATCTGGAAGAAGAACGCAGAAAACGCAGGCAAGAGCAATAGGTTTTCAGAAACACTTACAATCCATTCTTTGCTTCCCACGCTTGCCAAATCACATCTTCAGCCCCCGGTACGTAGGAGTACAACAAGGCCCCGCTCCCCGCTATGCAAAACGTTCCTAGCTCTGCAGGTAATATCATTGTCTGTCCCTTTACCAGTTTCTCACCACAATCAAGCGTTTTGCCATAGCGTATGATTACTTCCGCACCTAACGATGTAAGGATAATACAGCTTTCTTGTACTTCTCCCTTCATATAGTCATTCAATATGGTATTTTTGTGAAAAACCAGTTCACAGGTTACGAAATATTGGCAGGCTGCCAGGCAACGGCTTTTAAAACCATCTCCATTTTGGAGAAGGAGGGATTGCATTTTGATATAGGGAGAAGAGTCAAAGTGTAAAACATCGAGGGAGCGATCTACGTGAAGCTCACGGGGTATGCCTGCACTAGTAAGGCGACCATAGTCGTATAAACGATATGTCAGGTCTGAGTACTCCTGAAGTTCATAAAGCAAAACACCTTTGCCAATGGCATGGACTGTGCCAGCTGGAACAAAAATGATGTCTCCGGCAGAAACTTGTTCCTCATGGAGTAGATTCTCAAGGGTGAGGTCCTGGATAGCCCGGCGAACTTCTTCTTGTGAAGTGGCAACCTTAAAGCCATGTATGATAGTTGCGCCTGGTGCGGCATCCAGAATATACCAAAATTCCGTCTTACCCAGTTTACCTTGCTCGTGCAGGCGCGCATAGGTGTCATCCGGATGTACCTGTACAGAAAGTTTGGCATGTGCATCGAGAAATTTCGCGAGCAAAGGAAAGCGGTGTCCAAAGCGAGTAATGACTCGCTCTCCAAGTAACTGCGAATCCAGTTCTTCTACAAGTGATCCAAGCGTTCTACCCCTGTAAGGCTCATTTTGAGCGACAGTAGTTACCTCTGTTTCCCATGACTCACCAATGGCAATATTACCTGGCGGAAGTCGTTTCCAACCATCACGTTCTAACCGCCGCCCTCCCCAAATTGTCTCATGTAATGATGATTTTAGCCGAATAGGATGTAAAGACTGCACGAACCGCTCCTACCACAGAATTTCTGACAATGAGAATACAATAGCCCGATGTACCCTTCGCATTTTATACTTCTTATACAGTATGTCATACGATACATCGGGCCATTAGAAACAAATATTCCTGGAATTGTAGATGAATCAGGTTGCAAGTAATGCGCCTTCGACCTGGCGACGCAATTTGTCACGCATTACTATACCTTTGATGCGATTGATCTCTTGTCCATTTTTGAAGAAGATCAGAGTGGGAATACCATCAACATTCCACTGGCTCGTAAGTGTTTCATTTGTATCGACATCCAGTTTAGCGAACGTCACACGGCCCTGGTACTCCTCGCTGACTGCCGCAAACTCTGGATTAAATATCTGGCATGAGCTACTGCGATCGGATGAAAAATCAACTATAACCATTTGCGGTGCATTCAGCACCTCTTCAGGAAAATTCTGGCTTGTTACATCAATGTAACTAATCTTGTGTTCTTTGTGCTTTGCCATACTATCCTCTTTACAGCGTTTTCATTTAGCTTGCACTTGTGTGTTAAAAGCGTATCATCGTTGTGTTGGGATGTCAAGGAAACAATTTAGTCTTCACCGCACATCAATATACATGCGTTGTAGTATCGCGGGTGAAGTTCCAAGCCTGTAGAGGGTACGCAGGTACCACATAAAGAGCACGCTGCGGATCAAGCCAATTTTTTCGTGTCGTCGTGCAGATGTGGTGACGTATTGGGGTAAAAGCACAAATTTGCCGATTTTGCGCAGGTTTGTGATAATCTCCAAATCCTCCATCAATGGTTGATCGGGGAAGCCACCTATTGTCTTAAAGCTGGCTGAGCGAACAAAATATGCCTGGTCGCCAGTGAAGATTTTGCGGATACGTGAACGCAGGTTCGTAGCAAATGCTACCAGGCGATAAGGCCATTGATCGCAATTGAAACACACACGAAATGCTCCCCCGACAACTTCTTGTGCTTTCAATGCATGCTCAATTGCGCTAAAAGCATTATCTGGTAGTAGCGTGTCTGCGTGGAGGAAAAGAAGAACTTCGCCAGTAGCCACATCAGCCCCGCGATTCATTTGTGCGGCTCGACCCCTTGGTGAGAAAATGACCCTACTAAAACGCTGAGCTATTTCAATCGTCCGGTCAGTGCTGCCACCATCGACTATAAGTAATTCGCACTCGTGGTGAGAAATTTGTCGAACAAGATTTCTGAGTTGATGTTCTAAAACAGCTTCCTCGTTCAGAACCGGCATGATGATCGAAAAGTGCATTGTGGCCTCAATCTAACAGGTTGGTATCTCTGGCTGTTTTGCACGACGCCTTGGTATTGGTACGAAAGAACTTTCGCTCGCGTGTGGCTGGGCTGGACGTATTTTCGCGTTGAGTGCGCAGAAGGACATAACTCCTCGTGGGGATGCATTATGGAAGCAACAGCGTTCAATACGGCTCATATCAATATCGCTTTCATCCATAAAAGGCTTGACGAAGAGTGTGAGTGTTTTGCGGCTAGTCCAAAACGATGGGTCACTGCCAATATGCGGCCAGAGAGTTTTCATAAGCTTGAGGCTACCTCCAATATTGGTAACGATCTGTGGCAGTATGGCAGCTCTTCCGCGTGTGAGCATGCGCAAGGTCATGTTTGGGTGAGGGCCTACCACTTCCATAAACTCTTGTAAGGTGAATTTGGGTGCTATTGGTTTGTAGCCTTCTTTAGTGTACTTGAGCAAGGTGAAAGCATTGCAAAGAGGCGATCCTTCTCCAACAGGGAAGAATAAATCTTCAGGTACACCTGACTGCTCCTCGATGAGTTTGAGGATTTCAGGCATCCGCAGTTTACGAGGTGTAAGAGGATTTCCGGTGGCTGAGTGTTTGTC
>Ga0187780_10004550_pt1 | contig 10390 bp, 8 predicted proteins | sample 1015_Q2_SP10_20__FD_132429 | JGI IMG/M metagenome (GOLD analysis project Ga0187780, IMG submission 132429) | Tropical peat soil microbial communities from peatlands in Department of Meta, Colombia - 1015_Q2_SP10_20_MG | ecosystem: Environmental > Terrestrial > Soil > Wetlands > Peat | place...
ATGTCCGGAATTGGAGCGAAGCGGTAGAGGTTGCGGAGCCAGCGATGCGAGCAGCCGCGGGAAGCGTCGCGGGCAAACGCAGTGTAAATATAGCGGTCAGCCAAGACAAGATAATCGCCCTGAAGCAAAGGCATAATCTGACGCTCGCAACGGTCCGCGAAATCGGCAGCATGCAGCAGAGAGTACGTAGTGGGAGTGAGCAGACGCTTCTGCTTGCCACGGCGGGTGGTGGCCTTCACCAAAGGCGAGGAGTTCCACTCAGTGAAGTGGAGGCGGTATCCCCCTATTTCGAGCCAGCGCTTCAGGAGATAAAGCTGCGTGCTCTTGCCGGAGCCGTCGGTGCCTTCAACCACAATGAGGGCACCAGGATAAGCGCGGCTGGGGATAGGGCGACCTGGCTGGGGAAGGGTCGTTTTGGTGGCCTCTGGGCGAGGGGCCTTAATCGCGGTGTCCGGAGTTTCCATGAGAGGGCGACTGATTCCTAATTGAGACTCTCGAGGTTATTTGGTGATTGTTACAAAGACATTAAAACACGACGGGGAGGGCGCAGGCAAAGGGGGAAGAAGCTAACACTCCGCGCCGGCGGGCCTGGTTGTCGCCTAGCGTGCCTACGGAGGTGTCTCAGAAGAAGGTGAGCTTGATGGTGAGGAATTTCTTGGGATTTTTGCGGAAGTCGGTAATCAGAGAGCGCATGTCGCCGGTCATCCCGGAGAGATTGTCATAGAGCTTCGGATCGGCGAACAGTCGGCCGGCGGTATTGTCGTTGCGGTTGAGCTTGGCCGTCGCTTCCGCGAGGTTGGAGCTGGTATCACGCAGCTTGTTGTAGAGGGTTTCATCGGTAGCGAGCTTGCCGAAGGTGCCCTTGCCGGCACGCACGTCGCCAATGACGGCGTTGCCATTCTCCATAGCTTGTTTGGCCTGGTCGTAGAGGGTCGGATCGTACATAAGCTTGCCGAGGGTGCCCTTCTGGGCGCGCAGGTCGGCGAGGATAGTATTTAGCTGATCCACGGTGGTTTCGATTTTGTCGGCCATCTCATCGCTGTTGAGGAGTTTGCCCACAGTTCCCTGCCCGGCCTGAATATTGGTGGCGATCTCATCGCCTTTCGCAAGAATGCTGTTCAAATGGTTGTACGCCTGCTCATCCGTGAGAAGTTTTCCGAGCGTTCCTTTGCCGCGCTGAACTCCGGCGATCAGTTCCTGCACGTCTTCACTCAAGGCTTTAAGATTGAGGAGCACATCGGCGCTGCGTTCGACAACCTCTTTGATGGCCTTTTCTTCGCCGCCGGGAACGGCCTGGCCGTCCTCGATGGGGACGCCGGTGTAGCCGCGCTGGATGTTGACGTAGCGGTTACCAAGAAGACCTTCGGTGACGAGCGAGGCGACGGAATCGGTCAGAATATTTTCCTTATACAGCCGATCGAGGCGCATCACCACTTCAATGTTATGCATGTGGTCGGGCGGCTTACCGCGCTGTCGAGGGACAAGCGTGATCTTCTCCACGTTGCCGATTTCCACACCATCCAAGCGAACCGGCGCGCCGGTGGCCAAGCCAGAGACTTCCGGCAAGTAGGTCTTCACGCGGTACTTTGGTCCGAACACGCGGACGCCGGTGACATAGAAAATCGCGACCGCAAGAATCAAGAGGCCAACGAGCACGAACAGGCCCACGCGCAATTCCGACCACGTCAATTGTTTGCCGCGCGCCATTCTCCGCTTCCTCCGCAAACTTCTGAGGGCAGGCCTGGGAACACTATACAGCCTTTAGCCAAGAGCCGACAGCCAGCATTCCAGAGCCAGCCGCTTCAAATCAAAAACCGTTGCAAGTAGGGATCCTTGGACCCGAGCATCTCCTCCGGGCTGCCTTCAAAATAAACTCGCCCATCGCGCAAAACCAGAAAACGCGTGGTGGCAGAATGGAACTTATCTTTCGCGACGCCGCGCTGGACAGCGCGCATAGTGGAATCGAAATGAAAATTGGCCAGCGCGAATCCGTCCTGAAGCCGGTGCGTGGCGAGAAGTGCCGTGACACCATAGACATCGCGCAAGCGGAGAATCAGGGTGATGATGGTTTGCGAAGTGATCGGGTCGAGCCCGGCGGTGGGAGAATCGTACAAGACGATGGGGGGGCGTGTGATCAGGGCGCGGGCGATGGAAACACGGCGGCGCATGCCTCCGGAAAGCTCGGAAGGAAGCAGATCGACGGTGTGCTCGAGTTCAACGAAGCGCAGCACCTCTTCGACACGCGGCCCGATTTCCTCTTCGCTGAGGTGCTCCTCGCGCAGACGGTAGGCAACATTCTCACCGACGGTAAGCGAATCGAAGAGAGCACCCTCCTGAAAAACAAAACCCACCTGGCGGCGAAATTGAAGCAGCTCGCGTTCGCTCTTTGCCGAGATGTCCTGGCCCATGGCGCGGACAGTGCCGCGATCAGGACGAAGGAGGCCGGCAGCGAGCTTCAGAGCGAGGGTTTTGCCGGTGCCTGTTTCCCCAAGAAGGATGAGTGTTTCGCGGGGCTGTGCGGAAAAGGAGAGGCCGCGAAGGATGGGGCCCTCGTCAAAGCCGATCCAGACGTCGGAGAATTCAAGCGCCGCCTCACTCTCTAATCCGAGAGCGGCAAAGGAGAGTGTGGAAGGCGAACCCATGGCGTCAGAGTTTTTCGGCCAGGAAGAGAGCCAGCTTCGTAAGAAAAGTATCCGCGACGATGATCAAGACGGAGGACACTACGACGGCTTGCGTGGTGGCACGGCCGACCCCTTGTGTACCGCCACGAACGTTCAGCCCCTGATAGCAACCCACCGTAGAAAGAATAAAGGCAAAGACGAGAGCCTTGGTGAAACCCTGCATGAGATCAGAAAATTCGAGGATCTTAATGGCGCGGTCCCAGAAGGTGGTGGCATCGAGTCGGAGGGACAACACGCTGGCGACCATGCCTCCGACGAGGCCGATGAAGACTGAGATCGTGGCGAGAAGTGGAACCACGATGAGGGAGGCGAGCACGCGGGGCGAGACAAGTTTGCGGCTGGGATCGGTTCCCATGGCGCGCATGGCGTCCACTTGCTCGGTGACCAGCATGGAGCCCAATTCCGAAGCGATTCCCGAGGAACAACGGCCAGCCACGAGGAGACCCGTGATGGTGGGGCCGAGTTCGCGAACCAGGGCAAGAGAAACGATGTCGCCCGTGAGAGAGACCTGGCCAAAGCGCTGGAATTGCGAACCTGTTTGCAACACCATGACGGCGCCGATGAAGAATCCCGAAAGGAGCACGATGGGAAGGGACCCAGTGCCGATGTCGTCCATTTGGTGAACCGTATCTTCGCCGTAACGTGGACGCGTGAAGAGATTCGCGATGGAATGATAGGAAAGTTTCGCGTAGTCCTGAACCTTCAGGACGCTTTCTTTTGCCGCGCCCGAGAGAACTGCCGCCACCGAGGGAGTTTCGGGAGCGTCGGGCTGCTGTCGAGTGAACTGCAAAGGCGCGTCTGACACAGTGTGCTCGTGGACAACCTCGGGAGAAGCGTAACTGCAGCCGGGACAAGCGTCAAGACTCTAACAGACCAAGCTTCTTGACGATGCTGGACGTGGAGCGAAGTGGCCGATACACTTAATAGTTTATGCTGCGCTTCTATACAGCGGGAGAATCCCACGGGCAGGCCTTGCTGGCGTTTTTGTCGGGCTTGCCAGCCGGACTGCCCATTGACATTGGGGCAATCAATCACGAACTGCATCGGCGGCAGTTGGGGTATGGCCGCGGCGGACGGCAGAAGATCGAGCAAGACCGCGCAGAGATTTTTGCTGGAGTGAGGCACGGGCAGACGATCGGAGCGCCGATCGCGCTGAGGATTGAAAATCGCGATTGGGCCAACTGGGAGAAGATTCTGGCGGTGGAGGGCCCGGCGGGACCAGAGGCGGAATCGAAAAAGCTTGTAGCGCCGCGGCCGGGTCACGCGGATCTGGCAGGCTCTCAGAAATTTAACTTTCACGACGCCCGGTACGTGCTGGAGCGAGCATCGGCGCGGGAGACTGCCGCGCGGGTGGCGGCGGGCAGCTTCGCGAAGCAATTGCTGGCACAGTTCGAAGTGCAAATTGCGAGCCACACGATTCAGGTAGGGCACGTACGGTTGGAACGGGCTGCGAAGTGGGAAGAGATTGCGGTGGTCTGCAGCGATTTTGAGTCGCCGCTGCGCTGCGTGGACTCGGGAGTCCAGCAAAAGATGATGGCCGAAGTGGATGCCGCGCTGAAGGCGGGAGACACTGTGGGTGGCGTGTTTGAGATCGTGGCTCGCGGTGTGCCGGTCGGCCTCGGCTCGCACGCGCAATGGGATGAAAAGCTGGACGGCAAACTGGCACAAGCGCTGATGAGCGTGCAAGCGGTCAAGGCAGTGGAGATTGGCTCGGGGATTCTGGCTGCGGGGTCGTACGGCAGCGAAGTCCAAGACGAGATTTCGTATGACAAAAAGGCAAAGAGATTCCGGCGACCTAGCAACCGCGCCGGCGGCCTTGAGGGCGGGATTACGAATGGCGAGGACGTGGTCCTGCGTGGGTTCTTGAAGCCGATTTCGACGCTACGGAAACCGTTGGGCACAGCCGACATGGTGACGAAAGAGCCTGTGCAGGCGGCGTACGAGCGGTCCGACTGGTGCGTAGTGCCCGCGGGTGCCGTGGCCGCCGAAGCCATGGTTGCACTTGTGCTCGCAGAAGCTTTTCTGCAAAAATTTGGAGGAGATTCGCTCGCCGAAACACGGCGGAATTTCGAAGGCTATGGCCGACAAATCGACGAGTTCTGAACCGACCGCAGAGAAGGCGACGCAGACAGCCGAAGCACCGCCACGCAAGATCTATCCCATCGTGAAGTACGGCGATCCCGTGCTGGAAAAGCCTGGGGCCACAATCAAGAAATTTGATGCCGAACTCGAAGAACTGGCCGAGGACATGTTCGCGTCCATGTACGCCGCCCAGGGCGTTGGGCTGGCCGCTCCACAAATCGGCAAGAGCCTGCGGCTGGCGGTGGTGGACGTCTCGAACGGAAAAAATGCCGAAGCGAAGATCGTGCTTGTCAATCCAGAATTGATTCACGCGGAAGGCGAGGTTCGCGAGGAAGAAGGCTGCCTGTCTATTCCCGGGTTTCGCGGGTATGTGATCCGGCCGCAGTTTGTGACGGTGAAAGCGCAAAATCTAAAGGGCGAGCCGTTCGAGATTCGGGGAGAAAACCTGTTGGCGCGGGCGTTTTGCCATGAGATCGATCACCTGAACGGGATTCTGTTCCTGCAGCACCTGAGCATGCTGAAACGCGACCTCATCAAGAGAAAGATCAAGAAGCTACGGAAAGAAGGCGAGTGGTAAAGTTGACGAGCCTGCGGGTGGAGAGGCTGTGAGCCCCCTGCGGATGGTGTTTTGCGGCACGCCGCAGTTTGCGGTTCCCTCCCTCCAAAAACTAATTGCGCAATCCGACTTCGAGATTGCGGCCGTGTTCACACAACCGGACAGGCCGCGCGGCCGGGGCCAGGAAGTGCCGTTTTCAGCCGTGAAGGAAGTAGCGCTTGCGGCGAAATTGCCGGTGCAACAACCGGCGAAGGTGCGCGGGCCGGAAGTCGAGGAGCAACTTCGAAAGCTCGCGCCTGAAGTGGTCGTCATCATCGCATATGGGCAGATCATCCCTGCGCGACTTCTCACAATTCCGCGACTTGGCTGGATCAACCTGCACGCTTCCCTGCTGTCGAAATATCGCGGCGCCGCGCCAATCAACTGGGCGATTGCCAATGGCGAGACCATAACTGGCAACACGACGATGCACATTGACGCGGGAATGGATACAGGAGAAATCCTCCTGCAGCAGGAATTGGCAATTGGTTCTGAGGAAACTGCGCCGGAGCTGTCAGTGCGATTGGCCCAAGCAGGGGCGGACCTGATGCTTGATACACTTCGTGGCTTGCAGAAGGGGACCATCACCGCGCGGCCGCAAAATCATTCCGCTGCCACGCTCGCGCCGATTTTGAAACGCGAAGATGGCCAGATCAGATGGAAGCTGTCGGCAAGGGAGATATTCAACCGCATGCGAGGGTTTGCGCCGTGGCCGGGGGCATTCACAGAATTCCGAGGGCAGACCTGCCACGTTTGGGGCAGGCCGTTAGAATCTTCGGGCAAAGCGTCACCTTTGGAAATGCCAAGTGAACCAGGAGGCTTCTTGGCGCGGCGCGGAGAAGTGCTGGTGACGTGCGGGGCGGCAACCGTATTGGAGTTGACGCACGTCAAACTGGAAGGACGGAAACAGGTATCCGCGCTGGAGTTCGCGAACGGCGCGCGATTGCATCCCGGGGAACGCTTTGGGAATAGGTGATTTGCGCAGGGCGATTCGCTCAGGCATACTCGCGAATTACCTTGCTGTTGTCGGGCGGAAGTGTGGCAAAGGGAGCCAATCTCTCATGAAGAAGAGGCGGCAAGAAGCATCGAGACACAGAGATGGAATGCCGAGATGGCAGCGAATGCGTCCGGCGATGGCTTTGCTGCTGACGGCGCAGCTTGCGAGCTTCCCGCTCGTTGCTTCTCCGAAAGCGGCGGATAAGACCGCGCCGGATCCTATACTCGCCACCATGCAAACGGAGTTGAACCGCGCCAAGACCGACCTCGCGAAAAGTGATCCCGCACCATACTTTTTGAGTTACTCGGTGTATGACCAGGAACAGGTTGTAATCGCGGCGTCGTACGGAGGATTGCTCTCCGACACAACTGTGAGACGGCGGTCGGCAGACGTCACCATGCGCGTCGGCACGCCACAACTGGACAATACACACGGCCAGAGCCGCGCCAGCGGAATGACCTCCGGCGCGTTGCCGCTCAACGATGACGCGGACGCGGAGGCGCGCAGCCTGTGGGAACTCACGGATCGCGCGTACAAGCGCGCCGCGCCAGCGTATCTCAACGTAAAGACCAACACAGCCGTGAAGGCGGAAGAGGAAGACAAGTCGCCCGATTTTTCCAACGAGGAGCCGACAGTGCACGTGGGTGCCAAGGAAAAAGCAGCGTCATTTGACCAAGCAGCCTGGGAAGCAGAGGTGAAGCGGCTTTCGAGCGCGTTCCGGAAATATTCCGACGTCTATTTTTCAACAGTGATGCTGCAGGTCGCCTCGACGAACTCGCGAATGGTCTCGAGTGAGGGAGCGGCGATTGAGGCACCGAGCGCTTCGGTGCGGCTTGTGATTGAAGCGCAGACACGCGCCGAGGATGGCATGGATCTGCTGCGCGTGGAGACGTTTCAGGCACCTTCCGCGGCGGGATTGCCGCCGGAATCGGAGCTGATAGGCAAGATTGAGAGAATGGCGGCGGATCTGAAGGCGCTGCGGAATGCTCCGGTGGCGGAACCGTATGATGGACCAGCGTTGCTGAGCGGGCGTGCTGCCGCTGTCTTCTTCCATGAGGTGCTTGGACACCGCTTGGAAGGACACCGGCAGCGGGATGAGGACGAAGGGCAAACGTTCACGAAGAAAGTGGGACAGGAAGTGCTGCCGACGTTCATCAGCGTTGCGGATGACCCGACGGTCAAGGAAATTGCAGGCGTGAAGCTCGCCGGGGCGTATTCGTTCGACAGTGAAGGAACACCGGCGCAGCGCGTGGAGGTTATCCAGAACGGCGTACTCAAAAACTTCTTGATGTCGCGCATGCCGATTAAAGGATTCGACAAGTCGAACGGACACGGACGCAATCAGCCGGGGCTGATGCCGACGGGCCGGCAGGGGAACCTGATTGTGTCATCGAACAAGACCACGCCTGAGGCAGATATGCGGCAAAAGTTGATAGAGGAGATCAAGAACGAAGGCAAGCCCTATGGATTGTACTTTGATGACATCCAGGGGGGCTTTACGCTGACCACGCGGTCGCTGCCGCAGTCGTTTCAAGTGCTGCCGGTGATTGTCTACAAAGTGTATCCCGATGGGCGGCCAGATGAACTGGTGAGGGGAGTGGACATCGTGGGTACCCCGTTAGCCGCGTTGAAGCGGATTGTCGCGACGGGCGACAAGGAACACGTCTTTAACGGCGTGTGCGGCGCCGAAAGCGGCAGTGTGCCGGTATCGGCCGCAGCACCCGCGATGCTCTTCAACGAGATGGAAGTGCAGAAGCGCGCGCATGGGCACGAGCGTCCACCGATTCTTCAGGCTCCGGGAATTGACAGTGCCGGGCCGGACAAGGACGCAGCCAGGAAGCCGGGGGAGAAGCCATGAAGGGAGTTGAGACTTTTGCTCGAGTGGCATTCGGTTTCCTGATGTTCCTCGGCGGATTGCCGGTTGCCCCTGTGATGGCCAGGACAGACGATTCATCCAAACCCACAATGGCGACAGCGGCCGCGCATGATGCGGCGAAGGGTGACGCCTTACTCGAAGCGCTCCTGACCGAACTGGACCGCTCCAAGGCGCAACTAAAGATGGATCAGGTGCAGGCGCCTTACTACATCGAATACCGAGTGAACGACGTAGACGACTTCAGCGCGGACGCCGAATTTGGAGCACTGCGGCAAAGTGAGCGGTCGCACTTGCGAATCATTCGAGTCGTCGTGCGTATCGGAGATTACAAGCAAGACAGCTATTACAGCAAAGGACTTGGCAGCGCTTCCATCATTCCACTCGACAATGACCCCATTGCGTTGAGGCGGCAAATCTGGCTGCTCACAGACGAAGCTTACAAAAGCGCGGCCGACGCGTACGCAGAGAAGCTTTCGTCGTTGAAGCAGTTCACTCCGGATCCAAATCCTGTGGACGATTTTGCCCACGCGCCGGTCATCTCCGCGGTGGGCGACACGGTGGCTCTCAAATTGGACCAGAACGAGTGGAACAAGACCCTGGAGGAGATAACGAATCTCTACCGGCAATATCCCGAGGTGCAGCTCGTATCGGCGAATGCGCGCTTCCTTTGTGTGAATGAGTATTTCGTGAACTCCGAAGGGACAATCGTGCGCCAAGGCCGGTCGACGGCGACGGTCACGCTTAACGGCTCGACGCAAGCCGGGGACGGCATGCGGTTGCAACGAAATCCGTTCTGGACAGAGGAGAAGCCGGAACAATTGCCGTCGCGCGGGGAATTGTTGAAAGAGTCGAGGAAGATGCTCGACACCCTGAAGGCTCTGCGGGAAGCCCCGATTGTCGAGGAATCGTATCGCGGGCCGGTGCTGTTTGCTCCGGACGCGGCGGACGACATCGTTGCGACTTTGGTCGGCAACAACCTGCTGGGGCGAAAGCCACAACTGGGACGGCCGAACCGCACGACGGGGGTGTTCGCGACGAGCTACAAGACGCGCGTGCTGCCGAAGTTCGTCACGGTTGTGGACGACCCGACGATGAACACATTCGGCGGGAAAGAGCTGCTGGGAAGCTATGGCGTGGATAGCGAAGGCGTGAAGGCGCAGTCGGTGACTTTGGTCAACTCCGGAACGCTCGAGAATTATCTTGTGGGGCGGCAGCCCATCCGGGACTTTCCTACTTCGAACGGGCATGGACGCGCGAATCCGGGAGGCGCGCCATTTCCCAACGTGGGAGTGTTGCTGGTGAAAAGCGCGGAGCCTGAGACGGCGAAAGCGCTGAGCGATCAATTGAAACAGATGGCAGCGGAACAGAACAAAGAATTCGGGTACCGCGTGGACACGCTGGGCCCGGGAAATTCGCCGCGCTTGCTTTATCGTGTATACACAAAAGACGGTCACGAGGAGTTGGTGCGTGGAGCGGTGTTCAATGAGCTGGATGTGCGCGCTTTGCGAAACGACCTCATTGCGGTTGGCGATGATCCGCTGGTCAGCAACCGAATGGCCGGATTGCCGCAGACGGTTATCAGTCCCTCGCTCTTATTCGATGAATTGGAAGTGAAGCGGGCGGACACGACGAAAGAGAAGCTGCCGGAATATCCTGCGCCGGAATTGAAAAAATAGGAAAGCTTGGGGGCGCACGTTTTAGACAAGAATCTTCCGGGAAAAGAGGAAGGGATTGACGCGCGGGGTGTGAAGTTCGAGAGTGAAGAGTATGACGTTGCGCGAACGAGTCGAGTGGTTAAGCCGGATGGCGTTTTTGGTGTTCATTCTGGCTTCCGCTGCGTTTCTGAGCGCAATTACCGCGATGAGGGTTGCGGTTCACGGGCGCGAAGTGACTATGCCGAACCTCGTCGGGAAGGACGTGGGCGAGGCGAGCCGTGTTTTGCGGTCAAAAGGATTACTGCTGCGCGTCGCCGACCGCGTCTACAGCGACGTGCCAATCAACCAAGTGGTGCGGCAAACTCCTCCACCGGGGATGTTGATGAAGGTTTCACAACAGGCGCACGTGGTATTGAGCTTGGGGCAACGGCAGTTGGAGATCCCTTCCATTGAAGGCAATACACTGCGAGTTTCGCGGATTCAATTGTTGAGGGCGGGGCTGCA
>Ga0187780_10004551_pt1 | contig 10381 bp, 11 predicted proteins | sample 1015_Q2_SP10_20__FD_132429 | JGI IMG/M metagenome (GOLD analysis project Ga0187780, IMG submission 132429) | Tropical peat soil microbial communities from peatlands in Department of Meta, Colombia - 1015_Q2_SP10_20_MG | ecosystem: Environmental > Terrestrial > Soil > Wetlands > Peat | place...
CTCCACCTGAGCTATCCGACCGACGTGTTTCCGACATATGCGGCCTACTCCTTTGGGGAGGACGACATCTTGCTGTCGATGCTCTCTACGAGCAGAGAGAGGCTTGGACAGTTCCTAGGTGCGCAGTTGGAGTCCCAGAAAGGAGTGATCAGCGTAGGAATCGGCCACATAAGCAGATCAAAGAGGGTCGCCCCCACACAAATGTGGAAGAGGTACAGGGAGAGCAGGTATCTCTCCAGGCCAACGGCGGAGCAGGAGGAGTATGACTTCTTGGAACGGGAGGTTCTCCAAGGCGCACGGGAGCGCGACGTCGAGACCTCCAGCTTCTGGTAGTTTGAAGCTCTAGGAAGCGGAGACTGCATCGCTTTTGCGATGGTTTAACGACATTCCCGGATCTAGGCTCGACTCACCAGTCTCTCGAGAGCGTGCACTGTCCCTGACCTGAAATGACCCTCGTTCCATTTCGAGGCTATCCTGAAGACGCTTCTGAACTTCACGTCCCACGTGGCGGTGATACGGCTGTCTTCCACGGCTATAATCTGCTTTCCTTTGAATGGTCCTGACGTGTAGTCTATGGTCAGTGTCCGCTTATCTTCATCGGTGTAAATGTCCGCCTCTCCGGAGCCCCCAAAGGCGAACTTGACCTTCACCCGTACCACTTGCTCTTCGTCCCTCACGACGTCAAGCGACCGCGTTCCGTGCCAATACATCGGAATGTCCCTGATTGTCGACGCCCTCTTCCAGACTTCTGCGGCGTTACCTTCCACTTTCATTGACTCTTGAAACTGCATTTCTGGTTCCAAGACGCCAGGGGCGTAGAAAAAGAGAGCGCTCGAAATTGTTGTCTGTTTCGGGCTACGCTATCGCCCTTACCTTGTCTTCCATGCGCCTTTCCTTGTCACGCCTGTCGTCTACCCTCAAGATGAAGTCGACCCTTTTTGCTCCCATGCGGAACAGGGACTCATGGGCCGCCTCCACTGCAGAAAGTACGTCGGAGAGTTTGTCAGCTTCGATCACGGTCGCCATGGGGGTCACCTGCAGCCTTAGGCCCTTAGCCTTCTTGAGCTCCGTCAGGGCGCTCTTGATGTATCTGCTCAGGCTCGTCCCTTCGCCTATGGGATGTATCGAGAACTCGGCGATAACGCGGTATCCGCTCCTAGCCATGCCAGAGGGAGGTTCAGTCCGGGGTAAAAAATCCGTTGCTGGCGAGGGAACAGGCGTTAGATACACCACTTTAATACAGCAGACTCCTCCAACAGAGGGGTCGGATCCAAGGTGTCATCCGAGGTTCCGAAGCCGAGGAGCAGTGAGGGAGATTCCAGGGCCGATGCTTTTGAGAAGGAGTACAAGCAATCGCATCCGGACGGCCCCTACCCGCCGATGGAGATCAAGCCCAAGCCCGAAACGAAACCTGCCTGATCGCTGGGTTCCTGCGTAGGGCGGTCCAGCTGGTTACTCTTCTGTTTCCTCTTCGTCGCCCCAGCCTTCGTCCTCGTCCTCGTCGTCTTCGTCCAGCTCTTCGTCTTCCTCGGACATGACCGCCCGCCCACGTATAGCCGGTATTAACGTCTCACCCCTGAGCCCAAAGGAATCCCTTAATGGATGTCCATGCGTTGAGCCTAAAGCATGCACTTTGAGGTGTCTCTTGTCGTCAAGGTTCCTCGCGCCAGGGTCTACTCCTCCTACACAGACTTCGAATCCATGCCTAGGTGGTCGAAGGACAAGCACGAAGTGAGGGTTGCAAAGAGAGAGGGAGACACGGTGTACCTAGAGAGAACCTCAGGAGCTGGAGGAAGGAGGGGGGCCAGGGAAATGAAGCTCTTCCCTCCCGAGAGGGTCGAGTCCGAAGGCGAGACTAGGTTCACCCGGACCAGGAGCGTTGTAAGGTTCGACGAAGTGCCCGAAGGGACGAGAATAACGGCGTCGTTGGATGTGGAGCTGAAGGGGCGCTGGTCTTTGGTCTTCAAGACACAGGGGAAGGCTGAGGCGGAGTCTTCAGCCATGGATGAACTCAGTTCCTTTGCCAAGTATGTCGAAGGCGCTCCCGGTTCTACGGACCCAATTTGAGCAGCCTGTTTGTTAGTGCATGCACCAATGGGTCGCGACTGTGGCCGACCCGAACCAGGGTCTGACACCCAGCCACACGATGGTGGTGCTCACCATCAGGGAGAAGACCGGCCCAACTCAACGCGTCCCAACCGGGGCTTTCTGACCTTCGCTGAGCAATGCCCTCCGCCGGCGCCTTATGGCGAAGTAGAACACCACACCGGCAACCACGGCCGTCACCGCCAGCGCTAGAACCAGGAGATTCGACGAAGAGTTCAAGGTGAAATGATAGGTTGCGTTTCTATTGACCTCTCCGAGTGTCACGGTCCCCCAAGGAGTGCCCGGGGATACAAGGAAGATCGCACGCAGGCTGAGCACGCCCACGCAAACGGTCTACTCGCTTCAAAACACTTCTCTCGGAGTCGCCGATTAAGACCGAATTTCACGCAGGCTTTCCGAGGGGTTGAACATACAGGGGCCTTTCGTCTGCCTCGGCGCCGAGAACTCTCCTGACGGAGGCTTCACCAAAAGCGCCTATCACGACCGTTCCTATCCCCAAGGCAGTTGCCTGAAGGAAGACGTTCTGCGCGACATGGCCTGACTCCTGGAACATGTATTGGGCCCCTCTTCTCCCATACTTCTCCGTCGTCCTGCTGAGCACTCCGGTGATAACAATGGTGGCCGCGGCTTCTTTGACAATTTCTTGACCCCCTGTCGCAGCCTCCAAATCTGCAGAGACGTCGCCATCTTCGACAAGCGTCAAGGTGTGTCCCGTAGGGTGGTAATGATACACGCCCTCCGAAAGGCCCTCAACCCCGCCCTTCCTCACTACGACGTATAGTTCGAGCGGGTAGAGAGCCCCGGCCGAGGGGGCTGTCCTAAACCCTCCGTTCGCCCGCGTTATCCCTTGGGCGGCCCAGAGTATCTGTGAAAGGGAGCCGAGTGTCAGTGGCTTCAGACTGTAATGTCTTATTGACCTTCTCCGAGCCATCGCTTCCTCGACCGAGATGTTTCCCTTCTTGGTTGCTGGCGGAAGTTCTATCGGCGGGAGCGCAACCAAGCGGGCCGGCAAGCACCAGATCGGTCTTTCAGAGATCCGAAGACAGTTAACATCGAGGGTCGATTCTCACTCCTGAGAAAGCCCCAATGCGTCCCAATCCGGGCGCGGCGCAGGTGGAGTCCGGGCCTCACGAGTTGGCCATTTCGAGAAGGACGTCTGCGTGACAGTAGACCTTCTCCCATTTCGGATTGGTCAGCGGGCACCAGCAGGCGAGGTTCTTACCTCTCAGAGGCTCCAAAAAGTCTGGATCCTGCTCCACCAAATGCTGGATGTGCAGCCTATAGACGTCCATGACGCCTTGGAGTACCTTCGGGGAGTGAACCCTGGTGCGGTCGGACAAGAACGGATTCGCCCACACACTAGGCCGGCCTACGTAGACAGTTTCCAATCCGTTGATCTTCCTCCCCTCTGCTTGAAGATCGAAACCTCTGGTGCGCTTCCGCTGGATTCTGACAGGTTTCAAGACAAGGTCATCGTTCAAGTTGCCTGGGCCCTTCATAGATAAAGTTGGACTGCCTCCGGATCAATGCGAGGTTCTGTGCCCCCGAACGGTCGGCCGATGACCTAGGCTAGGGTCACGCGATTTCACGATGTCCAGGAATTCTTCATAGCTCCTGGCCTGAAGAGCTGGATTCACCTTTGCCTCGACAGACAGCTTCCTGAATGGAACCTCCCCGCAGTCATGCCCTGGGTAGATTATGGTTTCAGGGGGCAGATTGAGAACTACAGAATGTAGGCTCCGGAACATCTGCTTCGGTGAGCCTCCCACAAAGTCGGTCCTCCCACAGCTCCCTATCAGCAGGGCGTCGCCGGTAAACAAGTGCTTCCCGTCGTACAAACAGATGCTGTCCTCCGTGTGGCCTGGCGTGTGCAGGATTTTCACTTCTTCCGCGCCAAATCTCAGAGTCTCGTTGCCGTCGACGCCAAGGTCGTGGGCGATTGGCGAACTCCTGTGAGCCACAATCTTGGCATCAAACAGCCGGCCTAGCTGCCACAGGGTAGCGGTGTGGTCCGAGTGATGGTGTGTGGCGACGGCGTACTTCACGTCAAGCTTCTCGGCTCTGACAATGGTTACAATAGGGTCGATCTCCCATCCCGAGTCGATTACAATCGCTTCACCGCTCGGCTCGTCAATCAGCAGGTAGACGAAGTTCTGCTCGTCTCCGACCTTCATCTGTCTAACGGACACGGCGGGTGGGGGTCCGAGCGGGCACTACCTAGGTCTTACCTGACGTCGGGCGCGTCCAAAAGTCAGTGGCATCTGAAGGTCTCTGTCACGACCCGGAACACATCGTCTCGCTCCTGCACTCCAGGGCCTCCCCAGTCAGAGCTGGTGTAGATGACGAAGTATCGGGACGTCCTGTCGCAGTGGAAATGCACCGAAAGTATCTCTTGCTTGGGTCTTTGGGGGCCGAGCATCCCCCGCGGCATCTCAATCTCGGCTCGGCTGTAGGCGGCGTAGTGCCCGTTGATCCGTACATCCCTCTGCTCGACTTGTTTCAACTTCCCCCGAGAGTTCTTTGCCGCTCTTTCCATGCTGTACCTCGAATGGTCTTTCGGCGTGGGCAGTTTCTTGACGATCCTTCGGAGTTCTCCCCACGTGACGAAGACGACCGATTTCGAGGGGGACTTCACGGCCACGCTCCCCCCCTCTCGAGCAAACTTCGGGTCGAATTCCAGTTTCTGGGATATGGGGAAATCGAAGGACATTCCGTAGATGTGGAGGGTGTCGCGCTCTGCTTCCCCTTGTGGCTCAACCATCGAGCATTGGCTCACTCACCGGCTAGTAAAACATTGGCTGCTCCCTGGTGGTCTTCGACTTGGGTGTGCCCACGCCCATCAAGGATAAAAGAGGAGCAACTAGGCGAAGTTCAATGCCTCCTCTCCAGAATCCCGTCGAGGAAGCAGCTCGAATCATAGACGCTGCCGATGCCGGCGGCGTGGTACTTCGACTCTTCGGAGGCGTCTCCTTCTGGTTCCGCTGTCCGTCAGCGAAGAATCCTCCGCTGCAGAGGAAATACGTGGACGTGGATTTGATGGGGCACACGAAACAATCCAAGGATATCAAACAACTCTTTGTCTCTCTCGACTACATCCCGAGAGACAAGTTCAACGCTATGCAGGGCTACAGGAGGCTGATTTTCAACGACATGGCCAACCAGAGACGGGTGGACGTGTTCCTCGACGTCTTCGAAATGTGTCACAGCTTCAACTTCAGGGACAGGTTGGAGGTCGACGCCAGAACAATTCCCCTTGCAGACATGCTCGTCACAAAGATTCAGATCATCGACGTAAACGAAAAGGACCTGAAAGACGCGATATGCCTCTTCATAGACCACGACGTGGGGTCCGGCGACGGGGAAATGATTAACGGCGCCTACGTCGCGAATCTGTGCGCCAGCGACTGGGGCATCTACAAGACGTTCACCATGAACCTCGACAGGCTCCTGGCGAAGCTTGTCGACCTTAGTCTGGAGGATGATGTTAAAGCCTCCGTCAGGGGTCGAGTGAACAAGCTTAGAACCATGATTGAAGATAAGCCCAAGGATTTCAGATGGAAAATGAGGGCGAGAATAGGAGAGAAGGTGAAGTGGTATGAGCTCCCAGAAGCGGACAAGGAGGTCGTCGACTCGAGAATGGTCAGTGACGCCGCCCAGCCCAAGTCCTGAAACGTTGTTAGGGACAGACGCTAATAGTTAGCGGCGAGGCAGGAAATAGCGCTATGACGATTACAAGAGTCTACTTTGTCACTGACGTTCACGGCTCTGAGAGATGCTTCCGCAAGTTCGTCAACGCAGGGAAGTTCTACGGAGTAAACGTCCTTGTACTTGGCGGAGACATCACGGGGAAGATGATAGTCCCCTTCGTCGTGCAGGCAGATGGGGCTACCGTTTGCAACTACGGGGGAGAAGAAATCACGCTAAAGTCTCAGGAAGAAACGGACAAGATGTTGAAGAAAGTACGTGACTCGGGTTACTACCCGCACATGACGGATCCGAAGGAGATGCAGGAACTGCAAGCCGACCGAGCCAAGGTAGACATACTCTTCGAACGCGTGATGAAGGAGAGTGTGCAACGTTGGATGGAACTGGCAGACGAGAGGCTCAGGGGTTCGGGCATTACTTGCTACATCTCTCCAGGGAACGACGACTCATACGCCATAGATGAGGCGCTCGACTCGGGGGACTATGTGATCAACCCCGAGGAGAAAGTCGTGGCCTTGGACAAAGAGCACGAAATGATCACCATGGGACACACGAACCACACGCCTTGGAAGAGCCCGAGAGAGGTAGACGAGGACGTCCTAACAGGGAAGATAGAGAAGATGGCAGGGCAGGTGAAGGACATGAAGAAGGCTGTTTTCAACCTCCATGTTCCCCCCATCGGCACAATCATCGACCAGGCCCCCATGCTCGACGCGACCTTCAAACCGGTCGTCTCCGGCGGACAGATTCTCATGACCTCGGCGGGGAGCACCGCCGTAAGAAACAGCATCGAGAATTACCAACCCTTGGCAGGAATCCATGGCCACATTCACGAAGCGAGAGGAGTGGTAAAGATTGGCAGGACCCTCTGTTTTAACCCAGGAAGCGAGTACAACTCAGGGATTTTGAGAGGGCTCCTGTGCGAGCTGGACGGAGACAGAGTAAAGTCATACGTCCTGACATCGGGATAGACCTTTCCGAAGCCGCGGCCTACTCTGGGGGTATCTCTTTGAAAACCAAGCTGAGGGGGAGCCCTCTTCTCTTGTTCCAGTAATAGCTCACAACATAGACAACGATGCCAACGATGTATATCGTCCCGAAAACCCAGGCCGCCAAGTTGTCAAGAGGCAGGCTCCCTGACGTGTGAGCAAGATAGGTCGAATAGATCAGGTAAACGGCCGTCCCCAATCCAAGCCAGCTCAGCAGCGGCAGTCCGAACTTCTTGGTGCTGAAGTTCGCTTCAAACATGTCCCTCCTAACGTAGGGGAACAGTACGGCCGCAATCGCTGGTATTATGAAGCCGAAGGAGAATATCGCGAAAGTGAGTGTGGCAAACTCGGTCGAGCTGGCGCCAAGTGTAGCCATTAGGGCGGACCCGATTATCCCACCAATGAGCACCAGCACGGTAGCAAATATGGGGGTGTGGAATCTGTCGCTTACAGACGCGAATCTGTCAGGGAGGATTCTGTCGAAGGCCCAGGCGAAGAGATATCTGGTCTGAGAGATGATCACAGCTGGAAACTCGAAGACAGTCGGTATCCATAGCGCGAGAAAGGCAGCGACATAAAGCCAGGGTGCCTTGTACGCTATGAGGATGAAGAATGGAATGAAATTGCCTACTCCAGCGACCGGGGGCGTTCCTCCAGCGGCTAGCGAACTCCAGTTGTTCAGGAAATCTTGGCCGAAGGCCCTGACCATCAAGAAGCTGAAAAGTATGTAGTATGCAGCGATGGCAATGAGGGCTACAATGATCGTTATGGGGAGAGACCTCTTCACGTTCTTGAGCTCCCCAGTCCATCCGAGGGAGAGATTGTACCACGTATAGGAGAACCAGGCGAATGGAAGGGCCGCAGCAGTTGCCGCCAGCCCAGCAACTGGCATGGTGATTCCGCCCTGGGTGATCACCGAAGTGTAGGCCGTGGAGTTCGCCATGAACGAGTTGTAGGCCGTCTGGAAGGAATCGGATGTGACTCCCGCCATCGCCACGAACATGACTAGCGTCGTAACCATCGCGAGGACCCCGACCCAGAAGATTATCCTCCAGACATTCTTCGGGCGCATCACGGACATCGCGCCGAAGACAAGAATGATCAGGACGGCTATGACAAAAGTCCAAGCGGGACCGACGAGGGACGCGCCTTCATTCGCGAGGTTGGTGTTGTTATAGAAGGCGCCCAACCCAGAGAGGAAGTAACCGAGATAGGACGAGCCGTAGTATGCGAATATGCCTATGTTCAGGATGAATGCGATGTTGAGCCCCCAATAGTTGACGAAGCCGATTATCGATCTTGTCGCTCTCGTCGTGAATACGTAGTCAGCACCCGCCCGCGGCAGAGACGAGCCGATAATGGTGAACATTCCTCCCGCGAGTAGCGAAGGCAAGAATGCGACGAACAAGGCCAACGGCCAATTTGCTCCCGGCGCGGTGTACATGGTTCCCAGTAGCAGTACGACAACGCCGCCAGTTACCAGAAAGAACACTGCCATAAACGAGGACCATGCGCCCACCTCACGCACGAGCCCCGTTGCCTCTCGCACGAACACTGTCGGCTTAGCGGTCTTGGCTTCGGTTCCCGACGCCAACGATAGGGACCTACGAGCGCCTCAGTTCGAGTTTGTTATTTATAGCGGCTGTCCCTAAAGAACGAAATCATATTTTTTCCCCAACCTGTAAGGCTACTGATGTTCGTTGCAAATCAATGGCACGTATCGACAGAAAAAGGGAAAGGGCGTTTATACAGCATAACACGGCGCGCAAGGTGGTGGAACGGTGGAGAAGATAGGAGAGAGGGAGGCAGAGGCGCTGAAGAAGAGGACGAGGCGTTCCTCTAAGATATTCGCGGAGGCGAGCAGATGGATGCCCTTCGGGGTGAACAGCAACTACAGGTATCTGGATCCCTACCCGCTTTACTTCGCCAAGGGTCAGGGGTCCAAGCTCTGGGACGCCGACGGAAATGAGTATGTAGACTTCAACATGGCATTCGGCGCACTGGGAATTGGCCACTCCCACCCTGTCCTCGTCAGAGCAATTCGGGACCAGGTGGGCAAAGGAACAATATTCGGGTTCGAGGGAGAGGACGTGGCCGCCCTGGCGAAGACCATCTGCCAGAGATTCATGGTGGACAGAGTCAAGCTGTCGTCGACCGGACTCGAGTCGACGATGCACGCCGTAAGGCTGGCGCGCGCATACACGAAGAGGAAGAAGATCCTGAAGTTCGAGGGGTGCTATCACGGGTCACATGATACTCTCATGGTCAACGTCAAACCATCTCTCGCGAAGACGGGGAGCACAAGCGTCCCTAACATCGTCCCTTCGTCGCAGGGGATGCTTGAAGAGATACTCCAGAACACAATCGTGGCGCAGTTCAACAATCTCCAATCCGTGGAGAAGGCCGTGAAGAAAGACAAAGACAACCTTGCGGGGGTGATCTTGGAGCCCATTCCGATGAACATGGGTTTCGTTCCCCCTAAGCGGGGGTTCTTGGAGGCCCTGCGCCATCTCTGCGATGAAACAGGAGCTCTCCTAATCTTCGACGAAGTGAAAACGTGCGGGAAGTTCTACCACGGTGTCGAAGGCGAGTTCGGTATAGCGCCAGATCTCAAGACAATGGGGAAGGCAATAGGAGGAGGCTACCCGCTCTCCGTACTTGGAGGGAAGGAAAAGATCATGGACGCCATCGTGCCAGGAGTCGTAGCCCACGCTGGGACGTTCAACTCGAACCCAGTCGCAGTAAGGGCCGGGCTGGTGACCCTCACCGAAATCCTGACCAAGGAGAAGCTGGCCCACGCAGCCAAGCTCGGAGAAGAACTAGCTCACGGATACACTGACATCATCGAAGACGCCAAGCTCAAGGCGAAGGTCCAAGCCATCGGAGTCAGTGGCACCATGCACTTCACAGACCACGAGGTGACGGACTGGAGAAGCTTCCTCGACGTGAACGTAGGCACTTGGTGGACCTACTACACTGCCATGCTGAACAGGGGAGTGATTCCCATGGCCACGGGGCCCGACGAACAGTGGACCGTGTCCGTGCAGCACACGAGAGAGGATATCGAAAACCACCTGGAGATCTTCAAAACGGTCGTGAAAGAACTCCTGAGGTCAGAGGTCTCCATGGAAATGGTGGAGGCCATCTAGATTAGCAGCGGTTGTCTGACTTTCAGTAGAATTTCTTTGTCTTGGTGAAGTGCTCCTCCACTCTGATCTTCCTCTTGCCCATCTCGACGAAGAAGGGCTCGGGGTCGACCGTCGCTTCGGGCGGGAAAACTCCTGGCTCTTTGATCTTCCCTGTTCCCTGCCAGTATGAAACCACCGCCGGGGGCACCGAGGTGTCTCTGGCCGAAGGTATCCCCCGCTTGGGGTCGTTCCATGTCATTATGTGGTAAGTGACAGTTGCAGGGGTCCCCTTCAGGGCTCCGAAGACGTCTATCCTGAAGGCGTCATACTCGTACTCCTCCTTCGGCGGAGCGTCATGCCTTGACTTGGATATGGCTCTCTGATACATCGTCGTCAGGTAGTCGAGAGGCGATATCTTCTGGTCGCCGAACTGGATCCCCTCGGTCTCGGCGA
>Ga0187780_10004552_pt1 | contig 10380 bp, 9 predicted proteins | sample 1015_Q2_SP10_20__FD_132429 | JGI IMG/M metagenome (GOLD analysis project Ga0187780, IMG submission 132429) | Tropical peat soil microbial communities from peatlands in Department of Meta, Colombia - 1015_Q2_SP10_20_MG | ecosystem: Environmental > Terrestrial > Soil > Wetlands > Peat | place...
GGCGAGTAAGTGCCAAGTGGCCTCATCGAATTACCCCGAGTACCACATGACGTTCATGTGGCCGATGTGATCGCAGTGCCACGGATAAACCGTGCCGCGATAGGTGACGTGGAACTCCGTCATGTCAGATGCTCACTTTCGAGATTGAGGATTGCATTGCACTTCCAAATTTAGATGCCATTTCGCGGGCTTGGATTCGTTTTCTTAGGCGGCTCGAATTTTGCAGCGCACGCCGGAACTACCGGCGCGCGGTTGCGTTGACTTGGTGCGGCGCGAGACCTAAGATTCGCCAGTGCAGGATTCCCGCCCCATTTCCGGCGAGATCATCTCCCACTATCGCGTCCTCGAAATGATTGGTGGTGGCGGTATGGGTGTGGTCTACAAGGCGGAAGACACGCGGCTGCACCGGCCTGTGGCGCTGAAATTTTTGCCCGATGAAGTGGCGCGCAATCTGGGGGCTTTGGAGCGCTTCCGGCGTGAAGCGGAAGCGGCTTCCGCGCTGAATCACCCCAACATCTGCACCATTTACGATATTGGCGAGGACAACGGGCGAGCATTCATCGCCATGGAGTTTCTGGAAGGCAAGACGCTGAAGCATTTGATCGAGGGGAAGGCGCTGGAGCTCGAGACGCTTCTCGATCTGGCTACGGAAATTACCGACGCGCTTGAGGCGGCGCACTCGAAAGGCATCATTCATCGCGACATCAAACCCGCCAACATTTTCGTGACCTCGCGCGGCCATGCCAAGCTGCTCGATTTCGGCTTGGCGAAACAGATGTCGCGGCCCGCGGACCTGGGAAACACCGCGGCGAAGCACGAAGATCCCAATATGGCGCCGGAGCAGTTGACGGAATCCGGCATCGCCATCGGCACGCTGCCGTATATGTCGCCGGAGCAGGCGCTCGGCAAGGAGCTCGATTCGCGCACCGATCTTTTCTCCTTCGGCGTGGCGCTCTACGAAATGGCTACGGGAAAGCGGCCCTTCTACGGCGATACCACGGCGGCGATGCTCGACTCGATTCTGCACAAAGTGCCGGTCGCGCCGGTGCGGCTGAATTCGGAGGTGCCCGCCAAGCTCGAAGAAGTGATCAACAAGGCCATGGAGAAGGACCCGCGGCTGCGCTACCAGCACGCCGCGGACATGCGCTCCGATCTGCAGCGGCTGAAGCGCGACACGGTGGCCATGAGCATTTCCGCATCCACGCGGGCCGCAGGAGAATATCCAGAGGCCGCGCGCACGGCCCGCGTGTATGCCGGGACGCGCCCGAAGTGGATTCTGCCCACGGCGATTGCGCTGGCGGTTGTAGTTGTCGCGGCCATCGGAATTTATGTGCTGCGCGGGCGGGGCAGCGGCATCGATTCGCTGGCCATCATGCCGTTCGAGAATGCCGGAGGCAACAAGGACGCCGATTACCTGAGTGACGGGATCACCGAAAGCCTGATCAATAGCGCCTCCGAGCTGCCGAATCTGAAGGTGATCGCGCACAGCTCTGTCTTCCGCTACAAGGGCCGGGAGATCGATCCTCATGCGGTGAGCCGCGAATTGAACGCGCGCGCGATTCTTACCGGGCGCGTGCTGGAGCGCGGCGACACGCTTTCCGTCAGCGCCGAGTTGATGGACGCAACGAACGACCGGCACATCTGGGGCGCGCAGTACAACGAAAAAATGGACAATCTCCTGGACATCCAGGAGAGCATCTCGCGGGAAATCATGGCCAATCTTCGCTCGCATCTCGAAGGCGAAGAAGAGAAGCGCGTTTCGAAGCATTACACCGAAAACGTGGAAGCGTACCAGCTCTATCTGAAAGGGCGATATAACACCGAGCAGTTCACGCAAGAGAGCGTCAACAAGGGGATCGATTATTTCGAGCAAGCCATCGCCAAGGATCCGAATTACGCGCTGGCCTACGCGGGAATCGCGGAGGCGCATTTCGAAGTCTCCAGCCAGTATGTGGCGCCACGCGAGGCCATGCCCAAATTGAAGGGCGCGGCGTCGAAGGCGCTGAGCCTCGATGATTCGCTCGCGGAAGCCCACACGCTGATGGGCATGGCCGACGCCGTTTACGACCACGACTATTCGTCCGCGGAACGCGAATTCAAGCGCGGCACGGAATTCAATCCCGGCTCGCCGTTCGTTCATGAGTGGTACGGCTATATTTTGACGGGCATGGGCCGCGAGGATGAAGCGCTGGCGGAATTGAAGCGCGCTCAGGAACTCGATCCGCTCTCGGATACGGTGGACCTGATTTATAGCTTGAATTTTTGTTTCTCGGACCAATTCGATCGCGCCATCGAGCGCTCGCGGAAAATGATTCAAGCGGACCCCAATTTCTGGTTCGGACATTTCTTCCTGGGATGGGCGCTGGCGCGCGAAGGCAAATATGATGAGGCCATCCAATCGCTGAATGAAGCCATTCGGCTGGGGGCCAGCCCTTACGCGCAAGGCTATCTCGGATACGCCTACGCGCTATCAGGACAAACCGCGAAAGCGCGCGAGGTGGCGCAGCAGATGGAGCAAGCCTCCAAGCAATCCTATGTGCCCGTGTATCAAATCGCGATTGTTTACGTAGGCTTGGGCGACAAAGACAAAGCTCTCGCGTTGCTGCAGAAGTCGTTTGACGACCGCGAAGAAATCATGACCTTCCTAAAAGTCGACTCGACCTGGGCAAGCCTCCGGCAGGACGCGCGCTTCCAATCGCTATTGCATCGCGCTGCTCTGCAATAATTCCGTCGACCTGATTCAGATCCTGAAACTGGCAAGCAGCTTTGCCGGACCAGTTTGTGACTTCGATGCTGAGAGTGTGCCTGCGTCATATGCCGGATCGAAGCGATTCCGCATTCGCCTGAAAATTGGAATCTCCGGGCAAGTCCTTGTACGCATATGAGTTGCCCATCTTGTTGTGGCTGCCGACATGATATTCCGGTGCGTTGTGACGCGCGTCACGCGAGATGGTGACGCAAGTCGCGGCGCAGCTTTCAACAAGGAGCCATCATATGGGCGTCGCGGGGGATAGCAAAGTGAGCCTCGCGATGAGACCCGTGCGAAGCTGCCAGGCAGCTTTGCCGCACCGCTCGCGGGGCCAGGCGTTTCGCCGGGAAGCAGGAGGTAACGCCCATGGTCAGCCAACCGTTCTCGATACCGGCCTTAATAGACCCGAATCGCTACCGAGGCAAGAAACTTACGCCGGAGACGCTAGAGCATGCCGGCGACAAAGATCTATTTGTAGATGCGTTGCTGGAACTGCCGACGATGCAGCAGCGGCGCCGCAATCCGCTCGATTGGGCGGTGTCGCTGGTTGTGCATATAACGCTGATCGCGGCTTTGCTGGCGGTTCCTCTCTATTTCAACGAAACGCTCGATCTGAAGGCTTTCTCGCTGACCATGCTGGTGGCCGTACCCCCGCCACCACCGCCTCCTCCTCCAGCGGCTATGGCCAGACAGATCGTGCGGCCGAAGATGGCGGATCTGGTCTCTCACGGATTGATGACGCCAACCTTCATCCCGCGGCAGATTGCGATGATCAAGGAAGACGTCCCCCCGCCTTCCCCGGATGAGGGTATTATGGGCGGAGTACCCGGTGGAGTTCCGGGCGGCATTCCGGGCGGCGTGATTGGCGGCGTGCTCGGCGGCGTACTCGGATCGGTGGGCTCGGGAATGACTGGGCCGCCTCCACCGAAAGCGGCGGTGAAGAAAATCGTGCGCGTGGGCGGAAACGTGAAGCCGCCGCGATTGATCAGCAGCCCCGCTCCGGAATATCCACAATTGGCGAAGGCCGCGAAGATATCGGGCACGGTGATAATCGACGCGGTGATCGATGAGAAGGGCAACGTAGTCGAAGCGCACGTCATCAGCGGCCCGGGCTTGCTGATCCCGGCGGCGCTGAAGGCGATCACATCGTGGAAATACGAACCCACCTACCTAGATGGCGAGCCGATTGAAGTGCGCATGCACGTGGACGTGAATTTCCTCCTGCAGTAAATGGGCGGCGAGTGGCGCCGGAAGTTTCGGCGCCACTCGTTAACCTAGCTTCTTATTCCTGACGCAGCAAACCCGTAGCGCAATGAGGCCAGTCCACTAGCATGGCCAGAAGAGTGGCTGAGCTACTGATCTAGGGGCAGACGAACTGTGAATGTGGCGCCGCCACTCGCGGGGCTTTCCGCAGTGAGCGAGCCGCCGTGGGATTCGGCGATCCAGCGGCCGATGGAAAGACCGAGACCGGCGCCGCCGGTGTCGCTTGAGCGCGCTTTATCGGCGCGATAAAAGCGATCAAAGATGCGCGGCAGATCGGCGGCAGCGATTCCGGGACCGGTGTCGCGTACGGCGATTTGCGCGGTGCCGTTGCCGGCCGTCAGCGCCAGCTCGATTTTTCCTTCGCGCGGCGTGTACTTCACGGCGTTATCCAGAAGAATGAGCAGCAATCGCTCGAGCACGCGCGCGTCGGCTCGCACCCACACGGGCTCCGTCGGGACGCGCGCCACAAATTGAATGGACTGCGGCGCGGCGAGAGTTTCGGCCTGCCGGCTGACACTGCGGACGCAATCGGCCAGATCGGTGCGCGCCAGGTCGAGCCCTCCCGCGGCGAGCCCGGAAGCAGCCGCGTCGGCGCGCGCAAGAGTCAGCAGATTGTCGATGAGCAACGAAGTGCGCTCGGCCGCCTCCAGAATCTGCGCCAAGGCTTCGCGATACTCCTCCTCGCTGCGCGGCTTGCGCAAGGCCAGTTCCGCGCTCGTGCGCATCAGCGCCACCGGAGTGCGCAGCTCGTGCGACGCGTCTGCCGTGAATTGCCGGATCTTCTGAAACGCCGCATCAATGCGCGCTAGCATTTCATTGAGCGTCTCGGTAAGGCGCCGCAGCTCGTCGTGCGCCGCGGGCACGGCCAGACGGCGCGAGAGATTGTCAGCCCCGATGCTCCGCGCCGTGCCGATGATCTCGTCCACAGGCCGCAGCGCGCGCCGGCTCATCCAGTAGCCGCCGAGCGACGCGAGAATCAGAAGTGCCGGCGATGTGAGAAGCAATATCCACCGGAAGCGATCGAGCGCCTGATCGAAAGATTCGGTCGGGGTGGCGACTTCGATCGTAAAGGTCCGCCCCGCGGCTTCGACTTGCTCGTGGGCGGCGCGGAATTGCCGGCCGTTGATGTGCACGGTGGAGAATTCGCGCGCTCCTGTATCGGCCTGCCAATCGGCCATGCGGTCTTGCGACGGAGATGCTGCTCGCGCCGCGGGGCCTTCGTAGGTGTAGCTGTGGTCTGCGGCAGAAACTACCAGAATCAGTCCGGAGGCCTGCGTCCCGTTCAGTTCTTCGAGCTCGTCGTTGAGCGCGGAAGCGCCCTCCGGCAATTCCGTGCCAATCACGCCGCGAATTCCGGCGGTATCCTTGCGCAGCGCATCATCGAGGGTGGTTTCGATGCTGTGGCGCATGGCGAAATCGGCGGCGGCGCCGAAAACCGTAAAAGACGCGGCGAGCACCGCGAAATACCACAGCGTCAGCCGCAGGCGCAGCGGCAGATTCATTCGTTCGCCTCGGATTTCACGTAGTAGCCGAATCCCCGCGCGGTATGAATCAGTTTGCTCAAGTGGCCTTCATCCACTTTGCGGCGCAACAGCCGCACGAAAGCATCGAGCGTATTTTCTTCGATGTCTTCCTCGAGTCCCCAGACGGCTTCGATAATGGCCTGGCGCGAGGCCACGCGGCCGTTCCGGCGCATCAGAAATTCGAGGAGGCGGAATTCCGTGGGCGTGAGGCGCAGCTCTTCGCCGGCGCGCGTGACTCGATTGGCAATCGTGTCGAGCTCCAGATCGGCGACCCGCAGAGCGTTGGCCTTCACTTCGGGTGCGCGCCGGCTCAGCGCGCGAATGCGCGCGAGAAGCTCGGCGAACGAGAACGGCTTGGTGAGATAATCGTCAGCCCCGGCGTTGAGCCCGACGACGATGTCTGGAACCGCGTCGCGCGCGGTGAGCATCAAAATCGGCGTCTTCTTCTTATGGCTGCGCAGCCGCTGCGCCACTTCGAGTCCGTCAAGCCCCGGCAGCATCACGTCCAGAAGAATGAGATCGAACTCGTATTCTTCGGCGAGCTCCAGTGCCGTGCGTCCATCCGCGGCTACACTGACGGAATGGTGCTCCTCTTCCAGGCCGCGCTTCAGCAGATTGGCCATGGCCCGCTCGTCTTCCACCACAAGGATTCGCATGCGTCTCCGCGCGCCGATCCAGCTTCGCTCCCGAAGCTGAAGGATAGCTGAAAAATGGCGCGTTGACGCTTGGAGTCACAATCGCGATCGCCTGCGCAGCGGGTTATCGGTCGAGGATGGGCACGCGAACTTCTGCGAGAATCCGCGCAAGTTCTCTCGAAACTGCGCGCTACGTTTTTGCCGGTCGCGGCCGGTCTATTCGCGCGGCGATGCCGCTATTTTTCTTGCAGCGATTTGAGGTAGTTCGTCAGATTGGTGATGCGCATGTTCACGATGGCGTCATCTTTCGAGCTGACGGACTGGAACAGCGGTCCCCATGTCGGCATTTCCGAAGTTCCGTGCGCGGGCGCCTTCGTGCCATTGCGTAATACGCTGGCAACGTGATCGGCGGGGAACTTGCCGTCGTTCTTCTTCGCGAGAGAGGTCAGGTCGGCCGGTGCGGTTTTCAGATCGGCCGCCGCGGGGCCGTCTCCCTTTCCGGTTTTTCCGTGGCAGACGGCGCAGTACTGCTTGTACATCTCTGCTCCGGAGGAAGGATTGGACGCCTTAATCGGTTCCTTTTTGACCTGCTTATCCTGGGCGCTTGCCACGCCGGCGATCAGCAACACCGCAACGCACAGGGTCCCGAAACGGCACATTGCCCGAGGGGTCATGACGATCCTCCCATCCAGAGTGTTGAATTGAAATTTAACGTAAGCGATTGGCAACCGCTACAGAACAGCAACCTTGTACTCTGCCGAGAGAGAGAAGTCAACGCACGAAGGGCGCAGCCGCGACGCCGATGAAGGGCCCGTGCGCGATTAGCGCACACCCGCGAATTCGTATTCGCAGGGCAGGGTCTTCAGACCCTCCCGCTTTTCGGGCTCAGGTTTGCGGACTCTTGCGCGTGCTCGCGCAGGTAGAGGAAAAGCGGCAATGCAAACGACACACCGACAAGGCACAATCCGGCAATCGCGAATCCGCGATGAGCAATTTTCCATCGCCGCGATTCCTGCCCCATAAACGCCACCAGCACGGCCGCTGACACCAGCACGTCCGCCACGAAAAAGCTGCTGATGCGATTGGCCAGCATTTGCGCGATGAACAGCCGCGCATCCAGCCCGTTGTGCACCAACCACGGCACGAATTGCGTGTAGGGAACAGCGAAGCCGATGGCGCAAAGAAACAGGTAAAGATGTTTGTGGCTCATGCGCAACGCTCCTCGCGCTCGATTCGAGGTCCTCGTTCGAAATCGAATTTCTGTCTACCAATACGGGGAAGGCGACGAAAAGGTTTCGCAAAAGGTGCCGCTAGCGTCTCTACAGGCATCTTGCGACGAAGAACGAATGAAAGGGAACCGGGAGGCCGCGGACCCGCCATGCCGATCAAGAGCGATTTATCTTCTGATCCATTCTGATGTAATCGCTTCGAAGAAACTTACTGCTCGGCCAAATGTGCAGCCTGCAAGCGGGTTTGCAGGGCGCGGAGGATTGTGTCGCGCGCAATCATTCCGACGATGTGGCCGCCATCGAGAACCGGCATCTGGTTGATATCTTCGCGCTGCATGCGTTCGAGCACATTCAGCACCGGTTCGGCAGGCTGCGCCCAGTGAATTTTGTCGAGCGGCATCATGGCGGCTTGCACGGAAGTGTTGGCCCATTCATCGCGATGGACGTGGCGCGCGGAATCGAGAGTGATCAGCCCCACGGGAACTTCGCCGTTGGTGACCACATGGCAGCGCCGGCCGGTGCGCAACACTTCGTGGACGTAATCTTCGATCGAATTTTCGCGGCCGATCGAGGAAATGTCGTGGCTCATCACGTCGCCGGCGTGAATCCCGGCCAGCGCCGAGCGTATGGTCACTTGCGCATAACTTTCCTGTGCGGCCTGCAGCAGGAACCAGCCGATGAACGCCATCCACAGGCCGCCGATTTTGTTGCCGCTGACGAATTGCGCGATACCGCCGAAAATCATCAGGTAGGCAATTACCTGTCCGCTGCGCGCCGCAAAGCGCGTGGCCTTGGAGAAGTCTTTGGTGACCCCCCACACCAGCGCGCGGAACACGCGCCCGCCGTCCAGCGGAAACCCGGGAACCAGATTGAACGCGGCCAGCATGAAATTGATCTGCCATAGCCACGTCGCGGTCGCGATCACCATTTCGCTCGCGCCGTGAATGCGCGTGATCAGATAGAAGCCGCCGGCAAGCAGAAAGCTGGTGAACGGCCCGGCAATGGCGATGTTGAATTCCTGCCGCGCGCTCGAGGGTTCGCGATCGATGCGCGCCAGTCCGCCGAATACGAAAAGCGTGATGGATTGAACGGGCATTTTGTAGCGGATGGCGATCAGACTGTGCCCGAGCTCGTGCGTCACTACGGAAGTGAAGAAGAGAATCGAGGTAATGATGCCCAGCGCCCAATGCTGCGAAGGACTCCAGCTGGGATGTTGTTCTTTGAACTGCGTGCCGACCAAGAAGGTGATGAGCGCGAAGATGATGTACCAACTTGGGTGCAGATAAATGGGGATGTTCAGGATGCGGCCAATGCGGATGCCGGACGGTTGGTCCATTTCTCCCTCGGCGGCATTATAGCCAACCCGAGCCGCTGCGTCTGAGATTCCACGCCGTGTGCCCGCGGCCACGGCGGCCGCCGGTCTGCCGCGCCGCAAGTGCCGCGAAATCAACAACTCATGATTGGCGCGTAGCTTGCCGATAGAGGCAGTGCCGATGCTGAGGCAGCGGCGATGTCGCGCGAGGGGCGGATGTGGAATCTCTCTTTGGCTGGCGTTTAAACCAAGAGAGCTCGCGGACAGTAACCAGAGAACGTGGCGCGGTTCCCGGGCCGCACGGAAAGGAAGACGAACATGCAAGACACCATGGGACTAGCAGTAGTGGGATTGGCCGTGCTCGGCTCGATATCAGTGGCGGTGGTGGTCGAGTGGATGGCGTTGTGGGGATTAATGCAGATGATGCCGGCGCCGGATGCGGTGGTGGCCACGCCGGGCGTTGATGGCGCGAGTGAAAATGCCCGCGATGCGCGTAGCGAACTGCCCGCGGCTGGGCCTGCCAAGGCGCGTGCTGCAGCGCGTGGTTCGGTGCGATGACAGGTGGGTGGCGCAGATGCTCTTCTTGAAGCTCATGCTGGTTGTTGGCGCTTGCGGAGTGCTGCTGACGCTGGTTGGCGTGGTGCGCGACATTCGCGAATCGTTTGAGCTCGTGAGACTGACGCGTCGCGACGCTGGACGAATAAACGCGCAGGACTCACGGCGAGCGAAAAGCGGCGCCTCGCGGCATGGCTGACGAGATTGAGGATTCCGAGTCCCAGCGGCGAGAATGTCGCGCGGACGAGGAAGGAACCGCTGGCAAAAACCCTTGCGGGGTGGCTTCGATTCCGCCGCAAAGAAGCCGCCCTGCCGGCGGTCTGCAATTGCCGTGGCCGTGTTCGCCAGTTCCACCACGCGCACCGCGCGTGGTCGCGAAAAGGGCGAAACATCAGCGCGCGAATGCCTATGCTATGATGGCCCGTCACGAACTTCTGGCGCACAACGATGCGGGCCGCCCGCCGATTGCCTTCGATTGCACTGCTCCTGCTTCTTGCCTCGCTCTTCGTTGCCGCGGCTGCCGATGCACAGCAGAAGAATCCCTGGGATAACGCGATCGATTCGTTCGCTGCGAAGATTGCGGCGATCGCCGGCGCGCACGCGTCCGTGCGGCTGAACGTGAAGAACATATCCTCGCTGGATGCGGGGCGTGTGGCCGATTTCAGTTCGGCGCTGGAAGCGCAATTGCGCGAGCGCGGGCTGAAGATGGAGGGCACCGAAACGGCCGGCGAGGTGTTCGACGTCACCATTTCAGAAAATCTGCGCGAAATCATTTTTGTGGCCGTGACGAAGCGCTCAGACTCGAAGGGAGTGGCGCTCGAAACCTTGGATCGCGCCAAAGCGGAACAGAGAGGCGAAGCGCCAGCGCATGTGCGCTTGCAGCGCGAGCTGATCTGGTCGCAGCGCGAGCCGCTTTTGGATTTCTTGGTGATACCGGCGGCGTCGGCTGACGGTGCGCGGCGGCTTTTTATTCTGGAGCCTCGGCGGTTGGTTGTTTACCGCGCTTCCGCGGAAGGTTGGCAGGCGCAGGAATCGCATCCGCTGCTCGATTATCGTGTGCCGCGCGATGCGCGCGGATTTTTCGCGGCGCCGCGCGACGATTTGGCGGAGCCGA
>Ga0187780_10004553_pt1 | contig 10380 bp, 7 predicted proteins | sample 1015_Q2_SP10_20__FD_132429 | JGI IMG/M metagenome (GOLD analysis project Ga0187780, IMG submission 132429) | Tropical peat soil microbial communities from peatlands in Department of Meta, Colombia - 1015_Q2_SP10_20_MG | ecosystem: Environmental > Terrestrial > Soil > Wetlands > Peat | place...
CGTTTCGGCGGCAGCCGCAACGGCATAGGCTAGCTCTGTTTTGCCGCATCCAGGCGGGCCTTCGACCAAAAGCGGCTTTTGCATCTTTGCCGCCAGGTAAATCACCTGTAGAGTTACGGCATCGATTACGTACCCCACATTGCGCAGTCCGTTGGCGAGCTTTTCGATGGATGCGAACAAGAAATTGCCTCCTTCGTGCGTGCGGAACGTAGCGCACAAATTCCAGCTGTGCATTCGACCTGCAGTGCCTGTGTGGACGGGCCATGCGGAAGACAAGGCGTTTTGGAGAAGCTTGCGGGCCGTCTCTGTAACTAACCTGGAGTCCGAGAGCTTTGAAACAGAATGCGATACGGCGTTTGCAACAGACCGCGAAGGGATTGTTGAATTCGGGAAGATTTGATTTCGGAAAAATCTTTAGCCAATCGAATCATTCATGGCTGATCTTCCTTGCCCGCCGCCCGTCGCGGCGCAAGTAGAGCTGGCGCGATCCCCGCTCATCTCAGTGTCTAGGCGGATCAAAAAAATCTGCCAATCGAGTCTTTCATGGCTGTCCTTTCACTCGAATCTGTCCCTCGGGCGCTATGGGTATGGTCGGTACCCGCCCGGTCCCACTGGACGCATATCAGTGGTCGAAGAGCACTGAGATATTTTGGCCAATCGAGTGCTTCATGGCTCTCATCGGGCCACTACAGAGCACTGTGAAAAGCGCGCACGTGGGCCACTGCCGCGTCTCTCCCTTGTTTGGCGCAGTGGAATAAATTTCGGGCAATCACAAGACTCATGGCTAACCCTGGCGACACCGCTTCTCCTCTCACGTCTCGTCGAGTAATTTGACAATCCCGCCGTCGTCGCCTAGAACCCAGTCCGTGCGCGACGCGCAACAACTCGAATACGCTTGCCTTCACGGACTCTGCGACCGCCAGCTCCCCGAAGGGGGATGGCCCTTCACGGCAAGCACAAAACAAACGGCCGTCGAGCCCACCGCGCTCGCTTGTCTGGCTTTGCCACCGAACCTACCTACCGAGCGCGACGCGGCTATCCGTTCCCTGCTCCACCTGCAGAATCCGAATGGCAGCTGGCCTGCCTTTCCTGGTGACGATGAACGAGGCTCCGGCTATACCGCGCTGGCGCTACATGCCCTGAGCCGCAGAGGCAACCAAGGCGCAGTCACGAGTCGAGCGGTGCATTGGCTCCTGCACTCCCAAGGACAGGAGGCACACTGGCTGTGGAAATGGAAGTTCCGCACGAGCGACCGTCACGTGCGTTTCGATCCGGACAAATTCGGATGGTCCTGGATGCCGGAAACTGTGAGCTGGGTCGTTCCCACTGCCTATTCACTCCTGGCCTTGAAGCATCTCCACGTGGATTCACAGAGAGACTTGCTGGAGTTCCGCATTCGCCGTGGCGAAGCGATGTTGTACGACCGCATGTGTCCTGGAGGAGGCTGGAACGCCGGGAACGGTGTCGTCTACGGAGTTTCTCTTGTCCCGCATCCCGATGCGACGGCCGCGGCCCTCCTCGCTCTTTTGGGAGAACCGTTCAACGACTCCACAACAGCCAGCCTCAACTGGTTGGAGCGTCGTGCTGAGACCCTCTTTGCCCCATGGAGTCTCGCCTGGACCGTTCTCGCACTGCATGCTTTCCGTTGTCCGGTAGAGCCTTGGATCGACCGGCTCTGTGCTGTGGTCGAACCTGCCGAAATCGCAGACTGTGCGACCATCGCTGTCGCTTGCTTGGCCCTCCGCTGTGCCCATGGTCCAAACGTGTTTGGAGGAGATTCGTGAAAATTGACCGAAGGAGTTTTGTTGCCGGTTCGCTCGGAGTCGCTGTCGGTGCTGCTGCGACCTCACTTTTGTCGAGACCCAGATATCACATCATCCGAAAGCGACCGCGCTCGCGGGTAGCCATCCTTCGCGCCGAATCTTACTCGCAGAGCTTGGAACAGATTCTCCGATCCAGCTTGGACCTATTCGGTCTGGACGTTCGGGGAAAAAACGTCCTGCTAAAGCCAAACCTGGTCGACTACATCCCCGGAAACCACATCAACACGCATCCTCTCCTGGTTTCCGCTGCGGTTGAGTGCTTTCGCCGGTTGGGGGCGGCAACCGTGCTTGTCGCCGAAGGTCCGGGGCACCAACGGGACACCGAGCTCGTCCTCTCCGAGAGCGGGATGGCGGAGGAGTTGCGCGAGCAAAGAATCCGCTTTGTTGATCTGAACCGCGATGAGCTTGTGAAAAGGCCCGTACTTGCAAGCTACACGGATTTGAAGTATCTGTGGTTGCCTCGCACCCTGCTCGCATCGGACTTTATCGTTTCCATGCCCAAGGTAAAGGCGCACCACTGGTCCGGCGTCAGCCTCAGCCTGAAGAACATGTTCGGCGTTGTGCCCGGAGCGAAGTACGGTTGGCCCAAGAACATCCTCCATTGGAAAGGAATCGAGCGCAGCGTCCTTGACGTCTGTGCCACAGTACCCATTCACTTCGTTATCGCGGACGCGATTGTAGCCATGGAAGGAAACGGGCCGTTGAACGGAAACCCGCGGCCGCTGAATCAAATTGTCCTGGCCGACGATCCAGTAGCCGCTGACGCTACTTGCGCAAGACTTATGGGTCTCCATGCTGAAAAGATTGCCCACATTCGCGTTGCGGCGGAATTTCTAGGCAATTTGTCGGCCGCTCAAGTCCAGCAACTTGGTGAAAGGGTTCGAGCACCATCAACTCCTTTCCTGATGGTCCCCGAGTTTGAGCACCTGCGCGCATCAGAATCTCTCCAGCGCAAATCCTGAGGTACGGAAAGGTCGTGGAAGAGAATTCCTCAGCCGTATCGGGAAGACCTCTCGCACAGCCCACGTTCCGCCGCGGATCTCTGTCCGCTCATGAAAGAACGCCCTCCTTACAACACTGAGTCCGTTCGAGTTGTGGGGATTGAGTAATGGGGAACGGGGACGGGGAACGGTTGGCCGCTGCCAGAGCGAAGAGCACCGAAACGTTTCGATCGCTCCAGAAAACTCATATAGTTGATTCTTAAGGCTCTTTCTCGCGTCTTGCATAACGGGTTTGCATGGTATTTGGGGCTTATTGTTCCCTTGTTGGTCCCCAATTTTGAGTTGCCCTCTTAGTGGCAAAATGGCGGCCCAGGAGGCGTTATGAAAAAAACATCACTCGTCAAACGAAAGGGCCCCAGTTCAGTGTTCTCACGAGCCGAAAGACAAGCAGCCGAAGCACGCCAGCGCTCCCGGCGCTTCTGGAAGAATATCTCCAGCACCTGGCGGTAAAGGGCTTCGCCGAAAGTACACTCAGGGTCCGCCGTGTTCACCTGGAAATGTTCCTGTCATGGTGCCAAAGAAGGCGGACAATTCGTCCCGCCCAAATCAGCAGAGCCTCTCTCGAAGGCTACCAGCGACACCTGTTCGACCACAGAAAGAAAGACGGCCAACCCTTGGCGGTCGCGAGCCAGCTTACACGATTGGCTGCAGTAAAGGTGTGGTTCCGGTGGATGGTTGGTCGCGACTACATTTCACACGATCCAGCTTCTGAACTCGAACTGCCTCGCATCAGCTACAAGCTGCCAATCGTTCTTAACAAGGATGAGACTGAGCTGGTCCTGCAGCAACCAGATTTGCGGCGACCGCTCGGCATCCGAGATCGAGCGATCTTGGAGATGTTTTATTCGACTGGAATAAGGCGGATGGAGCTTCTGAGCCTGAAACTGTATGATGTGGACAAAAAACACGGGCTGGTGACCATTCGCGAAGGAAAAGGCAAGAGAGATCGCGTCGTGCCGGTAGGCGAACGCGCACTCTTCTGGCTCGACCACTATCTCACGGCCACAAGGCCGAAGATTGTGCGCCAACCGGACGACTCCGTTGCGTTTCTGACCGCAACAGGCGCACCGTTCACACTGAACCACCTGAGTTGGCTGGCGCGCCGATATGTGCGAGGAGCACGGATAGGTAAGAACGGGGCGTGCCATATCTTTCGCCATACGATGGCAACGCTGATGCTCGAAGGTGGTGCAGACATTCGCTACATTCAAGCCATGCTTGGGCATGTCCGGCTCGACACAACAAAGATTTACACACACGTCTCCATTCGCATGCTGAAGCAAATCCACACGGCCACACATCCGGCGGCCAAGCTAGATTTACAGACAATGGGTACCGGGAAGCCTTTGAGCTCAGACGCTCAATTGCAGACGGAAACTCACTAAACACATACCCGCGATTGCAAGTAGACCCGTCCATGTACCGCTCGTACACTTATAGTTGATGGAAGCCGCCTACCAAGAGGGTTCTCAGGCAGTCGTTCGCCCTAGTCCGAGACCCGCAAAAGGCTTTGTGGAGCCCGCGGAAGAAAACGTGCAGTCATCGTATTACCGCGCCAGATACTACGACCCACAATCCGGAAGATTCCTGAGTAAAGACGCTGGTGGCTTTCAGGCAGCGACTAACTTCTATAGCTACGTTCTTAACGACCCTCTGAATGCTCTTGATCCGGATGGGCTTGATCCGAACTCGGCGGTACGACGATCAAGGTAGGCTTTCACTTTTGCTGGGGAATCAGAATCCAGCCGCCCGACCAGTGGGCAATATTTTGCCGGCGCTCATGAAAAACTGACCACGCCCCAGGAACCCTCGGATAGTTGCGGGTCAGCCTCAACGTACATTCATGCGAGCGTCCGAAGAACCTAGTGGGTCTGATGTCGGGGATATTGTCCTTCTCCGTGCAACCCATCCAATCAGAAAAGCGTTTCCCGTCGCAAGGCAGACTCCCAGGGACACTCTTAGTCTTACCTCTCTTTGAGTTTTTTGCCGTTCCTTCAGCCAAAGCTCTTTGTTCTCTTCGGTCGGGGCACTTTGATATCGCATAGACGCGTTGATGTCAGCAGAACGGCGAGGAAGATTGGACGCGAAAATCCAAGACAGGAAAACCACTTCCAGAAACCCCAAAACGACGAGAAAAACTGCCTTTTTGCCTATGGCCATTGAGGACCTCCTCCCCTTAGCTTATAACGCGAATCTGAGGTCGCCCCCGAAGACCCCAATCCCATCCCATGCTTCTGCTGGCGTCGCCTCATTTACCTGTTGTCTAGCCAACTAAACCCACTGCAGCGTGGGGCGTCGGATATTGAAGGTCTCATTTGAGGTTGATTACCTTCTCGTTGGAAATTCAAAATTTCGTATACCTTGGCCAGGGATCTGGATCCCTCGGAGACGGCTTACAGTAGAAATGAATCTCGGGTCCCTTGGGATTGGAAAGCCCTTGCGCTCGTCCTAATTCGTCTAATAGCTGTTGTAGTTCTTGGTTCTCAGCTGTCGTTAGCGTTTTTTGCTGCTGTAGTTGACTGATCCGCTGTTGCAGAATGGGAATTTCGGCTGCGAAGCCTCGTGATTCGATGAACTCGCAGGGCTTAACGAATATATTCCCGTTCCAGAAATCACACCGATGCTGTTTCTCATGCGCTTTTTCAGCGTTGATCTGAGCTTGGGTCATGCCCTCCTGATTCGTGTAATACGTTATTGGACCCCATGTGTGGCCGTCCAACCCCGACTGATCAACTAGATTGGTGGCGTTGTTCCAGACATAATCGTAAAAATCGATCCCGCCTTCAAACGTCGTAGGGTCTTCGCTCAGGAACCGCCCAGTGCTGAGATCGTAGTATCTGGCGCGGTAATACGATGCGCTGAATTCAGAAAACGGAACGTCGAGCATGAAGTTGACTCTAAACCCGCACGCGCAAAACCGGCGCATGCGGCACCCAGAATCCTCCCGACAACATCACGTAGCGGCCACCCGCCATGAACAGAGGGGAAATGACTTTCAACTGCCCAAAATCTCTAGTCTCGCCTGTGACAGAAAATGGGAGCGGTTCACGAGGTCCAACGTCGTATGATTCCGTGCGCGAAGAAATGGGGCAGCTCAGGCCGTGCCGGAAGAATTGGTTTCCTCGACCATGTTGTCGCCGTCGTAGGCGAAGATGCTCGTGCCGCTGGACGAAAATTTGTAAGTGCGCCTGCCGAAAGGATCGTATTTGAAGCTAACCGTTCCTCCGGAGCCGGGCAACGTCACTGACGTCATGCGGTTTTCGTAATCCACGCATAGCTCGTGCTGTTTGATCCAACCACTTTGGTCAGCGTGTTCCCGTTGTTGTCATTTGCGCTTGTCTATTGGAACACCACAGCTGGTGCCAACTGTGGAAAGGAAGATTAGTTCCTTCAATTCTTTCCGCGGCACACCGCGACCAACTGAGTCATGGAATGCATCTGTGGTGAAAAAGTACGTGACGGGATCACCTTGCGTGGCATGTGCTTCCTGGCTGGATTCATCAGCCAGCGGGAACAGATTTATCACCAAATTCTTGCTGGCATCTTTCCATATCCCCCCGGGCATATCGCCTTTTAGAACCGGCGATCCATACCGTTCCGTAACGGCATTCACTAATTCTTCGATGGAAACATTCTTGTCGTACAATGCAATGATACCGTTGGGGCATGGGTCATTCCCCAACCGTTCAATAGTCACACGCCATGGAGTAATGGCGCCGGGTTTTGCGCCGACGGTGGACCACATCTGCGCGCACTCTCCGAAACGGCAATTAAGCAATTCCGCATTGGGCAGAATAACTCTGCTTTGCCCCGCATGATGAGAAGGCTGATAACACGCGATCTGCATTCCGTTCACAAACACCCCAATCAGTACTAAAATGATGCCGCGTCCTTTCATTGACAAAGGATTCTCCATATTTACTTCGGCCATTTCTTCGGAAGAAGATTACACAGCGCATCACATTGTGCCTTGGTCTTATCTCCCAGCAGAGTGCATGCACATTTGCACGCGTCACGAGGCGACTCTTTCCCATAGCACCCTTTGCATTGTTTCATAAAATCCGGATCCCTATCGGATCCAAATGGGAGTGCAATGCATGTGCATGTTTTTTCAATGTCACCCTGAGCGCGGCATGGGCAGGTCCATAGATATGCAGATATGGAATCAAAAATAGGAACCGATGGTGGATTGCAGTCCTCGACAGGACAAGTTCCCTTGGGATCACGCAGAAGTAATGGATTGTTTTTTACAAATGCATAGTGATTGTCGCCACCTTTGAAGCCAATAGGATCCATGGAGGTGAAGCGCCCAATGGTGATGTCGTAGTATCTGGCGCGATAGTAGTAGAGACCGGTTTCGCTGTCCGATTCGCGGGCGGTGTAGCGGAAGGGATTCGTGATGGTCCCAGTGGATGCGGTCAGATTGCCGAACGAATCGTAGGTATAGGTATTGGCAATCGACCCGGAGGCATTGCTGAGCGAAGTGACTGAACCGAGTCCATCAGCGTGATAGAAGCTGGTCGCGCCGCCGCGCAGCATGGCCAGCGGTTCGTCAATGTTCAAGCCGTCCGAGTAACGAGCAACGGCTGTGCCAGAGGCATTCGTCTCCTCGACGAGGTTGTCGCCATCATAAGCGAAGATGCTTGTGGCGCTGGACGTGACCTTCTTGATTCGGCGGCCGAATGGATCGTACGCGAACGTCACGGTTCCGCCGCCTCCCGGCAGCGTGACGCTGGTCAGCCGGTTTTCGAAATCCCACGCGTAGCTGGTGGTGTTCGATCCCGCCACTTTCGTCAGCAAATTCCCATTCAAATCGTAGGTGTAAGTTGCATTCGAAGTCGCGGTCAGTTCGTTTGAGGAATTGTTCGTGTACGATGAAACGCCGAGCGAACTAAGCCGGTTGCCCACCGGATCGTAAGAGTACGACTCCGTTGTGGAACCACCCTGCGTGACCTGCGTCAGCTCGTAGATTGCATCGTAACTGAAATTGCTCGCCGTGCCCGAAGGCTGCGGCGTGCGGCTGGTGCGGTTCCCGGCGTTGTCCAACCCGTAAGCCGCGCCGTCGAGAGTCGTCGAGCTGCTCGTCTGGTGCAGCACGCTCGTTAAGTGTGAAAGATTGTCGTAGGCATAGATGGACTTCAGCCCGTTTGGCCGCGTCATCTGCGTGCGGCGGCTCAGCGCGTCATAAGTGAATCCAAAATTGCCGCTGCCATAGGCTGCTGCCGGTGTCAGCGTTTGCAGGCGGTTCAGCGTGTCATACGCGTAGCTGGTGGACCCGCTTTCGGGATCGGTGAAGCCAGTGCGGTTCGATGCCGCATCGTAGCTGTAGCTGGTCGTGAAATTTCTTCCAGTGAGGAACGCGTAGCTGGTCGTGGTGTTCGTCAGCCGCCCCATATTGTCAAACGTGAACTGGTAGGTGCCCGTGGGGTCGGTCACCTGGGTTAGCCGCGAGTCGAGGTCGTACGTGTAATTCACCGTGCTGGAATCAGGATAGAGCTTCTCTGTCAGCCGGTTCAACTGGTCGTAAGTGTAGGTAATGAGCTGGTTCTTCCGGTCAGTTTTGCCGGTCAAATTTCCGACAGAGTCATAGGCGTACGTCTCGAAGTTGCCCGAGGGGAACGTCGTCTTCGTGACCCGGCCAAACGCGTCATAGGTAAAAGAAGTGGTGTGGTTGTTGGCGTCCGTGATGCTGGTCAAATTGCTTTCCGTGTCGTAGCCATACGTGGTCACATTGCTGGCAGCATCGGTCACGCTGGTCAAGCGGTCGGCGTCGTCGTATGCATACGTCGTGGTTTTCCCGTTCTGGTCGGTCACCGAGGTTCGCCGCCCGCGATAGTCGTAGCCAAACTGCGTGGTGGTGGTGTCGGGGTACGTGATTTTCGTCAGCCGATCCATGGAATCGTAAGTGAACGTAGTCTGATGGTTCAGGGCATCGGTTACCGAAGTGCGGTTGCCGTGGGAATCGTAGCCATAAGTGGTCACGTTGTTCTGCGCATCGGTGATCGTAGCGATCAGCCCTGCCGAGTTGTAGGTCAGCGTCGTCACGTTGTTCAGCGGGTCCTTGATGGTGAGCAATTCTCCCTTGGTGTCGTAGGTGAACGTCGTTATGCTCGCTCCCACACCTTGTGCGGGCGCAGGCGTCGTCACCGTGAGCAAGTTCCCGTTCGCGTCGTACGTGTTCGTCGTCACGTTGCCGAGCGGATCGGTCGTTGTCAGAACTTCGCCAAAGCTGTTGTACGTGTACGACGTTGTGGCGGTGGTGCTCGAATTGATGGGCACGGTCACGCTCAGCACGTTTCCGCGCGAATCGTAGGTGTACGTCGTGGTATTTCCATTTTCATCGGTCCTGGACAGCACGTTTCCTTTGCTATCGTAAGTGCTGCTGATGGTTCCGCGTATCGTGCAACTGGAGCAACCAGAGCCCTGTGCGGTGGACGAGACCCACGTGCCGCCGACCAGCGAAGATGTGTAACTGGTGTGGTTGCCAAGGGAGTCCGTCAAACTCGACGTGGATGTAATGATGAACCATGGCCCATAATACGGAACGCTCGCGACTTGGACGCTTACCGGCCCGGTTAAGGTTCCCGAGGGCACAACGGCAGTAATTTGCGTATCGCTCCAACTCGTTATGGTGGCTGGTTTATTGTAGAAAGTTGCAGTGCTGGTGCTTTGCGTCGCGCCGAAGCCGGTACCGGTGATCGTGACCGTAGAGCCCGTTGGCCCAGTACCCGGGGAAATCCCTGAGATCGAGAGCGCCTCAAGCACGGTGAATTGCACCCCGTTGCTTGTGACTGCATCCTCAACCACTTTTACCGGGCCACTGGTCGCGCCATTGGGAACAATCGCCGTGATGCTCGTGTTGCTCCATGAGGTCGCCGTCGCGGTCACGCCATTGAACTGAACCGTGCTGCTACCCTGGCTCGGACCAAAACCGGTCCCAGCCAACGTGACATATCCGCCGATAGATGCGGCGGGTGGCGTCACGCTCGACACGGCGGGTTCAATCGCTGTGAAGGCGACTGTCCCTGGACTCGTAATGGAGTTGACGGTGACGGTTACGGGACCGGGCCCAGCCGGTGTTCCGCTCGGCACAGTGGCGACAATTTGGCTGCTGCTCCAGCTTGCGACGGAGGTTGCCTGCGCCCCGTTGAAGCTAACCGTACTGGTTCCCTGCGTGGCCCCGAAATTCGATCCAACAATCGTTACCACGGTTCCCACTGGCCCCACAGTCGGTGATACTGCGGTCACCATCGGCGAGGTGCCTACGTTCACTGCCACATTGTCAAATGTGGCGGTAGTCACTCCGGAATTGCTCAGTTGGGCGGCAAATAAACCGATGTAGACATTCTGTGCCATCGTAATCGTCCGGCTCGTGTCAACTTGCGACCAATTCACGCCGTCAGTCGAGGAATAGGCGTAGAAAGTATTTCCAACGCGCACGAGCTTTACCCAAAACGGCACCGTGTAAGTATTGACGTTGCCCCGAGTGTTTGCACCGCCAGGGGATGTCCTGTACAGGACATCCCCTGGCGGTGCAAACACTCGGGGCAACGTCA